>Ga0335083_10004198_pt1 | contig 18431 bp, 17 predicted proteins | sample Lox_Sample_42_FD_206716 | JGI IMG/M metagenome (GOLD analysis project Ga0335083, IMG submission 206716) | Soil microbial communities from Loxahatchee National Wildlife Refuge, Florida, United States - Lox_Sample_4.2 | ecosystem: Environmental > Terrestrial > Soil > Wetlands | place: USA...
CGGCTCCGCGAAGCGGCTGCCCACGGGAGGATGCGCGCTGAAATAGCTGCGGATGCCGCCGAAGATGGCATCCGCGAGCTGGGCCTGGCCGGCCGGCCCGCGCAGGCGCCGCTCCTCCGCCGGATTGGAGATGTAGGCGGTCTCCACCAGGATGGAGGGAATGTCGGGCGACTTGATGACCACGAACGCAGCGTACTGCACCTCGGGCTTGCGCACCGCACCGACGCGATCCAGCGACTTGAGCACTTCGGACGCCACTTCGCTGCTCGCGCCCTGGCTGGCCGACTGCGAAAGGTTCAGCAGCACCGAAGCCAGATCGTCGTTGACATCCGCCAGCGACACGCCGCCCTTGAGGTCGGCGGCGTTTTCACTTTCGGCCAGCCAGCGCGCGGCCTCGCTCGAAGCGCCGCGATCCGACACCACGTACACGGAGGCGCCGGTGACCGACCGGTCGCGGACAGCGTCGGCGTGGATGGACACGAACAAGTCCGCGCGCGCCTTGCGCGCGATCACCATGCGCTGGCGCAGCGGAATGAAGTAGTCGCCATCGCGCGTGAGCACCGCCTTCATTCCGGGCTGGGCGTTGATGCGCGCCGCGAGCGCGCGGGCGATGGCGAGCGTGACATCTTTCTCGTGCGTGCCGTTGGCGCCGGTGGCGCCCGGATCCTGGCCGCCGTGGCCAGGATCGAGCGCGATGATCACATCCTTGCCGTCCGCCACCGCGTCGACGCTTTTCACAGGCTGGGGTGCGGGCGGGACGAGGGGCTCGTCGGCCGGCGCCGCGCTCGCCCGGGCAAGGTCGGGGCCCGTCGCAGCCGTGGCCGGTCGCCCCTGCGGCCGCGGCTGCAGTTCCACCCGCAAGGTATATCCGGCGCCGGTCTCATCCCCGCGCTGCGAACGGATCTGTCGTGCGGAATCGAGCTGCAGCACCACGCGCAGCGTGCCGTTGGCCTGCGGTCCGAGCCGCACGGCCGACACGACGCCGGAGGCGGCCGGCGCCTTCAGGTGGGGCGCGCGCCGCGTGGCGGGCAGGTCCACCACCAGGCGATCGGGCTGCTGCAGCAGGAACACACGCTCGCGAACCCGCGCCGAGAGCTGCAGTTCGAGCACGGGACTGTCCGCGTCGCCGCCGAGCGTGAGCGCCGTGAGCTGCCCGCCCGCGAATGCGGAGGACGCGACACCGCCCAGCAGGCACAGCGCCAGCAGCGTCCGGTTCCAACCCCCACGCAGCCATTCCCTCATCTGACAGAATCTAGGGCAGCTGCGGATAAATTTCAATGCTATTAGCAAGATACGTCAGGCTCTTGAGCCAGGATCTGATCCAGGCGCGCCAACTGCCTGTAGCCACTCGGCTCCAAACGCGCTGCCGGACTCGATCCGGCACTCCCGCCCGTTCGTCAACACCCCAAACCAGACAGTCAGGTCAGGTTCCGGGAGTTGCTTGCCGGCCTTTTCCGGCCATTCGACCAGCCACACCACCCGTCCCGCGAACGATTCGCGCAGTCCCAGCTCTTCGAAGCCGGCGCCTTGGACCAGTCGATAAAGATCGGCGTGCACGAGCGAGCGCCCGCCGGCCTGGTAGGTTTCCACCAGCGCGTAAGTCGGACTGTGGACGGGGCCTGCCACGCCCAGCGCGGCCAGAAATCCCTGGACGAAAGTGGTCTTGCCGGCGCCCAGCTCGCCGCGCAGCGCGATGTAGACGGGATGCTCCTGCGTCGCGGGCAGCGCGCGCGCGACGCGCGCCGCCAGCGCCAGCGTGGCTTCCGCGTCAGGCAGACGAATGGCGTTCATGAACCCAGGTTGACCCAGCGCGTGAGCTCTTCGGCCACCTCCCCCGCCAGCATGCCGCGGCCCCCGACGGTGCGTGCCAGCTCATCGCCCGCCATGGCGTGCACCAGCACGCCCACGCGCGCGGCCAGCCAGGGATCCCGGCACTGGCCGAGGATGCCGGCGATGGCGCCCGTGAGCACATCGCCCATGCCGGGCCCGGCCATCCCGGAGTTGCCGCGCTCGCAGATCGCGGGCACTTCGGGCTCGCTCCCCACCAGCGTGCCCGCGCCCTTGAGCACCACGATGCCGCCGCATCGCTGCACCAGCTGGCGCAGCGCCGCGCAGCGATCGCGCTGGATTTCGGCCGTGCCACAGCCGAGCAGCCGCGCCGCTTCGCCAGGATGCGGCGTGAGGATGGCCTGGGCCGGCGGCCGCAATCCGTCACGCGCCAGCAGGTTCAGGGCATCGGCATCGATCACCAGCGGCTTGCCCGATTGCAGCGCCAGGTCCAGCAGCGCACGCGATCCGCGGTCCTGGCCCAGACCGGGCCCGATGGCCACCACGTCCGCTGCCGCCACCGCTGCCCGCAGGGCGCCGTCCGCCGACACCCCAAGGACCATCAGCTCGGGGCGTCCCGCCACCACCGCCACGACATTCTCCGGCGCGGTGGCGACCGTCACGCGGCCCGCACCCACGCGCAGCGCCGCCTCCCCGGCCAGTCGCACGGCGCCAGGCATGCCGGGCTGGCCCCCGATGACCAGCACGTGGCCAAAATCACCCTTGTGGGCATCGCGCGCGCGGTGCGGCAGGGCCTGGCCGATCAGCGCTTCCTGCAGACGCTGCAGCACGGGTCGGCCCAGCCCGGGCGGCGGCGCGAGGCCCAGGTCATCGAATACGATGCGGCCCGCCAGCTCCGGCCCCTGCCCGACGTACAGGCCGACTTTCAGGCCGACGAAACTGATGGTGCAGTCCGCGCGCACCGCGCTGCCCAGTACGGCGCCGCTGTCGCCATCGAGTCCCGAGGGCAGGTCGAGCGCGAGCACGGGCCGTTCGCAGGCGTTGATGGCCGCGATCGCCTCGCGCAGGGCGGGCCGCTGCGGCGCGCGCGCGCCGGTGCCGAGCAACGCATCGACCACGACTTCGCCCGCCCGCAGCAGTTCCGGCGCGAAGGCCCGCAGCTCGCCGCCCCCGGCCAGATAGTCATCGCAGGCCTGGCGCGCTTCGCCGTGCAATTCGCCGGGCGGCACCACCGCGAGCACGCTCACGCCGAGTCCCACCGCGCGCGCGAACCGCGCCAGCACGTAGCCATCGCCGCCATTGTTGCCGCCGCCCGCGACCACCACGATCTGCAGCGCGGTGGGCCAGCGGCTGCGCAGCACATGCAGCGCGCCTTCACCGGCGCGTTTCATGAGGGTGTAGGCGGGGATGCCCAGCGTTTCGATGGCGTGGGCGTCCTGCGCACGCACCTGCGCGATCGAATACAGATCCAGGGGCAAGGCCATGCGCTGATTATACTGGGCGCCGGATGTCGCCATGCCGATAACTTCCCCCGCCAACCTGATCGCGTTGCGCGCCGAGCTCGCGCTGCGGGCCACGCAGCTCGGATTCACGGGTTTCGGCGTGAGCGGCATCGAGCTCGCGGAGGATGAACGCCATCTGCTGCGCTGGCTGGAACAGCGGCGCCATGGCGAGATGGGTTACATGCAGCGCCACGGCACGCGCCGCGCGCGTCCCGCGGAACTCGAGCCGGGTACGCTGCGCGTGATCTCGCTGCGCATGGACTACTGGCCTGGCGCGGCCGCCGACGCGCAGCAGACGCTGCAACAGCCGGCGCGCGCGTATGTGTCGCGCTATGCGCTGGGCCGCGACTACCACAAGGTCCTGCGCGGCGGCCTGCGGCGACTGGCGAATCACCTGCGGGAGGCCAGCGGCGGACAGCAGCGGGTATTCGTCGACAGCGCGCCCGTGCTCGAGAAGGCGCTGGCGCGCAACGCGGGGCTCGGCTGGATCGGCAAGCACACCAATCTCATCGCGCGCGAGGCGGGATCATGGTTCTTCCTGGGCGAGATCTACACCGACGTGGCCTTGCCGATCGATGCGCGCGCCAGCGCGCACTGCGGCAGCTGTTCGGCCTGCCTGCCCGCCTGCCCCACCGGCGCCATCGTCGCGCCGTGGCAGCTCGATGCCACGCGCTGCATTTCCTACCTCACCATCGAACTCAAGGGCGCCATCCCGGTGCAATTCAGGCCGCTGCTCGGCAATCGCATCTACGGGTGCGATGACTGCCAGCTCGTCTGCCCCTGGAACAAGTTCGCGCAGGCCGCGGCGCATCCGGATTTCAAGGTACGCCAGGGTCTCGACGCCGCGACGCTGGTCGAGCTGTTCGGCTGGAGCGAAGCGGAGTTCGCCGAACGCCTCGCCGGCAGCGCCATCCACCGCATCGGCTACCAGCGCTGGCTGCGCAATATCGCGGTGGCACTGGGCAATGCGCCGCGCACGCCGGACATCCTGGCAGCGCTGCAGGCCAGGCGAGCGGCGGCGACACCGCTGGTGCGCGAGCATATCGAGTGGGCGCTCGGGCGGCAGGCGGACAACGCGGGCACTGCCGGCAGCGCGGAACGGACATCGCGCGCCGGAGGCTAGACCCTGAGGTTGTCGATGAGCCGCGCCCGCCCCAGGCGCGCGGCCGTCAGCACCACCAGCGGATCGGTTTGCGCCGCGGGCGCATCGAGACTGGCGGCGTTGCGCACCGAGAAATAGTCCGGCGGCATCGCTGCGGCCTGCAGCGCCTGCAGCCCTTCCGCCTCGATGGCGGCGAAGTCACGATCACCGCCGTGCAGTCTTTCGACGGCGCGCTGCAGGGCGGCGTAGATGGCTGGCGCCCGCGCGCGCTCGTCCGGCGAGAGGTAGCGGTTGCGCGAACTCAGCGCCAGGCCGTCGCTGGCGCGCACGGTGGGTCCGCCGATGACCTCGACGGGAATCGCCAGGTCCAGCGTCATGCGCTTGATGACCAGGAACTGCTGGTAGTCCTTTTCGCCGAACACCGCCACGTGCGGCGCCACGATGCCGAACAGCTTGGCCACCACGGTGGCGACGCCCGCGAAGTGACCGGGTCGCACCGCGCCGCAGAGGATCTCGCTCAGGCCGCGCACCGTGACCAGGGTCGGCTGGCTGCCGCCGGCCGGGTACACCTGGTCCACCGTGGGCGCGAACAGCAGGTCGCAATCCGCCGAGCGCAGCAGCTTCTGGTCGTCCTCAGGCGTGCGCGGATAGCGCGCGTAGTCTTCGTTGGGCCCGAACTGCAGCGGATTGACGAAGATGCTGGCGATCACGCGATCCGAATGCTCGAGCGCGCGCGCGATCAGGCTCAGGTGGCCTTCGTGCAGGTTGCCCATGGTCGGGACGAAACCCACGCGCAGCCCGGCGGTCTTCCAGACGCGCACCCATTCCCGCACCGCTTCGACGGTCGTCACGACTTCCATGGGGGTTCTTCTTCTTAGAAACAGTGCTCGGGGGCGGGATAGCTCTTCGCATGCACGGCTTCCGCGTAGCGCGCCACCGCGGCCGCGCAATCGCCCGCGCCCTCGATGAAATTCTTCACGAAGCGCGGCTTGCGGCCCGCGGTGATGTCGAGGATGTCGTACAGCACCAGGATCTGCCCGTCGGTGTCGGGACCCGCGCCGATGCCGATCACCGGCACGTGCACTGCGGCGGTGATCTGGCGGCCGAGTTCGGCCGGAATGCATTCCAGCAGCAGCACGTCGGCGCCCGCCGCTTCCAGCGCCTGCGCGTCGGCCAGCATGTGCTCGGCGGAATTGCGTTCCCGGCCCTGCACGCGGAAGCCGCCGGTCTTGTGCACCGACTGCGGCTTGAGGCCGAGGTGGGCGCACACCGGGATGTCGTGGCGCGCCAGGAATTCGACGATCTCCACCTGCGTGCCGCCGCTTTCGAGCTTGACCATGCGGGCGCCGCCTTCCTGCATCAGGCGCACCGAGTTGGTCAGCGCCTGCTGCGGCGTCGTGTAGCTCATGAACGGAAGGTCGGTCATGAGGAAAGCATGCGAGATGCCGCGCGCCACCGCGGCGCTGTGGTAGACCATCTGGTCCATGGTGACCGGCACGGTGGTGTCGAAACCCTGGATCACCATGCCGAGCGAGTCGCCCACCAGGATCACTTCGATTTCGGCGGCGTCCACCAGCGCAGCGAAGCTCGCGTCATAGGCCGTCAGGCAGGCGATCTTGCGGCCTTCGGCCCGCATGCGCTGCAGCGTCGCGAGCGTCACCGGCGGGCGGTCGGAATGGCGCTGCTGCAGGTGCGTATACATGGTCGCGGAGGATGCAGGACTTGGCAGGCACAATCAACCGAGCCGGGCCCGGCTAGATGTGGGCGTGGCGCAGCGGATTATAGTAAAGCCGGCCGCGCTTCATGCGCCCGATCGCCGCCAGCAATTCCTCGTAGTCCGCTTCGTTGTGCAGCGGATCGATGGCGGCGGCGTTCACGATCAGCAGCGGCGTCGCCGAGTACTCGTGGAAGAAGCGCGCATAGGCGTTGTTGAGCTTCTCGAGATAGGCGCGATCGATGAGCTGTTCGTGGTCGATTCCGCGCCGCGCGATGCGTTCGAGCAACACATCCACCGGGGCCTGCAGGTAGACCACGAGATCGGGTTGCGGGGGATCGATGGCGAGCCGCGCGTGGATCTCTTCGTAGAGCCTGAATTCCTGTTCATCGAGCGTGACCTGCGCGAACAGGCGGTCCTTGTCGATGAGATAATCGGCGACGCGCGTGGGCGCGAACAGATCGTGCTGCTGCAGGCTGGCCAGCTGCTGGGCGCGCTGGAACAGGAAGTAGAGCTGCGCGGGGAAAGCGCCCGAGCGTGGATTGCGGTAGAAGCGCTCGAGAAATGGATTCTGCGCCGCCTGCTCCAGCACCAGTTCGGCGCCGAGGCTGGCGGCGAGCTTTTTCGCCAGCGACGTCTTGCCGACGCCGATCGGGCCCTCGATGACGAGGAAGGGATGCGTTTGCGCTTCGGAATTCATGCCCGACGGATGCCCTGGGTGGATGTCCGCGCCGCCAGCTCCGCCACCCGTCCCAGCCCGGGCAATTGCAGATCCGGCGCGATCTCGGCCAGAGGATACAGAACGAAATTGCGCTCCACTATCCCGGGATGCGGCAGGACCAGGTCGGGGTAAACGCTGCGTTCGCCCGCAAACGCCAGCAGATCGAGATCGATGCGCCGCGGCCCCCAGCGCTCGCGCGGCGGCGTGCGGCCCAATCGTGTCTCCAGCCCACGCAGGCTGGCAAAGAACTCCCGCGCCTCCAGTGTCGTGAGCAGCGCTGCCACGGCGTTGCAGAAATCGGGCTGCACCACGGGTCCGAACGGCGCCGACCACCAGAGCGAGGAGCTGGCGATCAGGCGCGCGCCGGGCAGCTCCGCCAGTGCGGCAAGCGCTGCGCGTACCCGCGCCGGCGGGTCATCGAGGTTGCTGCCGATCCCGACGTAGGCGGGTCGCCACAGGTTCACACCTTTGCCTTCAGGATCGGCGCCGACGACGGCGACGGCGCGCCGGGGCCGCAGCGCCTGCCGGCTGGCCGTCCGCGGCACCGCCGTCCGCCGCGGCCGGCAGGTGTTCGCACAGCCGGCCCTGCTCTTCCGGCGAGGCTTCCTGCAGCCGTGTCCACCAGGCTGCCACTTCGGTGGACGCCAGGCCCACGCCGGCGCGCAGCAGCAGCAGGTCATAGGCGGCGCGGAAGCGCGGCTGCTCCAGCAGGCGCAGCGCGCGGCGGCCGCGCGGCTGCTCGAGCCGCGGCTGCAGGGCAAACATGTCGCGCAGCCCGAGCGCGAAACGCTTGGGCAGCGCCACGCGCTGTTGCGCCTCGCGCAGCACGCGATCGCAGGCGTCGAGGATGGCGGCCGATTCGTGCCAGCGCTGCGGCGGCAACGCCTCGATGGCCAGCGCGATCGGACCGTACAGCAGCAGCGCGAACAGGAACGATGGTGTCACCGGCTTCTCCAGCAGCACCCGTTCGTCGGTGTTGCGCAGGCCCTGCGCCAGCAGCCGTTCCACCGCGCCGCCCGGATAACGCAGCAGGTAGCGGCCCACCGATGGCATCAGCGCCTCCATGAGGCCGCGCGCCTTGAGCACCGCGAAGCTCTGCTCGCCGTGGCCGGTGAGGAACAGTTTCAGCGTCTCGTCGAACAACCGCGCGGCGGGAATGTCGGCCATGAGATGCCGCAGCCGCGCGATCGGCTCGGCCGTTTCGGGCGCGAGATCGAAGCCGAGCTTGGCCTCGAAGCGCGCGGCGCGCAGCATGCGCACCGGATCCTCGCGATAGCGCGTCTCGGGATCGCCGATCAGGCGCAGGCGCCGCGCCGTGACGTCCGCGGCGCCGTCGGTGTAGTCCCAGATCGAGAAGTCGGCGATGTTGTAGTACAGCGCGTTGGCGGTGAAATCGCGGCGCCACACATCCTCGTCCACGGTGCCGTACACGTTGTCGCGCAGGATGCGGCCACGCTCGTTCTGCACGCGATGGATGGTGTGGTCCTGCGAGGGAATGTCGGCGTCGTCGACTTCGATGCCGGAGTCAACCTCGCCCGCGTCGGCATCCTCGCCGTCCTCGCCCTCCTCGGCCAGCGGCTCCGCGCCCGGTGGCGGCGCGCTCGAAGCGCGGAAGGTCGCGACTTCGATCACTTCGCGGCCGAACACCACGTGCGCCAGGCGGAAGCGCCGCCCCACCAGGCGGCAGTTGCGGAACAACTGGCGCACTTCCTCGGGCAGCGCATTGGTGGCGACGTCGAAATCCTTCGGCGTGCGGCCGATCAGCAGGTCGCGCACGCAGCCTCCCACCAGGAATGCCTGGTAGCCGGCGTCCTTGAGGCGGTACAGCACGCGCAGGGCGTTGGGCGAGAGCTGTGAACGCGAGACGGTGTGCTCGGCGCGGGGGATGATGCGGGGCGCCTGCGTGGCGTGCATCGACCTGCCGGTCTCCGGCGTGGTCCCCGCCGCAGGCGTCATCAATGGGTCATTCAATGAGCAGCTTTCCGCTTGAGCAATTTTCGAGGCCGCTTATAATACCGCGCCTTTCGCTGGCCTGATCGGAAGATTGCTCCCTTCGTCTAGAGGCCCAGGACATAGCCCTCTCAAGGCTAGTACACCGGTTCGAATCCGGTAGGGAGCGCCATGAAGCGCAATCAGGGGGGAGTCCACCATGAACCGCATTTTCGCCGGGCAGTGCTGCGCCGTTGCCGCCGCCTGCGTGCTGGGTCTGCTGCTGGCCGCGACGCCGACCCTCGTCCACGCCGACCAGATCACGGGCGCCCAGGCCAAGGCGCTGTGCGCCAGGGGCGACATGGGTCCCACCACGCCGTACGGCGAAACGCCCGCCGAAAAGGCCGCCAAGAAAATCGTGTTCGAGTGGAACTGCATGACCATGGTCGAGCGCAAGCCCAGGGAAGCGTTCGACAAGTACGTGAGCAAGGACTGGTGCGACCATGGCCACCTGATCACCCAGGGCAAGCGGGAGTGCGGCAGCATCGAAGGCACCATCAGGATGTTCCAGCGCTTCGGATCGCAGCCGCTCAAGGACACCGACACGCTCGAGTTCCCGCTGATGAGTTCGGTGGACGGCGATCACGTCACGGCCTACGGCGCGGGCGTCGACATCTTCCGGGTCGTGAACGGCAAGCTCACCGATCACTGGGACGCCTCGCCGCCGGCGGCCACATCCCTCAAGGGCCACGATCCGAAGTTCCCGGACTGGGTGATGGGCGGCATGAAGGGCCCGCCGCCGGGCATCAACCCGTAGTCGTTGCGCCCTGTGGCGATGGGACCGCTGCCGCTGCGCACCGCCACGGTCGACGATGCGGCGGCGCTCGACCGGCTGGTGAACTCCGCGTACCGCGGCGACAGCAGCCGCTCCGGCTGGACCACCGAGGCCGACCTGCTCGGCGGCCAGCGCACGGATGCCGAAGGCCTGCGGGAGCTGCTGTCGAAACCCGACAGCGTCGTGCTGCTGCACGAGCGCGGCGACGCGCCCATCGCGTGCGTGCACCTGCAGCGCACGGCGCGCGGATGCTACCTGGGCATGCTCACCATCGAACCCACGCTGCAGTCGGCCGGGCTCGGCCGCGCGATGCTCGACGCCGCCGAAGCCTTCGCCCGTCGCGAGTGGCACAGCCCGCTCATGTACATGACGGTCATCATCCAGCGCGACGCGCTGATCGCCTGGTACGAGCGCCGCGGCTATCGCCGCAGTGGCGAACGCCGCCCGTTCCCTTACGGCGATGAACGGTTCGGCCTGCCATTGCGGCCCGACCTCGAATTCGAGATCCTCGTCAAACCATTGACCTGAAACTTCCAGCTCGTTGCCAAGGGGGCCATCATGCGCGCTGCCATTCCCGGTTCCATCCTGCTGCTGGCCCTCTCCACAGCACCCTGCTTTGCCGACTCCGTCGATCCCTCCACGGTCAGGTTCGGCGACGTCGGTCCGGTGACGCCGTTCGGCGAGACGCCGGCGGAAGCCGCGGCCAAGAAGGTCGCGTTCGAATGGGTGCAGATGAACATGGTGCTGCGCAAGCCCCAGGAAGCGTTCGAGAAGTACGTCAGCAGGGACTATTGCAACCACGGCCACCTGAGCACCGGCGGCCAGCGCGACTGCGCGGGCTACCAGGAGACGTACGATCGCTGGGTGAAGAACTGGTCGGTGCCCGTGAAGCCCGGCGAGAAGATCGAATTGCCGGTGATGGCCACCGTGAACGGCGAGATGGTGACGATGTTCGGCGAGGGCGTGGACATCTTCCGCGTGCACGACGGCAAGCTCACGGACCACTGGGACGCCTCGCCGCCCGCCGAATACACCGCCCGGCAGGAGCAGCCCGGCACGCCCACCGGCATCGTCATCGACACCGTGCACCTCACGGCGATCGATCCCGGCCCGACCACGCCGTATGGCGAGACGCTGAAGGAAATGGCCAACAAGCGGCTGGTGTTCGCGTGGAACTACCTGGCCATGGTGCAGGGGAAACCGCAGGAAGCGGCCGGGAAATACCTCAGCGCGGACTTCTGCGATCACTCGCACATGGTGACCAAGGGCAGGAAGGATTGCGGCAGTGTCGCCGAACTGCTGGCCAGTCCGCTGGGCAAGGCGCAGCCGGCCAAGCTGGGCGATCGGGTGGAGATGCCCTACATGGCCACGGTGGACGGCGAAATGGTGACCATGTACGGCGCGGGGATCGACGTATTCCGCGTGCACGACGGCCACATCACCGACCACTGGGATGCCTCGCCGCCCCGGCCCACCACCATCCCGGCCCACAACCCGGACATGGTGGAGCGCATGATCAAAGTGGTGGCCGGCGAACTGCCGGTGGGCGCGGGGCCGCCGGCGGCCATCGTGCCGGCGTCGCAGGGCGAGCCCGCAGCCAAGCCCTGAAAGACGCCGGCGTGGACCGCCGCCTCAGCCCTGGCCCGAGGGCGCTGTCTTGCCAGCCGGCGGCGGCGCAGCGGCGGGCGCCGTGGCGGGTTTACCCGGTGCCGGAGGGCCGGCACTGGTTTCGAAGCTCTTGAACAGGCATTTGCCCGAATGGCGGGTCTGCACGCCACCCCAGCGGTCGAGCTCACCCGTGGCGCCGAAGCTGAAGCGCACCGCGTTGCGGAACTGCAGGCCCTGGCAGGGATAACTGAATGCGCCGTAGTACCAGGCGTTGCCCGCGGCCTGCACCCAGATGCCCTTGTCGCCGTCGGCACGCCAGTCGCGGATATTCTGCCGCGCGAATGCGATCGAAGCCGGCTGGCCGGGCGCGACTTGCTCCGCGGCCAGCGCGCCGCCGCCGGCCAGCATCGCGAGCGCTGCCACAATCCCGTTGCGAACGATCATGGTCCACCTCCTGCGTCATGGCTGGGCGCCACTCTACTCCCCTGGAACGCGCCACCGCCCGTTGGGTGCACAGCCAGCGCCCACACCGTTTGTGATAGCGTGATCGGGAATGAGTTCCGATCTGCCCTCACGGCTGGCCCGCCTGGTCAATCCCGCAACCGTCATCCGCCGTGAGGAAGTGCGCGCCGTCACGCTGGCCTTCTGCTGCAATTTCATCCTGCTCGGCAGTTATTACATCCTGCGCCCCGTGCGCGACACCTTCGCCACGGTGTTCGGCGCCACGCAGCTGCAGGACCTGTTCACCGGCACGTTCCTGTGCACCCTGGTGTGCGCGCCGCTGTTCGCCACGCTGCTGTCCCGGCTGTCGCTGCGCCGGGCCATCCCGGGCATCTTCTGGTTCTGGCTGTTCAACATCCTGCTGTTCGAGGTGCTGCTGAGCCGCGCGCCCGACAGCCGCTGGGTGGCGGGCGCCTACTACCTGTGGTTCAGCGTCGCGAACCTGTTCATGATCTCGGTGTTCTGGAGCATGATGGTCGACCTGTTCAGCTCCGAGCAGGCAACGCGCCTGTTCGCGCTGATCGCGGCGGGCGGCAGCATCGGCGCCATCGCCGGGCCGCTCATCACGCGCTACGCCGCGACCCGGGTCGGACTGTCGGGGCTGCTGTTGCTCGCGGCCGCCGGCTTCGTGCTGGTGATCGTGATGGTGCACCTGCTGATGCGCGAGAAGCAGCGCCTGGGCGGCGATCCGGCGCGCGGACAGCACAGCACCATCGACCACGCGCTGGCGGGCAATCCCTTCGAGGGCTTCGCGCACGTATTCCGCTCCGGTCTGCTGCTGAACCAGGCGGCCTTCATGCTGCTCATGACCTGGATCGCCACCATCGCCTACTTCCTGCAGACCGACCTGATCACCCGCGCGTACAGCGCGGTGGAGCAGCGCGCCGTGGCCATCGCCGACATCGACCTGGTGGTCAACATCGTGGGAGCGGTACTGCTGACATTCGGGCTCGGCCGGTTCGTGCAGCGCTTCGGCGTCACGGCGGGCCTGGTCATCAATCCGCTGCTCATGATCGTGGCGTTCATCGGCATCGCGCTCTCGCCCTCGCTGCTGGTGATCCAGGCGGTGCAGGTGGTGCGGCGCGTGTCGCAATACGCCATCGCGCGCCCGAGCCGTGAAATCTGCTTCACGGTGGTGCCGCAGGCCGATCGTTACAAAGCCAAGAACGTCATCGACACCGTCGTCTATCGCTTCGGCGACCTGTCCGCGATCTGGTTCCAGACCGGCTTGCGCTGGGCGGGCCTGGGGCTGTCGGCCACCCTGGGCCTGGCGCTCGGCGTCTGCGCGCTGTGGGGCGTGGTCTCGGTCGCGCTCGGCCGACGCTACGAAGCCCTGCGCGCGAAGACCGGCGACTCCTGAGGCAGCCGCGGCCGGTTCACTCTTCTTGTCAGTGCCGCGGCTACCCCCGCGCCGGGCTGCATGCTACTTTGCGCCCGGTTTTTGCACTCCCTGCGACGAGGAGCGTTCATGAGCACTTCCGGCGATTCCTTCCTGGCACGGCTGCTCCGGCGCAGCGCGCGCATCGAACCGAACGAGATGCCGGCCGTGATCGCCGCGTTCGTGCTGTTCTTCGCCGTGTTCGCCGGCTACTTCGCGGTGCGCCCGGTGCGCGAAACCGTGGGCACCATTCTCGGCCGCGAGCGCGTCGAGGACCTGTTCGTGGTCACCTGGATCGTGTCGATCGCCGTGGTGATGCTGTATGCCACGCTGGTGGCGCGCATCCGCCGCGCCATCCTGCTGCCGACCATCTACGGCGCGGTGGCCCTGCTGCTGGCCACCATCGGCCTGGTGCTCAAGATCAACCCCGCCAACACCACCGTGGCCGCGATTTTCTACGTCACGATCAGCGTGCTGAATCTGTTCATCGTTTCGGTGTTCTGGAGTTTCCTGCTGGAGATCTTCAGCAAGGAGCAGACCAAGCGCCTGTTCGGCGTGATCGCGGTGGGTGGCACCGCCGGCGCGCTGGTGGGTCCCGTGCTCACCGACCTGCTGGTGGGCAGGATCGGCAATCCGGGCGTGCTGTTCATGGGCGCCGTGCTGTTCGTGATCGCGATCGGTTGCCAGCGCGCGCTGATCCACCAGGGCACGCTGTTCGCCGCCACCACCGCGGCCAGCACGGACGACCGCCCCGTGGGCAGCGCCAACCCGTTCGCCGGACTGATGCTGGTGCTGAAATCGCCCTACCTGCTCGGCATCGCGGTCTTCATGCTGCTGCTGTCCTCGGTGACGACCTTCCTGTACATGGAGCAGCTCGACATCGTGAAGAAGAGCTTCACCGATCCGGAGCTGCGCACGCAGGTGTTCAGCCGCATCGACTACATCGTGCAGTCGCTCACCATCGCGTTCCAGTTCTTCCTCACCGGCCGCATCGCGCAGCGCTTCGGCGTCGTCACGCTGCTCACGGTGGTGCCGCTGCTGATGGTCGCCGGGTTCCTCGGCCTCGCCGCGAGCGGCACCTTCATGGTGCTGGCGATGACCATGGTGCTGCGGCGCGTGGGCGAGTACGCCTTCATCCGTCCCGGCCGCGAGATGCTCTACAGCGTGGTCGACACCGAGACCAAGTACAAGGCCAAGAGCTTCAATGACGTGCCGGTCTATCGCGGCGGCGACGCGCTGGCCGCGCAGGTGCAGGGCCTGCTCAAGGACGGCGGCGTGCACTCCTCCACCATCGCGGTGCTGGGTGCGGGCCTCGCCGCGCTCTGGGCGATCACGGGCTGGCGTCTCGGCCGCAAGGTCAAATAGCCCGCGCGGCCGCCGGACCCGGCTAGCGCACCCGCGCGTAGAGGATAGCCGCGGCCACCGCGAGCAGTCCGCACGGCAGCCAGGCCAGCAGGGTTGGATTGAGGCTGAACACCGCGGTGCCACTCTCCACCAGCCGCTGCAGGAAGAAGTACACCAGGCCGATCACGAGGCCGAGCGTGGTGCGCGCGCCGGCTCCTGCCGTGCGCAGCGAGCCGAACGCGAACGGCACCGCGAACAGCACCGCCACCAGGATGGCCACGTTGCGCGCCAGCCGCGACCACAGCGCGAAGACGTAGTCGCTGGCGCGCAGCCGGTTGGTCTGCAGGTAGTGGATCATGCGATACAGCGTGAGCGCCGACAGCTCCTGTGGCGCGACGTTGGCGAGTTGCAGGAAGCCGGCGCTGGCGCCGGTCGGGAGCAGTTCGCTGTCAGCGGTGGTGGCCGTGACGTGCTCGAACCCATCGAACGTGGAGGCCGCGAAGCCACGCAGTTCCCAGTGCTGCGGATCAGCGGCGCTGGCGCGATTGGCGCGTGCCACGCGCACCAGTTGCTGGTGCGGCCCCAGCTCGAACAGCATCAGGCCGCCGTACTCCTCGTTGGCCGACAGGCGCTCCACGTTCAGGATGCGATCGCCATCGCGCATCCACGCGCCGCCGCGCCCGGCGAAACTCACGTCACGGTATTTCGCGAACGCCTTGCGCTGGTCGCTGAGCTGTTCCAGCGGTGGCGCCAGCCACTCGCCCAGCAGGCCGCCACCGATCACCAGCACCACGCCGCCCAGCAGCGCCGCGCGCGCGATGTGGCCTTTCGACATGCCCGTGGCGCGCATCGCCGTCAATTCGTGGCTGCGCGCCAGCACGCCCATGCCCAACAGCGCGCCGATCAGCGCACCCGCGGGCAGCGCCTTGGTGATGAACTGCGGCAGGTTCATCAGCGAATACACCAGGGCGTCGACGGTGGTGAAATGGCCCACGCCGATGTCGCCCTGCTGGTCGATGAACACGAACAGGAAGCCCAGCACCATGAGCACCGACATCACCAGCAACACCGCGCCCAGCAGCGTGCGCGCCACATAACGATCCAGCATGTTCATGCCGCCGCCCTGCGCGCGATGAGCGCACGCCGCCAGTTGCCGCCCCAGACCATGAACACGCCCACCAGGATGAACAGCAGGTGCACCCACCACAGGCCGAGACCGGCGCTGATGACGCCGCGCGTCAGCCAGGAGCGCGCGATGAGCGCGAAATTCGCGTACAGCGCGAACACCAGCACCGCCTGCCAGACCCGCGAGTACCGTCCCTGGCGCGGCCGCAGCCGGCCGAGCGGAATCGCCAGCAGCGCCAGCACGAAGGCCATGAGCGGCAGCCCGATGCGCCACTGCAGCTCGGCGCGCTCGGCGCGGGTGGTGGCGCCAAACAGGGCGGAGGTCGGCTCCCCGTCCAGGCCAGCGCCGCGGTCGGTGCCGCTGGCGGCCGTCAGCGGGATGCTCTGCGTCTCGAAGCTCAACAGCTGGTAGCGCGCCGAGCCGGGTTCACCTTCGTAGCGCTTGCCGTTGTAGAGCACCACCGCCTGCGCGAGGCCATCGGCGCCCAGCGCCATGCGCGCGCGCTCCGCGAGCGTGGTTTCGACCACGGCGCCGTCGTTGCGCTTGATGAAGACATCGCGCAGGTCGCCATCGGGATCGCGGCTGCGCGCATAGATGACGATGCGGCCGGAATCGAAGCTGCGGAAGCGGCCGGCTTCCATGGGCGCGCTCTGCGCCGCGCGCACCGCGGCGGCCCGCACCTCGGCCACACGGACCGCCGCATCCGGCGCGATCGACATGTTGAGCCAGGCCACCAGCAGCACCACCGGCACGGTGAGCCACAGCACGGGCCTGAGCACGCCGGCCGCCCCCAGCCCGCAGGCCTCGGCCGCGACCATCTCGCTGTCGTGGTGCAGGCGGCCCAGCGCCAGCACCAGGCCCAGCAGCAGGCCGATGGGCAGCAGGATGGACACGTTCTCGAGCGCGCCGAGGCCGATCAGCTCCCAGACCACGGTCTTGGGATAGTCGAGTTCGGCCGCCCGCGCCAGCACCGCGCCGATCTGGTTGACGCACAGGATCGCGAACAGCACGAGCGTGACGCTCGCAAAGGCGGCCCCCATCTCCCGCCAGTAGTAGCGCTGCAAAATGCCCATGCGGGCGGCATTATTCGCGACCCGGCGCACGCGAGCAACCGCGCGCCGCGGCCGGGTTCATGGCAATATTGCGCGCCTCACGCCGTTTTGGCGGCAACTCGCCAATCCGGACAGGAATTCTCCAGCAGAGGAACCGGCATGCAATACGACATCTTCACCAACGCGGCCAGCCGCCAGCGCGGCGAGTGCCTGGTCATCGGCAGCTTCGAACAGAAGCTCGGCAGCGAAGGCGCCGCGGTGGATCGCGTGCTCAAGGGCCGGATCCGCAGCCTGCTGGCCAGCGGTGATTTCAGCGGCCGCGCCGGGGATACGCTGCTGCTGACGGAGGTCGCAGGGCTCGGTTGCCCGCGCGTGCTGCTGGTGGGCCTCGGGCCGGAGAACCGCTTCAACCGCCGCGCCTGGCGCAAGGCGCACAGCGCGGCCTTCGCGGCGCTGCTGCGGACCCGCGTGGCCTCCGCCGTGCTGGCGCTGGAGGCCCCGACCGAAGACGCCCTCGATGCCGAGCACCGCGCCCGCGCCGTGGCCGAACTGGCGGGCGCGGCCCTGTACCGCATCAACCATCTCAAAACCGGCAGGCAGCCGAAGCTGCCGCTGCTCAAGCGCCTCCGGCTGGGCGTGGCCGATGCCAGGGCCGCGGCCGCGGCGCGGCGCGGCGCCGCCGACGGTGACGCGCTGGCCGCCAGCAGCGCGCTGCTCAAGAACATGGCCAACCTGCCCGGCAACATCTGCACGCCGCGCTTCCTCGGCAAGCAGGCGCTGGAGGTCGGCAAGGCGCACAAGCGCAACATGAAGGTGCGCGTGTTCGACACCGCCCAGATCCGCAAGCTGAAGATGGGCAGCTTCCTGTGCGTGGCGCAGGGCAGCGCCGAGCCGCCGCGCTTCATCGTCATGGAATACCGCGGCGGCCGCTCCGGCGCCGCGCCGCTGGTGTTGGTGGGCAAGGGCATCACCTTCGACACCGGTGGCATCTCGCTGAAAGACCCGGCCGCCATGGACGAAATGAAGTTCGACATGTGCGGCGCGGCCACCGTCATCGCCGCGCTCGACATGGCCGCGCGCATGCAACTGCCGATCAACCTCGTGGGGCTGGTGGCCAGCGCCGAGAACATGCCGGGCGGCAGCGCCGTCAAGCCCGGCGACATCGTGAAGAGCGCCGACGGCCAGACCATCGAAGTGCTCAACACCGACGCCGAGGGCCGCCTGGTGCTGTGCGATGCGCTCAACTACGCGCGCCGCTTCAATCCGGCCGCCGTGGTCGACATGGCGACGCTCACCGGCGCCTGCGTGATCGCGCTGGGCGCGCATCACTCCGGCGTCATGGCCAATGACGAGGCGCTGGCCGCCGAGCTGGTGCAGGCGGGCCGCGCGGCCGACGATCGCGCCTGGCAACTGCCCCTCACCGAGGAATACGGCGAGCAGCTCAAGAGCAACTTCGCCGACATGGCCAACATCGGCGGCCGCGAAGCCGGCGCGATCACGGCCGCCGCGTTCCTGTCGCGTTTCACCAAGGGCATGAAGTGGGCGCACATGGACATCGCGGGCACCGCCTGGCTGTCAGGTGCTGCCAAGTCCGCCACCGCGCGCCCGCTGCCGCTGCTGGCGGAATTCCTGATCCGGCGCGCGCGGGGCTGACGCATCGCATGGAGCGCGTCGATTTCTACGTGCTGGCCGGCGATGATGCGCGCGAGCGGCTGAAGTTCGCCTGCCGCATCATCGACAAAGCCTTCAACGCGGAGCTGCGTGTGCTGGTGTGGTCCGACGACGAGGCGCTGCTGCAGAGCCTCGACGACCTGCTGTGGACTTTCGCCCA
>Ga0335083_10004199_pt1 | contig 18428 bp, 13 predicted proteins | sample Lox_Sample_42_FD_206716 | JGI IMG/M metagenome (GOLD analysis project Ga0335083, IMG submission 206716) | Soil microbial communities from Loxahatchee National Wildlife Refuge, Florida, United States - Lox_Sample_4.2 | ecosystem: Environmental > Terrestrial > Soil > Wetlands | place: USA...
TCAGGATGATAAAACGCCTTTGTCACTCCCGCCTCGTCCACAAACGGATGCTCGAAGAGGCCCAAGGCGAGTTTGACACGCAACACGTGCCGCACTGCATCATCCAGTTCCGCCGGCGTCGCCTGTCCCGAGCTCACGATCTGCTGCAGGTGGTCGTGATACAGGCTGCTCACCATATCCATATCCACGCCAGCAACAAAGGCTTTGCGTGCTGCCGTCGCACCATCTACCGCAATGCCATGTGGGATCAGTTCCCCCACGGCATTCCAATCGCTGACGACTAACCCGCGAAAGCCCCACTCGTTCCGCAGGATTTGCTTCAAGGTAAATGGATTCGCAGTCGACGGCACTCCATTCAAAGAATTGAAGGCGCTCATGAGCGATGCCGTTCCTGCTTCGACCGCCGCGTGAAACGGCGGCAAGTAATACTGGCGCAGAGTATGCTCGGAGATCTCGGTGCTGTTGTAATCGCGCCCACCCTCGGCCGCGCCGTAACCGACATAGTGTTTCGCACACGCTGCGATGCTATCGGGCGCATCGAGTCGTGAGCCTTGGTAGCCCCGCACGTACGCTGCTGCCATTGCCGATCCCAAGAACGGATCTTCGCCCGCCCCTTCCGCCATGCGGCCCCAACGCGCATCCCGCGCAATATCGACCATGGGTGAAAACGTCCATCGGATGCCGTCGGCCGATGCCTCCATTGCCGCTACGCGAGACGCCCGCTCCACAAGCGACGGGTCCCATGTCGAAGCCAGGCCCAGGGGTATGGGGAACTCTGTCTTGAATCCGTGAATCACATCCAGCCCAAACACAATGGGAATGTGCAGTCGCGCCTTCTCCATCGCGATCTTTTGATATTTGTTGATCTCATGCGGATCGATCACGTTGAACAGCGAGCCGATCTGTCCACGCGCGATCATGTCGGCATAGTCTGTCCGCCCTGTTCCCGGCCCGGTCGGCTGGCCCGCAGAGTACTGCACCAGTTGCCCAACTTTCTCTTCGATCGTCATCTGCTGCAGGATCGACTCCACTCTCTGGTCGAGACCCGGGTCTGCAATTCCACTCGCCGGCGGTGCAGTCACCTGTGCCTGTGCCCGGACGGCGGAATTCACCAGAGCGAAAAATACGCAACAGAGGATTGCGTGGGGCAGGATTTTCGTCCACTTCGATCGAGTAGCTTTGGGTAGTGAATAGAGGGGGATGAGGCAGGGAACTGAGAATGACATGGGAGTGAAACCTCCGGGCCCGGATGCAACAATCTACTAAATCGGGTTAGTAGGGCATTTCCGCAATGTATCAAAACCGTTTTTCTTCTCAAAGTCAACAAGTATTACGATCGCCGCCGCAACATCTTGCTTGCTACGCAGAATCGGTTTGTGCGAGACTGCGCAGCGTGACGATAAAGAAAAAGGGCAAGGCCGCCATCCGAACAGTGCGGATGGGGCCGAAGCCAGTGAGTTTGAAGGAACTGGCAGAACGCCTCGGACTCTCACCTGCCACCGTATCGCTGGTTATCAATCGCTCGCCCGTCGCAGACTCCATCCCGCAGGAAACCAAGGACCGCGTTCTCGAGGCTGCCCGCAAGTACAAATACCGACCAAGTTTCTTCGCCCGCTCCTTGCGTGCCCAGCGCAGTTTCACCATTGGAGTCATCGTCCCCGAGGTCAGCGATGGCTACTCCGCCTCGGTGATGAGCGGCGTGGAAGATCATCTTTTGCAGGAGGGATATTTCTACTTTGTGGTCAGTCACCGGCACCGCGCCGATCTGATCGATGAATACCCCCGGCTTTTTCTGGAGAGATCCGTCGACGGCCTGATCGCTGTGGACACTCCTTGGACGCTCTCTCTTTCGGTTCCTGTGGTGACGGTGTCAGGACACAACCAGGTGAAGGGCGTCACTAACATCGTTTTAGATCACGTGCGGGCCGCGGAAATCGCGCTGAAACATTTGTTCCACCTCGGCCACCGCGACATCGCCTTCGTCAAAGGGCAGGAGTTCAGTTCCGATACCGAGGTACGTTGGGCGAACATTGAGAAGGCTGCCCGCCACCTCGGCCTTCCCATCTCGCCGGCGCTCATCTCGCAGCTCAAAGGCGACTCCCCGTCTCCAGAACTCGGCTATGAAGCGACGAGGAAACTGCTGGCATCGCATCAATGGTTCAGCGCTTTGTTCGCCTTCAACGATATTTCTGCGATGGGTGCAATCCGCGCTCTTCGCGAGGCCAAGCTGCGCGTTCCGGAAGACGTTTCGGTGGTGGGATTCGATGACATTCAGAGCGCCGCGTATCAAAATCCGGCGCTCACGACCGTGCGGCAACCCCTTCGCGAAATGGGCCGGATCGCCGCTGAGATTCTGCTTCGCCGCATCCGCCGTTCGGAATCGGATTCTCACGGCGGCGAAACCATCATCGAACCCAAGTTGATCATTCGCGAGACGACTTGCCACGCCCCCAACGGCGCCCGCCGCCTCAAATAAGAACACGTACTTTTCAATCCACGTTCCGGCGAATGCCCGCGTCGGCTTGGCGGAAGAATCTGCTGATCCGCCCCTACAAAATCGTTAAGGCAGTCTCAATGAAACGATTCCATTCCGCGATCGAGGATTCCCGCATCGTAGCTCGTGGAAACAATGTACTTGACTGTGCAAAATCACCCATGCTATAAGCCCGAATAGTGTTACTAAAACGCTTTTGTAGAGTTTTAGTAAACATCACACCATCAGCTAGTGAAGTCTGAGTAAGACAGGGGACGTCATGAACCGATCCACTTCTTCTGCACTCCGCAGCGCTTCGTTTGTTGTCTTTGTCATCTTTTCCGCGATCATGGCGCACGCCCAATATCGAACCTCCATTCAGGGTGTTGTGACGGATTCCACGGGTGCAGTCGTTCCAGGCGCAAACCTGACGCTGACGAATCCCGCGACTGGCGAAAAGCAAGTCCGGGTGAGCAACGATGCTGGGGTGTTCAACTTCAATGCACTTCCAGCGAGCGCGCGCTTCCAGTTAGTGGTCGAAAAAGACGGCTTCCAGAAAAAGATTATCGACAATGTCGATTTGATTCCCGATCAGCCAAACGCTCTGAATGTGCAACTCGTGGTTGGGGGCGCATCTACCACCGTGAACGTGGATGCTTCCACGGTTCCCGCTCTCGACACCGAAACCGCATCGGTTAACGGCGTGGTTACAGATAATCAGATTCAGCACATGCCATCGTTTGGGCGTGATGTCTTCCAGTTGATCCAGTTGGCGCCTGGCGTCTTCGGGGACGGCGCGCAGGGAAGCGGCGGTAACGGCCAGGATCTCCCCGGAACCCAAGGCCCAGGCGCCACCGGCGGCAGCCAAGGCATCTTCCAGACGGAAAACGGACCGCAGGCGGTAGCCCACGGCGGGCAGTATGAGAACAACGGCATTTCGATTGACGGCATCAGCACGACCAGCGCCGTATGGGGTGGAACGACGATCATCACCCCCTCGGAAGATTCCGTGGAAAGCGTAAAGGTCGTCTCCAATAGCTACGACGCCGAGAGTAGCCGCTTTAGCGGCGCGCAGATTCAGGTGACTTCCAAGAGCGGCACCAACAGCTACCATGGCAGTGCATTCTTTACCGCTCACCGTCCCGGTTTGGACGCATATCAGCGCTTCAACGGCGCCGGCAATCCCGTACAGAGAGACGACAACTTCTTCGACCAGTTCGGCGGTAGCGTAGGCGGTCCGATCTGGAAGAACAAGATCTTCGCTTTCTTTGACTACGAGACGGTTCGCAGCCCTGCGGCCCAAACCAACATTAGCAACGGGTGGTATGACACTTCGACGTTTGATTCCTCCGCACCTTCGGGAAGCATTGCCTCCACATACCTGGGGTTCCCTGGTTCCGGAGTCGTCAGCAGGGGCATCAATGACTCTACGTGCCAAGACGCCGGCCTGACTCAAGGGGTGAACTGCGCAATGATTCCGGGCCAGGGCCTCGACATCGGCAGACCTTTGACGGCGGGCCTGGGTAAGCAAGATCTCGGCTGGGTCAGCCCCTCAAACCCCGGCACCGGCGGAGACGGTCTGGGTGGCGCCAACAACCTGGACGGCGTGGCTGACATCGCGAACTTTACGACCGCCAGTTCGAGCAACTATTCGAAGGCACAATACAATGGCCGTCTCGATGCCGACGCCACCAAGAATGATCACATCGCCTTTGCCATCTACTGGGTTCCTCAGTCCACCAGTTTCCTGAATGGCCCCGCTCGCCAATACAACTACTTCCATCATTCCCAAATCAATGAAGCGTACTCGATAATCTGGAACCACACTTTCTCGCCGAGTTTTCTCAATGAAGCTCGATTTAATGCGGCCGGATGGCACTGGAACGAAATCACATCCAACCCGCAGTCCCCCGTCGGACTCCCAAGCGATAACATTGATAACATCGGCAGTATCAGCATTCAGTCGTTTGGCCCGAATGTCGGCAGCATCTTGAATCAGTGGACGTACAGCTACAAGGATGTTGCGACCAAGATCATCGGAAACCACACCATCAAGTTCGGCGGCGACCTCACGCGCCTCTTCTACCTCAACGAGTGCGCCGGATGCGGAGTGCCCAACTACAACTTCTTTAACATCTGGGACTTTCTCAACGATGCCCCACACAACGAGGGCGGTGGTTTCAATCCAACGACTGGATTTCCCACCACACAGCGTCAGGACGACCGTACCAATATCTGGGGCCTCTTTATCCAGGATGATTTCAAGCTTCGTCCGAACTTTACCCTTAATCTCGGACTGCGCTACTCCTACTTCAGTCCGCTCCGCTCCAAAGAGAACAACATGCTTGTCGCCCACCCGGGTGCCGGCGCGGATTATCTGACGGGCCTGACCATTCGGCCGGGAGAGTCCTGGAACGCGCAGAAAGACAACTTCGGGCCGGAACTCGGTTTCGCCTGGAGTCCGTCTCGATTCAACAACAGACTCGTGGTCCGTGGCGGTTACGGCCTGAATTACAACCAGGAAGAGATCGCGATCTCAGCCAATATTCAGGGCAACCCAGGATTGGTTGTTTTTCCCAGCTTGAGCATGTCGACGCCAGACTCGGCGAACCCCGGCATCCTATACGCCACATCATCCGATCCGCACAATATTAACGGCTACCCGTCGAATCCGAATACGATTTCGCCGTTTGGGCCGAACGGGCTACCCACCACCGGTTCTGTCGGCGTCAGCATCTTCCCGAACACTCTCCCGACGATGCGGACGCATCATTACTCGCTCGACACCCAGTACGATCTGGGGCACCAGTGGGTGGCGACTCTCGGATATGCGGGAAGCTTATCGCGTAATACATACTTCCACGAAAACCCGAACGCATCCCCGGCCGCCTACGGATGGGCTCTCAACCCGCAGATCGGGGGCGGCGACTACTGGGGCGTTTCCGGCAGCGGCAACTACAACGCCCTGCTGACCGAGTTGAAGCACCAGTTCGCTCGCCAGTTCATGGCGGATGCTCAATTTACCTATGCCAAGAGTATGGACACCAGTTCCGCGCCATATTCGGAACAGATCTATCCATATAACCCGGCTATCAATTACGGGCCTTCTGATTACAACGTCGCCAAGGCGTTCAAACTCTATGGCATGTGGCAGCCCGTCTTCTTCCACGGGAATAAGGCGTGGGTAGAGAAGATCGCAGGGGGCTGGTCGCTCAGCGGTATCTGGAATTGGCACTCCGGATTCCCGTGGAATCCATTAGTTAGCGTCAACGGCGGAAGCCTCTATTGCGGCCAGTGCGGCTACTCGACGTTACTTCCCGCTGCGTACCTGGGCGGCGCAGGCAGCAGTACCAGCAACGATCAATTCAAGACTGGCTCGAACTATCCGGCGAATCCACTCAATGGCGGGAAGTACTTCTCGACCCCAACTTACACTGCCTATAGCGGCACGAGTTTCGGAAATGCGCTTCCCCAAAGCCCGGGTGTGAGCCGCAACGCTCTTACCGGTCCCGGTTATCGGGACGTGGATATAACAGTGGCCAAGGCCTTTGGCCTGCCTACGATTCCAGGGCTGGGTGAAAACGCCAAGTTCGAGTTCCGGATGGATGTCTACAATCTGTTCAACAACTTGAACTTCAACCCGACCACCATCTCGAACAACATTGCTAATTCCAACTTCGGTGCGGACACGGCTGCTTTGGCGGCCCGTACCATCACCCTAACAGCGCGATTCAGCTTCTAACTCAAATGTGCTTCCCCGGAGAGGGGGGAGCCTCCGAAGCACGCTGCCGCGGATTGAACAATCGGTTCATGCCGTGGCAGCGTGTCATTTCTGGAATCCGGCCTTTTCCATCGCGGTCTGCGCTTCTTTATTCTTCATAAACGTGTTCCAGATAAAACCGGTGCGCTGGTTCTCCGCCATCAGCATCGTAATTCCTAGATCGATCCCCAGCACGTCCGCGTTATACCAGCCAGTCAGCGGGTCAAAGGCATCGACCAAGCCATACCGCCCCCATGCTTTCGGATAGCGCTCTTTCATCGTGCGCAGTACCTTGACGCACTCCGAGTAGAGAAATGGCAGCGAACCTCCGGCCGCGCACGGAACCACACTTCCATCCAGCTTTCCCAACCGGGGCGGCCCGCCCCACGCCTGGTAGCCCTCAGCCGAGTCTGACGCTGTAATGCCCCACAAGTGGTCCCTGTAGTCTGGAAATTCACCCCGCAGCGACAGACAGAACAGTTTGTGAGCTTCCGTCGCCTTCACCGAATTCTCAAAATAGTTTGCATAAGCATCATGCTTGTTCCGGAAGTCGAACCACGCCTGCGAGTACTGATGCGTAAACAGCGGATCATTCCCGGAGATATATTCGATGCCTTGAAACGTCACCATAGGCCGCGTCCAAGCTCTCCATGTGTCTGCTGACACAGGATGCGTCGGCGAGCCGATTGCCAGCAGGTAGATCATCATCAGTTCGCAATAGTGCTCCCAACGTGCGTCCAGGAACCCTGATTCAGGATGCCAACCCATGGAAAATGTCTTGCCTCCATTCAGCATCCAGGGCCAGTCCACTCGCTCATAAATTTTCGTTGCCAGATCCTGAATTTCCGCATCCGCGAAGTGCTGTCGCGCGGTCAGTACTCCACACAGCAGAAGCGACGTATCGATCGAAGAGATTTCGCACTTCCACTGCCGCGCCCCGGTGTTCATATCAATAAAGTGATAGTAGAACCCGTGCTCGTTGGGCAACTTCTGCCACGTGAACCGCAGAGTCTCGCGCACCCGTTCGACGATTTCGTTCTTCTTCCCATAGCCACGCTCGTCCGCGATGCACAGTGCTGACAGTCCAAACCCCGTGGCGGCGATGCTGGCAATTGTGTGTTTGTCGGTACCCGCCGCTTGGGCGCGATCCTTCACCTGCCCCGACGTGCCCGCTTCGTTCCAGAAGAACTCGAACGCAGTCCGTTCGACCTCGTCCAGCAGGGCGTCGTCCGAGCCAGGGTAGGGAACGGCCGGAGGTTCCACAAAGCTCCGTCGCCTGTCTGCCCAGGCGGCCAGAGAGGTAACGGGAATGCACGCCGCTCCCAGCATTGCTCCCCGCAGCAGGTCGCGTCGGGTCAACTGTGTTCTGGTTCTCATGAATACGCCACGCATCCTTCTTTTGATTGAGATGAACAGATCCACTCCTTCGATGCCAGCTCTTACCCGATTGATCCGCAAACTTATACGGAGGGACTGTTTCGTAATTTTCGACTCACCGCGCCACCGCGTACAATAGCCTTTTGCTCCTGAACCCTCCGGCTCAAGCAGGTTCCGGAAAGAGGCTCGCAATGACGACCACCCACCAACCTCGCCCACAAGTCGCGGCAGAGATTCCCGCGGTTCCGCTCACCACCGAAGGGTATAGCGTTTTGCACCAGATGATGCGCCTCCGATGGCCTGCCTGGCGAGCCCTGCCCGCTACCGAGAAATCCGCCATTGCCAAGGAGGCTTCTGACGCCCTCGCCGCCATGGAGAAGAAGTCGGCCGGTCAGTCCGCCCTGTTTTCGCTCATCGGTCATAAGGGCGACCTCATGCTGATCCATTTCCGCGAGTCCTTTGCCGACCTGAATCAGGCCGAACTCCAACTTGCCAACCTGCGCCTGAGCGACTACCTCGAGCCGACTACGTCCTATCTCTCTATCATCGAACTCGGTCTCTACGAATCTACCCTCAAGATCTACAAGGAGCTTACCGACCAGGGAATCGAGCCCCACTCTGACCAATGGAAGGCCGAAATCGCCTGCAAGCTCGAACGCCATAAAGACGCCATGCGCCCGCGCCTTTACCCCGAAGTCCCGCCGCAGCGTTATGCCTGCTTTTATCCCATGGACCGCCGCCGCGGCGAGGAGAAGAACTGGTACAAACTCCCGATCGAAGAGCGGGCCCGCCAGATGAATGACCATGGGCTGATCGGTCGCCGCTACGCCGGAGAAGTCAAACAGATCATCAGCGGTTCGATCGGTTTCGACGACTGGGAGTGGGGCGTCGACCTGTTCGCCGACGATCCGCTTGTTTTCAAGAAGCTCATCTATGAAATGCGCTTCGACGAAGTCAGCGCGGTCTACGCCCTCTTCGGCCATTTCTACGTGGGAGTAAGAGTCCCCGCCGCGAAACTGGAGAACCTCCTAGCAGGCGAATTGCCGAAGTAACAGCCAGGAGGCTTCGCCTCCCGGGCATGAGTCAGGCCGCTTTGAAACTTTGAAACTTTGAAACGCTGAAACCTTGAAACCTGGAGCCCTTTCATGTCGACCCTAGGCCTCATCGAATATAAAGATGCCACCCCCGAAGTGCGTGCCGTTTATGACGACATCATGGCTACCCGCAAGACCGACTGGATCAACAATTTCTGGAAGGCCATCGCCCACGACCCGGCCACGCTCAAGCGCACATGGGAGGATATCAAGCAGATCATGGCCCCTGGCGCCCTCGATCCGCTCACGAAAGAACTCGTCTACGTCGCCGTAAGCGTCACCAATCAGTGCCACTACTGCATCGCCTCACACACCGCGTCGGCACAAAAGAAGGGAATGACCGATGCCATGTTTAAGGAATTGATGGCGGTTGTCGGCATGGCCAACGAGACCAACAAAATGGTTACGGGATATCAGGTAGAGATCGATCCGCAATTCAAGAAGTGATCCAGAGCGCCGGACGATCGGGTGGGAGGCAGCCGGCTTCGCCTGTACGCCAAGCGAAGTCCCGGATACGAGCTATCTTGCGATCTTCCTGGTACGACCAAACTTCCACTCGTGCGCTTTCATATCCACTCGTCGACCCCGAAAGCGCACTCCCTCGGCCTCGAGCCGCAGCCGCTGCTCGATCGCGGAATCTCCGGTGAGTTTAATCGCGCCGCCCGCGCCCAGCACACGCTGCCACGGCAGTCCAAAGCCCCGTCGCAGAGTTGCCGCGACTTGCCGGGCTGCACCTGGAAACCCCGCTGCACGCGCAACGCCGCCATAGGTCGACACCTTGCCGCGCGGAATCGCGCGCACCGTCCGCTCAATTCGCAGCCGCTTCGCTCCAGGATCCTTCTGCTTGGTTTTTCCAGCCAGAGGTCGACTGCTCTTCCGTCTCAAGGTGTCATTCCTAAATGGCTGGATGCCCCACCCTTTTCTTTTCGAAAGAGGAGCCTCCCCTGAGCCGAGTCGAAGGGCGGGGATGTGGACTCTTTACAGGAGGGCGTCACGCCGCTTTGCGGAAGGCTTCCAGCGCCTCGTACTCCGAACCGTGTACCTCAAAAACTGTTAGCAGCTTGGTCACCTGCATCAGATCTCCCACGCGCTTCGTCAGGTTCGCCAGTTTAATCGTGCCACCGGCGTTGTGTGCCGTGGTATGCAGGGCAACCAAGGTACCCAGACCGCCCGAATCGATATAGTTCACTTCGCCCAGGTTAAGCACAATGCGCTTGTTGCCGTCAGCAATGGCCTTCTTCACATCGTCTCGCAGCAGGGAAGACTCTTCTCCAAACACAATCCGACCATTGCATTCGATGGCGAGAATCCCATCCACCGTTCGCTTCGTTAACTTTAATTGCATTCCGTCGCTCCTTTGCGGCCGTCACCGACTTGTTCATTCGCGCCGCATCCGCACGATCTTGTCGCACCAGCCTATCTCTAGTGCGCCGCCCTTAGCAAGCCCTCGAACCGATTCAGCCCGCTGTTCCTCGCTGCCTTCGATTTCCGCAACAAGCATCCGGATTACCACGGATGTACCTCAACCCTGCGAAGCGTCTGCCAGCTCTTGGAAGCGCTGCTAGAATGTCGCGATGAGCTTACCGCCGGAACCGCTAACCGGGCGTCAGGTCGAGCCTTCGGCTTCGGCGAAACTACGCTCCCTGGTGGAGGCGATCCCAGCCGTTCTGTGGACCACTGATCTTGATCTCCGTGTTTCCTCCCTGGCAGGGGCCGGTCTGCAGGCTCTCAATGTGCGTCCGGAACAATTCATTGGTCTTCCCGTGGGGGAGCTTTTTCCCGGCGCTCCCAACGAACATCGATCTCTACTGGCACATCGCAAGGCTCTCGCGGGAGAAGGTTGTTCGTTCGAATGTTCGGTCCAGGGACGGGACTTGGCAGCACACGTGGAACCCTTGCGCGGCCCGAACGGTTCGGTAGTCGGTGCGATCGGCGCGGCATTGGATGGAACCGACCGCATGGTTGCCGGCCGGGCCCTGCGCCTGGCTCAGCAAAGCTATCGCTCCCTCATCGAGGGCGCTCCCTATGCGATATGCCGTGTCACCCTGAGTGGCCAGATCCTCCAGGTGAATCGGTCGATGGTCGAGATGCTCGGCTACGGATCGGAGACGGAACTGTTGGTGCGTGACCTCCGCACCGAGATCTTTTCGGTAGCGGGAAAGTTCGAGGATTTTCGCAGACGACTACTCGACAAGACTGCCTGCCGCGGATTTGAAAGCGTTTGGCGTCGTTGCGACGGGACCGAGCTTCAGGTTCGTGCCGCCGGTCGTGCCGTCCGCGACAAGGGCGGCGAGGTCCTCTATCTGGATATCCTGGCCGAAAATGTCACCGATCAGAAGCAACTGGAAGCGCAGTTGCGCCAGGCGCAAAAAATGCAGGCGATCGGCCAACTCGCGGGAGGTGTGGCTCACGACTTCAACAATCTCCTCACTGTGATTCACGGGCAAGTGGAGGTCATCCTGCGCCAAATGCCTGATAAGGACGTCTTGCAAAGCCGTCTCGAGGAAGTGCAGCGGGCCGCTGAACGTGCCTCCACTCTAACCCGGCAGTTGCTTGCCTTCAGCCGCAGGCAGGTGCTGCAGAGTAAAGTCGTCGACCTCAATCAAGTCATCGGTCGTATGACTGAGATGCTGTCGCGCTTGATCACCGAAACCATCGAACTCACCTTTAGCCCGGCTTCCGACGCCGCCTACGTGTTGGCCGATCCCGCCCAGATCGAACAGGTATTGATGAATCTGGTCGTCAACGCCCGTGACGCCATGCTCTACGGCGGAAAGTTGACGATTGAGACTGCCGTCGCTCACATCGACCCGAACTCCGCCCAGCAACTGGGCGCGCCGGGACCGGGAGAGTATGTCTTAATCACTGTCAGAGACACCGGTCACGGAATGGATCGGCAAACCCAGGCAAGCATCTTCGAACCGTTCTTTACCACCAAGGGCACCGGGGAGGGTACCGGCCTGGGATTGGCCATGGTGTATGGGGTCGTGAAGCAGAGCGGAGGCCATATTCGGGTCGAGAGTGAACCCGGACTTGGAACTACCTTCAAGATTTATCTGCCACGCGTTGCCGCGCCCGATCGCATTCTTGAGGAGACCGCTTCGACCCCTTCCCCTCCAGGAAAAGAAACGATCCTCCTCGCGGAAGACGAAGATGGCGTGCGACAGCTCCTCGCCGATTACCTTCGAAGCCTGGGATACCACGTGCTCACAGCTTCCGATGGCGTGCTTGCTCAACAGGTGGCCCGGTCTCATTCCGGGGAAATTGACTTATTGATCAGCGACATTGTGATGCCGAAAGCCGGTGGACGCGATCTGGCCGAACAATTGAGAAAGGCCGCTCCTCATTTGAAGGTAATTCTCGTCTCTGGCTATGCCGGCCAATCGATCCTGGGAAGTGATACGAACCTCGTGGGCGCGCACTTCTTGCAGAAACCATTTCCGATGCAACAGCTCGCGCAGAAAGTCCGCGAAGTTCTCGACGGCGGCCGAACGAACTAAACTCGATCCACTCTAGTCGTCGGGGGTCAGATCCTCCGCCGGGACAATTCTCGTGAACGGAATCTGCGCCCGCTCGTTGGCTTCACGGACATACTCCGGATTCGCCGCTTCGAACAGACACATGCACTTGTTTTCGCCAGGCACAAACGTCGAGCGAATATAGCGAACATCATGGCCCTCGGCCGTCAGCTCTTTCCCGACAGCGATCGCCCTCTTCTGGGCCTCCGCTAACTCCTCCATTTGGATTCCCGGCAAGTCGCGCTCCACCATATAAACCGGCATCTGCTTTTCTACTCCTCTGTCTGGGGAAGTAATTGTCGCATAGGGCAGGCGTGAAAGGGAATGACATTAGGGGCAGCGGCGAGTTACATCGCATAGGGTTTCTGATGGTCGCTTGTCCGTACAACTGCCTCCGGGGTTCGGTCACCTGTATCCTCTTCATCACGTATAATCGTCTCTTCCACCCATGAGTTACACGGTCCTGGCTCGCAAATACCGTCCGCAGAAATTCTCCGAGGTGATCGGACAAGAGCACGTCACCCGCACCCTTCAGAACGCCATCGAGCAGGGACGCACCGCGCACGGCTACATCTTCAGCGGCCACCGCGGCATTGGCAAAACCACAGTCGCCCGCATTCTCGCGGCGGCATTAAATTGTCGGTCGAAAGATCACCCGGTTCCCGAGCCCTGTGGCATCTGCGAATCCTGCACTGAGATCCGTGCCGGAAACGCCGTCGACGTCATCGAGATCGACGCCGCCACCAACCGCGGTATCGACGAGATCCGTGAACTCCGCGAGGCCGCCCGATATCGCCCCGCGCGCGACCGTTTCAAAATCTATATCCTCGACGAAGCGCACCAGATCACCGACGCCGCCTTCAATGCGCTTCTCAAAACGCTGGAAGAGCCGCCCGACCACATCGTCTTCATGCTTGCCACCACGCAGCCCGAGGACATTCCCCAGACGATTCGTTCGCGCTGCCAGCATTTCAGTTTCCGTGCCGTCAAGTTTGATGCTATCGTCGCACAATTGCGCGACCTGGTTACTCGCGAAAAGATCGAAGCCGACGACGACGCTCTCGCGCTGCTTGCCGAAGCCGGCGACGGCTCCATGCGCGATGCGCTCTCGATTCTCGATCAGGCCATCGCTTCCGCCAGCGGACGCGTTACCGCTGACTCTGTCCGCAATCTCGTCGGCGCGGCGCCGGCTCACATCCTCGAGCAGGTGATGCAGGCCGTCTCCGAGGGCCGGAGCGAAGAAATCCTCCGCCAGGTCGATCATCTTATTAGCGAGGGTCACAGTCCCACCCACTTCGCTCGCCAGTTGGTTCGTTTCCTGCGCAATGCCACGGTCGCGAAAGTCGCCGGCAAAGATTCATCCTTGTTGCAGGCTTCGAGTGAAGAGCGCGAACGCGTGGCCCGCGTCGCGGAATGGTTCGGCGAGGAGGATCTAACCCGCCACCTTCAGATCATGCTTCGCACGCATGGTGAGCTGGGATACAAGCAGGAACAGCGTTTCCATCTCGAACTTGGCCTGCTGAAAATGGCCCATGCGCAAAAGCTGCTGCCCATTGAACAGTTGCTAAGCGATGTAGCGGCCTCTCCAGCGGCGGGCGCGCAGAGGCCCTCCGCAAGGCCGGCGATGGTTGGAAGTGCGCCGAGCTCTGAAGTGCGTCGTCCAGAGCCGCCGCAAGCTCCGCGCCAAAATTTCGTTTCACCGTTTGCAGCCGATTCCGCCCGTAAAGGAACGCCCCGCCAGGAAGCGTCGACAGATTCTCCGCCGGCACCCGGCCCACGAATTGTCGCCACGGCCTCGGGGCCAGAGCCGGTCATCATGGGATCGGCGGCGCCAGCGGCGAGGCGCGACTCGATTCCCGAACCTTCCGCCCACCGTAGCGACGCAGCCGATCCGGTTTCTTTCGCCACGACGAAACCTTTGCCATCTGAGCCGGCACGTGAGGTAACGCCGCAACCTTCCCAGGAGCAGACGGCGGTCGCCACATCTGCGCCGCTGCAACTGGAGCACCTGCAGAACGCGGTCCTGCAAGCTCTTACCGACGGAAACCAGCGCATCTTGGTGTCGATGTTGTCTGCCGGCGAGTGGAGCGTTCAGGGCAACGAACTCGTCATCAAAATTGCGGAATCGCAAACGGTCGTGGATATGTCTCTGGGCCCGGATGCGAAACGCCTGGCGATCGCTTCGGCCAGCGGAGTGCTGGGCCGTCCCATGAGGTTAAAAGTAGTTCCCGGAGCCACGGTGGCTCCTCAGGAAAATAAACGAAACGGCAATGCCCCGCGCCCTTCTGGTCCAAGCGGCCGAGGCCGCGCAGAAGAAGATCCGGTCGTCCGCCGCATGCAGGAAAAATTCAACGCCGAAATCCGGACAGTGATCGATTACCGGGAGAAGCGGTAGAGATCAGGTTTCAAAGTTTCAAGGTTTCAAGTCTTAGAGTAGATGCTTGAATCCCACGACCTTGAAACCTTGAAACTCTGCAACTTTGAAACGTGAGGTTCTATGGGTGGATTCAACCTGCAAGAGCTGATGTCCAAAGCCAAATCGCAGTATGAAGACCTGCAGAAGAAAATGCAGGCCACTGTCGTCGAAGCCACGTCCGGCGGGGGCACGGTCACTGCTAAGATGGACGGCCGCAAGCAGCTCCTTAGCCTACGAATTGATCCTGAGGCTGTGAAATCCGGCGACGTCGAAATGCTGCAAGACCTGGTGCTCGCCGCGGTCAATGAAGCAGCCCGCAAGGTTGACGCCCAGATGCAATCGACGGTCGGCGGAATGTTGGGGGGCCTCGGCATTCCCGGACTGTAAGCTGGCCAAGGAGCCGGACTCGAGTCAACGCACAAAGTCGCAGTCGGCCGCGAAGCGGCCAAGGATTACGGCCCACAACGCAAGACGCGAAGCGAGATCGCCGCACCCTGGAGGGGCGTCAGAAGCTAGCGAGGCTTGAGCGAGCGTCAGCGGCCAGCGCTACAATGTTCTAAGCCGGGCTTTCAATCACTCAATTACTAGATTTCTCAATCACTCCATCTCCCTATGTCCAAATTCGCCGAACCCATGTCCCGGTTGATCGACGAGCTGAAAAAGCTCCCCGGAGTCGGCGCCAAGAGCGCCCAACGCCTCGCATTCCACATTCTGCGCTCGAGCGACGAGGACGCCGAAGCCCTCGCCACTGCCGTGCGCGACGTTAAGGCGAACCTCCGCCTCTGCTCCGTCTGCAATAACATTACCGACGTCGATCCCTGCGTTTACTGCACCAGCCCCACTCGCAACCAGCGGCTGGTTTGCGTCGTCGAGGAACCTACCAACATCGCCGCCATCGAAAAGACAAAGCACTTCAACGGAGTCTTCCACGTCCTGCACGGCGCGATCTCGCCTTTGCATGGCATCGGCCCAGAGCAGTTGCGCATTTCGAATCTGATCACTCGTGTCGATGATGGCAATGTCGATGAAGTCATAGTCGCCACCAACCCGACGGTCGAGGGCGAAGCCACTGCAACCTATCTCTCGCAGCAACTCAAACGCGCTGGCGTGAAAGTCACCCGCATCGCCATGGGAATCCCCGTCGGCAGTGACATCGAATACACGGATGAAATCACGATGCTGAAGGCGATGGAAGGACGCAGAGATATGTAGTGCGACGGAGTCCGAACAAATCTTTCAGGGGTAACCAGCGTTTCCTCCGCTGAGCCTCTGCAGCTCTCGCCGCCCGTTTGTTTTCTAGATCTTTTCCTCCAGCCGATGCACAACGACGTGTGCAATCTGATGCAAAACTTTTCTCTTGGCACCCTGCGCTCATAGCTGCGGGAGCAACCCAATTCCAGGTTTGGATGTCGGTAACTCCAGTAGCAACAGTTGCTTACGGATGCGAATCGAATGCAATAGATGCATGGCATACGACTTGCAGCGATAGCGCCGTCGGTTTCCGCTTGCCGGTCAGATCAATCGATCTGTGGACTCGCCTGAGGAGCACAAAAGCATCCTCAGCGCCAGTCGCGCCGCGCTGTGATGTAACCGCATCCAACTCGACGCAGGAGAAGCCGGGCCAACCAGCCCGGTTTTCTTTTTGTCCTTTGCTATATTCGCGCCGTTCCCAACCGAGATCCATAAGCCCTGCCTCTGGGAGGATTGCATCCTCGCGGAAATTACAATTCCGTGACCCTGTCTTGACACCCGCAGCGATCTTCCACAATAGCCTTACATTCGACTGATCCGCCATGGAGGAATCGTGAAACTCTCGCTCGCCACTATTGTCGTCGCCGCGTCCGCCCTCGCCCTGCTCGTCGTGCCTCGTCCTTCGAGCGCGCAGGCTGCTGCATCATCCATTTTCAAAGTTGTGCCCACGCCGAACCCGAACTTCAACAGCGGCCTATTCGCCGCGTCGGCTTCCTCTCCGAACGACATCTGGGCTGTTGGCGACTCCGTCATCCACTTCGATGGCGCCAACTGGACTTCATTTCGTCCATCCCAGAGCACTCGAATCCGCTCGCTGAACGGAGTTGTCGCAATTTCCCCAACATCGGCATGGGCGGCCGGCACAGCGACCACCACTCAAGGACTTCCCGGACAAATCATCGAGCACTGGGACGGCACACAATGGAGCTTGGTTCCCGGGCCAAAGTTCCCCGCAGGAGACCAGCCCAGCATCTTTGCCATGACCTCCACCTCCGCCAACGATGTATGGGCCATCGGCAGCCTGTTGAGCGACAGCGGGCAACGTCTGTCCTTCTTGTTCGAACATTGGAACGGCAAGCAGTGGACGGCCACCGCTTCCATTTCGAATGATGCTTTCCTGTTCGGAGCCTCGGCGGATGCTGCCAACGATGCCTGGGCCGTCGGCTTCAATGGCCCCGAGAACGACGACAGCCGAACCTTGGCGCTTCACTATGACGGTACTCGCTGGAAAAAAGTCCCCACGCCGAGCGTCGGTACGGGAGCCAATCAGTTCAACGGCGTTCTTGCGCTTGCTCCGAACGACGTCTGGGCCGTGGGATTCTCCACGCCTGTCCCGCCTCCCGAACAAGCCGCCACGCTCACCCTCATCGAGCACTTCGACGGCACCAGTTGGAGCGTTGTCCCAAGCCCCAACGTTGGACCGGACGGCGTCTTTCAATCGAACCGACTCTTCGGCCTCGCCGCGAACTCGCCCACCGACATTTACGCGTTCGGTTCCTACTTTGCGGCCGATGGTTCTGGCCACCAGATGACCCTGCTGCTCCATTGGGACGGAGCCAACTGGACGATCATTCCGAGTCCGAACCCCACGAACGGTGTATTTCCATCCGATCTTCTGTTCGCCGGAGTCGTGCCCTCGCCCGGAAACGTGTGGATCTTTGGGGCAATGGACATTCCTCCCCACGACGATTCGCTGGCGATTCACGCGACGGCGGGAGCCGGTTTTGATGTAGTCGGGAAATAGGCCGGAAGGATCTGCATCAGCAGAAACGGTCGATGAAATCGAACCGAGTCCCCTCAGGGACGAAACAACTTAGCCCAGCGCTTCAGCGCTGGGTGGACGTGCAGTTCATACAACAAGTCCCGTAGGGACGGCATAGGCCGCCGTCAACTCGGAAGACCTTCCGGTTCGAGGAAGACATTCAACTCTTCCTCAGCCGCCGCCAGTCCTTCCGGCAGCGTCCCGCGATTGTACTCCGCCATGCGGTTCTTCCACTTCAGGAAGTCCGTAATGCTCTGCGGCTCAATGCGCACCTCAACCCGGCGCAAACTGGCCAGCAGCAAATTCATTTCATAGCGGAATCCCGTTGCCGACCGCAGATTCTTGGCCGAACCGTGAACCATCTCGATTCGCCCGCGCCGCAATTCCAGCAGACCCCATCCCGCAGGCAGTTCCTCGATCTTCACCAACGCCGGCGGGGTCAGGTAGAACCGTTCGCAGCCCACGCCTTTTTCAGGCTTCAGACGAAACGGTTTGCCGCGGTCCGCCAGAAAATCCGCCCGCGTGACTTTGCACTCGACCAGAACCGAATGGGACGCCCGCTTCCACCCAATCGCATCCGGCATTTCACCGCTAACGCAAGCCTGCTCCGACAGAACCACTCCGCAGCGATACGCTCGCAGCCATCGCACAGCCCGTTCCACGAATTGCGCGTGAGTCATAGATGAATAAGTTGTAGCTGGGTTAGAAAACCCATGAAAGTGGCAGAGGAGTTACCGACTTGGATCATGCCTTTAGTGGTAGTTGAATTCAAACGAT
>Ga0335083_10004200_pt1 | contig 18427 bp, 19 predicted proteins | sample Lox_Sample_42_FD_206716 | JGI IMG/M metagenome (GOLD analysis project Ga0335083, IMG submission 206716) | Soil microbial communities from Loxahatchee National Wildlife Refuge, Florida, United States - Lox_Sample_4.2 | ecosystem: Environmental > Terrestrial > Soil > Wetlands | place: USA...
GTCACACGCCCATACCTTCGTTTTCGGAACAAGTCCATGAGCGTCATGTCTGTCGATGCCAACACGCTGCTCTTGACCGGCACTGAGCGGCACCGATGGCGCCTGCGCATTGTGGCCGTCCTTCTCGCCGCGGGCATCCTGATGTTTTCGTTTGCGCTATCCGCGCTGTCGCCTTCACGGGTGGTGGAGGTGGCGTTGCTGCAAGCCATAGCGGCACTGCTGGTGGCGGGGCCTGCGTTCGCAGCCGCTGTTCGCAGCCTCAACCAACCCGACCTGCACGGCGTGGTGGACCAACTGGTTGCCTTGGCGATCCTTGCATGTCTCGTTTCAGCAAACTTTGTCACTGCCACGCTGCTGCCGGTCATCATGCTGGTCGGCCAGATGCTCGAAGATCGCTCGTTGCTTGGAACGCGCGAAGCGGTGGAGGCGCTTTCGGCACTCACTGCGACCACCGCGCGACGCATCCGTGGCGACGAGGTTTACACGGTTCCCGTTGAGACCTTGGTCGCTGGCGACGTCATCGAAGTCCGCCCGGGCGATCGCGTGCCTGCCGATGGCGTGGTGTTGTCGGGCACGGCAAGCGTCGACACGGCATCGCTGACGGGTGAATCGATACCGGTCGAGGTGGCGCGCGGCGATACCGTATTCGGCAGCTCACTGAGTCTCAACGGTTTGCTTCATCTGCAGGTGTCGCGCGTGGGCTCGCAGTCGGCGCTGGGTCGCGTGGTGGCGCTCATGCAGGACGCGGAGCGCAGCAAGCCACCAATAACTCGGCTGCTAGAGCGCTATGCCGGACGCTATCTGGTACTGGTGATCCTCATCGCGCTGATGCTGTGGTTCACCACGCAGAACACCGGAGCGGTATTGGCCTTGCTCGTCGCGGCGTGTCCTTCGGCGATGGTCTTGGCCGCTCCTTCGACCGCGCTTGCCGCTGTCAGCGTGGCGGCCCGGCACGGGGTGCTTGTGAAGAGCAGCGTGGTGTTCGAACGGCTGGCCGAAGCCGATGCACTGATCGTCGACAAGACGGGCACGGTCACCACCGGGCGCCTGCGGGTGGTGCGGTTGCAACCGACCGATGGTGCCGATGTCGTACGACTGGAGGCGGTAGCGGTTGCGCTGGGTACCGCCAGCAGCCATCCCGTTGGGCGCGCGATTGCCCATCTCGGGGCTGCGCCGGCCACACTTGATGACGTGCAAGAGGAAGCAGGCTTCGGGATGCGTGCCCGCAGCGACCAGGGTGTCGTGCTAATGGGGCGCGAGTCGCTGTTGGCGCGACATGGCGTGCTGGTGCACGAGCCACCACGCCACGACGGTCCGGTGGCCGCCGTGGCCGAAGGGGGGCACCTGTTGGGTTGGGTGTGCCTGGCTGACGAAGTGCGTGATCGCGTCGCCGAGACGCTGACAGCACTTCATGGGTTGGGCCTGGGCCGGCAAGCGTTGTTGACGGGTGATCGCCAGGTCGAAGCTGATCGCGTGGCCGCGCTGGTGGGGCTGGAAGAAGTTGTAGCCGGTGCGCTGCCTCCCGACAAGCTGGCCTTTGTGCAAACGGTGGTGGCTGATGGCGGTAAACCGCTGGTGGTCGGTGACGGCATCAACGACGCACTGGCCTTGCGGGCGGGTCTGGTCGGCATGGCGATGGGAGGGCAGGGCAGTGACATCGCGCTCGCGTCGGCGGACATCGTGCTTACAGGCGATGACTTTTCACGCGTCGCCACGGCGGTCCGGCTTGCGCGTCGCACGCGTCGCACGCTTCGGGTAAACCTGGGACTGAGCGCGGCCTGGACCCTGGCCCTGGTCATCCTTGCGATTACCAGCGGATGGGCTGCCAACGGCGCGTTGGCAGCCGCGGTCCTTCAGAACGTGGGTGCGTTCGTCGTGATCGCCAACTCGGGGCGTCTTATGAAGTTCACGGAAGCCTGAGGTTTCGCCCGAGCGCCCTTGCGAAACACGGCAGTCATGTGGCGCGGCGCCTATAACGGACTGGAATGGGCGAGCAAGTACATGCAGGTCGATGCGACGCGCGGGATGTGCGCACTGCTTGGATCTGTCACGGCAGCATGCGTGCTGATGGTGGTTGCCGCGGACCGGCGAAGTCTCGCGCTGCAGTGTGTGGGCGACGTGACCATGCCCGACGGCACGTACCGCGGAAGAAGGCTGGCGAGGGTGGGTAGGTGTCGTGTATGGTACGTTATAACATTGCAATTCGGGGCGCGATCCATGAAGGCATGCACGACGGTTCTCACTACCCTCCTGTTGCTGAACCCGCTGGTCAGCACGGCACAAGAGAGACACCTCGGCCCGCACGTGCATGGCCAAGCCAGCGTCAACGTGTCGATCGATGCCCGCGAAATGGACGTGGCAGTCAGCCTGCCAGGTCACGATGCCGTTGGCTTCGAGCATCCGCCGGGCTCGCCAGCCGAGCGCGCTGCCGTGGATAAGGCCACCGCCACGCTCAATCAGCCGACCTGGTTCGTCCTGCCTGCGGCGGCGCACTGCACGCTCGCTTCGGCAAAGGTGTCTCCACACGGATTTGGCGATGCCGCGGAACCGGGCGGTCACGCGGATTTCGATGCGACCTACCGTTACACGTGCGGCATGCCGGACCAGCTTGATCATCTGGACGTCCGTTTGGCATCGGCGTTTCCAGCGGTTCAAAAAATCGTCGTCAACCTTATCGCGGCAGCCGGAAGCAATCAGCAGACCCTGCACGGAACGACCACACGAGTTGACATCCAGCAATGAGCACGGCGCAGCCCTTGCTACGAACGCGTGCGCTTCGACATTGCTGGCCTCACGGCGGCCACGTGCTTGCCTTGGAGGATTTGACGGTGGCGCGAGGGCAGACGCTGTTTCTCCATGGGCCTAGCGGCAGTGGCAAGAGCACGCTGTTGGGACTGCTCGCCGGCGTGCTTGCGCCATCCTCGGGCGACGTCCACATTCTAGACGCGTCGTTTGGATCCATGTCGGCAGCAGTGCGCGATCGGTTTCGTGCGAATCACCTTGGCTACATCTTCCAGCAGTTCAACCTTCTGCCGTTCCTCACGCCGGTTGAAAATGTGTTGCTCGGATGCGCCTGGTCGGCTGAACGCAGCAAGCGTGCCGGCGGCACACATGCGCGAATGGTGGAAGAGGCGCAACGACTGCTCGCCGCGCTCGGCCTGGGTGCACACATCTGGTCGCGGGCAAAGACCGGCGAACTCAGCGTGGGGCAACAGCAGCGCGTGGCTGCGGCACGAGCACTTATGGGTGGACCTGAGCTTTTGCTGGCCGACGAGCCAACCTCTGCGCTTGATGCATCGAGCCGCGACGCCTTTCTGAAATTGCTGTTGGATGAGTGTGGTCTTCACGGCACGAGCGTGGTGTTTGTCAGTCACGACATGGCCTTGGCCCGCCATTTTGACCGCTCCGTTGCGCTGGCCAGCGTGCCCCAGGAGTCGTGAATCATGCGGCTGCTTTCCTTGACGCTAAAAAGCATGCGCCAGCGCAAGGCCGGCGTGGCACTCACTATCTTTACCGTCGCATTGAGCGTGTTTCTGTTGCTCGGCGTCGAACGCGTACGGACCGATGCTCGACAGGGTTTTGCCAGCACAGTATCGGGCACCGACCTCCTGGTGGGTGCGCGCAGCGGCCCGGTCACCCTGCTGCTTTATGCGATCTTCCACGTGGGTGAGGCCACCAACAACATCACCTGGAAAAGCTATCAGGATATCCGGTCGATGCCAGAGGTGGCCTGGACCGTGCCACTTTCCCTTGGCGACTCGCACCGCGGTTTTCGCGTCACAGGCACGACGTCCGACTTTTTCGTCCACTATCACTATGGGCGTGGCAACGCCCTGGCCTTCGCCCGTGGTCGGCCTTTTTCGGACCTCTACGACGCGGTCATTGGCTCAGAGGTTGCACGCCAACTGCACTACAAGGTGGGCGACCGTATTGTCTTGTCGCACGGCTTGGGCGGAGCCAACCTGGCCAGCCATGCGGACAAGCCGTTTCGCATCAGCGGCGTCCTGTCGCCGACGGGTACGCCTGTGGATGCATCCATCGCCGTCAGCCTGGAGGCCATCGAGGCCATCCATGTCGATTGGCACTCCGGGATCCGGCTGCCGGGCATGGAGGCGTCGGCAGATCAGGCCCGCCATATGGATCTGACGCCCAAGGCCATCACCGCGACGCTAGTCGGCCTGCACTCGCGTCTCTCCGCATTCGCGGTGCAAAGCGCCATCAACGACTATCCGGAAGAACCCTTGCTGGCTGTGCTGCCAGGCGTCGCGTTGGGTGAGTTGTGGCATCTGGTAGGCACCGCTGAAAGCGCGTTGCGCGTGGTCAGTGCGATGGTGTTGCTTGTGGGCATGTCCGGGATGCTGACTGCGTTACTGGGGATGCTGGGAGAACGACGCCGGGAGATGGCTGTGCTGCGCGCCGTCGGCGCTTCCACCAAAGCCGTGTTCGCACTGCTGGTCATGGAAAGCACGCTCCTGACGGTCGCCGGCATGGCCGCGGGCGTGCTTCTGCTTGATGCCATCACAGCCATCGCCCATAACTATCTCCTGGCCACCTTGGGCTTGGTCATCGACCAGAGCCCGGCGCCGGGTGAATGGCCGCTCCTCGTGCTCGTGCTCGCCCTGGGATCGCTGGCTGGATGCATCCCGGGCTGGATTGCTTATCGCCGTTCGCTTGCTGACGGTCTTCAGGTGCGCCTCTGATGAAAACCCACAGTATCTTCGTTGCCCTGGCAGTCATTGCCCTTTCGGGCTGTAGCGGAACCGATCAAGCGGGCTCGTCCACACCGGCGCGTGCTGCCACGTCGGCGCTCGCTTCCGCGCAAGCGGCGGCCGATGCTACCCGAGCCGCACGTGCCAGGGCGCAGGCCGACGGCGTCGAAGCCGCAAAGGCATTCGATGCAGCATACGGCTCGCCCAAGGCTGCACCCACGCCAGACGCCTCCTTGCTCGGCCCGCGCGACGAAAACGGATACGCAAACCTTGACTGGAGCCACATGGTTCCGCCCGAAGACATCAAGACGTTGGAGAACGCGCCGCCGGTGCTGCATGTCGGTAACCAGCGCATGAAGCAGATCGGCACCTTGCACACGGTGGGGGCGCTCAACAACCAGAAGGTCAAGCTCTCAGGCTATGTTGTGCCGCTTGAATCCGACGACGACGGCAAGATGGTGGAATTTTTCTTTGTGCCGTTCTATGGCGCCTGCATCCATGTACCGCCACCGCCGCCGAACATGCTCATCCATGTGAAGCTTGTCAAAGGCATCGACACGCCAAGCCTGTATAGCCCGTTCACGCTCAAGGGCGTATTGCGCACCGAAGTCACGCAGAACGCGATGGCTGCGTCCGCCTACGATATGGTCGACGCTTCGCTGGGCACCTACCGCGAAGCCGATGCGGACGCTGACCGGCTGCGCCAAGCCTTCGAATGAGCGGGCATGGCGCTCCCATTTCATGGGCATGCCCGGTGTTCGGTGTGCCGATAGGCGCTGCCCTCGCAAAACCCAACCCGAACCTGGTAAAGCGCCTACGCAAGGTCACTTTTTTCGAGGATCACCTTGCAGGTCATCGCCAGCAGCAAAGCGTTGTCCACGCCCAGCACACCATGGTCCGCGATCCCGTGGCTAGACAACATTTGTTACATCCTTTCCCGAGCCGGTCGCGAGTGGCGTAATGAGGGGCTGGCTTCTCACCTTGGGACTTGCCGTTGCGGCAGTGCCTGCCGTAATAGCCGTTATCGAGTCGAATGCTCGGATCGGTGGCCGGGTGCCGTCACCTATGCAGGCTACGGTGTCTTCTTCCGGCGGGCGTTCTCCCATGCCGATCGTCGTCGCCGGCGAAGAGGCCATCCGGGTAGGCTCGCGCATGCAGGCGAACCAAGACATTGGCAATGACGTCATTTTCCTCATCATGGCTACCCTGCGCAGGCGCTGTCACCCAACGCTTGCCCACGATTTGCCGCGTATGGCCGTCATAGCGCGCCTTCCTGTGCTATCGCCAGGCGACGGAACGGATCGGTATTCCGAGGATCTCCGGCATGACATCACGTTCACAGTCAACGAGATCGCACGGCGCGCCGCATGTTCGCAACCTTTGGCACTTCGGATCGGCAGCTACAGCAGCGTGCTGGACCCGGAGGCCTACGCGCGCGCATTCCCTGAAAGTTACTTTTCCCCAACGTCCGTCGAGACATCCAAGGAGGCGCAAGGCGCAAGCCTGGAGCAACGCGTGGCTGACAGCTGCACCGCCGTGGTTTACGCGAAGCTGCCCTTGGACAATGTGCATGCGTGGCAGTGTGCGGCTCTTCGCCGTAACGCGCGAGTCGCCATCTTCCGCGTGTGCCACACGGAAGGCACGTTGCCCGCACAAGCGGCATCACACATTCAACGTCTCATCGACGCAATGCCTTTGACATGCCAATAGTCACAGAGCGCCCCATGACTGCCTGACCTCGTTGATCCAGCGTTTTCCCAGGCGTCACGAGGATTCATGAGCAGGGCTGGCTGTAACGGGCGAAGGTTCGATGCTTCATCGTCAAGGGGCCCGGCGTGGAGTGTCTCAGTACCACGTGGCCTCCTGCGCGGATGCCGCATCAGGGTGATTAGGGCAGGTTATCGAAGGTCGGTGGCGTGCCCAATTTCGTCCTCAAACGGCAGCTTGATGCCATCCCGTATCCGCAGACCTCCGTCCAATGCCATGGTTAAGAGCTAGTGACGAGGTTAGGGGTGCCAGTGCCAAAGTCAGGGCATCCCGACAACCGTCGAACGAGGGCAGGAGGCTTGACTCTGGAGCTGGATCAAAGGTCTAGACTTTGGCCATGAACACTCCCCCATCCCCCATGACCATCGGTGCCGTCGCCAAGCGCGCCGGCGTGGCCATCGACACCATCCGCTATTACGAGCGTGAAGGCCTGTTGCCGGAGCCGCTGCGGCGCGCTTCGGGGTATCGCAGTTACGACGACGGCGTGGTGCGGCAGCTGCTTTTCATTCGCCGTGCCAAAAACCTTGGCTTCACGCTAGAGGAAATCCGCGAATTGCTGACGCTGTCCACGGATCGCCAGCGCGGCGTGAAAGCGGTGAAGAAGCGGGCGCAGGAACGCTTGGCCGCGATCGACGAGCGCATCGCCGAGCTGACGCGTGTGCGAAACGGGCTGGAGCAGTTGGTCGATGCCTGTCCGGGTCACGGTTCGCCTGACCAGTGTCCGATCCTGCAGGCGCTGGCTGCGCAGGAGTACGAGGCATGAGCGCGGAAAAGCATGCCTGCTGCGGTGACGGGCAAAGCGCGTCTGCGCCGGTGGTGAAAGCATGTTGCGCGCCCGCACCAGCGGCACCCGAGTTCGAGGCAACCTCGTGTTGCGGTAGCTCGTTGAGCGCATCGCACGAACATCACGCTGCGCATGAGGGACATCATCATCACGCGCATGTCGTGAAAGATCCCGTCTGCGGCATGGATGTGGACCCGCACACGGCGATACACCAGGCCGAATACGGCGGGCACACCTATTACTTCTGCGCGCAGCAATGCAAGGAGAAGTTTCTCGCCGATCCGCAATGCTATCTGCAGCCACATGCGGAGCCTGCACCCACGCTGGCGGGCGCGATCTACACCTGCCCGATGCATCCGGAGATCCAGCAGGCGGACCCTGGCCACTGTCCCAAATGCGGCATGGCGCTGGAACCGATGATGCCGAGCCTCGACGAGGACGACGGCCACGAGCTGCGTGCGATGGCGAAGCGGTTCTGGATGTTGCTGGCGCTGATACTGCCGGTGTTCGTGCTGGCGATGGGGCCGCATCTGTTCGCCTGGCACTGGCCGGCGCCGTGGGATGAAGTGGCGGCATGGAGCGAGGCGGCGCTCGCCACCGTCGCCGTGCTGTGGGGTGGTGCGCCTTTTTTTGCGCGCGGCTGGCAATCGCTCAGGCCATGGTCGCCCAACATGTACACGCTGATTGCGCTGGGTACCGGTGTCGCCTGGCTCTATAGCGCAACGGCGTTCCTGTGGCCGTCATGGTTCCCGACCGGTTTCCACGGCATGCATGGCCGGGTGGGCGTGTATTTCGAATCGGCGGCGGTGATCGTCACGCTGGTAACCCTGGGAGATTTCCTTGAGTTGCGTGCGCGGTGCCGCACCGGCGCTGCGCTGAAAGGCCTGCTGGGATTGACGCCCAAGACCGCCCGCCGCGTGGATGCCGACGGTAGCGAACACGATGTTCCACTTGATGATGTGCACGCTGGCCACGTGCTGCGCGTGCGCCCGGGCGAGAAGTTGCCGGTGGACGGCGTGGTGCTCGAGGGCGCGAGCCACGTGGACGAGTCGATGCTCACTGGCGAACCGTTGCCGGTGGCGAAGGCGATCGGCGATCGTGTTGCCGGTGGCACGGTGAACCAGGACGGCGCGCTGCTGATGCGCGCGGAGAAAGTCGGGGCGCAAACCATGCTGGCGCAGATCGTCGCCCTGGTGGCGCAGGCACAGCGCAGCAAGGCGCCGCTGCAACGCGTAGCCGACCGCGTGGCTGCGTGGTTCGTGCCCGCGGTGGTGGGTGTCGCCGTGCTGGCGTTTGCCGCGTGGGCGTGGCTTGGGCCCGATACCCGGCTGGCCTATGCGCTGATTGCCGCGGTGTCGGTGCTGATCATTGCCTGCCCCTGCGCGCTTGGTCTCGCCACGCCGATTTCCATCATGGTCGCCAGCGGTCGCGCGGCGCAGAACGGCGTGCTTTTTCGCGACGCGGCGGCGATCGAGGCGTTGCGGGAGATCGATACGCTGGTCGTCGACAAGACCGGCACGCTCACCGAGGGCCGCCCGGCCCTGATCGATGTTGTCAGCGTGAGCGAGCATCCGTTTGATCGCCTGCTGGCGTGGGCCGCCGCGCTGGAAAAGCCCAGCGAACATCCCTTGGCGCGTGCCATTCGCGAAGGTGCCGAGGCGCGCAACATCCATGCTCCTGCCGTGGCGGATTTCCGCTCGCTCACCGGCGCGGGTGTCGAGGGTTTGGTGGAAGGGCATGCCGTGGCGCTGGGCAATCGGTCGCTACTGGCGAATATCGGCATCACGGCGTTGCCGTCTGTCGTCGAGCGCGCCGACGCCATGCGTCGCGCGGGGGCAACCGTGATGTTCCTGGTGGTGGATGGCGTGCTGGCGGGATTGGTCGCAGTGGCCGACCGCATCAAACCCAGCACGGCCCAGGCCATTGGCGACCTGCACGCGGCTGGCCTGCGCATCGTCATGCTTACCGGCGACAACGCGGTCACCGCCCATGCCGTGGCCGGCACGCTTGGCATCGATGAGGTGCACGCGGATGTGTCGCCGGCCGACAAGGCGGCATTGATCCGCTCGCTTCGCGCGGAAGGCCGCCGCGTCGCGATGGCGGGCGACGGCATCAACGACGCGCCGGCGCTGGCGGTGGCCGATATCGGCATCGCCATGGGCAGTGGTACGGACATTGCGATGGAAAGCGCGCAAGTCACCCTGGTGAAGGGCGAGTTGACGGCCATCGTGCGTGCGCGTGCGCTGTCCCGTGCCACGGTGCGCAATATCCGGCAGAACCTGTTCTTTGCTTTCATCTACAACGCGGTGGGCGTGCCACTGGCGGCCGGCGCCTTGTATCCGCTGCTTGGCGTGATGCTCTCGCCGATGGTCGCGGCGCTGGCGATGAGCCTGTCGTCCGTCTCGGTGGTTACCAACGCGCTGCGCCTGCGCTGCACGCCCTTGTGATGATTGTCACCCGCGATACCTGACGGCACGCCCTGCTGCACGGGCGGGGCGATGCGGATGATGACTCCCGCACCGAACCGGTGCGGGAGGGGATCGACATGAACATCATCAACGACACCCGCAGCACGCTGGAAAAGCACATGCCGCTGTTGCTTGGCCTGCTGGTCGCGCTGCTCGCCGGTCGCGCGCTGAAGAAAATGTTCTGGACGGCGTTTGGCATGTATTGGGCGCTGCGCGCCAGCGGCATTCACTGGTGACCGTGGTGCCTAGGGCGACGCCGCCGGCTTCGCCTTTGCGTGCGCTTCCAGCCATGACGCCAGCGGCACCTGCCAGATGTTGTACTTGCCGTTGTCCCAGTCGGCGCGCGTCACACCAACCGCAAGTTCGCTGAGGCGGTCGCTGGCGAAGTAGAGCGTGCGATGGTCGGGGCCCAAGCGGGCCTCGGCATCCGACCCCGCACTGTTGACGACATCGCCGAGATGGATCGGCGTGCCCCAGTGCTCGCCATCGCGGAAGGCGATGAACAGGTCGATCTGCCTGGCGGGCGGCCGGCTGGAACCGAACACGACGAAGGACTCGTCGGGCGCTACGGCCGGATCGACATCGGTCACCGTGCCGTCGCTGAAGGGCAGGGGCTGCGGCTGCTGGTACGCGCCGTGCACGAACGCAGCACGGTACAGCCGGAAATGCTTCGGATCATCCGCGGGTCGCATGAAGTAGAGCGTGCCATCCGCCGCCACGCTGGGGGCGAAGGTGGAGTCACTGCGATTGATGGCATCCGGCAGGCGCACCGGCGCCGACCAGCCATCGCCTTCGCACCGCACCATCCACAGGTTGCCGCCGCCGCCCGGGAAGCTGCGTCCCATGAAAAAGCCATCCAGAGGCTTGCCTCCTCCGCTCTTCGGGCGATTGGAGATGAACACGAGGAAGCGGCCGTCGGGGGACATGCTTGCTTCCATGTCGCTCCACTGGCCGGAGAACGGCGCGGTTGCCGGCGTGCTCCAGCGTCCGTCCTGGCGATGGCTTACGAGGATGGTCGAACGCTTGCCTTCGCTGCGCGAGAAGTAAACCGTGTTGCCGTCTGGTGCGAAGGCGGGTGCGCTGTCGTGCGCCGGTCCTGAAATGACGCCGGGCGCGAAGACCGCGGGTGTGGCGACGTTGGGTGTGTCCGCCATGACGGCGGCGGAAAAGACGAGGGCACTGCACAGCAAGCATCGAGCTATCAAGGCATGTCTCCCTGCGGGGCACGGTATCGGACCGCAAGCACAGACCGCTCGCAAGTGCATTCGTTCGGCCGTCCATGCCTTGAGGGAATATCTTGAATCCGTGTTGCCTTAAACTTTGCGACTCCCCGTTTCCGCAGGAAGCCGCCATGTCCGACAGCATCGCCCTGGTCCAGCGTTACTACGACGCCTTCAACCGCGCCGATTGGGACGCCATGCTGGCCTGCCTTGGCGACGACGTGGCGCACGACATCAACCAGGGTCATCGCGAAATAGGGAGGGACACGTTTCGTGGCTTCCTTGCCCGCATGAACCGGTGCTACCACGAGCAGCTGCACGACATTGTGCTGATGGTCCATGCCGACGGTGGCCGCGTTGCCGCCGAATACGTGGTGCACGGCGAATACCTTGCCGACGACGCGGGACTTCCGCCCGCGCGCGGCCAGCGCTATGTGCTGCCCGGTGGCGCGTTTTTCGACATCCGCGACGGGCGCATCGTGCGCGTCACCAACTACTACAACCTGCAGGACTGGATTACCCAGGTGACGGGCGCCTGAGCCATGGCCGCGCGTGTCATCACCTGCACGGGCGCTCAGGTGGGCGCGCACCTGGATTCGCTGGCGCGGCTGCGTATCCGCGTGTTCCGCGATTACCCGTACCTTTATGACGGCGACATGGCCTACGAGCAGCGTTACCTCCAGGCCTATGCACGGTCCGCCGGCAGCGTGTTCGTGCTGGCGCTGGATGGTGATGATGTGGTGGGCTGCTCCACCGGCATACCACTGGTCGACGAAACTCCCGCGATTCGTGAGCCCTTCGAGGCGCGTGGCTTCCGCACGGACGACGTCTTCTACTTCGGCGAATCGGTGCTGCTGCCATCGCACCGGGGGCAGGGCATCGGCCATCGTTTCTTCGACCTGCGGGAGGCGCATGCGCGCAGCCTGGGCGGTTTCCGCTGGACGGCGTTCTGTGCCGTGGAGCGTGCACCGGACGATCCGCGCAGCCCACCTGGCCATCGCGCCAATGACGTGTTCTGGCAAAAGCGCGGTTATCGCCGCCAGGACGAGATGTTCTGTACGCTGGACTGGACCGAAGTCGGCGCCACCGCGCCATCGACCCACCGCCTGCGATTCTGGTTACGCCCCCTTGGCGATTGACGATACTTACCGCATGACCCGCACCCTCGACGAATGGCTGGCCTACCAGGAACGCGTGAACGTGCGCAGCATCGAGCTGGGGCTTGATCGCGTGCGTGCCGTATGGGAACGCATGGGCGCCGCCGCCCCGGCGCGGCGCGTGATCACCGTGGGCGGCACCAACGGCAAGGGCTCCACGGTTGCCCTGTTGGAAAGCATGCTCAAGGCGGCCGGCCAGCGCGTGGGTTGCTATACCTCGCCGCACCTGCTGCATTACCGCGAGCGCGTGCGCATCGACGGCGCTGACGCTTCCGATGACGCCCTGATCGCAAGCTTCGAGCGCATTGAATCTGCGCGTGGCGATATTCCGCTGACCTATTTCGAGTTCGGCACGCTGGCCGCGCTGGACCTGTTCTCGCGTGCAGCGCTCGACGTCGCCGTGCTGGAAGTGGGCCTGGGTGGGCGCCTGGACGCGGTGAACATCGTGGACGCGGACGCCGTCATCATCACCACGGTCGATCTCGACCATATGGATTGGCTGGGCCCCGATCGGGACAGCATCGGGGGGGAGAAGGCCGGCATCGCGCGGGCCGGCCGGCCCGCCATCGTTGGCGAGAGCGATCCGCCCCAGGGATTGCTGGGGGCGCTCGAACGCATTGGCGCCCGCGTGGAGCGCGTAGGCGAGGCGTACTTCGTGGAGCCGGTCGCCGGAGGTGGCTGGCGCTGGCGCCACCGCGACGGCACATCCTGGCTGCTGCCCAACCCCGCCCTTGCGGCGCCGGTGCAATACGCCAATGCCGCCGCCGCCATCGCGGCCCTGCGTTCCCTGCAGGCAGTCGATGCGGTCATGGGCGGCCTCAACCTGGAGAAGGCGGCTTCGGCGGGCTTGCGCGCGGTGCACGTTGCGGCGCGGCTGCAGTCGCTGGGAGGTGATCCGGAGCTGGTCGTTGACGTGGGCCACAATCCGCAGGCCGCGCGTGCGCTGGCCCAATGGCTGGATGCGCATCCCGGCGGGCAAGTGCATGCCGTCTACGGTGCGTTGTCGGACAAGGACGTGGGTGGCGTGATCCGAGCGCTGGGTGCGCGCATCGATCACTGGCATCTGGCGGGGCTCGAACGTGATACGCCGCGCGGGCTGCCGGTCAGCGTGCTGCTCGACCAGCTGCTGCTGGCGTTTCCCGACGCGCGCCATGACCTGCACGACGATGTATCGTCCGCTCTCGCTGCGGCACGGAAGGCCGCAAAACCCGGCGAACGCGTGCTCGCGTTTGGTTCGTTCTTCGTCGCTTCGGCCGTACTTTCTGAATCGGCGGGCGCTTCTTCGGCCTGAACGGCAGGCGGGACAGGTATAATCGCGCCCGTTCCCGCACCCTTGTCGTTTGGAGCCTGTCTTGAAAACACGTCTGCTGGGCGCTGCCGTACTCATCGCACTGGCTGTACTCGTCGTGCCGATGTTCTTCTCCAGCAATCCTCCGAGCACGAGTGGCGATGAATCGGTGAGCCTGGCGATCCCGCCCGCGCCCGATCGCGATCTGCAGACCAAGACCATGAGCGTCGCGCCGGGTGCGGCACCCGCATCCACGGCCGCGGCTGCGCCCAGGCCGGCAGTGCCGGCGCCGACGGCGGTTCCTGCTGCTGCCCCGCAGGGTTCCCCCGACCAGCTGGCTACGGTGAACATCGGCTCCAGCCGTCCCAAGGATGTGGAAACCGATCCGACCGCGGGCCAGAAGCCCGAGCCGACTACGGTGACCCGTCCCGGCTCCAGCGCTGCGCAGCCGGTGATCCCGGTGCAGGGCAAGGCCGATACGACGAAGGCCGCAGCGCCTGTCACGGCTGCGCCGACCACAGCGCCCGCCATGGCACCCGCAACCGCTGCCCACGGCCAGTACTCCCTCAATCTCAGCGCCTATGCGTCTGGCGCCAGCGCGCAGGGCCTTATTCAGCGCGTGCGCGGCCTGGGTTACCCGGCCAACGGCCGCAGCATCAACCAGGGCGGCAAGCAACTCACGATGGTCACGGCCGGCCCGTTCGAGTCCCGTGCCGCGGCTGAGGCTGCGCGGCTGAAGATCACGCAGACCATTCCGGGCGCCCCGGCGCGCCTGGAAAGCAGCGCCAGCACGCCTGCGCAGGATGACGAGGCGCCCGCCGCCAAGCCGGCTGCCACGTCCGCCCCGGCAACGGCCAGCGCGGCGACCAAGCCCGGCGGCTGGGCCGTGCAGGTCGCGGCCATGGGCAGCCAGGCCGATGCCAACGCGTTGCGCGACAAGCTGCGCTCCAACGGTTTCGACGGCTACGTGGATACGGTGAATGCGAACGGCAAGCAGCTATGGCGCGTGCGTGCCGGTCCGCAGACGCAGCGTGCGGACGCCGTGCGCGTGCGTGACCAGATCAAGACCAAGCTGGGCGTGGACGGCAACGTCGTCAGCGCTCCCTGAACCTGAACCCGCCGACACGGTGACCCGGTGAATTGGGCCGATTACATCATCCTTGTGGTGCTCGGCGTCTCGGTCTTGATCGGACTGTGGCGCGGCCTTATCTCCGAGGTACTGGCGCTGGCGATCTGGATCGCGGCGTTCTGGGTAGCCTGGACGTTTGGCCCAAGCGTGGCCGGTTACTTCGAGCACAGCATCCAACTGCCGTCGGCGCGGATCCTGGTGGGTTACGGCATCTGTTTCATCGCCGTGCTGATCGCCGGAGCGCTGTTGCGCTTCCTGGTGAGCAAGCTGGTCGAGGGCACCGGTTTATCCGGTACCGATCGCCTGCTGGGCATGGTGTTCGGGTTTGTCCGCGGCGTGCTCTTGGTGACGCTCGCGGTGTTCCTGCTCGGGTTTACCGCATTCATACGCGACCCGTGGTGGAACGAGTCGGCATTGTTGCCGCAGTTCAAGGGAATGGCTGCGTGGCTGGGCGAGCGCGTGCCGGACAGTGTCCGCCACCACCTCAATCCCCCGGCACTGCTGGACCATTTGCCCGCCTTGCCGGCGGGTGTCCCGGGCGCTTCACCAGCGACCGGGCATGAAACCCATCCTGCGACCGCAACCACGGCCGCTCCGGCACACACTTACTGATTACAGGCTTTCAACCATGTGCGGAATCATCGGCATCGTCGGCACCAGCGAGGTCGCCGCGTCACTCTATGACGGCTTGACCGTGCTGCAGCATCGCGGCCAGGACGCCGCCGGCATCGCCACGGTGGATGGCGCCCGCCTGCGCCTGCACAAGGGCAACGGCCTGGTGCGCGACGTATTCAGCCAGAGCGCGATGAGCGGCCTGCACGGCCGCATCGGCATCGGCCACTGCCGCTATCCCACGGCCGGTTCCGACGGCTCGTCCGAGGCGCAGCCGTTCTACGTGAACTCGCCCTATGGCATCGCCTTTGCCCACAACGGCAACCTGGTGAACACCGAGACGTTGCGCAAGGAGATGTTCGAAGACGACCGCCGCCACATCAACACCGATTCCGATTCCGAAGTGCTGCTCAACGTGCTGGCGCACGAGCTGCAGATCCAGGATCGCATGGCGCTGACGCCGGACCACATCTTCAAGGCCGTCGCCGGCGTGCACCAGCGTGCGCGTGGCGGCTATGCCTGCATTGCGCTGGTACTGGGCTATGGCCTGCTGGCGTTCCGCGATCCCAACGGCATTCGTCCCCTGGTGCTGGGCGAGCGCGTCACCTCGGAAGGCCGCGAATACGCGGTGGCTTCGGAATCGGTGGCGCTGGACATCCTGGGCTTCAAGCGCCTGCGCGACGTGGCGCCGGGCGAAGCGGTGTTCATCACCAACGACGGCCAGCTGCATGCGCGCCATTGCGCGGAAAGCGCCACGCATGCGCCGTGCATCTTCGAATACGTCTACCTGGCCCGTCCGGACTCGATGATCGAGAACGTGTCGGTGTACAAGGCGCGCCTGCGCATGGGCCAGAAACTGGCCGAGAAGATCCTGCGCGAGCGCCCCGATCACGGCATCGACGCGGTGATCCCGATCCCCGACACCGCACGTACCGCCGCTTCCGCACTGGCTGAAGCACTGGGCGTGCCGTTCCGCGAGGGCTTCGTCAAGAATCGCTACATCGGCCGTACCTTCATCATGCCGGGGCAGGGTGAGCGCGTGAAATCGGTGCGCCGCAAGCTCAACCCGGTGGAACTGGAGTTCCGCAAGAAGAACGTGCTGCTGGTGGACGACTCCATCGTGCGCGGCACCACCTCGCGCCAGATCATCCAGATGGCGCGCGACGCCGGTGCCAAGAACGTGTACTTCGCCTCGGCCGCGCCGCCGGTGCGCTACCCGAACGTCTACGGCATCGACATGCCGGCCGCATCCGAACTGGTGGCCGCCGGCCACACGGAAAAGGAAGTGGAGCAGGTGCTGGGTGCCGACTGGCTGATCTATCAGGACCTCAAGGACCTGGTGTGGGCCGTGCAGGACGGCAACGAATCGCTGAAGCAATTCGACGCCTCGTGCTTCTCCGGTGAATACGTCACCGGCCTGGACCAGCAATACCTGCAGCAGATCGAGATGCTGCGCTCGGACGACGCCAAGGCGGCGCGCCGCAGCGCGTGACGGTGAGAACCCTGTAGGAGCTCACCCAGTGCGCGATCGCGAGCGGCGGTATATCCGCTTCGTAAGGTTATCGCGCACTGGGTGCGCTCCTTCAGAAAAGCAGCTCTGACATGACCGACCTTCACGCCGCCGCCAAGCGTTGCCTCGACGCCACCGATCCGGCGGAGAAGTTGCGCCTGACGCATGCCACGTGGGAGGCGTTCCTGGCTGGCCAACTGTCGCCGCTCGCCGATTCGCCGCTGCCCGAACCGATCAGCGCACCCGGTCGTCCGCAAAGGCCACAACTGGTACCTCAACGCCAGGTGCCGCATCGCGGACTGGGCACGCCGGAAGGACGCGTCGCGCTGGTGCATGCGGTGGCGCACATCGAGTTCAATGCGATCAACCTCGCGTGGGATGCGGTGTACCGCTTTCGCGACAAGCCACTCGAGTTCTACCGCGACTGGGCCAGTTGCGCGCACGACGAGGCACGCCATTTCGCCATGCTTTCCGGACGCCTCGCCGAACTCGGTCACGCCTATGGCGATTTCGATGCCCACAACGGCCTGTGGGAAATGGCCGAAAAGACCGCGCACCATGACACCGCGCGCATGGCACTGGTGCCGCGCGTGCTGGAGGCGCGCGGGCTGGACGTCACGCCCGGCATGATCGAACGCCTGCTTTCGGTGGGTGACGACCGCACCGTGGCGATCCTCGAAGTCATCCTGCGCGAGGAAGTCGCGCACGTGGCCGCCGGTACGCGCTGGTTCCGTCATTGTTGCGAGCGCGATGGCCTGGACCCGCGCGAAACTTTCCTGGATCTCCTGCGCGACTACATGGGCCGCAACCTGCGTGGTCCTTTCAATCGTCCGGCCCGGCTCGAAGCGGGCTTCGAACACGAAGAGCTGGATCGACTGGCCGACATGGCGCTGCAGTCGTAGACGCAGGTTTCACGACTCTTCCGTCATGCAGGTGATGTCAGGCTTCGGCTTTCGTCGCCGTGCCGCCAGGAGAGCACCCCATGAAATCGCTGCCCGGAAAGCTGGTCTGGGTCGAGCACGCGAGCAAGGATTCCGCGCAGGCGAGCCGTTTCTACGGCAGCCTGTTCGGATGGGAAGACATGCCGATGGATGTCGACGGCCAGCCCTACCACGTGATCATGCAGGCGGGGCAAGGCCTGGGCGGATATCGCAAGGCGCAGGAGGGTGAACCCAACCTTTGGGGCATCTACCTCAGTGTCGAGGACGTCGACCGCAGCTATATGCAGGCGATCGAATCGGGCGCGTCATCCTGCATGCCGCCCACCGACTTTGCGCCGGTGGGCCGCGGCGCCACCCTGCTTGATCCGGTGGGCGCGATGTTCTCGATCTGGCGCAGTGCCACCGACGATGCACCGGACGCCGAAATGCCACCGGGACATTGGTGTTGGCATGAGTTGCACGCCACTGACGATGCACGCGCGCTGGCCTTCTACGAAACGCTGTTTGGCCTGGAACATGACAGCATGCCGGCGGGCGAGGAAACCTATTACATCCTTCGCCACGGCGATGCGCGTCGCGGCGGGCTGATGCGCAACCCGGTCGGCATGGGACCCTCACTGTGGATTCCTTATGTCCACGTGCAGGATGTCGATGCCACCGTCGCGAAAGCGCAGTCCCTGCGCGCGGAAATCACCACCCCGCCGGAAAACATTCCCGGCATCGGCCGCTACGCCATGCTGCGCGATCCTCAGGGTGCTCGTTTCGCGGTCTTCCTGCCGAGGCGATGAGCCGCCGCACCATGAAGCGCGGCTTCTTGCGGAACGCTGGTCGCGCTCGGCGCA
>Ga0335083_10004201_pt1 | contig 18427 bp, 14 predicted proteins | sample Lox_Sample_42_FD_206716 | JGI IMG/M metagenome (GOLD analysis project Ga0335083, IMG submission 206716) | Soil microbial communities from Loxahatchee National Wildlife Refuge, Florida, United States - Lox_Sample_4.2 | ecosystem: Environmental > Terrestrial > Soil > Wetlands | place: USA...
TTCTGGGTCGTCTGGCCGGGGCCCTGAGGAGGTCGATCCGCTGGCCTGTCACGTTGCCGTCGCCTGCGGCGCGGAGTATTCTTTCTCTTGCCGTCGCGTTCTGATTGTCCGAGTCCAAAGCCCCTTCCCGGCGCCGGTGTCCATCCTAGGAGACTCTCCCGTGTCCGTCTCGCTTTCGTTTTCCGTCAACGGCAAGGCAGTGACCGCTGACGTCGATCCGCGCACGCTGCTTGTCGAGTTCATTCGCAACAATCTGGCTCTCACCGGAACGCACGTCGGCTGCGACACCGGTCAGTGCGGAGCCTGCACCGTCCTGATCGACGGCAACGCGGTCAAGGCGTGCACGATCCTCGCCGCGCAGGCGAACGGGTCGAAGATCACCACCATCGAGGGGCTCGCGACCGACGGCGCGATGCATCCCATGCAAGCGGCGTTCAAGGAATGTCACGGCCTGCAATGCGGCTTCTGCACGCCGGGCATGGTGATGAGCGCGATCGACCTGGTGCAGCGCCATCCGAACGCCGACGAGACGGCGATTCGCGAGGGACTCGAAGGCAACCTTTGCCGCTGCACCGGTTATCAGAACATCGTCAAGGCGGTGCAGCAGGGCGCCGCGGCCATGAGGAGATAGCGATGGGCGCGAACGACCTCAACACCATCGGCCAATCGATCCGCCGCAAAGAGGACGTGCGCTTCCTCACCGGCGCCGGCCAGTACACCGACGACGTCAACCCGCCGCATCACACGCACGCGTTCTTCCTGCGCTCGCCGCACGCGCACGCGAAGATCCGCAAGATCGACACCTCGAAGGCAAAAGCCGCGCCCGGTGTCGTGGCGGTTTATACGGGCAGCGATCTCACCGGCGTGAACGGGCTGCCGTGCGGGTGGCTCATCACGGGGACCGACGGCCAACCGATGAAGGAACCGCCGCATCCGGTGCTGGCGCAAGGCAAGGTGCGCTACGTCGGCGACGGCGTCGCGCTCGTCATCGCCGAGACGCCCGACCAGGCAAAGGACGCCGCGGAATTGATCAACGCCGACTACGAAGTTCTGCCGGCCGTCGTCAATCCCGTCGACGCGCTGAAATCCGGTGCACCGCAGATTCACGACGGTGCTCCCGGGAACAAGTGCTACACTTGGGCGCTCGGCGACAAGGCGGCCGTGGACGCGGCGTTCGCCAAGGCCACCCACGTCACCAAGCTCGACATCGTCAACAATCGCCTCATTCCCAACGCGATCGAGCCGAGGGCGGCGGTGGCGACCTACGCCCGCGCCGATGACAGCTACACCCTCTACGTGACGAGCCAGAACCCGCACGTCGAGCGCCTGCTGATGACCGCGTTCGTGCTGGGACTCCCCGAGACGAAGGTGCGCGTCATCGCCCCCGACGTCGGCGGCGGGTTCGGCTCGAAGATCTATCTCTACCCGGAAGAAACGGCGATGGTGTGGGCATCCAAGCGCGTCAACCGGCCGATCAAGTGGACGGCCGAGCGCAGCGAATCCTTTCTCGCCGACGCGCACGGACGCGATCACGTGACGCACGCCGAGCTGGCGCTCGACAAGGACGGCAAGTTCCTCGCCATGCGCGTGCACACGACGGCGGCGATGGGCGCGTATCTCTCGACCTTCGCGTCGTGCATCCCGACGATTCTGTACGCGACGCTGCTCGCTGGACAGTACACGACGCCGGCGATCTACTGCGAAGTGACCGCGGTGTTCACCAATACGGCGCCGGTCGATGCGTACCGCGGTGCGGGGCGTCCCGAGGCGACCTACGTCGTCGAGCGGCTGGTGCACGCGGCCGCGGCGGAAACGGCCATCTCGCAGGACGAGATCCGCCGCCGGAACTTCATCCGCAACTTCCCCTACCAGACGCCGGTGGCTCTGCTCTACGACACTGGAGGTTACGATGCCTGCCTCGATGAGGCGATGAAGATCGCCGATGTGAAAGGCTTCCCCGCGCGCAAGGCGGAAGCGGCGAAGCGCGGCAAGCTCCGGGGTCTCGGTTATTCGTCCTACATCGAAGCCTGCGGCATCGCGCCGTCGAACATCGCCGGCGCGCTCGGCGCACGTGCAGGGCTGTACGAAGCGGGCGAGGTGCGCGTGAATCCCACCGGCGGCGTCACCGTGTTCACCGGCTCGCACAGCCACGGGCAGGGTCACGAGACGACTTTCTCGCAGGTGGTCGCGAGCCGATTGGGCATTCCGATCGAGAATGTCGAGATCGTCCATGGCGACACCGGGCGCATTCCGTTCGGCATGGGCACTTACGGCTCGCGGTCGCTCGCGGTCGGCGGCACGGCGATCATCAAGGCGCTCGACAAGGTCGTCGCCAAGGGCAAGAAGATCGCGGCGCACCTGCTCGAAGCCGCGGAAGCCGACATCGAGTTCAAGGACGGCAAGTTCACCGTCGCGGGCACGGACCGCAGCAAGGCCTTCGGCGAAATCGCGCTGGCGGCGTACGTGCCGCACAACTATCCGCTCGACAAGCTGGAGCCCGGGCTCGACGAGATGGCGTTCTACGATCCCACGAACTTCACTTTCCCGGCGGGCACGCACATCTGCGAGGTGGAGGTCGATCCCGACACCGGCGCCGTAAAGATCGTCAACTTCTCGGCCTGCGACGACTTCGGCAACGTCATCAACCCGATGATTGTCGAGGGACAGGTGCACGGCGGCCTGGCGCAGGGCATCGGGCAAGCGCTGCTCGAATGTTGCGTGTACGACAAGGAGAGCGGCCAGCTCCTGACCGGCAGCTACATGGACTATGCGATGCCGCGCGCCGACGATCTGCCGTCGTTCAAGGTCGCGACCAAGGTGACGCCGTGCACGCACAACCCGCTCGGCGCCAAAGGCTGCGGCGAAGCGGGCGCGATCGGCGCGCCTGCCGCGCTGATGAACGCAGTGCACGACGCGCTGTCAACGGCGGGCGTGAAGCACCTCGACATGCCGGCTACGCCGCATCGCGTGTGGAGCGCGATCCAGGCGGCGAAGCACTGACCACAACGGCGCCACGAAATCCGGAGGTCAAATCATGTACGCATTCGAATATCAGCGCGCGAAGACCGTTGCCGATGCCGCGTCGGCGCTCGCGAAGAGCGGCGGCAAAGCACTCGCCGGAGGACAGAGCCTCGTCGGCGCGATGAAGCTCCGTCTCGCGAATCCCGGAACGATCGTCGATCTGTCCGGCATTGCCGAGCTGAAAGGCATCAAGAAGGAAGCGGAAGCGGTCGTCATCGGCGCGCTCACGACGCACGCCGAGGTCGCATCCTCCCCCGTCGTCAAGCAGGCGATCCCGGCCCTTGCTGCGCTTGCGGACGCAATTGGCGATCGCCAGGTCCGTAATCGCGGCACCATCGGCGGCTCGCTCGCCAACAACGATCCCGCGGCGGATTATCCGGCCGCCGTCCTTGGTCTGGGTGCGACCGTCCACACCAACAAGCGCAAGATCGCCGCCGACGATTTCTTCAAGGGCATGTACGAGACGGCGCTTGCCGCCGACGAGATCATCACGGCGGTAAGCTTTCCAGTGGCGAAGAAGGCCGCGTACATGAAGTTCCCGCAGCCGGCGTCGCGCTTTGCGCTCGTGGGCGTGTTCGTCGCGCAGACGACGGGAAAGGGAAATGAGGGCGTTCGCGTCGCGGTCACCGGCGCTGCGTCACACGTGCATCGCGCGAAACCGATCGAGGACGCGCTCGCGAAGAGCTTCACCGCCGACGCGGCGAAAGCGGTAAAGATTCCCGCCGGACATCTCAACAGCGATCTGCACGGCTCTGCGGAGTATCGCGCGCATCTGGTGTCGGTCCTTGCCGCGAGAGCCGTCGCGGCGATTGGTTGAGACACGGAGGAGCAATCATGGCCAACGCACCAAGCCACAGCGGATCCTGCTTTTGCGGAGCGGTCCAGTTCGTCGTGACCGGCGAGCCGGCCGCGATGGGCTACTGCCATTGCGAGTCGTGCCGGCAGTGGTCGGCCGGACCGGTGAACGCCTTCTCGCTGTGGAAGCCCGAGTCATTTCGCATCACCCGCGGCGCCGAAAACGTAGGCTCGTACAGCAAGAACCCGCAGACGCATCGCAAGTGGTGCAAGCTGTGCGGCGGACATCTTTACGGCGAGCATCCGGGCCTCGGGCTCGTCGATGTATTCGCGCCGCTTGTTCCGAGCCTGCAGTTCAAGCCCGGCGCGCACATCAACTATCAGGAGACCGTGCTGCACGTCAAGGACGGGCTGCCGAAGCTCAAGGACTTCCCCAAGGAATTTGGCGGCTCGGGCGAAATGATGGCCGAGTGATCGGTTAGCGGAATCCTACCGCCGCGTAGCCGACCCAGTGCCGCATCGTGGCCGGTGCGGTCACCCCCATGCCGTCGAGGTCCTTGACCTCTATGCGCTGATCGTCGAGCGAGGTCGCGTAGCCGAGGATCGTTCCGTGCAGCGACGGAGCGCGCCGCATCTGCTGGAGATGCCACCCGACGAGCAGCCCGAACGGAACCGAGTAGCGGCCGCACCATGTCCACTTGTATTCGCGGTGATCGTGGTCGGCGAGCGTGTAGCGCGTGAACCGCTCGATGCGCTCGGGCTGCAACTCGCCGTCGAAGCAATCGCTCATGATCTGCTGCTCGTGGTCGAGCGCCGCGGCATAGCCCTCCGCGCTGCAGCCGTAGAACGCGAAGTCCCGATCGCCCCAGCCCTGATCGCCGTAGTGGACCGCATCCGTCGATGAGACGAGCGCGAGGTCCCGGCCCCATTCAAGGCCTTCGTCGGTCATGATCGCCGAGATCGCGTTCGCCAGCGGCAGCGCCAACTCGTCCATCCGAGCGTACGACATGCAGGGAACCAGGATCGGCACGATTTCCACCGAACGGTTGTAATGCTGCAGGAAAGGAATCTTCGCCTCCACCGAGTGCTCGATCTCGTGCATCTCGTCGCTCACCCGCCAGGCGTGCTTGGGGAGCGTGCGCATTAACCGCTCGCGGAGCGGTGATACCTTGACATCGCTATATGGCCCCGACCAGCGCGTGAAGGCCTCGAAGATGAGCTGATCCTCGAGGCCGAGCTGCCGCGCCTTGTGCGCCACGCCGAAGACGATCACCGTGCGAGCCTTCACGTTACGCAGTACCAGCGGATACAGGTAGCCCGCGTAGGCGTAGTCGTCGTGCGGGGCGATCGCCATGCGCCAGCGATCGCCGGCGGATACGCCATTGCGTTCGAGCAGGTCTTCCAGCTTCGCTCCGTCCTGCGCGGCGATCCGCTGCACGATCGCGTCCATCTGCCGCGCGAGGTGAGCGAAGCCGACGACATCCGCAAGGCCACGCCTCCGGACGTCATTCCCGCGGCCTTTAGTCCCCGCGAAAGCGGGGAGGGAATCCAGTGGCTGTTGGTCTGAACGACACTGGGTCCCCGCATTCGCGGGGACGACGAACCGAGGGATTCGCTCGCCCATTTTCCTGTCTTACTTGATCGCGTCGAGAGCTTCGCGCAGATCGCGGCGCAGATCGTCGACGTCCTCGATCCCTACCGACAGGCGTACCAGCGCATCGTCGATCCCCAGCGCCGCACGCTGTGTCTCCGGGATCGAGCCGTGCGTCATCAGTGCCGGGTGCTCGATCAGGCTCTCGACGCCGCCGAGGCTTTCCGCCAGCGCGAAGAGGCGACAGTGCTCCAGAAAGCGTTTCGTTCCGGCGAGATCGGTATTGAGCCGGATCGTCACCATGCCGCCGAATGCGCGCATCTGCCGTTCGGCGAGCGCATGCTGCGGATGCGAGGCGAGCCCCGGGTAGTACACCTGGACGACTTCGCGCTGCGTGGCGAGCCATTGCGCCAGCTCCAGCGCATTACTGCAATGGCGCTCCATGCGCAAAGCCAGCGTCTTCAAGCCACGCAGCGCGAGGAAGCTATCGAACGGCCCTATCACTCCGCCGACCGCGTTCTGGAGATAACCGAGGCGCTCCGCGAGCGGAGCGAGACGCGCCTCGACGCCGATCACCACCACGCCGCCGATGATGTCGGAGTGGCCGTTGAGGTACTTGGTCGCCGAGTGCACCACGATGTCGAACCCATGCTCGAGCGGACGCTGGATCCAGGGACTCGCGAAGGTGTTGTCGGCGACCGAGATCAGCTTGCGCTCGTGCGCGATCTTCGCTACCGCATCGAGATCGATGAGCTTGAGCAACGGATTGCTCGGCGTCTCGATCCAGATCATCCTCGTCTCCGGACGAATTGCCGCAGCAAGGCGCGCGGGGCTAGACATGTCGACGAAACTCGTGGATAGATTGGCCGAGCGCTTGCGCACGTTCTCGAACAGGCGGTAGGTCCCGCCGTAGAGGTCGTCGCTGGCGATGATGTGCGCGCCCGCGTCGAGCGCATCAAGCACAGTGGCCATGCCGGCGAGCCCCGAGGCGAACGCGTACCCGCGCGCGCCGGTCTCGAGGTCCGCGACGCAGGCTTCCAGCGCGCTGCGCGTCGGGTTGGCGGTGCGCGCGTAGTCGTAACCCTTGTGCACGCCCGGGCTTGTCTGCACGTAGGTAGAGGTGGCGTAGATCGGCGTCATGATCGCGCCGGTTGCGGGATCGGGCTCCTGCCCGGCGTGGATCGCGCGCGTGGCGAATCCTTGTCGCGTCTTGGTAGCGGGCTTGGCGGTCGAATCGTTCACGGGAGGCTTCTCCGCAGGTAGGTGAGCAGATCGTAGCGCGTAATCAAGCCGAAGAAATGACCGTCTTTCACGATGATCGCAACGCGGTCCTTGTTGAGCACGCCCAGAAGCTCCTTGAGCCCGGCGCCCGGATCGAGCGTCTCCAGCCGCTGCGTCATCGCCGTCGCGACCTTGTCGCGGAAGCGCTCGGGCTTCTGGTGGACGTGCAGGAGCACGTCGGATTCGTCGAGGATGCCCACGACCCTGTCCCCTTCCAGCACCGGCACCTGCGAGACATCGGAGAGGCGCATGCGCTGAAACGCGGTGAGCAGCGTGTCCTCCTTTCCGACCGAGACGATTGCGCCTTCCTCGAAGCGGCGAGTGACGAGATCGCGAAGGTCGCTGTAGCGCGGCAGCTCGAGGAAGCCCTGGTCGACCATCCAGAAGTCGTTGTACATCTTCGAGAGATACTTGCTGCCGGTGTCGGGCACGAAGCTCACGACGCGCTTCGATTCGGATTGCTCGCGGCAATAGCGCAGCGCCGCGGCGATGAGCGTTCCAGCCGAGGAGCCGCCAAGGATGAGCTCGTTCTTCAGCAGGTCGCGCGCCGTGGCCAGGCTCTCCGCGTCGGGAATCGAGTAAGCCTTCCTTACGCGCGAGAGATCGGCGATCGGCGGAATGAAGTCCTCGCCGATCCCTTCGACGACCCACGAGCCCGCTTCGCCGATCTTGCCCGTTTCCACGTACGGCGCCAGCACCGAGCCTGCGGGATCGGCGAGCACGATTTCGGTCTCCGGGCTTACGCGCGTGAAATAGCGCGATAGCCCAGTCAACGTGCCGCCCGACCCAACGCCGCAGACGACCGCGTCAACATCGTGTTGCATCTGCTCCCAGATTTCGGGGCCGGTGGTTCGTTCGTGCGCCAGCGGATTCGCCGGATTGCCGAATTGATTGACATAGAACGCACCGGGAATTTCGGAAGCGAGCCGCTCCGCCATGTCCTGGTAGTACTCCGGGTGGCCCTTGATGACGTCGGAGCGCGTCATGCGAATCTCGGCGCCGAGCGCTTTCAGATGCAGCACCTTCTCGGCCGACATCTTGTCAGGGATGACGAGCAGCACCCGATAGCCCTTGGCGCGGGCGACGAGCGCGAGTCCGAGCCCGGTGTTGCCGGCAGTGGCTTCGACGACCGTGCCGCCGGGCTTGAGGCTGCCGTCACGCTCGGCGGCGTCGATCATCGAGAGCGCAATGCGGTCCTTGATCGAGCCGCCGGGATTCTGGTTTTCCAGCTTGACGAAGAGGCGCGAGCGGCCGGTGTCGAGGCGCGTGATCTCGACCAGCGGGGTGTTGCCGATGAGGCTCAGGACGGCGGGGTCGCTGCGCGGCGGGACGGGTTGCTTGGCCATGCGTTCCGTTGGGCGTCCTGAGCCGCGTTGACTGGCGCTTTAGCGCCGTGTTCAACGCGGCTAAACATTATCCGCCGTCTCAAGTCCCGGATAATCGCCTCCCCTATTGACATCGAACGATCGTTCGATAGAATGGGCTTTCCTGTCTGACCGAGGTCAGCCTGGCTCCGGCTGGGTTGACTTGGGTCTGCAGCCCACGCTGTCGCATGAAACCTGCGCTCGCCGAACTGCTGCACAATCCGCTCGTCTGGCGCGGCGACCAGCTGGCACGCATCGAGCAGACCGTGTCGAGCGGACTTGTCGAGCTCGACCGGGCTCTGCCGGGCGGCGGCTGGCCGCAGAACGCGCTGACCGAGCTTCTGCTGGACGAGCAGGGGATCGGCGAGCTGCGCTTGCTCATGCCGGCGCTCCAGCGCCTCGCGCAAGCGAGTGAATCGATCGTGCTGGTCGCGCCGCCGCATCTTCCTCATGCGCCTGCCATTGCAGCGGCAGGCATCGACCCGGCGCAAGTGATCATCGTCGCCGCGGCGGAAGACAAGCACCGCTGGTGGGCTGCCGAGCAGGTGCTGCGCGCCAACAGCGTGGGCGCGCTTCTGTTCTGGCCGGGCTCGCTCGTCGAGCAACGCCTGCGGCGCCTGCAGCTTGCTGCACAGGAAGGCGAGACGCTGGCGTTCGTCTTCGCGACCACCGCGCGCGCTGCGCAGCCGTCGCCGGCGCCGTTGCGCATCCGGCTCTCGCCGGCGGGAGCCCGCCTGCGCGTGGACGTGTTCAAGCGCCGCGGCGGCGTGATGAGCGTGCCGCTGCTCGTCGATGTCGCCGATGCCTTGTCATTCCGAGGAGTGCAGCGCACGCCGAGGAATCTGCATCTGGCATCGAACAGCGGATTCCTCGCTTCGCTCGGAATGACAAGGCCTCGGGCACGCGCGAGCTTCAATCGCCGCTATCCGATCGGCGGGCGTGAGGCGAAGATCTGGAATCGCGCGCTCGCGCGTGCCGATGAAGTGCGGCGCGTGCCGCGGCCGGATTCACGGGGCAGTTGCTGTTCGCGATGATCTCCCGGCATGCTCTGGACCTGTCTTCATTTTTCCGATCTTCCGCTCGCTGTCTTCGCGCGCGGCGTGGCGCGCGAGCTGTCTGCCGTCGTGTCGAGCGCGAGCCATCGTCCCGATGTGGTTGCCGCCAACGATGTAGCGCGCAGGCGAGGCATCGTTCCGGGTCTTTCCATCGCTGCGGCGCTGGCGCTCGATCCCGACCTCGCGATTCATCTGCACGATGAGCGCGCGGAAGCCCATGCGCTGAAGAGCATCGCGCTCTGGGCCGGGCAGTGGACCTCGACGATCGCGATCGAGCCACCGGCCTCACTGCTGCTGGAGATCGCCGGCGGCCTGAATTATTTCGGCGGGCTCGAAAACCTACTCGGCCGCATCGACGCGGGCCTTGGGACGATCGGTTTCTCCGCCGTCGTTTCGACCGCACCAACAGCGGGCGCGGCGAGCCTCTTTGCTCGCGCGGGCCGGACGATCGTTATCGCCGAGGAAACCGATTGGGCGCGCAAGCTCTGCGCGCTGCCGGTCGCGCTGCTCGCCAATGCTCGGGACGCGCTCGAAACACTCTCCGGTATCGGCGTGCGCACGATCGGCGAATTGCTCGCGCTGCCGCGCGACGGCGTGGCGCGCCGCTTCGGGCAAGCGCTCCTCGACGAGATTGATCGCGCGCTGGGAACGCTGCCCGACCCGCGCGCGCTGTTCGTGCCGCCCGAGCGCTATCACGGCCAGCTCGAGCTGCCGGTGCCCGTCGACGAAGTCGAGGCACTGCTTTTCGGCGTCAACCGCCTGGTTGCCGAGCTGGCAGGTTTCCTGCACGGGCGCGGCGCGGGCGTCACGCGGCTCACCTGCGATCTCGTGCACGAGGATGTCGAGCCGACGTCGATCGTCGTGGGGCTCACCGCGACGCGGCAGATCGAGCACATCATGAACGTGCTGCGCGAGCGGCTCGCGCGCGAAACGCTGCCCGATCGGGTCGAGGCGATTCGGATCGTTTCGGAAGAGATCGCGCCGCTCGGTGCGAAGGAGAGCGATTTCTTCCCCGTCGCGCGCAAGGATGGCGAAGCGGGGGCGCAGCTCATCGAGCGGCTGCGCGCGCGTCTGGGCGAGGACGCCGTGCGCACGCTCGAGCTTCGCGCCGATCATCGGCCGGAGCTGGCAGGAGGCGAGACGGCAAAGGTTGGTCATCCCAAGCGAAGTGAGGGATCTGCTGTTCCAGCGCGCCGAAAAGCAGATCCTTCGCTTTGCTCAGGAGATTCCTCGCCATGCGCTGCACGGCTCGGAATGACACCCGGCAATCGTCCGCTATGGCTTCTTTCATCGCCGCGGCGGCTCGGCGCCGATCCCATAGCGGCGGAGATCAGACTGGAGTCCGGTCCCGAGCGCATCGAGACCGGCTGGTGGGACGGTTTCGAGGTCGGCCGCGACTATTTCGTCGGCCGCAATGCCCGCGGCGAAGCGCTGTGGCTCTACCGCGAGCGCGGCGGTGAGTGGTTCGTACATGGAATATTTGCATAACGACTTCTCTCCGTCGCTCGCGCTCCTCGGAATGACATTCAGCCCATGCCCTACGCCGAGCTGCACTGCATCTCCAACTTCACCTTCCTGCGCGGGGCCTCGCATCCTGAGGAGCTCGTCGCGCGAGCGCACGAGCTGGGTTACGCGGCACTCGCGATCACCGACGAGTGCTCGCTCGCCGGCGTGGTGCGCGCGCATGTCGAAGCGAAGAAGTGCGGACTCAGGCTTCTCATCGGCAGCGAGTTCCGACTCGACGACGGCCTGCGCTTCGTGCTCCTCGCCACCGATCGCGGTAGCTACGGCAATCTCGCCGCGCTGATCACCCGCGGTCGCCGCAGCGCGGTCAAGGGCAGCTATCGGCTGACGCGCGCCGACATCGCCGACGGTGTTGCCGGCTGCCTTGCGCTGTGGCTGCCGGGGTGCTCGCCCGACATCGAGGAGGCGCGTTGGCTCGCTACTCGTTTCACAAACGCGCTGTGGATCGCCGCCGAGCGCCTGCTCGACGCCGACGATGCGACTCGTTGCGAGAAGCTCATCGTCATCGCCGCTGTCACCGGCTTGCCCATTACTGCCGCCGGCGACGTGCACATGCACGTGCGCGAGCGGCGTTCGTTGCAGGACACGCTCACCGCGATCCGCCTGAAGACGCCGGTCGCGCAATGCGGCTACGCGCTCCATCCCAACGGCGAACGGCATCTTCGCCCGCTCGCGACACTCGAGCGGCTCTACCCGTCGGCTTGGCTCGCCGAGACGCTCGCCATCGCAAAGCGCTGCCGGTTCTCGCTCGACGAGCTGCGCTACGAATATCCCGAGGAGATCGTGCCTGCGGGCGAGACCCCGACCTCGTATCTGCGGCGGCTCACCGAGAAGGGCTTCGAGAAGTGCTTTCCTGCGGCAACGACCAGCGCGCCGGCGCGCGCCAAGGTGCGCAAGCTCATCGAGCATGAATTGGCGCTGATTGCCGAGGCGCGCTACGAGGCGTTCTTCCTCACCGTCTATGACATCGTCGAGTTTGCGCGCGAGAAGAAGATCCTCTGCCAGGGCCGCGGCTCGGCGGCGAACTCTGCCGTGTGCTATTGCCTCGGCATCACCGCGGTCGATCCCTCGCGCATGGAGATGCTCTTCGAGCGCTTCATCTCGCGCGAGCGAAACGAGCCGCCCGACATCGATGTCGACTTTGAGCACCAGCGGCGCGAGGAAGTGATTCAGTACATCTACGGCAAGTACACGCGCGAGCGCGCGGGGCTGACCGCCACCGTGATCTGCTATCGCCCGCGCTCGGCTCTGCGCGACGTGGGCAAGGCGCTGGGGCTCGATCTGTCGCAGGTCGATCGGCTGGCGAAGTCGATGACCTGGTGGGACGGCCGCCGCGCGCTGAAACAGCGCGTGGGGGAAGCCGGCTTCGACGCGCGAAGTCCGGTCATGCAGCAACTCTTCACGCTGGTCAACCAGCTGCTTGGCTTCCCACGGCACCTGTCGCAGCACACCGGCGGCTTCGTGATCTCGCGCGGCCCGCTCTCCGAACTGGTGCCGGTCGAGAACGCGGCGATGCCGCAGCGCACGGTGATCGAATGGGACAAGGACGATCTCGACGCGCTGGGGCTGCTCAAGGTCGACGTGCTGGCACTCGGCATGCTCTCGGCGATCCGGCGTGCGCTCGAATTGATCTCGGTGCGCTACGGCCGGCCGTTCGGGCTGACCGACGTGCCGGCAGAGGATCCTGCCGTCTACGAGATGATCGGCCACGGCGACACGGTGGGCGTGTTCCAGATCGAGTCGCGCGCGCAGATGGCGATGCTGCCGCGGCTGAAGCCAAAGAGCTACTACGATCTCGTGATCGAGGTCGCGATCGTGCGCCCGGGACCGATCCAGGGCGGCATGGTGCATCCGTACCTGCGCCGCCGGCAGGGCATCGATCCCGTCAGCTATCCGAGCGAGGCGGTGAAGAGCGTGCTCGAGCGCACGCTCGGCGTGCCGATTTTCCAGGAGCAGGTGATGCAGCTCGCGGTGGTCGCCGCGGGCTTCACGCCGGGCGAATCCGATCAGCTTCGCCGCTCGATGGCGGCGTGGAAGCGCAAGGGCGGGCTGGAGCCGTTCGAGCGGCGCCTGATCGAAGGCATGCGCGAGCGCGGCTACGAGGAATCCTTCGCGCGGCAGATTTATCAGCAGATACTGGGCTTCGGCGAATACGGCTTTCCCGAATCGCATTCGGCGAGCTTTGCGCTGCTCGTGTACGTCTCGTCGTGGATCAAGCACTACAAGCCCGCGGCGTTCACCTGCGCGCTCCTGAATTCGCAGCCGATGGGTTTCTATTCGCCGTCGCAGCTCACGCAGGATCTGCGCCGGCACGGCGCGACCATCCTTCCGGCCGATGCGACCGTGAGCGAATGGGATTGCACGCTGGAAGAGAATGACGAAAACGTCGTCCCGACCGACCCCGGACTCGATCCGGGGGAGAGCCGGGATCCAGTGGCTCTTGTCGAACGACGCTGGGTCCCCGCTTTCGCGGGGACGACGACTGCGCTGCGCCTCGGGCTCTGCCTCGTCAAAGGTCTTTCGCAAGCCGCTGGCGATCGTCTCGTCGCCACGCGCCGCGAGCAGCCGTTCCACGACGTCGCTGATCTCGCGCGACGCGCGAAGCTCAACCGCCACGACCTGGAAGCGCTCGCCGCCGCCGGAGCGCTAGCAGGCTTGAGCGGACATCGCCGCAACGCGCTCTGGGACGTCGCCGGTATCGAGCGCATGCCGCCGGTGCTCGACGAGGCGCCGATCGACGAAGCTGCGCCCTCGCTCGCGCCTCCCGGCGAAGGCGATGACATCGTGGCCGATTACGCCAGCCTGGGATTGACGCTCGGCCGCCATCCGGTAGCCCTCTTGCGCGAGCGCCTGCAGCGGCAGCGCATGTTCACCGCCGCGGAGCTGAAGGCGTTGCCGCACGGGCGCATCGCTCGCATGACCGGGCTCGTCACCGGCCGCCAGCGCCCTGGCACCGCGAGCGGCGTCACCTTCGTCACGCTCGAGGACGAGACCGGCATGATCAACGTCATCGTCTGGCGTGACCTCGCCGAGCGACAGAGGAAAGAGCTGCTGCGCTCGAGTCTGCTTACCGTGTACGGCACGCTCGAGCGCGAAGGCGAGGTCGTGCATCTCATCGCCGGACGGTTGCGCGACCAGACTGCGCTCCTCGGCAATCTCGTGACGAGATCGCGAGACTTCCACTGACCCAGGCGTGGCCCGGGTCAAACGTTGAGCTGTCCGCGAAGCCAGAGGTAGATCGCACAGATCGCGAGCGTCATCAGCGTAACCGGGACGCCGACCCGCGCGTGCCGGCGCCAGTCGATGCGGATGCCGCGGCGCGCGGCGCTCGCCACGACGATGATGTTGGCGACGCTGCCGACGATGAGTAGATTGCCCGCAAGTGTGCTCACCAGCGCAAGGAGCGGCCCCGCCAGAGGGTCGCCGCTGAAAGGCAGGAGCAGCATCACGGCGGGAACATTGGAAACGATGTTGGAGAGCGCAAAGGTCACGACGAAGAGCGGGCCGAGACGATTGAGGTCGATGCCGGCTGCGGCGAGATCCTTCGCCACGGCGGCCACGAGCCCCGTCTGCTGGAGCGCATGGTTGACGACGAAAAGCCCGATGAACAGGACAAGCAGCTCCCAGTCGACCAGCCCCAGCATCTGATTCGAGTGCAGCTTGCGGCTCATCAGCAGCACACCCGCCGCCGTCAGCGCGACGTTCTCGCGGGGCCACGGTGAGAGCAGAAATACGAATAGCAACACGGCGGCGACCGCGAGTCCCTTCGTCGTCTGCCAGCTGTCGAACGCGATCGCGGCGCTGTTCGCGGTGGATGGCGGAGCGACGGCGGTCATCGACTCGCCCGACCAGCGGCCGCGCGCCTGCCACGCGATGAGCGCCCAAGTTCCGGCGAGACCGAGAGCGACGGGCAGGGCAGCCTCTGCCGTGTAGCCCGCAAATGACAAACGCAAGGTCTGCCCGATGAGGATGTTCTGCGGATTGCCGATCAACGTCAGCGCGGAGCCGATGTTGGCGGCGCAAGCGAGCGCAAGCAGATACGGCACCGGATCGAGCCGGCGTCGCTCGCACGCCCCGATCAGCACCGGCGCCACGGCGAGACAAACGATGTCGTTGCTGAAGACGGCCGACAGCGCGGCGATGAAAAGAATGAGCGCGCCGAGAAGCTGCGGCGGGGAGAGCGGCAGCGCGGCGAGGTGCTCGGTCACCCAGTCGTAGAAGCCGCCGAGGCGCATCTGCGCCGAGAGCACCATGAAGGAGAAGAGCAGGATGATCGTCGGAAGGTGGATTGCCTCGGCCGCATCGGTGAGCGTGACGGCGTCGATGCTGATGAGCGCGATCGCGCCCAGGAGCGCCACCCCCGTCCGGTCGAGCTGAAGGTACGGTAGCTCGCCGAGGAGCATGCCGAGATAGACGATGAGGAAGATGACGACGATCGAGGTGGTCATGGCGGCCTCTCGCAGCGGATTCTAAACAACTCCTCACGTATAATTAGTATGCCGCGTTGAAGGGGCGCGCGGCGCGCGCCCCTTCAACGCGGCATACTCCGTCGCCAATGACCACCCCGTTACCCGCGAACGTCGACGCCGTCCTCGCGCTCCTCGAGCAGCACGACTACTTCGCCGACCGGCGGCTCGCCACCAGCGTCTTTCTCGCGCTGAAGATGGGACGGCCGCTCTTTCTCGAAGGCGAGGCGGGGGTCGGCAAGACCGAGATCGCCAAGGTGCTCGCGCGTGCGCTCGGGCGCTTGCTCGTCCGCCTGCAGTGCTACGAGGGGCTCGACACGGCCTCCGCGGTGTATGAATGGAATTACCCGCGGCAGATGATCGAGATTCGCCTCGCCGAGGCGCAGGGCAAAGTCGATCGCGAGGCGCTCGCGAGCAACATCTTCACCGAGCGCTTCCTCATTCGACGTCCAATCCTGCAGGCCCTCGAGCGGAATAATGGTTTTGCGCCGGTGCTCCTGATCGACGAGCTCGACCGCACCGACGAGCCCTTCGAGGCGTACCTGCTCGAAGTGCTGGCCGAGTACCAGGTGACGATCCCCGAGCTGGGTGCGATCAAGGCAATCGAGCCGCCGATCGTGGTGATCACCTCGAACCGCACGCGCGAGATCCACGACGCGATCAAGCGACGCTGCCTTTACCACTGGGTCGATTTTCCGAGTGCGCAGCGCGAGCTGGCGATCGTGCGGCGCAAGGTGCCGGGCGCCGACGCGCGGCTGTCGCGCGAGGTCGTCGCATTCACGCAGCGGCTGCGCGCGATGGATCTCTTCAAGTCTCCCGGGATCGCCGAAACGCTCGACTGGGCGGAGGCGCTGGTGGCGCTCGACCGCCTCGCGCTCGATCCGGAAACGGTGGCCAACACGCTGGGTGCGCTCCTCAAGTATCAGGACGACATCGGCGCGATCACGCCGCAGGTCGCGACCCAGCTCGTGGCCGAAGCGCGCGCGGAGGCCGAAGCCGTCGGGACGCCGTGAGCGCTTCCGCGACGCGTTTGTTCCAGCGCGAGCGCCTTGCGGAGAATATCCTGCACTTCTGCCGCGTGCTGCGTGCCGCCGGGCTTCCGGTCGGGCCCGCGAAGGTCATCGCGGCGCTCGAGGCGGTCGAGACGGTCGGCATCGAGCAGCGCGAGGATTTCCGCGCGGCGCTGGAATCGGTGCTGATCGAACGCCACGATCAGCAGACGCTGTTCGCCCAGGCCTTCGAGTTGTTCTGGCGCAACCCCAGGCTCATCGAACGCATGATGGAGCTGCTGCTGCCGAAAGTGTACGGTCGCACGCCGCGCACCGAGGCCGAAGCGCCGCTGCCGGCGCGCCTCGCCGAAGCGCTCGCGCCGCCGCGTGATGCCGACCGCGAAGCCTGCGATCAGGAGACGACGCTCGACGCCGCGTTCACGTTCTCGCCGCGCGAGGTGCTGCAGAGCAAGGACTTCGAATCGATGACCACGGCGGAGCTGGCCGAGGTCAAGGCGATGATCGCGCGACTGCGCCTGCCGCTGCCCGAGCTGCCAATCCGCCGCAGTATGGCGGCCAATCGGGGCACCGAGGTCGATCTGCGCGCGACGCTCCGCGCGATGGCCTCCGCGCGCGGTGCGGTCGTTCCACTCGCCTGGCGCCGGCGTCGGCGGCGCCCGCCGCCGCTCGTCGTGCTGTGCGACATCTCCGGTTCGATGGACCGCTACGCGCGCATGCTGCTCTTCTTTCTGCATGCGATCACCAACGACCGCGACCGCGTGCATACGCTGCTCTTCGGCACGCGGCTCACCAACATCACGCGGCATCTTCGGCGGCGCGACGTTGACGTAGCGCTGGAGCGCGTGAGCGCCGCAGTGTCGGACTGGGCGGGCGGGACGCGCATCGGCGCATGTCTGGCGGAATTCAACAGGCGCTGGTCGCGGCGGCTGCTCGCGCAGGGTGCGGTGGTGCTCCTCATCAGCGACGGGCTCGACAGCGACGTGGGCCACGGGCTATCGGCGGAGATGGAGCGCCTCGCCAAGTCGTGCCGGCGCCTCATCTGGCTCAACCCGCTGCTGCGCTACGATCGATTCGAGGCGCGGCCAGCGGGCATTCGCGCGATGCTTCCCTACGTCGACGATTTCCTGCCGGTGCACAATCTGGAAAGCCTAAAGCAGGTCGCGGCGGTGTTTGCGCAGCCGCGGAGCCTGCGCCGGCGTGCCGAGATGGATTTCGAGCTTGGCCGCCGCGCGGCATGAGGGCCGCGACGAGGAACCGACCATGGAGATGACCGGCACGCGCACGGTCCCGGCGACGGTGGACGCCACCTGGGCCGCTCTCAACGACCCCGAAGCGTTGAAGGCCTGCATTCCCGGCTGCGAATCGCTCGAGCGCACAGGGGAGAACGAGTTGCGCGCGGCGATGACGGCGCGCGTGGGGCCGGTCAGCGCGCGCTTTTCGGGGTTGATTCGCCTGAGCGACATCGTGCCCGCCAGCTCGTACACGATTCGCTTTGAAGGGCAGGGCGGCGCAGCCGGCTTCGCGAACGGCGAAGCGCACGTGGCCCTTGCCGCGCAGGACGGCGGGACGCAAATCGACTACACGGTAAAAGCGCAGGTGGGGGGTAAGCTCGCCCAGATCGGTTCGCGGCTGATCGACGGCGCGGCCGCGAAGATCGCCGATGATTTCTTCGCGCGCTTCGCGGAGCGCCTGACGCCGCCCGAGGCGAGAGTCGCACAGCCACCTGCAGCGCCGCCGGCGCGCAGCCTGTGGATCCGCCTCGCACTGGCGATCGCGATCATCGTCGCCATCGTGCTCTATTGGCTCATGCAGTCCGGCGCGAAGTAGAATGACGCCGAACGGATCACTCCGTCGCTTGTCCCATCCTTAGCTACCGGCCCCCTCGCCATGGACAGTGTCGATCTCGAAGTTCTGCGCAAGAGCGTCGAATGGCTCGACGCGGGCAAGCGCGTGCTGCTGGTCACGGTCGTGAAAACCTGGGGCAGCTCGCCACGGCCGCCCGGCGCGCTGCTCGCCGTGCGCGAGGACGGGCAGGTCGTCGGCTCGGTGTCCGGAGGTTGCATCGAGGACGACATCGTCGAACGCTCCCGCCGCGAGGGCGCGTACGTGAAGCGTCCGCAAGCGGTCACCTACGGAGTCAGTGCCGACGATGCGCGCAAGTTCGGCCTGCCTTGCGGCGGCACCATCCAGCTCGTGCTCGAACCGCTGACGCGGGAGAGCCGTCTCGGCGAACTGTTGGAAGAAGTCCAGCGCGGCCGGCTCATCGCGCGCACCCTCGACCTCGAGCGCGCCCGCGTCACGCTAGCGCCGGCGCGCGCAA
>Ga0335083_10004202_pt1 | contig 18425 bp, 12 predicted proteins | sample Lox_Sample_42_FD_206716 | JGI IMG/M metagenome (GOLD analysis project Ga0335083, IMG submission 206716) | Soil microbial communities from Loxahatchee National Wildlife Refuge, Florida, United States - Lox_Sample_4.2 | ecosystem: Environmental > Terrestrial > Soil > Wetlands | place: USA...
CAGGCGCTGTCGTCATCGCGCTGGAATAGTAAAGGTAATAAAAACCCCCGAAATAGACCAGGCTCGGATCGCAAGCCGCCATGTCCATTCCATTATCGAAACTGGGCAGCACCATAATCTGCGGCGTCGACCATGTTTTTCCGTCTGTAGAGGTTGTGTAGCGAATCGAATCCCATGTCGGTATCACCAATGCCATGGAGCAAAAGAAGATATGGTAGGTTCCATCCTTCACAATGATCGAAGGTGCATACGCATAGGAAAAACCACCATTCTGCGCATCGACGATCGGGAAGAAGGACGGCGGTTGGCTCGGAGTGGAGGCCTTCCCGCCGCCACCGCAGGAAGCCAGCCAAAGGGCCAGCACTGACGGAATCGCAATCGCCATGGCGGCTCTCAACATGAGGCGGTGGTCGAGACTGGGCGTTTGCTTCATCTATCACCTCCGCACATTTCTACTGAACGGTGAGCGTTAACGTTGTTGAATGCTGCGTGGATGCCGACACTCCCGTGACCGTAATTGTGTAGGACTGAAGGTTGCCACTACCGGCGCCCCCACCACAGCCCGATTGCAGAATCGATCCTGCCAGCAGAAAACAACCCACGCAAAGGGAGAAGAGCTTTCCCTGGTTTGAACGCTGCGACCCGGCGCGCACTCCCATGAACGCGAGCCCCACGGCCGATATCCACAAGAGTCCGAAAGGATGCGAACGGCCATAATCAGACTGCGAAGTTTGGCTGCCCCCGGCAAGCACGGTTAGCAGTGCGGTGGCTTTGCCACTGGCGTCAAACGTGACCGAGGGTGTGTTGAGAGAACACGTCGGTGAGTCCGCCTGCGCTGGTTCCACCGAGCAGGCCAGGGAGACCGGGTTGTCGAACGCATTCAGCCGGCTCAGCGAAATGGTGGAAGTGGTGCTTTGGCCGGGTTTGACAATGCCTGGGCCCGCGGCAGACGCAGAAATAGAGAAATCCGTGCTAACCATATTCACCAGTACGCTGATGGTATTGTCGGTATTGTTGGTTACAACAATGTCCGGCGACTTGTCGCCGTTGAGGTCAGAGGTCACGACTTGGCCGGGGGGGCCTAGTATGCCGGAGGAGCTAAGCCCAACCGCGAAGAGTGCAGGGCTTTGGAAGGTTCCGTCTCCATTGCCCGACCATACCGAGAGTTCGACGCCTGTTGGCTCAACCAAATCCATTTTGCGATCACCGTTAAAGTCAGCCTGGTACAAACTGCCAAGTCCGGTTTGCACCACGTCACTGGTCACTTGGAATGTGCCATCTCCGTTTCCCACAAGTAGATCACAGCCATAAGTGACGGACTCACCGTTGAATCGCCTCCAACTTACCAACACATCAAGCCGGCCATCTCCATTAAAGTCACCCGGGGCTATCGAGGACCTAACGTCGAAGAAACTACCGCCGTCATAGTATGAGGGTGGCTGGAATGTGCCGTCGCCGTTACCCAGCAAAATCGCAACACCGCGTGCGCCCGCCGATAACGCCAAGTCTGCGTTCCCGTCTCCGTTGAAATCTGCCACGGCAATCGCTGTACCTCCCGCTTCGTAGTCAACGCGCGACTGAAATGTCCCATCGCCGTTTCCCAGGAAGAGGCTGAGGGTGGTGGAATTGCTTACCACCAAATCGGGCTTGTGGTCGCCATTGAAATCTGCCACTGCAACCGTGCTCGGCCCGTTCCCGGTTGCATAATCCACGGTCGATTGGAATGTCCCGTCTCCGTTGCCGAGCAGGATGCCCACATTTCCACCGTTATCAGCGCTTACGACCACCAAGTCGAGCCGATTGTCTCCATTGAAATCGCCCACCGAGACAAAGGTCGGATTCTTTCCCGCCGCAATGCTCACTGCCGGGCGGAAGGTGCCATCCCCATTACCGAGCAGGATACTTACGCCGCCATTATCCCCAACGCTGGCGTTGCCGCTGTCGACCACGGCCAGATCGATTTTTCCGTCGCCGTTGAAGTCTCCTGCAGCAGCGGCGATGGGATTCGTTCCCACTGCATAGGTCACAGCAGCCTTAAATCCGACGTTCGCGCCGATTGCGAAATGGCTCAATACGAACACCATCAACAAATTTCGCGTTGAAAATTCCCGTGGTCTGAACATATCGCCGAGACTCCCTTCGTTGCGAGCATTCTCACCGCGTTCCGTCGAAGCAAGGAACACTAGAAGAACCATGCGCACATGATTTCCAATGCTGTCGCTGAACCCCTCAGTCCACCAGAACCTCGATGACGATAACGGTGGTGTGGCCTGGAAGTCCTTAAGAAATCCTTAGGTTTCTCGCAAATTCTTCTGATATGGAGAATTGAGTGCGGCGCATGGACGCGTATAATCCATCGTCTGTGCGGGTTGGGGGTGATCCGTGAGTGGGGACTTCCGACTGGAGTCATGGCTGGTCCAGCCCAGCCTCAATAGTGTCTCCCGCAACGACACTTCGATTCAGCTAGAACCCAAGTTGATGTCGGTCCTAGTCTGTCTCGCCGAGCACGCTCCCGATCCAGTTGTGAAAGAAATCATCCTGCAAAAAGTTTGGCCAGATACTTTCGTAGGCGAAAGTGTGCTGACCCGGTCCATCTCCGAGTTGCGCCGCTTATTAGAGGACGAAGCCAAAGAATCGCGACTGATCCAGACGATCGCCAAACGGGGCTATCGCCTGATCGCGCCCGTCCGGCCTTTGAACAGAAAAGTTGAGTACCAGATTCCGAAATTTCGTTCCCTGGCGGTTTTGCCGCTCGAGAATTTGTCACACGATCCTGAGCAGGAATACTTGGCAGAAGGCCTGACCGAGTCCCTTATTACTACGCTGGCCAAGATCGGCGACCTCCGAGTCGTTTCGCGCACTTCGTCGATGTTGTACCGAGGCGTCCGCGAACCCGTGAGGGAAATTGCCCGCAAACTGCAAGTTGACGCCATCGTCGAGGGGTCTGTGTTACGTGCGGGTGACCGGCTGCGCATTACGGCGCAGCTCATCGACCCCATCAGCGAGAGTCATCTGTGGGCCGAGAGCTACGATCGGTATTTGCGCGACGTACTGGATCTACAATCAGAAGTGACGCAGGCGATAGCAGGGCAGATTCGGATCAGGTTGACGCCAATGGAACGAGCCAACCTCGCCAGCGCTCATAGCGTCGATCCCGAGGCGTATGAAGCCTATCTTAAGGGACGATACTACTGGAATAGACGCAGCGGGGATGCCTTGCCCAAAGGTGTTCAGTTCTTCCAGCAGGCAATTGCTAAAGACCCAACGTATGCGGCGGCCTACTCTGGCCTGGCCGACTGCCTCTCCGCACTCGGCATCTACAGTTTCGTCAGCCCCGAGGAGGGATGTGGCAAGGCGAAAGAGCTAGCCGTGCAGGCACTGGAGATCGATCCAAGCCTTGCCGAGGCTCATGTCTCGCTCGCCTGGGCCATGCATTGGCATGATTACGATTTCTCTACGGTGGAGAGAGAATATACGCGCGCTCTTGAATTGAGCCCACGATATTTTACCGCCCACCAATGGTTTGGACTCTTCCTCGCACAGATGGGACGTTATGAGGAAGGCTACACTGAAGGGCTGCGGGCGGTTCGCTTGGAGCCCTGCTCTAGCGCCGCGTACTGGGCTCTCGGCCTAGTTTATTGGTGTTCTCGCCGCTACGATCAGGCCATCGAGCAGTTTGAGAGGACCTTCGAGTTCGACCCAAGCTTTGTCCAAGGATATTTTGGCCTTGGGATGGTCTATCCCTACAAGTCGATGCACAAGGAGGCCATCGCAGCTGCCCAAAAAGGCGTCGAGCTCACACATGGCGCGGCGTTCTTTCTCACTTGTCTCGGCGAGGCCTATGCGGCTGCCGGTCATTCTGACGAAGCTCGAAAGGTCTTGGAGCAGCTGAACGACCCCGGCAAGTACCCCTACGTCACGCCGTACTTCGTTGCTCGCATTCACACGGCTTTAGAGGAAAAGGAGAAGGCGTTCTCCTATCTCGAGACTGGCTATCGCCATCGCGACCCTCACATGACTTTTCTGAAAACTGACCCGAGACTCGATCCGCTGCGCCCAGACCCGCGCTTCCAAAGCCTGATGCGCCGCATGAATTTTCCCTCGTAGGAGGTGCTTGCCTACTTCCACTTGATGTTCGGTCTGCGGAAGCAGTGGAGCCAATCCTCGCCCAGCGAAGGAGGTTTTGTTTAGATGCTCTAAGCTGAGTTTCAGCTGGAGGCCCTATGATCGGGGTTTTGAGAGCAATGGCATTTTCTCATCAGCGCATGACTATGCCGCCGTCGGACTCTAGATCGATCTCCCCCTGAGCGTTGACAGGGCTAGGTGTACATTTTCGGTCAGCGGCCGTAAGCCACGGCGTTTTTTGGTTGGTAAAAGCAAGTTAGGTCCGTGTCTGAAGGGAGATCGTGAGGACCTCCCTTTCGTTGAGTGTTGCAAAATCTCTATTTCGCTCATTGAGCGTACGTTGCTGGTCGCCCTTCCCGTTTCCTCTCCGATTCTGACGAGACGAGCCTGAAACGAGGTTCCGGAGGCAAATCCCGAAGCCCGAAGCTACTTCGCCGCGCTCGCGACTTTCACACCTTTGGAAGTGGCTGCGTAGCGCGCGATGCCTCGATAGAGCGCTTCGGCGATTTCTTCGCGGTAGCCGTCGCTGCGCAGTTTTTGTTCATCGGTGGGACTGCTGACGAACGAAACCTCTGCGAGGATTCCCGGCATGGCGCTTTCGGTCAGGACGACGAATCCTGCTTCTTTGATGCCACGATCGCGCAGGCCCGGATTCTGCGCCGACAGCGTGCCATAGAGCGACCGCTGCACACTCGCCGCCAGATGCCGCGACTGCTCGATGCGCTCATGCAAGTCCGCGGGCGAGAGCGTCGCCGTGGCCGCTGGTTTTACCGTAGCTGCGCTCGCGTGAGTGTCGACATCTTTCGAACCCGGCGCCGAAAAGAGATTGGTGTAATAGGTTTCCACCCCGCGAGCCGAAGGCAGGTCGCTGTAGTTGGCGTGGACGGAGACGAACAGGTCCGCCTGCGACGTATTGGCGATGCTGGCGCGCTCGTCGAGCGTGACGTAGTTGTCGTCAGGACGCGTGTAGATCACTTCCATCCCCAGACGGCTTTCGAGCAACTTGCCGAGGCGTTGCGAAATTTCGAGTACGAGATCTTTTTCGAGCAAGCCGCGACGCCCCACGGTGCCGAGATCCCAGCCGCCGTGTCCGGCATCGACCACGATGCGCAACTTGGGCACGCGCGCCCGCAACTGGATATCCTCTTTGGTCGGAGGTGGAACCACGATCGCTAGCTTGTTCTTCTCCGCGTCACCCGCGTTCGGGAAAAGGTTCACGGCGCCTTTGGGATTGGCTCCGATCTTGCGTATTTCGACCACGAGACGATAAGGATTGGGCTCAAGGCTGACCGAGAAGGTAGAGTTAGCTTTGGTTTCGAGTACGACGCGCGTCATGCCGGCGACGGGCTGCGCCATGCGAACGCGGTTTACAAACGTGTCGCCGACTTCGATGGATTTTCCAGTCAGCGCGGGAGCGAGTTGCGTGTCGCGCAGATCGAAGTAAACGCGGTCGGGTCCGGACAGGCGATGCGCCTCGTATTGCACCTGATCCTCGAGATCCAGCACGACCGTGCTCGAGTCGGCGGACGACCAATGCCGGATTCCGGTGACCTTCGGGAACTTCGACAATTCCTGCGGCGTGGCGGGAGCGCTCTCGGGCTCGCCCGCGTCGGACATCGTGTCGGGATTCGCTGTAGTGGTGGAATTCGCGTCGGCCGGGATGCTGGGCGCTGCGGGAAGCGTGCTGTCTCTGGCGGCCTGGGAGCCGGCTTGTTTGACCGGCATCTTCTCGCTATGGATCATGGCGCTGCCCAGTTGCGCCTTCTCCATCCTCCACCAGACGGCAACGGCAAATGCTGCCGTGATGAGAATGAACGTGGCGACGATCAGCAGGACAGGGCGTGCTTTTGCGGGCTCGGGAGCCAGAATCGCAATTTCAGGTTCGGCAGCCGCCGACGAAGCGACGACGGTTTCCGCCGGCGAAGCCTTCTCGACCGGTTTGTCGAGAATCGCCTTGTCAGGAATCGAGGGCTTGTCGGGAAGCGCCGGCGCGGCCGCGGGGCTAACCTTTGCCACGACAGGCTTTGGATCGATGACATCGATGACAGGGGCGACGGGCGCTGGAGCCGGCGCGGCGGGCGCAATAGAAGCGGGCGAAGCTTTTACAGCCGCAACAGGAGCAAGCGAAGCCGGCGCGGCCTTTACAGGCGCCACCGGAGTCTCGGGAATGGGGGCTGCCACAACTGTGGGCGCTACAACGGGCGGAGCGATTGCAGGCTTAGGTGGCTCGACGGCTGCGGGCGGTTTTGTGGCGCGCGGAGGAGGTTCCAGCTTGGTGACCGCGGCCTGGGCAGACAGCGCGAAGCGATCTTCATCTTCGGGCTTCAGCGCGCCTAAGACGAGTTCGGCGAGCAGACTCAGGTTGCGGACATCACTTTCGTTGAACGCGAACGGCCATTCGGAAAATGCTTCCAGCAGGCCGATCACGCGGCGGCGTCCGCAGAGCGGGACCGCGACCATGGAGCGGGCGCCGAGCTTGCGGCAAGCCTCGAGGTTGACGCGGGGATCGGTCTCGGTGTCGTCGCACATCACGGTCTGCGCCGTGCGGAAGCTGGCACCGGAGAACGCGGAATCGCGATCGATGCGGGCGCCTACATCAGGCCGAACAGAGCCTGCAGCGGCACGCAGGACAATTTCATTGTTTTCCGCGAGTGCAATCGCCAGGCCGTCGGCGCCGGTAATCGCGACGGCACGTTCGGCGACGAGTTGTAGCACTTCATCGAGAACGAATTGCTCGCCGTGTTCAAACTCAGCGGCTGGAGCTCCAGCATCGAATCCGCTGCTCCGAAGGGCCAGCGCCTTCCTGCGGCGAACCTGGTCGTGCAGAGCAGAGAACGCGAGCAGGGCCTGCAGAGCGTCACGTTGCGACGGTTTCGAAGGGCCTTGTGCGGAAGGATCCGAAACGGTAGAAGGGTTCTCGCCTCGCGGCCAAGCAGGCACACCAACGCTAGCAAACGCAGTGGTCACTGCAGCATCTGGTTTGGTGGTCGTGGTCGCCATCTAGAGACACTTCACTTGTAAGTTATCGGGCTTTGAGCCGAGTTGCAATTACCTGGGCATGACCCCTTGGCCATGTACTTCAGTAAGCCATTGTGCACCGTTTTCGCATTTTGGGGTATCTATCAAGAGTTTATCCGGAGTTTGGCTAACGGAGTAGAATCCACCGTCCAGACACGGGGGAACACGCCATGTCGCAACCGCAGAGGCACGCACCTTCCAGCCCAACCGTGGCGGCGTCGATCGTCATCGGCATGCTGGTGATGATTGTTATTCCAGCAGCTTTGACTCTGCATTCGGTGAGTTCTCCAGGAACGTTGAATGTCGGAGCGGATCCTTCACCTCACGGATATACGTGGAGCCTGCTTCTGTTCGTGGTTCCGATTGTCGCGATTACGCTGTGGTTTCTGCCCAGCGAGGGACTGGAGATTCCGGAACGCGCCTTCTGGCGGACGATGGGCATGCTGGTGCCTTTGGGATGGCTGCTCGATATTATTTTCGCGCAATGGTTTTTCTGCTTTCCAAATTCCAAGGCGACTCTGGGAATTCCGGCGCCCGCGTTCGGCAGCCCGGTACCGATTGAGGAGTATTTTTTCTATTTCACCGGATTCATGGCAGTGCTGCTGCTGTACATATGGCTCAGCGAATACTGGCTGGCCGCCTACAGCGTCGCGGACTATCCAGCCGAGGCCAGGAGCTTGCGGCGACTCCTGCAGTTCCATCCAACATCCCTGATTCTGGCGGTGGTGCTGATTGGGTCGGCGTGGGTATACAAGAAACAGTTCGCGCCGGTCGCGGATCGCGAAGGCTTCCCTGGGTATTTTGCACTACTGGTCGCGGGGGCGTTGATCCCGGCGATGATCTTCTATCCCATCGCCCGGCGCATCATCAATTGGCGCGCCCTCAGCCTGACGGTCTTTTTCATGCTGCTGGTCAGCGAGCTATGGGAGGCAACATTGGCTCTGCCTTACGGGTGGTGGGGATTCCAGCACCGGCAAATGGTAGGACTGTTTGTGGGAGCCTGGTCCAACCTGCCGATCGAGGAGGTGTTTGTCTGGATTGCTGTCAGCTATGCAACGATCATCGTATTTGAAGTGGTCAAGATCTGGCAGGCCTCGGGGCGTCGGGCGAAAACGGCATTTCTGGGGCACTCTTAGAGACGGGCGATCGCAAACGTCTCGTACTATTCCGCTATTTTTCTTGACATCAAAGGCTCACCGCCCGATCCTGACATAGTCTAACTATGGCAGAAGGTTCCAGGAGAGAGGCACGCCTTGCGTCGAGATGAGATTCCGCCGGGAACACTTTATCTTCTAATTCTGAGGACGCTCGCCCGCGTCGGCGAAATGCACGGCTATGAGATCGCCGACTCAATCCAGAATATCTCCGAGGATGTTCTTCAAGTGGAAGAGGGATCGCTGTATCCGGCGCTGCAGCGCATGTTGATCAAAGGCTGGGTGAAGGCCCGATGGGGGACCACGGCTGGAAATCGGCGGGCACGCTATTACCAACTGACAGCGTCGGGCCGGAAGCAACTGGAAGCGGAACTCTCACAGTTTGGGCGGGTGATGGGGGCGATCACTCGCGTGATTCAAACAGCATGAAAGGACCATTGTTATGGACTGGCTCAGCGAACTGGGAAGGCGTCTTTGGATGCTGATGAATCGCCGGCAATTTGACGCGGACATTGAAGAAGAAGTGCGCCTGCACCTGGAACTCAGAAAGCAGGACCAGATCCAGAAAGGCGTGTCGCCGATCGAGGCGCAGCAGGCGGCGTCGCGCCGGTTCGGCAATCCGACCCTGTTGATGGAGGAAAGTCATATGGCTTGGGGATGGGAGTGGTTGGAAAGTTTTCTTCAGGACGCCGGTTACGGCATCCGCGCTATGTTGCGGAGCCCGGTACTTACCATCGTCGCGCTGCTCTCGCTCGCTTTAGGCATCGGCGCCAACACAGCGATTTTCAGCCTCCTCAACGCCGTTATGCTGCGCTCCCTACCCGTAAGAGATCCCGCTCAGCTCGTTTTGTTGGGGAGTGGAAGCGCTTCTGGCATCACCGACGACTTCGCCAGAACCCAACTCTACTCCTACCCGTTCTACCGTCGAATGCAGGCGGAGAATCGAGTGTTTTCCGACACTGCCGCCATCTTCAGCATGACGAATAGCGTCCACGGCTTCGTCGAGGGAAGAAGCGAATCAGAACCGATGAACGTCCAACTCGTCTCCGGCACGTACTTCGACACCCTCGGAGTGAGGGCACTCGCAGGGCGCACGTTGAATGAGGGCGACGATAATTCGGAAGGCGATCACCCTGTTGCCGTCATCAGTTATGCCTGGTGGAAACGCAGTCTCGCGCGCGATGCTAATGTCTTGAGCCGCACGCTCAAACTTGGCGACACGACCTTCAACATTGTCGGCGTTGCCGCGCCCGAATTCTTCGGCACCAAGGTCGGCGAAGCCCCGGATATGTGGGTTCCGCTCTCGATGGTCAAAGCGGTTCCTCCGCATTTCGGCGGATATAAGGAGGACTTCGCGGAATCCCTCTTAATCATGGGGCGCCTCAAGCCTGGCGTCTCCGTCGACGAGGCCACCGCGAATGTGAATCTACTCTTCCGGCAAATTCTGGTCAGCTTTGCCGGTGCCAAGCTCGATCAGGAGAATCAACAAAAACTAGACAGGACGAAAGTGCCGTTGACGCCAATGGCCACCGGCCTATCCTCGCTTCGCCGCCGATTTTCAGAGCCACTGCAGATTTTGATGGGCGTCGTCGCCCTGGTCTTGCTGATCGCCTGCGCCAATATCGCCAATCTGCTCCTCGCTCGATCGACTGCGCGGGCGCGGGAACTGGCTGTCCGCCAGGCGCTCGGAGCCGGGCGTACGCGAATCATCCGCCAGCTCCTGACGGAAAGCCTCGTACTGGCTCTCTCTGGAGGGGTGCTCGGAGTCGGATTGGCGTCGGTCGCCAATCGCGTTTTGTTGCGCATGGTCTCGGGCGGACTCGATCCAATCCCGCTCGATGTCTCGATTGATACTCGGCTACTTCTGTTCACGGTCGCGGTCACAATCGCGACTGCGGTGATTTTTGGCACTGTCCCTGCCTTTCGCGCCACGCGGCTGCAACTCACGGACGCGCTGAAGGCAGGCCGGAGTCCGCAGGGCAGCAGCGGGAAGAATCCCCTTGCCAAAGCGCTCGTCATTGCGCAGGTCGCGCTCTCTCTGGTTTTGATGGTGGGATCTGGACTCTTTCTTCGCAGCCTGGTGAATCTCAATAATGTTGACACGGGCTTCAACAAGGAGAACGTCTTACGGCTCGATATCGATTCAAGCTCCGCGGGCTACAAAGGTGGCGAGCCGAGGGAAGTAGCGCTCGATCAGCAGATTGAAGAGCGGGTGAACGCACTGCCAAACGTGAAGGCTGCCAGCTTCTCGGCGTTCACCTTTCATGAGGGCAGCTGGAGTTCGGATATCGCGTTGCCGGGGATGAAGATTAATGAAGATCTGAGTGTGATCCACAATGTGGTCGGTGTCCGCTATTTCGAGACGATGCAGATCCCGCTGCTCGCGGGGCGCACCTTCGCCCCTTCTGACACGAGCACCTCGCAGCGTGTCGCAATCATCAGCGAGCACACCGCCAAGACTCTCTTTCCTCTCGGCAATCCGATCGGGCGGCACTACGGGGTGGGCGATGACAAGCCGGAAAATGATGTCACCGTCATCGGTGTAGTGAAGGACGTTAAGTTTGATGAGCTTGGGGAAGCGCCAGTGAATCTCGATTACCTTCCATACACTCAGCGTCCTTGGGGCTTCGGCGACTTCGAAGTGCGCTACACTGGCGACTTCGCTCCGGTCGCCGCGGCGGTCCAACAGACGATCCGCTCGATCGATCGCAACCTGCCCATCTCTCATGTAACCACGCTCGACGAGCAGGTCGCGCTCTCAATCACGAATCAGCGCCTCGTTGCGCAGCTTTCGACCTTCTTTGGACTGCTTGCCGTCTTTCTCTCCTGCATCGGGATTTATGGGGTCATGTCGTACGTCGTTACGAGACGAACAAATGAAATCGGCATTCGCATGGCACTGGGGGCTGGGCGCTCCAACATGCTCTGGATGGTGCTGCGCGAGATCCTCATGCTGGTCTCAGTCGGTGTTGTCATCGGCGTGCCCGCTACTTTGGCTGGTGATCGGCTCGTCTCCAACATGCTGTTCGGACTCAAGCCGACCGACCCAGCCACGCTCACTGGCGCAACCGTTATATTGCTGATCGTCGCGGCGATCGCGGGCTACTTGCCGGCTCGAAGAGCTTCGCTGGTTGACCCCATGGCGGCATTGCGCTACGAGTAGGAGATTTGCAGTAGAACGCTCACGGGGACCTCTTCTCGAACCTTCTTAGTTACTCATACCGTTCCTATAAACAGCGATAACATCGCTCCGATAGGGACCCTGGCCGACCTGATTCCTTCCGGCGGTATGTATATGGACGCAGGACTATCTCCCGTAAGGCAAGCCAGGGCGAAGCACCGGCACGAACTCCGCACCCTGACCTACGTCACTCTCGATCGGGCGAACGGTGGTGTGATCCGCAATCTGAGCCATGAAGGTATCGGAGTGCAGGCGGTGACTGCGCCGCGTCCGCGACAGCACGTACGAGTGCGTTTCGAATTACGCCACCCGAGGCTGCGCGTGGAAAGCGATGGGGAAGTTACGTGGTCCACGTTGTCGGGGCAGTGCGGTATCCGTTTTCTCGACCTGCCACCACGGATGGCCCGCCAGATCGACGAATGGATTTTCGGCAACCTGCTGGAAGGATTCTCACTGCATGCGGACCGCGCCGGATCGATGTTCGGAGACGCCTTATCGCCTCCGGCGGGGGAAGTGGACGATGGACTGATGGTTTCAGCCACGCCGTTGAAGGTGATTGAGCTGCCCGTGCGGCCCGACCGCTTGCAGCCAGTTCCTGCTCTCCAAGCGGCGGCACGGGAGGCGTCTACTCAACTTGACTGGCTTTCGCAGCCACTTTCCGCGCGAAGCATTGTGTGGACGATCAACACACTCGTGGTTGTGGCGGCTTTGCTGCTGTTCGCCCTGATCTTCCTCGCCATCACCAATGAGAGTCCGTCCCGGCCGCTTACCATGCTGGGCATTTCTGTACTTGTGGTGGCGGCGCTGTATTGGGGATTCTTTCAGATATTTGGAGGCTCAAGCCCTGGTGCAAGACTGGCGCGGCTGGTGGGATGCGATCTGGAACAGGAAGAGGACACGACGGATAGCCGTTTCCGGTGAAGTGTTTTCGCAGATTGATCTCGCGACGTTCCGACGGCTTAATTCGTAAAATACTGCTGTGCCAGCCAGAGTTGCAATGTGCGCTGCTGTTGCGGCGCCAGCTTGACGAAGCGGACACCCATATTGCCGCGTTTATCCTGCCACGCGATTTCCGCCTTGGTTTTCAAGCTCGAGCGGGCGCCGGGAAGTTCGAAGGAGACCTGCAGCGCCTTCGCAGCTTCGACCGGATCTTTGGTGTGAATCTGCATGCCGCCCTGGCTCAAGTTGACCAGGAAGGCGTCCATCGCTTTGTGGCCCTTGCAACTGAGAGACACGGGCACTTCGAGGCCAGCCCGGTGATAACGCAGGCGACCGTCGAGAATCATGCTGCGCGCCGCGGACAATGTGCGGACGGCTTGTTCGACGGAGATTGGCTTCTCGAAGGCAAATAGAGCGCCAGTCTCGTCCAAACTCTGGTTGTGTCGCGGGTTTCCCATGATCACGAGCGGCACGGTTTTGGGACCTGGCACATTCTGCAGTTCACGCAGGAATTGGGAGCTTCCGTTGAGATCGCAGTCCACGATGAGGGCATCAATCTTCGATTTGCCGAGGCGGGCCATGGCGCGCTGGGGTTCGTTTTCGACGGCAACGTCCATGTGAAGACCGCCGAGGATGCATTCGAGAACACTGACTTCCTGCCAATCGCGCGAAACCACCATCGAGGAAAGTGTCATGCATTCCACTCTAGCGGGGGCAGTAATGTTGCCGTAGATAACTAACGTAATGAGGGCGGGCAAGGCTTGAACCAATACCGAACAGCTCGCTCTCGACCGACCATGTGGTCGACATCCGAGCAAGGCAATCGCGATACGAAGACGGGGAAGGAATGCCGGCTCGCTGCCGCCATTTGGAAAGAAAACGCTCGTGAGGAAGCATAGGCCCTTTCACCGGGCGTCTGTGCAAACATGCACACTGTTTATCCGAGACGGCATGAACGAGCGCCCGTGCCTACTTTCCTCGGTACCACTCCACGGTGCGGCGCAGACCTTCTTCGAAATCTACTTTGGGTTTGTAGCCGAGGCCGGCCTCGGCTTTTGAGATGTCGGCCAGGGAGTGTTTAATGTCGCCGCCGCGTTCGGGGCCGTATTTGGGCTGTCCGTTATAGGACGTCAGATCCTGCAATAGCTTAAAGGTCTCGTTGAGCGTGACTCTGCGGCCCGTGGCGATGTTAAACATCTGTCCCGCGGCTTTGGCGGCGGGGGCTGTGCAGGCCAGGAGATTCGCCTCGACGGCGTTATCGATGTAGGTGAAGTCGCGGCTTTGTTCCCCGTCGCCGTAGATCGCCGGCTGCTCGCCGCGCAGCATTACGGTAATGAACTTCGCGAGCACGCCGGAGTAGGGAGATGACGGATCCTGCCGCGGACCAAATATGTTGAAGTAGCGCAACGCCACGGTTTCGAGCTGGTAACAACGGTAGAACGAGATCAGGTATTGCTCGCTGGCAAGCTTGGCCACGGCGTAGGGAGAGATAGGATCGGGCTTCATGCCTTCGTGCTTGGGCAGCGTAGGCGTGTCGCCATAGGCGGAGGAAGAAGCTGCATAGACGAGGCGTTTCACTTTGGCGTCGCGTGCGGCGACCAGGACGTTCACTGTGCCATCGACATTGGCGCGATTGCTGCCGAGCGGGTCTAGCACGGACTTCGGAACGGAGGGGATTGCCGCCTGGTGGAGGACAAAGTCCACGCCGGCGCAGGCCTTGTGCATGGCGTCTAGGTCGCAGATGTCGGCCTCGCGGAAGTCGATACGATCCAGAATTTCTGTGAGATTCTCGCGTTTCCCGGTGGCGAAGTTGTCGACACCGCGTACCTGTTCGCCGCGGGAGAGCAGGGCGCGGGCCAGGGACGATCCGATGAAGCCTCCGATGCCGGTGATCAGATAGAGAGACATGGGTTTCATCATAGCGAATGGAGGAGGATTCCGGGGCTCGTTTTCGGCTTCCGGCGTTCGGCTTCGGGAAACCCTCTGGCCGGACTTGTCGGCGTGGCTGAAGTCACAAGTCAGAAGTCAGAAGTCAGAATGTAACCGCCAGGGCTGGTTCGTTTTGTTCTACTTGGATTGGCGGAGGATTCGGAGGAAGTCTTCGCGCATGAGCATTTGGCGGTGCTCGAAGAATTCGGTGAGGGCGCGAAGAGCGGCCTTGGGATCCGCGATCAACGGCGCGGCCTCCATGGGGCTAGTAGCGGGCAGCGAGGACGGCATGCCCGGCCCCATGATCACGGTGGGCCGGGTGATCGTGGCCAGCAGTTCGCGCAATCGGGTCTGGTTCTCGTCGGACATGTCGACGAAGGCGATGCCCATGCCGAGGTAGGGGTAGTTCACCCGTACGTTGCCCTTGGTTTCGAGGCGAACGCCGTTGGCTTCCAGTTTCATGTGCAAGAGGGTGCCTGCCGGGTAGGTGGCTTGTGCTTCCACGTAGCACCCGTGCAGGCTTATATCGCTGAAGGTCGCCCAGGTGCGAACGTCGCAACCTTCTTCGCGAATTTCAGCACTGCCGTCGCATTTGTAGCGGGGACTGCGCCGCTTCTCCGCGCCCTGGAATCGTTCGCTGGCATCCGTGACATGGCTGGCGGAGGCAGATTGCGTTTCGACAGTTGCCGGCAATGGCGGGGCTGTCGCGGCCGATGCGAATGGCTTCACCGAGTGTTTCAGCGCCCGCAGGTACGAGACGCCGTCATCAATATCTTCAGCCATGGTTGTTCCCATTCGGCCGAGCAACGGCCGTCTGACGAGAATCGCCGGGTCGGTCCCTAAGTCAGGTGAACGCCGCCGGGAACTCTCAATCTCCATCGGAAAGAACACGCTGGAACATTAGGTCCGAGCTTGGAGGCGTCGGCCTGAGAAGTCTCTAAGGGAGGGACGGGCCGGAAGCGGCTTGTGATTCCGTCATTTGCTGGGCGACCTGCCGGATGCTCTTCCAGAGTTCGTCGCGTCCAGCGCCGGTTTTCGCGGAAAAGGGAAGCAATTGGGCCATGGGATATTCCTGGGTCAAAGTACGGAGGGCTCCGCTCAATTGATTGTTGGAGAGCCGGTCGCTCTTGGTGGCGACGAGCAGGAATTCGCGGTCGGAGGCGGCGAGGAAATCCAACAATTGGCGATCGCTCTGCTGGGGAGGAACATTGGAGTCCACGAGAACGATGCTGAGGCAGAGGGTGGGGCGTTCGTTGAGGTAAGGCTCGATGAACTTAGGCCATTCCTGGGAAATCTCGCGGGAAATCTTGGCATAGCCGTAGCCGGGAAGGTCGGCGAAGATCAACTCGGGATGCGGTTTTCCGGGCCAGCGGATCTCGAAAAAATTAATGGCGCGGGTGCGGCCAGGCGTGGAACTGGTACGCGCCAGCTTGGTGCCGACCAGCGAGTTAATGACGCTGGACTTGCCGACATTGGAGCGGCCGAGGAAGGCGATCTCCGGCAAGGTGGGGGCGGGGAAGTGGGCGGCGTCAGTGGCGGACGCCATGAACCGGGAGAGAACCCTCATGCTCAAGTGTGCTACGCGGGAGAGGGGGTTGGCAAGCGGCCGTGGACTCGATTCGCGAGACAAGACATGAACCACCAAGGACACGAAGGATCACGAAGGAAACCTCAACGAAGGAAGGCCTCGAAAAACTTGAGCGCCTCGGCCGAACCAACGGTAACCCAGCAACGCTCGCTGGTACCGCTTGCAGATTCAACCTCGGCTCCGAGGCCGCCGATTGAGTCAGTAGCGGCACGGGAGACTGACATGGAAAGCATCCGGAAGGCGACTCTCGACATGCATACGCTGTTGCTCTGTGCGGACGCTCAGTTTTTGGGGACCACACGGAGCGTGCTGAACCAGCTCCAGGTGACGCCGAAAATGGTGGGGAACTGCGATGCTGCGCTGGCGATGATTCGGGAGCACGAGTTCGACGTAATCGTAGTGGACTGGCGGGAGATCGACAATCTCGCGGACTTTCTTTCGGCCCTGCGGAAATCGAAGCGCAACCATGAGTGTGTGCTGGTCGCGATCATGCGTGACTTGTTGGACTTGCGGCAGGCGTTTGCGGCGGGCGTGCATTTCCTGATCCACAAGCCGGCATCGGCGGTGCAGATCGAGCGCTGTTTGCGCGCGGCCTATTGCGCCACTGTGGCGCGGCGGCGGAAGCAGCATCGCGAACCTGTCAGCATTTTGGCTTCGATCAGTTCGCATACGCAGCCGTTCGCGGAAGCGACGATTGTGAATCTGAGCGAAGGCGGAATGGGACTTCGGATCGAAAGTCACGACGACGTGGCGGGGGTAGCGCTGACCGCCGGCGAGGAAGTGGACGTTCGGTTCGCGCTTCCCGGCAGCGGGCAGATTCTCCATACAACAGGGAAGGTGGTATGGACGACGGTTCGTGCCTGCGGCATCCGTTTCAGTTATGTACCGGAAGATGAGCGGCCGGCCCTGGAGCAGTGGATGACCGAGTGTGTCGAGCGTTCCCTGTCCGAACTATGCGGGCGGTTGCGGGCGGCGTGCGCGTAAGGAATGGCTTCCGGCTTCCGGACACCAAATTGGAGCACGAACGATCAACAATCAAAAAGGCCCGCGGCTGGCGGGCCTTCTGAGTTTCAGACTCTGAAACGCTGCTATTGATGAGCTGTTGGGCTCTCGGTGGTGCCGGAGGTGAGCGGTGCGATGGGTTGCGCGACTTCCTCGTCGACCAGCGTAGGCAGCGGTGACTCGAGGGCGATCTGCAGGACCTGGTCCATGGTATCGACGAAGTGAAGCTTCATCGCGGTGCGCAGGTTCTCCGGGACCTCGGCGACATCTTTCTCGTTATCCTTGGGCAGGATCACTTCGAAGAGCCCGGCGCGGTGAGCGGCGAGGAGTTTTTCCTTCAGGCCGCCGATGGGGAGAACCTTGCCGCGAAGCGTGATTTCTCCGGTCATGGCTAGGTCGCGGCGCACAGGAATCTTGCTCAAGGCACTGGAAATGGCGGTGGCGATGGTGATGCCAGCCGAGGGGCCATCCTTCGGGATTGCGCCTTCGGGTACGTGAACGTGCAGGTCGAGGTTGCGGTAGAAGTCCCGGCTGAGGCCGAGGCGCTGGGCGCGGGAGCGAACGTAGGACATCGCAGCCTGGGCGGATTCTTGCATGACATCGCCGAGCTTGCCGGTCAGCGTCAGCTTGCCTTTGCCGTCGACAACACTGGCTTCGGTGCTCAGGATCGAGCCGCCGACTTCGGTCCAAGCGAGGCCAGTGACGAGGCCGACTTCGGATTTTTCGTGGGCGAGCGTGTCGCGGAACTTGATCACGCCGAGGAAGTCGTTGACGTTCTCGCCGGTAATCGTGACGTTGTAGTTCTCACCTTCCTTGACCACCTTGCGGGCGACCTTGCGGCAGACGTTGCCGATTTCGCGTTCGAGGTTGCGGACGCCGGCTTCGCGCGTGTAGGAGCGGATGAGGCCGGTGATCGCTTCGTCGGTGAACTTGATGTTCTTTTCCGAGAGGCCGGCGGCGAGCATCTGCTTCTTGACCAGGAACTGCTTGGCGATCTCAACTTTTTCCTGCTCGGTGTAGCCATGCAGGCGGAGCACTTCCATGCGGTCCTGCAGAGCGGCCGGTATGGTGTGCATCACGTTGGCGGTAGCTACGAAGAAGACCTGCGACAGGTCGTATTCGACGTCGAGGTAGTGGTCGACGAACATAAAGTTCTGCTCGGGGTCGAGCACTTCGAGCAGCGCGGCAGACGGATCGCCGCGGAAGTCCATCGACATCTTGTCGACTTCGTCCAGCATGAAGACGGGGTTCTTGGTGCCGGCCTTCTTCATCATCTGGATGATCTGGCCGGGCAGGGCGCCGATGTAGGTCCGGCGGTGGCCTCGAATCTCAGCCTCGTCGCGCACGCCGCCAAGCGACATGCGGACGAACTTGCGTCCAGTTGCCTTGGCGATCGACATGCCAAGCGAGGTTTTGCCGACGCCCGGAGGCCCGACGAAGCAGAGGATCGAGCCTTTGGGATTCTTGACCAGCTGGCGGACAGCGAGAA
>Ga0335083_10004203_pt1 | contig 18419 bp, 17 predicted proteins | sample Lox_Sample_42_FD_206716 | JGI IMG/M metagenome (GOLD analysis project Ga0335083, IMG submission 206716) | Soil microbial communities from Loxahatchee National Wildlife Refuge, Florida, United States - Lox_Sample_4.2 | ecosystem: Environmental > Terrestrial > Soil > Wetlands | place: USA...
AAGAGATCCACGCCCTGGCGCAGCGGCTCCCATCCCGTCCTCCGCGCGGCGAGCGACAGCGCCCCCGCAACGAGCCTCGTGAGTCGGGTTTTCTTCGTCGCAGGCCGCGGCTTCACGCGTGCCCGGCCATATGGCGTCCGATTTCGCGCACGTCCGCCGACGCCGCCGGCGTCTCGTGGACGATCCGGCCCTCGCTCATCACGAGGATGCGATCGCTCAGTGCGAAAATCTCTTCGAGGTCGGCGCTGATGAGGAGCACGGCCGTCCCCGCGTTCCGCGCGTCCATCAGGCGCGAGCGGATTTCCGCGACGGCGCCGAAGTCGAGGCCGAAGCACGGGTTCGCGGCGATGAGCACGGCGACTTCACCCGCGAGCTCGCGCGCGAGCACCGCGCGCTGCACGTTGCCGCCCGACAGCTGCCCGATGGGCGCGTGCGGCCCGGGCGTGCGGATGCGAAAGGCGCGGATGGCTGCTTCGGCCCGCTCTTTGAGGGCGCGAAAGCGGATGACCCAGCGTGCCACGGTGAAGGGAGGTCGATCGTAATCGCGGAGCGCGATGTTGTGCGAGAGCGGCATGTGCGCGACGCACGCGTTCTTGAGCGGCGCTTCCGGCAAGAGGCGCACCCGCTCGTTCCGGATCTGCTCGCGGCTCGAATGGTAGTGACGGCCGCCGACGCGCACGGCCCCCGATTGGAGCGGCCGCTGGCCGGCGAGCACCTCGACGAGCTCGTCTTGTCCGTTGCCGCTCACGCCGGCGATGCCGACGATTTCGCCCGCGCGCACGCTGAGCGTGACGCCCTCGAGCACCGGCAAGCCGATGTCGTCGTCGGCCTGGAGCCCGGCGAGCTCGAGCGCCACGGCGCCGGGCTCGCGGTCGGTGCGCGACGACGACTGCTTCGGCGGCTCGGCGCCGACCATGAGCTCCGCCATTTTCTCGGGCGTGAGGTTTTGCACGCGGTCCGTCGCGACGTGCTTGCCGCGCCGCAGGATCGTCACGTCGTCGGCGAAGGCGAGCACCTCGCGGAACTTGTGCGTGATGACGAGCACGCTGAGCTCGCCGTGCTCGGCCATGCGCCGCACGAGTCCGAGCACCTCGTCCGCTTCGTCGGGCGTGAGCACGCTGGTCGGCTCGTCGAGAATCACGACGCGGCTGCCGAGGTAGAGCTGCTTCAGGATCTCGAGCTTCTGCTTCTCGCCGGCGGCGAGCTTGCGCACGAGCCGCGTCGGTTCGATCTTGAACGGCATCCGCTGCATGAACGCCGTAAGCTCGGCGATCTCGTGCTTCCAATCGATCACGGCGGGGAGCTTTTGCCGTGCGATGAGCAGGTTTTCCGCCACGGTCATGTTCTCGACCAGCGTGAAGTGCTGGTAGACCATGCCGATGCCGCGGGCCTGCGCGTCGCGCGGGCTCTTCACGCTGACGACCTCGCCGTTCACCAAGAGCTCGCCTTCGTCCGCCTCGTAAAAGCCCATCAGGCACTTGACGAGCGTGCTCTTGCCGGCGCCGTTCTCCCCGAGCAGGGCGTGCACGCTGCCGGGCTCGAGCGTGAGCGAGACGTGATCGAGCACGGTGTTGCCGCCGAAGCGCTTGGTCATGCCGCGCGCCTCGATGCGCGGCGGTCCTTTCACGCCGACGCCGCTCACGTCCACTCCGAGGCGCGCGGTCGAGCCGGGCGCGACCGCCGCGCTCACGACCAGGCCTCGAGCACGGCGTTCGAGGTGGAGACCGCTCCGAAGACACCGTTTTGCATCGTCACCATTTTGAGGGCGGCCGCGTGGTTGCCCGCGTCCGTCGCCGCGCAGCAGTCGCCGAGGATGAGGCACTCGTAGCCGCGATCGTTGCCTTCGCGCATCGTCGTGTGGACGCAGACGTCCGTCGTGATCCCGGTGAGGATCAAGTTTCGAATCCCGCTTTGCCGGAGCAGCATGTCGAGGTCCGTCGCGCAGAACGAGCCCTTGCCGGGCTTGTCGATGATGGGCTCGCCGGGCTTCGGCGCGAGCTCCGGAATGATGTCCCAACCCGGCTCGCCGCGCACGAGCACGCGGCCGCACGGCCCCGGATCGCCGATGCCCGGCTGGCCCGGCCCGCCGTGCTGCAGGACGCGCGAACGCCAGCGCTTGTTCGCGGGCAGGTCGGACAGGTCGGCGCGGTGGCCTTCGCGCGTGTGGATCACGTGGTAGCCGAGCGCGCGGGCACGCGCGAGCAGACGTTGAATCGGCTCGATCGGCGCGCGCGTGGCCGAGATGTCGTAGCCCAAGCCGTCGATGTAGCCGCCCTTGCCGCAGAAGTCGGTCTGCATGTCGATGATGATGAGCGCCGTGTTCTTCGGCTCGAGCGCGCCGTCGTAGGGCCAGGGGTACGGATCTGCTGCGACGTAGGTCATGGGTTTACTCAGCGTGTTATCTCGCCACGCCCAACTCGGCCGGCATGTCCACGGACGCGCGGGTGGCCGAGCTCGACGCGACGAGGATGGCGAGCGTGAGCACGTAGGGGGCCGCGTTCCAGAGATAGTAGCCCGTGGTGATGCCCACCGATTGCAGCGCGGGGCCGATCGCGCCCGCGCCGCCGAAGAGGAGCGACGCGAACAGGCAGCGCTTCGGGCTCCAGCGCGCGAAGATGACGAGCGCGACGGCCATCAGCCCCTGGCCGCTCGAGAGCCCTTCGTTCCAGCTGCCGGGGTAGTAGAGCGACAAGAACGAGCCGCCCACGCCGGCGAGAAAGCCGCCCGCCGCGGTCGCGAGCAGCCGCACGCGGTTCACGTCGTAACCGAGGGCGCGCGCTGCTTCGGCGCTTTCGCCCACGGTGCGCACGACGAGTCCCCAGCGCGTGTTTTGCAAACCGTAGTGCAGAGCCGGCGCGAGCAGCACGCCGAGCACGAAGAGCACGTTCACGTTGAGCGCCGAGCGGAGCTGCGCGGTGTGAGCGAAGAAGCCGAACGGAATCGCCCCGAGGCGCGGCGCCGTCGGCTGAATCAGCGGCTTGCCGAGAAAGAACGCGAGTCCGACGCCGAGCAGCATCATCGCGATGCCGAGAGCGATGTCGTTCACGCGCGGCTTGCCGCAGATGAAGCCGTGCATGGCGCCGAGGAACGAGCCGATGACGCCCGCGCCGAGCACGCCGAGCCACGGTGAACCCGTGAGGTACGAGAAGCCGTAGCCGGACATCGCGCCCATCACGAGCGTCCCCTCGAGCCCGAGGTTCACGCGCCCGCTGCGCTCGGTGATGCATTCGCCGAGGCTCACGAACAAGAACGGCGTGCTCACGCGGATGGCGCCGCCGAGCACGGCGAGCGGAATGCCCCAGAACCCGAGCGTCGTGTCGGCACTCACGAGGAGGCTCCTTTCAGCGCGCCCCAGCGGATGCGCCCGTACAGCGTGTCGCTCGCGATGAGCACGACGAACAGGATGCCCTGGAGCACGTTGACGGTCGCGTCGGGCAGCGCGAAGACGCGCTGGAGCAAGCCGCCGCTCGCGGCGATGCCGCCGAGAAAGAGCGCGACCGGCACGATGGCGAGCGCGTTGTGGCGCGCGAGAAACGACACCAAGATCCCGGCGTAGCCGTAACCGGCGACGAGCGACGCGTTGGCGCGGCCGTGCACCGCCGCGACCTCGAACGCGCCCGCGAGACCCGCGGCCGCGCCGCCGAGAGCGCACGTCGTCACGATGATGCTCGCGACCTTGACGCCGGAGAGCCGCGCCGCGCGCGCGTTGCCGCCGACGAGCGCCGCGGAGAAGCCGAACACGGTGCGCTCCATCAAGACGTAAGCCACGATGCACGCCACGACACCGGCGACGAGCCCCCAGTGCACGTCGAGACCCGGGATCGAGCCGACCATGTTCGCTTCCCCGATGTGCCGCGTGGAGGGCTTGTTGAGGCTCTCCGGATCGCGGAGCGGCCCTTCGACGCAGTGGTTCAGGAGCGCGATGCCGATGTACGTGAGGAGCAAGCTCGAGATCGTCTCGTTCACGCCGCGGCGCGCCCGCAGAAAGCCCGCGAGCCCGATCCACAGCGCGCCCATGGCCGCTCCCGCGAAAAAGAGCCCGCCGAGGATCACGCCGCGCGGCGAGCCGGCGAGCGCGACGCCCGTCGCCGCGGCGGCGAGGCCGCCCATGACGAACGCGCCTTCACCGCCGATCACGACGAGCCCCGCGCGCGCCGGGAGCGCGGTGCAGAGCGCCGTGAGCAAGAGCGGCGACGCGCGCTGCAACGTGTTCTGGAAGGAGAACCAGGTGCCGAAAGCACCGCGGTACATCTCGAAGTACACGTCGAGCGGCCGCTGGCCGGCGAGCGCGACGAACGCGCCGAAGAGCGCCAGCGACACGATCAGCGCCAAAAGCGGAATCAAGATCGGCTCGAGCCGTGGCCCGAGCACCGCGAGATCGAGGCGCGCCGTGGCCGATCTCGGGCTCGGACCCTGCGCCGCGCCGGGCGGGCCCGAGAGCCCCGATGAATCAGCCACGCTCTGCAACTCGCTGCTTGCCTCGTTCAAAAGCTCAGTTGAGCTTTCCTTTCACGCCGTCGACCAGGTAATTCATGCTCTCGAGCGTGATGTCCGTTTGCGCGTGCTGCGTGCCCGCCGGGATGACTTCCTTGCCGGTGTTGTCCTTCATGGGGCCCGCGTACACGACGAGAGTACCCGCCGTAAGTTTCGCCTTTGCTTCCTCGGCCTTCGCTTTGACCGAATCCGAAACGGCCGCCCCGTACGGGGAGAGCTTGATGAAGCCCGAGGAGAATCCGCCGCGGACCAAGTGGTCGGGCATCTGGCCGGCCTTCACCTTTTCGATGTACGCCGTGTAAACCTTCTCCCAGTTCCACTCCGCGCCGGTGAGGTAGCCCTTGGGCGCGAGGCTTGCCTGGCTAGCGTGGTAGCCGGTGCTGTACACGCCACGTTTCTCGGCGGTTTCAATCACGACTTTCGGGGAGTCGACGTGGGCCGTGAGCACGTCGGCGCCCTGGTCGATCAGGCTGTTCGCCGCTTCGGCCTCCTTAACGGGCATCGACCAGTCGCCGGTGAAGATGACGGTGACCTCGGCTTTCGGGTTCACGGAGCGAGCTCCGAGCGTGTACGAGTTGATGTTGCGGAGGACCTGCGGAATCGGCTTGGCCGCCACGAAGCCGAGCTTGTTCGTCTTGGTCGTCCCGCCAGCCACGATACCGGCGACGTACTCGGCTTCGTCGATGTAGCCGAAGTAGCTGCCGACGTTCTTCGGGTGCTTGCCTTCCTGATAAAGGCCGCCGCAGTGAAGGAAAATCACGTCCGGGTATTTTTCGGCGACCTTCAGGATGTGGGGGTCGAAGTAGCCGAACGACGTGGGGAAGAGGAGCTTCGCTCCGTCGAGATTGATCATGCTCTCCATGGTCTTTTGGACATCCATGGTCTCGGGAACTTTCTCTTCTTCGCGGATCTTCACGCCCGGTAGCTTCGACACGGCGACGGCGCCTTCGTGGTGCGCCTGGTTGTAGCCGTAGTCGTCCTTCGCACCGACGTAGATGAAGCCGACGGTCAGCGTGCCGTTTCCGGCCGGCGCGGCGGACGGCTTGGCCTCCGCGGCGGCCGAGCTCGCTGCGGCCGGTGCCTCTTCCTTTTTGCTGCAACTAATCGACAGCGCGAGCAAACAGGGGGTCAGAGCGAGGAACCCTCGGCGCTGAAGCGTCCGAAGCGAAGACTTGGCGGGGGCGTGGCGTCGAATCATGCACGGAGTCATCTCCGGGCGGGCGTTTCGCACTCATGTCGCGGGCGCGTCGGGTCCGGACATGGTGCGTCGTTTTGCGGCACGTTGCTTTTTGTCTCCGAATTTTCGTTTCGACGTGTCCGCGAAACGCGCAGTGAACATCTCGCGATCGAGCGTGCGCTTGCAGCGACGGATGCGAAACGCCGAGGCTGCGATTTTACTTGAATGAGCGAGTGCTCGCCCGAATGCGGGCCGCGCGCGCGTGCCTGACGAAATGGTGAAAGTGATGATTGACCAAGCCAAAGTGCGAGATCGGATTCGGATGGTCGCAGCCGGCGGAGCAGCCAGCATGGCGCTCCTCGTCGGCGCATCGGCTTCCGCGCAGACGGCACCACCGCCTGCGGCGCCGCCCGCGGCCGAGCCTGCTCCCGCCGCACCGCCGGCGGCCGCAGCGCCTGCCATGCCGCCGCCCGCGGCACCACCTCCTCCCGCGGGTCCGCCTGCCGCCGCAGCGCCGCAAACGGAGCCTCTGCCCGTCGACGCGGCCCCGCCGCCTCCGCCGGCGCCCGAGGATCCGGGCAAGAAGCCCATCGACGTGCACGCGTGGGGCCGTATCGGCACCCGCCTGCAGAGCCTCAAGCACCCCGACAAGATGACGCGCATCTTCGAAGACGGGGACATGGAGATCCATCTCGACGGCAACGCCACGAAGGAGATCGGGCTCACGGCGAACGGGGCCGCTACGTTCGGGCCTTCGGCGACGGGCGGCGACATCCAGGGCACCTTCGCGATCCTCGACCTCATCGCGCGCTTCGACATCGCCGACGAGTTCCACATCTGGGGCGGCCGCATGCTCGTGCCCTCCGATCGCGCGAACTTCAGCGGCGCCTGGTTCGAGGCACCTTGGTACTACCCCGGCGTCTATTCGTCACACGGCTTCATCGGACCGCACGAAGGTCCTTACGGCCGCAATGACGGCGCGACCATTTGGGGCCAGTTCCAGGGCGGCCTCTTCAAGTACTACGTGAGCGCGTTCGACCTCTGGAACTCCGGTTCGCGGCCGCTCATCTCCGGGCGCCTGAACCTGAGCCTCCTGAACCCCGAGCCCGGCTTCTATCACAGCAGCACGTATTACGGGAAAGACATCGTCGCCATCGGCGTCGGCGCGCAATACCAGAAGAACGCGTCGGTCGGCACCGACGCGACGGGCGCTCCGGCGGTCGACAACTTCTCCGAGATCAACGCCGACGTGCTCTTCGAAAAGGAGCTTTCGGGTTCGGGCACGGTCGACGTCGAAGGCGCCGTCTACGGGTACGGCGGTGACTACGAGCCGTTCAAGTACTCGTACTTGGCGCTCGCGAGCTACCTCCTGCCCGACAAGCTCGGCCCCGGTTACTTGCAGCCGCTCGTGCGCTGGCAGTCGGCCAAGGCGCGCGCGACGAACAAGATGGACAACTCGATCGAAGCGCAGCTCGGCTACGCGATCGCCCAATACGGCGCTCGCCTCGCGCTCGGTTACCAGCACACCGACAACTCGGGCACGCCGGGGAACGCCATCTATCTCGGCGCGCAGATCCTGAAGTAGCGCTCACGGCGCAGAGCGTCATTGGCCGCCGAACTCGCCCCGAGACGCAGGGGAAAGAGCTCAGAAACGCCGAGCAAGGCAGGATGGGTTCGGCGGCGAAGGACGATTGAAAAGGAGAATTGACGATGACGAGTCTCATCGATGCGGAACCCGAAGCCTTCCCGGTCAACTGGGACCGCGCGGCACTCGTCATCATCGACATGCAGCGCGACTTTCTCGAGCCGGGCGGCTTCGGTGAGACGCTCGGCAACGACGTGTCGCTCCTGCAAAAGACGGTGAAGCCGATCAAGTCGCTGCTCGACCGCGCGCGCGCGAAGGGCGTGCTCGTGATTCACACGCGCGAAGGCCATCGCCCCGATCTTTCCGACGCGCCGCGCGCCAAGGTCGAGCGCGGCGCGCCGAGCCTGCGCATCGGCGCGCGCGGTCCGATGGGTCGCATCCTGATCCGCGGTGAGGCGGGTCACGACATCGTGCAGGAGCTCTACCCGAAAGAAGGCGAGCCCGTGATCGACAAGCCCGGCAAGGGCGCGTTCTTCGCGACCGATCTGCACCCGATGCTCGCGTACAAGAACATCGAGACGCTCGTCGTGTGCGGCGTCACCACCGAAGTGTGCGTGCACACGACCGTGCGCGAAGCGAACGACCGCGGTTATCGCTGCCTCGTGCCGAGCGACTGCTGCGGCTCGTACTTCCCGGAATTTCACGAGATGGGTCTCAAGATGATCAAAGCCCAGGGCGGGATCTTCGGCTGGGTGTCGGATTCGAAGCGGATTCTCGAAGCGCTGTGAACGAAGCCGTCCGACCACGGGCGACTCGAAAAGGGAGAAGTCATGACCACCACGACGTTCAAACCTAAACTTTGGGTCCCCGGTGATTGGAACGCATTTTTCGGATTCGGGACGAACATCCTCGTCAACCTGCTCACGCTGAGCGCGCTCCTGCGCTTCGTGCTGCAGATGCCGGACGAGCTCGTGTTCAAGCGCATCTTGCCGGCCGCCGGCTTGATGATGTGCATGAGCACCTTTTATTACGCGTCGCTCGCCTATCGCTTGGCCAAGCGCACGGGCCGCACCGACGTGTGCGCGTTGCCGTCGGGCATCAGCGTGCCGCACATGTTCATCGTCACGCTCGTCATCATGCTGCCGGTGAAGCTCGCGACCGGCGACCCAATCAAGGGTTGGCAAGCCGGGCTCACCTGGGTCTTCATCCAGAGCTTCGTGCTCATGGCGGGCGGCTTCCTCGCCCCGATCATCCGCAAGATCACTCCGAAGGCGGCGCTCTTGGGCGCGCTCGCCGGCGTTTCAATCTCCTTCATTTCGATGAAGCCCGCGCTCGAGATGTTCATGACGCCGATGGTCGGCGTCGTCTGCTTCGCGATCATCCTCGTCAGCTGGTTCGGCGGCGTGAAGTACGGCGGCATTCCGGCCGGCCTCGTCGCGATCGCGGCAGGGACACTCATCGCGTGGGGCTCGAACCTGCTCGGCTTCCACTTCGGAGACATGAGCGCCGACACGCTCAAGGCGTCCTTTCAGACGTTCGGCTTCGCCGTCCCGCACCCGGTCGTAGGCCTCGTGCTCGGCGGGCTGCATTGGTCGTTCCTCAAGGTCATTCTCGTCACGGCCATCCCGTTCGGCATCTACGATCTCGTGGAAGCGATGGACAACGTCGTGAGCGCGTCCGCCGCCGGCGACGAATATCCGACGACTCGCGTGCTCACCGCGGACGGCGTCGTGAGCCTCATCGGCTGCTTGATGGGCAACCCCTACATCAACGCCGTCTACATCGGTCACCCGGGGTGGAAGTCCATGGGCGGCCGCATCGGCTACTCCGCCGCGACGGGCATCATGGTGATCGTCCTCTCGTGGTTCGGCGTGATCTCGCTCATGACGGCGCTCGTGCCCGTCGTCGCCATCTCGCCGATCCTCCTCTACATCGGGATGCTCATCGGCTCGCAGGCGTTCCAAGAGAGTCCGCGCAAACACGCGCCCGCGATCGTGGTCGCGCTGTTCCCGTCGCTCGCGGCGTGGGGCAAGCTCCAGATCGACAATTCACTCGGCGCCGTCTCCGGCATTCACCAAGTGACGCCGGACATGATCGCCAAGATGCAGCAGGTCGGCATCTTCTATCACGGGCTCACCATCCTCGGCGGCGGCTCCATCCTCGCGGGCGTCGTGCTCGGCGCCATCACCACCTACATCATCGATCGCAATTTCGTGAAAGCCGCAGGTTTTTCGGCGGCGGGCGGCGTTCTCACCTTCCTCGGCTTGATGCACGGTGAACAGGTCGGCGCGTTCCAGAACCCGACCGTCGTCATCGCGTACCTCGCCGTCGCGGTGGTGCTCTACGCGTGCAGCCGTTCCTCGGTGAGCGCGCCCGCGCATGAAGAGGAGCACGAGGACTCGGGCGCCCACGAGGTCGCACACGACGGTGAGATGGCGACGGCCAAGTGAGCGCGTCGATCTTCTCAGATTGAAACGAGGCTCGTAACCCCAGGGACTGAGGCGGAGCGTCCGACCTCTGATTCCAGCGACCCTGAACTGAACGCAGGTGCGCCGATGGAAAACCACTGGCAAGTATTCCGGTGCGAGCCTACTCTTCCCGTGTGAAACGCTCGACAGCGCCGGCGAGCCCCGAGGGCTCGCGCGAGGAGTTGCCGAGTGGCGTCCATCCCGAGCTAGCCGGCGCCCTGCACGAAGTGTCGAATGCGCTCACGGTCGTGCTCGGCTGGCTCGACGTGGCCCGGCAGCGTTTGCCTGCCGGGCCGGCCCGTGACGCGGTCGAGGTCGCGCGTACCCATGCGCACCTCGGCCATCGCGTCGCACGGGCGGCGATCGGCGCCGAACCGCCTCAACGCGGGAGCAGCCGCCGGCCGGCGAGGTCGGTGGCAAAAGCAGCGGTTTTGGCCGTCACGCCGCAGGCCGAGAGCCAGGGCGTGGCCGTCTCGATCGAGAAGGGCTCGGACGGTCACGGCCTCGTGCGCGACGTCGGCGCGGTGCTGCAGATCCTCACGAACCTCCTCTTGAACGCCATCGCGTTCACGCCGAGCGGCCGCGCGGTGCGCGTCGGCGTGCACGACGACGGACCGTTCTGCGTCTTCAGCGTCGAAGACGAAGGTCCCGGCATCGAGCCTTCGCGCGTCGCGAACCTATTCTCCGCGCAGGCGTCCACGCGTGAAGGCGGCGCCGGTCTCGGACTGCGTCACTCCGCCGAGCTCGCGCGCAGTCACGGCGGCGTGCTCGAGCACGTCGCGCGCGGGCCGGGCGCCACGTTCGAGCTCTCGTGGCCCGTCGGTGAAGCGCTCTCGCAAGCGGGGCATCTCAGACCACAACGCCAGCCGAGCGTCGCGGGTGCGCGCGTGCTCGTGGTGGAAGACGACGCGGCGGTGCGTTCGCTCGTCGAGTTCGCGCTCGAGGCACGCGGCGCGCAAGCCATCGTGGTCGCGAGCGGCGGTGAGTTCGACGCGATCGTCGCGGCCGGCGCGCCGTTCGACGCCGCGCTCGTCGATCTGTCGCCGCTCGAAGGGCGCGCGACCTCGGCGCTCGAAGTGCTGCGGGTTTCGAGCCCGAAAGTCGTCACCATCCTCATCAGTGGGGTCGCCGGCGGCATCCCGGCCGGCGCCGAGGCGCTCGTCTCGGCCTGGGTCCGTAAGCCCTTCGAGATGTCGGAGGTGCTCCAGGTGATGGGCAGCCTGCTAGCCGGCCTGCGCGCCCCGCAGGACTCCGTGAACGTCCTCGAATAACGGTTCTTCCACTTGTAACGCCGGCGTGGCACAGTGCCGCGCGATTCGGGATAGGAGAATCAAGTGGCTGCGCCCATTCCTCGCAGACCAGAAGTGCCCGGGCTTCCCGGGGTTCGACTTCCGCGCACGGGTTCCCCGAGTGGAGCGCACGGCGCGCGCGAGGTGCGCACGCTGCTCGCCCCCGACGACGACGAAACGACGCTGCCGAACGGCGGCGCGCCGGAGAGCGGCGTCGTCCGGCAGAAGAAGAGCCTGAGCGTTCCGGGTCTCGGGCAGGCCGAAGCCGCGCAGCTTGCCGGCATCATCGCCGCGTGGGAGGGCGCCGACGAGACCGGCCGGCTCCTCCTCGCCGAGTTCGCCAAGCGCCTCGGCCACCCCCGCGAGAAGTAGCCGAAAATCGGCCCTCGCCGCCCTTTTCACCCCGCCGCACGGCTTCCACCTTGCCGAGCCGCCCCCCTGTGGGGTAGACCCTCGCCCCCGGTTCGGCACCTCACCGACCCGGAACCGACCGACCGGAGACGACCGAACGATCGACGCAACAGACGAATCCTAAGCGAAGGTGGCGGAACTGGCAGACGCACTAGCTTGAGGTGCTAGCGGGGTTATTCCCATGGAGGTTCAAGTCCTCTCCTTCGCACCGTTCCACGGCGAACAAGACGTTCGCGCCCATACAATTTACTGATTCGTTCGGACTTGGAGCTTTCTGGTCACGGGGTCGACCGGCGTACGGAGACGCAGCTAGGCGGGCGGATCTGTCTCGACGCTAGAGACCCGACCAAGTTAGGCCGCGCGGCGTAACTGGTCGACGACGCTGAGGTTATTGAGCGCGGCGTAGCGGCGGAGGTCGAAGAGATTTTTGCGGAGGCCGCGATAGCGGGCGCGGTCGCCTTGGCGATTGTGAATGGCGGCGAGGCGGTGCTCAACGGCGATCCGCCTGCGGAGCGTGGTGCGTCCTTCTGGGGAGCGAGCTCGCTGGCGAAGCTGGACGAGGAAGTGCTCCTGCGGGTGAAGAGTGACGCTGCGGCCGCGCTCCGGCGCTGCACGAGTACAGAGGTCGCGCTGAGGACAGCGAGCACAGCCATCGGCTGGGAAATGAGCGACCGCTCCGGGATGAGCAGGGACGGTCACGCCCTGCGGGCATCGAATAGTGCCAAATTCAAGATTGAGCTCGAAGTCGGCTTTGGTGAAGCGTCCGCCGTTGTGTAGAGGGAATGGTTTGCAGAAGACCTCGGTGCCTCGCGCTCGTCGTTGGTCGATGGCCTCGTCGCCGAGGTAGCCGCGATCGATATACAGCTCGCTGATGGAGCCGCATTGATTGAGCAGATCGTCAGCGGCCACGCGCTCCGGTTGGTTTGCTGGCGTGACGGCCACGGCGCAGATGATGCCTGGCGTATCGAGTTGCACAGCGACGTGACGCTTGTAGCCGTCGATGCGCCTCTTCTTGCTCTTGCGGCCGTGACGCATATCCGGATCGCTCACGCTGATGCGGCGGTCCTTGGCGACACCCTGCGTGACTTTGCGACCGCCACCATCTTCGGGATCGGGCTCGGTATCTTGTGCGATGAGCCGCTGCACCAAAGCCCACTGCTCAGCCAGCGGTGGCTCGGAAATCTCCTTGGAAAACTCGCTTTCCAAAAAGCGGCCGAGCGCCTGCACCTGGCCAAGCAACTTCCCGAGAGCCACCGTGCGGGCTTTCGGATCGTCCCAATCGATGTCCAAGCCGGCTTTGATGCTCGTTGCCGTGAGCACCGGGATACCTGCCTCGAGCGCAACCTTCTCGATCGGCTTGCCGATCCGCTGAGCGACGCTGCGTACGACGTGCATCGCGGCTCGACCGATGAGGTTGAAGGTGTCTTCCACGCGACCGGCGCCCCAGAGCGGACTGGCGTCGAACGCCGCTCGCAGGTGCGTGGCGCTGAAGCCGCCCACCTCTCGCGCAAGCTGAACGGTCTTGTCGAAGAGCGCTTGGTCGAGCCCATGCTCGATCATCCGCTGCCGGAAGTTGAAGAAAGTGCCCTGCGAAAAGAGCGGCTCTTCAGCGCCCATGCAGCCGAGCACCATCTGCCAGCGCTTATCCATCACCGTGAGCTCGACCACTTCGTGATCTGGCACCCGCAACGCTGCCTGAAGCAGCATTGCCAGACCCAGCTGAGCCGGCGGTACGCGGTCTTGCCCGCGCTCAACCTTGGTGTAGGCCGCGTGCAGCCTCTGCTGCATCTCCTCGTCGAAGATTTGATGCCGCAGCTCGCGCAGGAACACGAACACACGCCGCCCTTGGCACCGCTTGGCGATGAACGCCTCTCCTCGCGATAGCTCGACCGCCGGCTTCCAGATTTCCATCAGGTCCTCCGGAACCCCGTTTGATCATTTGCTCGCGGCCCTGTCGACGCCCTCGCGCAAGTGATCGAACTCGCTTTGTTTTCCAGACCCCGTCCTATTTGATCGGGTCTCTAGGCAAGTCCTCTCCTTCGCACCCACGGAAGCCCTCGAAACTTCTGAGTTTATCGAGGGCTTTCTTTTTGGTTGGCTGGCCTGGGCGGCACCCGGAGTACCCCCAGAATTCTTGGGGGCCCCCAAGATGCCGAGGGCCTCCCGGGCAGCACGAGCCGACGGCCGCACGTAGCGCGCCGCCGTGCTGACCTGCTTCCAACCGAAGAGAAACATCACCCCGGGGATGTTCGCGCCTTCCTCGTGGAGGTGCGTCGCCCGCGCGCTGCGCGTGTGCGCGCCGTTGAAGCGCTCTGCTCGATCCGCAGGGAGCACCGACGCAGCAGCCGCGCGCAGATGATCCCGGTAGTCGTGCGCGCCGAAGATCTGCCCCGAGTACGTTCCGTCCTTCGGAAGCGTGCCGTCCTCTCGTGCACGCCGCGTTAGCTCGTCGAGTACTTCGTCGAGCGCGTCGCGCGCCGCTTGCGAGAGCGGCACGTCGCGCCGCCAGCGACCCTTGTCGAGGTCCTGCGTGATGCGGATCGTCTCCTGACCCTTGCGGTAGTGCAGGGGAGCTAACAGCGACTCCAGGAGCTCGGGACGGAGCCCCGTCTCGTAAGCAACACGGAAGCGCGCGCGGATCGCGAACGGCTTCACGCGCCGGCTCGTGCTCCACTTCGGCAACGCCGCGATGATCGCCTCCGTCTCTTCGGGAGAGAGCTCGATCGCCGGCGAACGACGCCGCTTCGGATGCGGGGTGCCCGTCACGCGCTTCGGGATCGTCGGCACCACCATGCGCTCGGGGATGAAGCCGTTGCTGAACGCAAAGTCGCCGAGTGAGCGAAGCGCCGTGTGCTCCTTCCGAACTGTGTCGGCGAGCACCTTCCCGAGCCGCCCGCGCATGTAGAGATCCGCCTGCACGCTCGTCAGGTTGTGAACCGCCTCGAAGAAGGGCAGAAAGTGCGCGGTCGTGTAGAGCTCCCACGTCTTGAGCGTGGCCGGGTCGTGCGTCGTCGTGAGCGAGGCGAGCCATGCGCCTATGACTCCCTCGAGGTCGACGGCGGGGTTCTGAGTTGCTTACGCGGTCGAGGTTTCTCTCGCGTGATGGCGTCGGCGTAGATGCGGCGCACCTCTCGCGCAGCCGCTTCGCGATCGCTTGTGCCTGTGGAGAGCTCAACAGCACGACCGTCGACGACGAAGCGGACATACTTGACGCCGCCCGGTGAACGTTCGCGGATGGTAAAGCCTTCTCGCTTTCGAGCCATTCGATCAGGTCCTGCTCTCGGTACAGGACACGGCGTCCGATGCGCTTGGGCGTCAAGTATGGAGCCACGTGCCGGTCAAAACCAGCGAGCGACACGCGGCAGCGCGCGGCGGCTTCGGGACGGGTGAGGAGGCTCAGCAAGGGGCCTCGCGCTGGTCGTCCGGCGGCGGACACGTCCCCCGACGACGAAATTCCCGCTGATTCAGCCTTGGTGGGTCCCCAGCCATTTGGCTCTTGTCCCCAGTATGTGCGCGTATATAATTCCCGCAACCCCGACTTTCATTCCCGAGCCAGAGGAATTTCTTCGCGATGACCAGGAACGCTCATCTCACGGACGACCAGAACGCGCGCCTCCGGCAGATCGTTCGTACTGAACTTTGCTCACGCGTCCCGAAGCAGGTGCCACTCGCGAAGCTGCTCGGCATCGCCCAAGGCAACCTCTCCAAATTTCTTGATGGTCAGCTAGGCGGCAGCGCTGCGCTCGCACTGCGCACGGCAGCCTTGCTGAACCGTTCCGTCGAAGACGTTCTCGGCGCGGGCATGCCCCCTGACCTCATTGACGAACAAGAGCGTCGCTACCCGAGCCGCATCCTCGCTGCACGCGCCGCGTGCCTCGACGGAGTACCGCTCCAACAGATTCGCGCCGTGCTCGCTTCAGCGCTTCAGTTCGACGGCGACCCCGGCTCCGAGCGCTGGCTCAAGATGATGAACGACCAGCAATTCGCCAAGCGCGGGAATAAGAAGGACACCGCGTGGGCGTTGGACCAAGTGCGCCCGGGCTGGCCCAAAGCCGCCGGCCGACGCCGTGTCGAACGCGGCAAGTCGCGCTAGGCTTCTCGCAGCATTGGTGCGTGCGCTCCCGTACGTGGTCCACACGCTCGCCGGCTCGCGCCGCGGCAAGACGCAAAACGTCGACGGTGAGGACGGTTGGGTGATCGAAGCGGGACTGCCACCGGGCGGCGCGACGCTTGTCGTCGAAGACATCGAGGCCGTCGGGACGGCGAGCGGGGCGAGCTGATGCGATACGCATGCAGCGCCGCGGTCCTCGCTCTCTTCTGGTCTTGCGGCTGTGCGCGCAAGCCTCCAGCCGTCGGACCGGCCCGGAGGGCGGCCACAGAGCTGGCGGGAGCCGCCAAAGCGTCGTCAAGCGTGACTCCCCCCGTGCCGTCGGCGAGCCCCGCGGGCCATGAAGACGACTCCACGGACAGTGCACGACGCGAGGAGCTGGAGGCCAATGCAAGGCGTTGTGGTGGCCCCGAAGCTCAGCGCGAGATGGTCCATACTCTCTACGAGGACAAGGATTTCATGGGCGCCTTTGCGGAGCCGGCGAGCAGTGAGGAGGCTCTCGCGCCCACCCTCGAGTTCGACGAAGTCTCACTCGGCAAAGAGCCGACCTCGGTAGCGTGTGCCGTGGCGCCTGCCGACGACTTCCATCTCGTCACTGGGGTGTTCGAGATCACGGGCGGTCACGCGGCGGCCCTCCTCGTCTACGAAGGCTACGCGGTCGACATCGATTCCAAGCACGTGAGCAACGGCAGATACGATCTGGTCGGGATTACCGAGTACGAGCTCGGTCGCGCTCAGGGAAAGAAGACGAGCTGGCTCGAGGAGCGGTTCGTGTGGAACGGAAAGCAGTACCGATTCAAGGGTCGCAAGCGAGTCCAAAGCAATGAACGCTGATCGTGGATCCGTACCCGACAAGCTGCCATGGGGCATCCGCAGCGGCAGCCTCGCGAGCGCAATCCCGCTCGCAGCCGTGCCGCCTTACTTGCGAGCCGAGGAAACATGAACCGACTGTGCGGGCCAGCTTCCGTCCTACTTGCGATGGGTGGTTGCGCTCGCCTCCCAGCGGCGCCGCCTCCCGCCGCCCACGCCGTATCCTCTACCGCCCTCAGCGCTCAAGCGGGCGCTGCTGCGCCCTCCGCTTCGGTCGCTGCCTCTGCCGCTCCGCCGATCACCCAGCAGGGTGACCACGAGCTCTACGCTACAGGTCCCGGAGATACCTGGACACGCGACGATGGTCACCCGATTCGAGGGATGCTCGGGGAAAAGATCAACCCGGCCTACCAGGACGTGAACGCGCTGTCACCCGCATGCCGGACGCTCTTCAATCGCTTCGCGAAGAACCAGGCGGGACGGTACAGCTTCGTATGCGCGCAGTCACCCTCTAGCGAGATCTGGGTCACCGTTGCAAGCCTCGCGCTGCCGCCGAACCCGAGGACGGAGGAGGCGGTCGGAACGTGGCAGATCATCGTGCAGCGCGGTGACAAGTCGCTCAAGTCCGCGCCGCAGCACTTTCGGCTGTTTGCCTCGCACTCGGGCGGAGTTTGCCAGACGGATCCGGCCGATTGCCTGAGGTACGGCCACTACGCCGGTGTCCTCGAACCGGTCGGCTTCGTGTTTGTCGACGTCGACCAGCACCCTCCGTACGAGGCCTTCGCAATGGGACGCGAAGAATTCGACAACTCGACGGCACCCGAGGCGGCAGTCAGCCTCTGGCACATAGGCGCCGACAAGCTCGAGGTTGACCCGCTAAGCGAGCACACGCGGATTGCCGGAGTTGCCGATTGCGACGGCGACCAAGTACCGGAGCTCGCAATAAACCCGTATCGTTCGGCGTCGAACAAATTCTTGCTGAGATTCGACGGCCACGCACGCGCGACTTCCGAACGCTGGACCGAGCTCCTCTCGCGCGGGCCGGGCGGCGCTTGGTCGTACGACGGCGCCGTTTCACGCCGATACGCGGCCCGGCTCTGTCCGACTGCCCCCGAGGAGCCCTTTGCCGGACCACCCGAGCAATGGCCGGGCGCCATGCACTGCGCAAAGCTGTGGTGCCGAGCCGACCACCTCGAGGAACGCTTGGACCGTGCCTGTCACGCTCCAGCGGATGAACAGGCCGCGAGGTTTTGTGCAGACAATCTAACCGCGCTCAGGACGATGAGCCGCACGAGTGTGCCGTGCCTATTGCCCGCCCCGCCGTCCAATCCACTTCCTGCCGGCTGCTTTGATGAAGCGATGGCAGAGGGAGAATGAGTGCGAAAAACTATCGGGTCGGCACCGATTGAATTCGGCTGCGACGGCGGATCAGCTACCCAGGACGAAGCCCGAGGGCGCGAAGTGCAAGGTCGCTACACCGCAAGCGACACCCGGATCAAATGAGAGACGATCTCCGCACGTCCGCTTACTCCCAACTTTCGTTGCAGGCTCGATACTTGATTTGCCACCGTTCTTGGTGATTTGCGTCGGATCTGCGCGATTTCTGCGTTTGAACGGCGATCAATCAGCAAGTCCGCGACGACCGCCTCCGCATTGGATAACACACCACTGCCCGCGAGGGTCGGTCGTTCTGCGGAAACGACGCGAATGTTTGAACCACTGATCATGTGCGCTCGTGCGGTCGCCGTGGAAGCGTTCGCTGCAGCATGGGCTGCGATAATGACTAGCGCGGGAACGTGCCGGACACGCTCTGCCATACCCATCACCCGGGCGCATTTGGCGGCGACCGACGCGACGGTCACGACAGAAAGCTCCAAGTCGTGCGCTATTGCTTTTTGAGCGTGTCCAAGCAGAATGCGCTGAAGGATGCCGACGTCTCTGGACCGAAGTTTCTTGAAAACGGTGGGCCCTGGAGATCCCCGGATTTTCCGGACAGATTGTTGATGTGACTATGCCGCAATCAGAGTGGCGTTCGCCAGCTCGAAGTTGATGGGTGAGACGTTGCCGACGGCGGAAT
>Ga0335083_10004205_pt1 | contig 18416 bp, 12 predicted proteins | sample Lox_Sample_42_FD_206716 | JGI IMG/M metagenome (GOLD analysis project Ga0335083, IMG submission 206716) | Soil microbial communities from Loxahatchee National Wildlife Refuge, Florida, United States - Lox_Sample_4.2 | ecosystem: Environmental > Terrestrial > Soil > Wetlands | place: USA...
CCTCCCTGCGTGCGTGATGGATGCAACGCGCAATCGCATCGGCTCGTCTCGCTCAGAAGTCACCATGACATACCGTTTACTTCCAGCATGCCTTCTGCTGGCCATGGCTATGGCTGCCTGCGCCCAAGATCCGTCTGCTGGCGCCATGGTGCGCATCTGCGACGACACGGGTTGCTCGTACCGTCCAAAAGATCAGGTTTCCTACGAATTAAGCGACAGCGCGAGCGAACGGGAAGCCCCGCGCATTACCGCGCTGAAAGAGGTTGCGAAGACGGAGCCGAGAGCGGCGTACGACCTCGGCCTGCGCTATTTCCGCGGCGATGGCGTGACGCAGGACAGCTACCAGGCGCTCGTCTGGATGCGTGTGGCCGCCGAGCACGGCAACTTGCTGGCGCAGAAGGCGCTGGGCCAATTCTACTTGCTCGGGCTCGATGAAATGGGACCCGACCCGCGGGAAGCCGAGAAGTGGCTCTCCATCGCAGCGAGCCGCGGTGACCAGGAATCGGCGAAATTGCTCGAGCAAGCACGGGCGGCGAAGCGATCCGACCAGGAAGAATACAAGTGGCGCACGCAATGGCGCGACGTCTACTACCGCAACTGGTATTCCGGTTTTCCATACCTCGGTGTCTGGCGACAGACGATCTGGGTCTGGGACTGACAGGTGTCGACGGCTTTTCAGCTAGCGTGAGAAGCCATTCCGTTGCGGTGATCCAATGAGTTTGCGTGAACACGCAAGCCTGACATCGACTCCCCTCAATCCATAAAGTAACGACATGAAGACCTTCTTTTCCGGCCGTCTCACCTTCACATATGCGACGACCGCGATCCTCGCTGCCTCTCTTGCCGGCTGTGGCGGCATGGTTACATCAGGCGGCCAGAACATGGGCGTGAAGGGCGCGGCAGCCGGCGGAGCGAGCGCAGGTGCAGACTCGACGCTCGAGCGCTGTCCGTCACCGCTTGGCACGATCGCGGTCGACGACGGCCGCAACGCCGACTGGTGGGGCCCGTTTGGCAGCGCGACCAAAGTGACGAGCATCGAGCCGCTGCTGCGCCTCGCGGTCCAGCAATCCAACTGCTTTGTGATTACGTCGATCGGTAACCAGAAGTCCGACGCGCGCCTGTCGCGGATCACCGACCTTCAGCGCAACTCCGGTGAGTATCGTGCCGGCTCCAAGCAGCAAAAGGGCCAGCGTGTCGCAGCCGACTACTATATGGAGCCGCAAATCGTCGTCAACGATTCTCCGGTTGGCGGTATCGCCAACCTCGTTGGCGGACTGATTGGCAACAGCGCGGTCTCGATGGCGGCGGCCCACTTGCAGGTGAAAGCGTCGGTGGTGACGTTGACGCTGTTCGATGTGCGCTCGGCAGTGCAGATCGCGGCGTCGGAAGGCAGTTCGACGGCAACGAACTTCGGCGCGGCGTTGGCGGGCTTTGGCGGCGGCGTGGCTGGTGGTCTGAGCGGTTTCACGGCGACGCCGGAAGGCAAGTCGACCGTGGTCGCGTTCATCGACGCTTATAACCAGATGGTTGTCGCGCTGCGCAACTACAAGGCGCAGGACGTGAAAGGCGGTCTCGGCCGAGGCGGCCAGTTGCGCGTCAACTAACCCGTCGCTGTCGTCACGGCGAATGCGGTGCGCTATGGCGAGAGAAACTGGCGCATCCATTCGCCGAAGTCTGAACTACGGGTCGCAGCGCGCGATCCGGCACGCGCTACCTGGCCTGGCGTTTCGTGCATCCCTTGCGTTGAAATCTCGCTCGGGGTGCAGCCAAATTCTTCCTTGAACCGCCGACTAAAATGCTTTTCGCTAACGAAGCCATGCCGCCAGGCGACTTCGGAGATCCGCTTGCGACGCCGCGTAGCCGGATCAAGCAGAGCCTCGCGTGCGAGCGTCAACCGCTTGCGCTGAATCAGTCGCATCACACCGCCCGTTGGTTCGAAGAGGCGGTACAGCTTCGAACGCGAGATTCCCATGTCCTTGCAGATGCGCTCCGGATTCAGGTCCGGTGACAGCAGGTGCCGATCGATGTGATCGTCAATCCGGCTGACGACGAGGGCATCCAGCTCCACACACGCTTGCTGCTTCGTGTCGGGTGTCGGCGTCAGGCAGGCCTGCAACATGTTTCTGGTCGCCTGAATCGCGTAGGACACCTCATCTGCTGCCATCCCGGGAAGATTCTTGCGCAACGAACGGAGATAGTCGGCCAGGAGGCTGCCCATCCCGCCCTCCAGCGAGCGGCCGTGGAGGTGAGCGGCGCTGGCCGGCAAGCGCTCGCGGGGAATGACCATGCAGATCGTGTCGCCGGTCGTTACCTGCAGCTCAAAAGGCGATGCCAGATCGAGGAGGCACAGGCCGCCAGGGCCCACGTTGATGGCAGTCTTCCCTGCACAGCCCTTGAACGTCTCGCTGATCTGCACTTGCAGGTAGTAATTGTCAAGACTGTCCGAGCGAATCCTGCGCGTCGATCGGCTCATGGCGTGAACGACGGCATGCGATGGGTTCGTCCATTGGCGGCCGCCGAACATCATCTGATCGAGCAGCGTAAAGTCGAAACTGGAATCGTAAGGGACGCGTACGTCGGCAAGCGAATGGATGTCGAACAATGCGCTAGTGTCCGCGCACCATGCGTCGAATCGTTCTTCAGGTCGCGCGTGCGCCGTGGAAAACCGGTACGTCAGCGTCTCGGATTGGGTGTCCATTTCTAGCTGTCACCGAACCATCCGTCCAGACCTGCCGCCGACGTCATGCTGAGGATGGCCAGGTTGCCGCGTGATCGAGGCAAAGCGTAGCAAAGCGCGAAAGCACGCTGGCTTCTGAAGGATCATCCGCAGGTTGTTTGGTGACGACATCGTAGGAAGGGCGCGAATTTGTGCCTATCGGACTGATCCTAAATTTCTCGTGAAGCCGACGAGTCTTGCTGCCCGATCAGGGGGGGCTTCAAATTCCTGCAGTGTATGAGGTGCAGCAGCCCGATTATCCGCCGCGGAAAAGATCGCATGCCGTTCCCGAATCGCCAACTGATTACCGCGCGATCCATGGGGGCCTTTGGGTACGGCCATTACGCGTGGTCGGCGCCAATAAGCAAATGGCAATCTGGAACACGGTGCGTACAAACAGGGCATTCTGTTACTCGAGAATTGATTCGGAATGCAAATAAGCCGGATTTTCCGGGATCACTCCGCGTAACACACGAGGCTGGTCGTCAATAATTTCCATTTATCGATCATGACAAATCCTGTATTAGTCATTTATCGACATCCTTACTAATATTACGCGCAGCAGTCGTGCCTCACACGGACGGCGCTGTGGCGACGACACCCGGCGTCGCTGGAAGACATGAAAAACAGAACATGGAGACGCTCATGACGAGTCAGAAATACGGCCAGCCTGTGCGCGCTGCGATAGCCGCCTTTGTCGGTACAACGATCGAGTGGTACGACTTCTACATCTACGGCCTTGCCGCTGCGCTTGTGTTCGGCAAGGTATTCTTTCCCGGCACGCTCGATCCCGGGGTCGCCACGCTACTGTCGTTTCTCACGCTGTGGGCGGGTTTCGTCGCCCGGCCGATTGGTGGCCTCATCTTCGGGCACCTCGGCGACCGTATCGGCCGCAAGACCACGCTCGTGATCACACTCGTAATGATGGGCGTGGCTACCACGGGTATCGGTGTTATGCCCAGCTACGCGCAGATCGGTGCGTGGGCCCCGATTGGCCTCGTGCTGCTGCGGGTAATCCAGGGCATCGCCGTGGGTGGAGAGTGGGGCGGTGCCGTGCTGATCGCCAGCGAAAGTGCACCGAAGCACAAGAGCATTCTCTATTCGGCGTTCGCGCAGCAGGGCTCACCGACCGGCAACCTGCTCGCGACGCTGGTGTTTTTCGCGCTGAGCGTATTGCCCACGCCGGACTTTCTCGTGTGGGGGTGGCGCATCCCGTTCCTGCTCTCGGCCACCCTGGTGATCGTTGGCATGGTGGTTCGCCTGAAGCTCGAAGAGCCGGAGGACATGAAGCGCATCCTCCGGCAGAACAAGACGGTGAAGTTGCCTGTCGCGGAAGTGCTGCGCAAGCACTGGGTGATCGTGCTGTTGGCCGCGGGTGTGCTCCCTGTGATTCATGTCACGTACTTCAAGACCACGTTCGCGCTTTCGTGGGCCACGAAGGAACTCGGCTATTCTCAGGGCACATTTCTCAGCATCATTGTGATTGCGCTGATCGTGCAGTTCATCACGCAACCGCTCGGCGCGCTGCTCGTGCAGCGCATGGACATGCGCAAGGCTGTCTGCCTGATGGTGCTGCCGGAATTCATCCTGATGCCGGCCATGTTCTTCGCGATCGAGACAAAGGCTTACTGGATCGCCGTGGTCGGCATGTGTCTCGCGACCATTCCGCACTCGATGTTTTATGGCGCGGTGGGCGGCATCCTCGCACGGGTGTTTCCCGCCAAGGTTCGCTATACCGGCTTGTCGCTCTCGTACCAGCTCTGCTCGCTCGTGGTGGGCGGCGGCACCCCGGTACTGGCTCAGTGGCTGCTCAATTCCACGGGGAGCATCACGGGCGTGGCCATTGCATCGGCAATGTATGCGCTGGTCTCGCTCGTCTGCATGATCGCACTCTTGAACCGCACGGGTTTCCTCGCTAGCGAACTATCGACAGCCGAGCAGCAGGACGTCGACGATCTCCAGCGTGAGAACCACGGTTCGCCGCGGGACGAGCGAGAAGGCGGTGCCGGTCGCCTGACGGGCGCGGTTGACAACCGGCTGGCATGACGGGCGTCCTCTCGCGCCGACGTAGTGCACGCGAAGGCATGCCCTGGCCGAGAAAATAAAATGGCCCGCATTCGAACTGGCTCCACGAAGCTGGACAGCTAAAGGTTAAACGTCCGAGGGCTGAGTCCTGCATTGCACGGGGCGTCATCGGCCCTTTCTCGAGTTCGTCCAGTGGCGCTTCAGGCAGGGCAGGCAGCGGCCTTCGGGCCGCTGCCTGCGAAATGACGATGCGTTCGTTCCTCATTGGCATATCCATGACGTCGATCGTCCATGGATATGTCTTGGCCACGAAAGTGCATTCGTTGGCCGCAAATTCGTCAGGGGCATAGCCTAAGACCGTGGCGGTTGTCGCCACCGGTGCGCACGTCCGCCGACCCTACGTGTGCAGGCTCGAAAGCGTATTGAAGACGAGATAGCTTGCACCCTGCAACTGTCCGTCGAGCGTGCAATTACGCGCGTGTTCAGGCCGGAAGCGGTTTGGATGGTTAAGATTGGCCCGAGCGTTACGGCAGTGGCCGACGACGGTTGGCATGCCGGCGCAGTCGACATCCAACTGGGCCGAGGCTGAGCGGGAAGGCGAACCCGGCGGAGGCGGTACAAAACCGGCCAGTCCGGAGAAGATGGAGTTGTCGAGACTTCGTGCCGAAGTGGCGTGACTGACGATGGATGGCTAGAGCCTAATAGAGGCGTGCGCGTACTTCGGGAAGGACTCGAGGTGAAGTACGCACGGAGCGGACGGGCTTCAGAAAACAAAAAAGCCCGCATTTGCGGGCTTTTTCAATAATTCGAAGACTTTGATGGGAGTTCATGAAACTCCACATGGTGCCCAAGAGAGGACTCGAACCTCCACAGTGTTGCCACCGCCAGGACCTGAACCTGGTGCGTCTACCAATTCCGCCACCTGGGCACGTCTTCAAACTAGAAGAAAATTATGGCTTCTTTTTGGGGCCCTGTCAACAGCTTTTTTCAAAAAATCTTCACGCGGAGAAGATGACTGCTGCGCCTCTCCGATAGCGCGGGAAGTCGTTCTCACCGCGCGACAAAAACGAAAAAGGCCGGCATGAAGCCGGCCTTTCGAATCTGGTGCCCAAGAGAGGACTCGAACCTCCACAGTGTTGCCACCGCCAGGACCTGAACCTGGTGCGTCTACCAATTCCGCCACCTGGGCAAGGTGTCGTTTGCTGTCCAACATGTGTTGTGCAGCAAAGACCGCCATTATAGCGGTCCGAAATCATCTGTCAAGCTATTTGTGAAAGGCCGTCAAGGCGCGCGGCACTTGCGTCGTTGGCCGCATGACGCCCGCGCCAGGGCGCGCTGCAACGCCTCTGCCGCGGCTCGTAGGGTGCGGCGCGGGTGTTAGAATGCCTCGCAGCAGTTCCGCCGACGAGTGTGCGTGGTAGATGCGCGTTGTGCTCGCAATGCGAGCGGTCGAGCAGACCTCGCGCGGGCCGGCGGGTTGCAGCACTCGAAGGCCGGGGCGCCGCCCGCATGTATCGCACATTGGGGCCGCGTGAAATCCGACGTCCACGCAACGAGAACAACCATCGACAAGCCCTTGAGCAAATATCCGTACCCGATTCCCAGCCGCGAAGAGATCCTCGGTGTGCTGCGGACCAGCGACTCGCCGTGCACCGCGAACGATATCGCCGAGGCGCTCGCCATCAAGCGCCAGGAGCGCGAAGGGTTCTTCAGGCGGCTCGCCGCCATGGAGCGCGACGGGCAGATCCGCCTCGACTCGCGCGGCCACTACCAGCTCGCCCATCCCTCGAATTTCGTCGCAGGACGCGTGCAGGGGCATCGTGACGGCTACGGTTTCCTCGTGCGCGACGACGGGCAGGACGATCTGTTCCTGCCGCAAGGCGAAATGCAGAAGGTCATGCACAACGACCGCGTGCTTGCGCGCATCGTCGGCTATGACCGCCGCGGGCGTCCGGAAGGGCACATCGTCGAGGTCACCGACCGCGCGAACCGCAGCGTGATCGGGCGTCTGCTCAACGAGAACGGAGCGCTGATCGTCGCCCCCGAGGACAAGCGCATCGGCCATGACATTCTTGTCACGCAGAATCCGAAGAAGGCCAAGGTCGGGCAGGTCGTCGTCGTCGAACTCACCGATTTCCCCAGCCGCCATTCGCAGCCGCTCGGCCGCGTGATGGAAGTGCTCGGCGACATCGACGATCCCGGCATGGAGATCGAGATCGCCGTGCGCAAGTACGGCGTGCCGCACGAATTCAGCAAGGTGGCGCTCGACGAGGCCGCGAAGCTGCCCGACGCCGTGCGTCCCGCCGATATCCGTTACCGCGTGGACCTGCGCGACGTGCCGCTCGTCACCATCGACGGCGAAGATGCGCGCGACTTCGACGACGCCGTTTATTGCGAGCCGATGCAGGTCGGGCGCGGCGAGGGCTTTCGCCTGATCGTCGCGATTGCCGACGTCTCGCATTACGTGCTGCCCGGCACCGGCCTCGATATCGACGCGATCGAGCGCAGCACGTCGGTGTATTTCCCGCGCCGCGTGATTCCAATGCTGCCCGAGAAGCTCTCGAACGGGCTCTGCTCGCTCAATCCGCACGTCGATCGGTGTGTGCTCGTGTGCGACATGGTGATTACCGCGCGCGGCGAGATCAAGGGCTACCAGTTCTACCCGGGTGTCATGCACTCGGCGGCGCGCCTCACGTATACCGAGGTCGCGGCGGTCCTGACCAACACCAAGGGGCCGGAAGCGATGCGCCGCGCCGCGCTGCTGCCGCACCTGCAGAACCTATATGGGGTGTACAAGGCACTTTTCGCTGCGCGCCAGAAGCGCGGCGCGATCGACTTCGACACGACCGAAACGTATATCGTCTGCAACGCGCAAGGCAAGATCGAGCAGATCGTGCCGCGCCAGCGCAACGACGCGCACAAGCTGATCGAGGAGTGCATGCTCGCGGCGAACGTGTGCGCGGCGGATTTCATGAAGCGTCACAAGCACCCGGGCCTGTACCGCGTGCACGCCGGTCCGAGCGCCGAGAAGCTCGAGAATCTGCGCACCTTCCTGCGCGGCATGGGCCTCTCGCTCGGCGGCGGCGACACGCCGCACGCGAGCGATTACGCCGCGTTGATGGCGCACATCCGCGACCGGCCCGACGCGCAGATGCTGCAGACCATGCTGCTGCGCTCGATGCAGCAGGCCGTCTACAGTCCGGACAACATCGGGCATTTCGGGCTCGCGTACGAGGCCTACGCGCACTTCACGAGCCCGATTCGCCGTTATCCCGATCTGCTCACGCATCGCGCGATCTACGCGATCCTGCAGGGCAAGAAGTATCAGCCACAGGCGCCCGAAGGTGTCGAGCTCAACACCGCGCTCTCGCCGCGCGCCCGCGCACTGCAGGCCGAGGACGAGGAGAAGCGCGGCGGCCGGCGCGGCCGCGCGAACAACACGGCGATCTGGGAAGAACTGGGCCTGCACTGCTCGGCGAACGAGCGCCGCGCGGACGAAGCCTCGCGCGACGTCGAAGCGTGGCTCAAGTGCTACTTCATGCGCGACAAGCTCGGCGAGGAGTATGGCGGCATGGTGAGCGGCGTGACGTCGTTCGGCATTTTCGTGCAGCTCGACGCGCTCTTCATCGAAGGCCTCGTACACGTGACGGAGCTGGGTTCCGATTACTTCCAGTACGACGAGATCAAGAACGAGTTGCGCGGCGAGCGCACCGGCATTCGCTATCGGCTTTCGGATCGTGTGCGGGTGCAGGTGAGCCGCGTGGATCTCGACGCCCGCAAGATCGACTTCCGCCTCGTGCGCGACACGCCGGTGAAGCCTGGCGGCAACCGGCCGATGCTGCTCGACAAGGGCGGCGCCGAAGGCGCTCCGCGCGTGCGCGCGCTGCCGGGCGGCGAGCTCGCGCGCCAGAAGAGAGCCGCGAGCGCGCCGGGCGCCTCGGTGAAGGAGGCGCGAGCGGCGCGCGGTGCGGCCAAGACCGCGAAGAAGCGCTCGCCCGCCAAGCCGACGGCCAAGAAACCGGCCGCACGCAAGAAGCGCTGAGCCGCGATGCGGGGCGCCTGAGGCGCGCCGCAGCTGTTTCCTTTCCGGGCCGCGCCGCCGTGCGCGAGCCCGGTTTTTCTCATGCGAGCGCGAGCGCTTCGGGCCTGCCTCGCACGCGCCGGGCCGCAGCGCGGCCAGCAGCATCATCGTTGCAAGCGGCGCAGGGTATGCGCTGCAAACCGTTCATCAGGGGTTGTCTCAGTCATGTCACGTCTCAAGGTTCTTTACGGATTTCATGCGGTGACCGCACGCTTGCGGCACGACGCGTCCACGGTCGAGGATGTCTACTACGATCCGACGCGCCGCGACCGCCGCATGCAGGAATTCCTGCACGCCGCGAAGGAAGCAGGCGCACGTGTGATCGCAGCCGATGAAACGCGCCTCTGGGGTCTCGCGCACACGGAGCGCCACCAGGGCGTGGTGGCCCGCGTGCACGATCTGCCGCTTGCGCAGAACCTTGCGGAACTGCTCGACGGCATCGAGGGCTCGCCGCTGCTTCTCGTGCTCGACGGCGTGACCGATCCGCACAATCTCGGCGCGTGCCTGCGCGTGGCCGACGCGGCGGGCGCGCATGCGGTGATCGCGCCGCGCGACCGCGCCGTGGGCCTGAACGCCACGGCCGCGAAGGTCGCGAGCGGCGCCGCCGACACTGTGGCCTACATCACCGTGACGAACCTTGCGCGCGCGCTACGCGAGCTCAAGGAGGCGGGCGTGTGGGTGGTGGGCACGGCCGGCGACGCAAGCGCGAGCGTCTACCAGACGAAGCTCGATGGCCCCGTCGCGATCGTGATGGGCGCGGAAGGCGAGGGTATGCGCCGCCTCACGCGCGAAACCTGCGACGAAGTCATGCATATTCCGATGGCGGGCACGGTCGAGAGCCTGAACGTTTCGGTGGCGAGCGGCGTGTGCCTGTTCGAGGCCGTGCGCCAGCGCTCGGCCGCGCGCTGAACGGCCATATCCGATCTCGCGCGGCGGGGCGCAAAAGCGCCGCTTGCAGCCGCGCACCGGCGTGATGCGGGCGGAGCGCGCCCGCGACTCCGGTAAACTATGCGTATTCCGCGTTTTCTCCTCCTCGGGCTGTACTCCCATGACTCAAGACGAACTCAAGCAACTGGTCGGCCGGGCCGCCGCCGACTATGTCAACGCGAACGTGCCGGAAGGCGCCGTGATCGGCGTTGGCACGGGCTCCACCGCGAACTGCTTCATTGAAGCGCTCGCGGCGACCAAGGGCCGCTACCGCGGCGCCGTGTCGAGCTCGGTCGTGACCACTGCGCGCCTCGAAGCGCACGGCTTCAAGATTTTCGACCTCAACGAGGTCGAATCGCTACCCGTCTATGTGGACGGCGCCGATGAAATCGACGGCGAAGGCGCCATGATCAAGGGCGGCGGCGGTGCGCTCACGCGCGAAAAAATCGTGGCTTCGGTGTCGGAAGTGTTCGTCTGCATCGCGGACGCGAGCAAGCGCGTCGAGGTCCTCGGCCAGTTCCCGCTCCCTATCGAAGTCGTGCCGATGGCGCGCACGGCCATTGGCCGCCGCATCGCGGCGCTCTGCGGCGTGCCGGTGCTGCGCGTGCAGAAGGACGGCTCGCCGTATATCACCGACAACGGTAACGAGGTTCTCGACGTGAAGGGGCTGCGCATCAGCGATCCGCGCACGCTCGAAGCGCATGTGAATGCGTGGCCGGGTGTGGTGACGGTGGGTCTGTTCGCCGCGCGCGGCGCGGACCTGTGTCTGCTGGGCGGCGAAACCGGCGTCGAGCGCATCGAATACCGCAAGGTCTGACCGGCTTTGCGCGAGCGGCAGTCGCAACGCGTTTTGCGCGTTCGCTGCCGCTCTTTTTTGGGCGGTCCTCTATGGACGCGGTACGAAGTCCCATGACCGGCCGTTAAAGCGCTGGCCGACAACTTTGTTGGTGGCCGCAGCAAGCGCTAAAGCGCCAACTCCTGTCGACAGGAGGCAGAAGCGCGGCCCGTGTTCTTTCCTGACGATGCGTCGATTCGCAGTCGTTTCTCAGTTGTTTCGTTATCCTGTTTATTTATTCACGCCATTCGAACCTGACGAATCCCGCTTGCTGTTCAGCCAAAAGGCAAAGCGTGCCGCTACGGGCACGCATTTTCCGCAGGTGATGCATAAGAGGCGAGCTTCGACGGCGTGAACCGCAAGCGCACGCTTACTCGACCGTTTCCGCCTGGCGCAGACGCGGCAGCAACCGGTCGAACTCGCGGCGCACGAGGCCGTAGCATTCGCAGGCGCGCGCTTCGAGGCGCTTGCGGTCGAGCACGCGAATATGGCCGCGGCTGTGATGAATCAGACCTTCATCGTGCAGCTTGCCGGCGGCTTCGGTAACGCCTTCGCGGCGCACGCCGAGCATATCGGCGATCAGTTGCTGCGTGACGGTGAGGTCGTTCGACGCGACGCGGTCCACTTCGATCAGGAGCCAGCGGCACAGCTGCTTGCTCAGCGAGTGGTGGCGGTTGCACGCAGCCGTCTGCGCGACCTGTGTGAGCAGCGCGTGCATATAGAGCAGCATGAGCCGGCGCAGGAAGTCCGAATGCGCGAACTGCTGCCTGAGGCTTTGCGCGCTCACGCGATAAGCGAAGCCGGCGCACTGGACCTGCACGCGGTTGGGCATCGTTTCGCCGCCCGTGAGCACGGGCACCCCCGTCATGCCTTCGCGGCCTACCGCAGCGATCTCGACCGAACTGCCGTCCTCCATGGTCGAGAGCATCGAGATGATGGCCGTCGTCGGGAAATACACGTGATGAATGCGCTGGCCGGAATCGTAAAGAAGTTGTTCGGTACGCAGATGAACGAGTTCGAGGTGTGGTGCCATCGCTTGCCATTCGTGCGACGGCAGCGCGCCCAGCAGATGGTTGCCGTGTAGGTCGGATTGAAGGGTTAACATGACTGGTCCTCGTGCGAGGCAGCGCGAGCCGCCTCCTGTTTTTGATTCCGTGCGCCGAACTCGTTGTTATCTGCCGTTTCCCGTACGGCTTATGCGTTCGTCGTGCCGGTCCCATAGTCCCGCTTGCGTCCGCCATATCGGTTGTTCGCGTGTGCGCCCGTGTGGCGATCTTCCTTTAGCAGAGTGTGTGCCAGTCGAAGCTAGATTACGTGTGCGTGCGGCTCCACGCGACGTGCTCATGTCGCAGCGCGGCGTAGCGATGCATTTTTTGTTTCAGTTTTGTACGCCGATCTTGCGCACCGCAGCATCGCCTGGTGTTTTTTTAATGGTGCAACGCATTGATTTTATGGGCTTATTTTTCGGAGAAATGCGGGATTCAGAAATGACTCCTCGCTGAAACATCCCCCTCGGGGCGGCCTTGGCAGGCGAGGAAGGCGCCGGCAAAACGAAGTGATTTTGATTCAGTTCTGTTGCACCGCAGCCGTTGCCAGCCAGAAAGCGTTCGACGGTGAAACATCGCGTTGCGCTGGCTCTGCCATATGCCGTCAAGCAGTGTGGGTACGCGTACAGAATGGCTTGGCGAGCTTTGCTCCAATTAGGTTCGTAAAAGGTCCGAAAGGCGCGCGTGAAGTTTCGCGCGAACCTGCCGGGATCGGGCGCAACGTCCGCGAACGTGCCCATAAATATTTCAACGGGGAGTTGCCTGCATGAACCAGGTCGTGACGCCTGCCGGCTTGACCGCCGCTGCCAATGAATGCGAAGTCGCGCTCGTCGTTCAGCCCGTTGTGCTGGCCGGCGGTTCGGGCACGCGGCTCTGGCCGCTTTCGCGCGAGCATTGCCCGAAACAGCTGATTGATCTGCTCGACGGAGAGTCGCTGCTCGAAGCCACCGTGCGGCGGCTCGACGGCGTGTACGCGCAGGGGGGGGCCGCGGTGCGCAAGGCCGCCCCTATCGTGGTGAGCAGCGAGGAGTTGCGCCTCATGACCGTCGACCGGCTCGGCCGCAGCGGCAAGCCCGCACGCGTCGTGCTCGAACCGGTCGCACGCAACACGGCGCCCGCGCTGACCGTGGCGGCACTCGCCGCGCGCGCCGAGCACGGGGCGGCGCTTTCTCGCGATGGCGCCGGCGTCGCGTGCGATAGCGATCCGGTGCTCGTCGCCATGCCGGCCGACCATCTGATCGCCGACCGCGCCGCGTTTGCCGCCGCGCTCGAAGAAGCCGTGAGTTACGCGGTGCGCGGCGCGATCGTCACACTGGGCGTGCCGCCGCAGCGAGCGGAAACCGGCTACGGCTATATCGGTGCGGGCGCGGCGCTCGGCGCAAGCGGAGCGCGCAGCATCGAGCGCTTCGTCGAAAAGCCCAACGCCGAACTTGCCGCGCGCTACGTGGCCTCCGGCGATTACCTCTGGAATAGCGGCATTTTCGTGGCGCGCGCATCGGTATGGCTCGCCGCGATCGCGCATTGCCGGCCGGCCATTGCAGCCCAGTGCGCAGCGGCGTTCGAGGCGGCCGTCGTCGACGCCGACGGCACCGTGCATCTCGATGCGGCGGCGCTTGCCGCGTGCCCGTCGGATTCGATCGACTATGCCGTGATGGAGTCGGTGGGCTCGGACGCACGGCTTGCCGGCGTAGTCGTGCCGCTGATGGCGGGGTGGTCCGACGTGGGCGCATGGGACGCGGTATGGCAGGTGTCCAGCAAGGATGCGAGCGGCAACGTCGCGCGCGGCCGCGTGATTTTCGAAGACGCGACCGACACGTTCGCGCATTCGGACGGACGCCTCGTCGCGTGCGTGGGCGTGCACGGCGTAGTGGTCGTGGAGACGGCCGACGCCGTGCTGGTCGCGGCCAAGGATCGCGTGCAGGACGTCAAAGCGGTCGTAAGCAAGCTCAAGGCGCAGCACAGCGCAGTCGCGCAGCATCACCGGCGCGTGGAGCGGCCGTGGGGCTGCTACGACTCGATCGATCAGGGCGAGCGCTTCCAGGTCAAGCGCATCGTCGTGAAGCCGGGTGGGCGTTTGTCGCTGCAGATGCATCATCACCGCGCCGAGCATTGGACCGTAGTGCGCGGCACGGCTCGCGTCACGCGCGGCGAAGACGTCTTCCTGCTTTCGGAAAACGAGTCGACCTACATTCCGCTTGGCGTGAAGCACCGGCTGGAGAATCCGGGCAAGACGCCGCTCGAGATCATCGAGGTGCAGTCGGGCGGCTATCTCGGCGAGGACGACATCGTACGCTTCGACGATCAATATGGCCGCGTGCAACGTTGAAAGGCGTACTGAACAACCCATTGGGCAGCGCGCTGGAAACCGTACGCGCGAGAAACACACGCGCCGGCATCCCTGCATATGCACAGCCAGGGACTGCCGAATGACGCGGGGAGTTCGATTGAAGTAAGCAGGCGATGCATACACTCGCCTTACAAAAACGGCGCAACGCAGCGCGTTTGCAAAGCACAAGGGCCGCAGCAGCAAGAGTCAACGCGTACGAGACGTTTGCGACGCAAGCATCACGTCAGGAGATATCCTGGCTGGCGAATTATGCAAACTGCATGGCAACGTACCACATAAGTTCGACGACGCACGAGGGCCCACGCAGTAACCGGCAAACAGGGGCGATAACGCCGCATCGGGGGGGGGTAGGGTCATGGAACTGGGGAACAAGGAACGCTCGCTCGTCAGCAAGGTGATGGACGGGTTGATTTCGGGCATCGTCGAGGAGCGGTATGGCGCCGTGCTGCCGCCGCAGGACGTGCTCTCGAAGGAGTTCGACGTGAGCCGCACGGTGATGCGCGAGGCGCTCTCCATGCTGCTCGCGCGTCACATGCTCGATGTGCGGCCGAAGATCGGCACGCGCATCCGGCCCATGCGCGACTGGCGCATGATCGACGAGGACGTCGTGAGCTGGCGCTTTCGCGCGAAGCCCGACAAGACGTTCCTGCGCGATGTGATCGAATTTCGCGGCCTGATCGAGCCGGCCGCTTGCGCGCTCGCGGCCACGCGCGCTTGCGCGGCCGACATTGCCGGCATTCGCGAGGCATTCGAGGCGCTGCGCCATACGAGCACCGACGACCCGGACTTCCAGTCCGCCGACGCGCTCCTGCACACGCGCATTCTTGCCGCGAGCGGGAATCAGTTCTATCAGCAGATGGCGGCGATCATTCGCGGCGCGCTCTCGCTCGTCAATCCGATCCTCAATGCGCGCGATGGCGGCTGGCAGAATGTCGTGGCCGCGCACGAGCGCGTTGTCGAAGCGATCGAGCGCCGGGCGCCGAAAGAAGCGGAAGCGGCCGCGCTAGCGATGATCGAGTACACGGCCGACGAACTCACTCGCGCTCTCGCGCCCGAGGCGCTGGAGCAACGCTAACGCGTTTCGGCCACGCCTTTCGCAGGCTCGCGCTGCCGCGCCCGGTTTTCAGGCGCGCATTGCCGTGCGGCGAGTGTGCCGGTATCGTGCGTGTCTTTGGGCTCGCCGCGCGTGGCGCGGCGGCCTCGGACCTCACAGCCGGAGCACGCAGCACATGAGCGAAACAAAAACGATACGTTGGGGCATCGTCGGCGCGGGCCGCATTGCGCGCCGCTTCGCGCAGGGTGTCGCGCTCGTGCCGGACGCGCGCATCGAAGCGGTCTGGTCGCGGCGCGAGGCGCCGGCGCAAGCGCTCGCCGACACCTGCGGCGCGAGACCATGCGAGAGCCTGGATGCGCTCTTCGCAAGCGGTATCGACGCCGTCTATATCGCCACGATGCAGGACAGTCACGCCCATTACGCCATCGCGGCACTCGAGGCAGGTCTGCCCGTGCTGTGCGAGAAGCCCGCCACGGTGAACGGCGCGCAGCTCGAACGCGTGCTCGACGCAGCGCGGCGCGCCCGGCGCCTCTTCATGGAGGCGATGAAGCCGCCGTTCTATCCCCTCTATCGCAAGTTGCGTGCGCATCTGGCCGCCGATCCGATCGGGCCGGTCGGGCTCGTGCGCGCCGGCTGCTCGGTGGCGAACGTGCCGCCCGACCATCCGTCGTTCTCGTTCGAGCACGCGGGCGGGGCGCTGCTCGACATCGGCGTCTACGAAATGTTTCTCGCCGTCGACTGGCTCGGCGCGCCACGCGAGGTGCAGACGTTCGGGCGCCTCGGCGCGAGCGGCGTGGATACGTTCGCAAGCCTGAACTGCCAGCATGAGCGCGGCATCGCCCAGCTGTTCTGCGGGCTCGATCTGCATGGCCATGGCGACGCGCTGCTGGCGGGGCCGCTGGGCCACGTGACGATTCATGCGAACTGGTGGAATCCGGTGCGCGCGACGGTGCGCTATGTCGATGGCCGCGTCGTCGAACTCGACGAGCCGTTCGAGGGCGGCGGCCTGAACTACGAGACTGCGCACTTTTGCGAGCTGCTGCGCGCGGGCGCACTGGAGAGCCCGGTGATGGCGCACGACACGTCGCGTTACATGCTGAAGATGGCCGACGCCGCACGCGCGGCGCTCGGACTGCGCTTTCCCTGCGAGTGAGTGAGCGCAGCATGACCCGCGCGTGCGGGCCGTGTGCGCAGGCTCGGCGTTTCAGTGACGCGTGGGCAGCGCGAGGCGCTTTTCGTACCAGCGCTGCACCCACTCGAGGACCTGGCAGAGCACCCAGTAGATGGCGGCCGCCGCGAGGTAAAGCGGCAGCGGCTGATACGTCGAAGCGATAATTTCCTGCGCACTGCGCAGGAGCTCCGTCACGGTGATGACCGAGACGAGCGACGTGTCCTTGATGAGGCTGATGAGGCTGTTCGAGAGGCTCGGCACGGCGATGCGCAGCGCCTGCGGCGCGATCACGTAGCGCAGCGTCTGGCGCCTCGAGAGGCCAAGGCTATACGCCGCGAGCCACTGGCCGCGATGGATGCCGAGAATCGCGCCGCGCATGCTCTCCGAAAGGTAGGCGGCGACGTTCGCGGAAAGCGCGATCACGCCGGCAGGCGTCGGATCGAGCGAGATGCCGATGCTCGGCAATCCGTAATAAACCACGAAGATCTGCACGAGCAGCGGCGTGCCGCGCATCAGGCTCACGTACACGCGCGCGATGAACACGAGCGCGCGATTCGAGCTGATGCCCATGAGCGCGAGCACGGCGCCGCCGATGAGCCCGAAGATCATCGAAAGGACGGCGAACTTGACCGTCAGCACCGCGCCCTGTGCGAGCACCGGTAGCGACTGGATGATGAGCGTATAGATGGGCATGGGCTTGGGTAACGAGGTGAAGTGTCGCGAGGCAGCGCGGGCACACATATGCGAAGGGCGGCATCGTGCGATGCCGCCCCACGCCTTAACCGGGCTGCGCGGTGATCAGGATCATTGCGAGATCGGCTTGGTCACGTCGATGCCGAACCATTTTTCCGAGATCTTCGTGAAGGTGCCGTCGGCCTCCAGCTGGGTCATGGCGTCGTCGATGGCCTTGGCGAACTTCGGATTGCCCTTCCTGAACGGGATGGCCGACGGGTTGCCGTTGCCGACGGTCGCGCCGGTGCGCAGCGGCAGTTGCGAGTTCTTCAGCAGGTAGGCGAGCATCAGGCGGTCGTTGAGCGCCGCGTCGAGCCGGCCCGCGGCGAGGTCGCGCAGATACTCGGGCGCGCCCGGATACGTCTTCACGTCGATGCCCGGGACCGACTTGGCCATGTCCATGTAGTTGGTGCCGAGCCCGACGCCGAGCTTCTTGCCCTTCAGGTCTTCGAGCGTCTTGAACTCGCGCGTGTCGTCCTTGCGCTGGATGAGTTGCGCGGCCGAGTACGTGTACGCGGGCGAGAAGTCGAGCACCGCCTTGCGCTGGTCGGTCACGCCGACCTGGTTCACGATCACGTCGAACTTGCCGGCCTGGAGGCCCGCGATGATGCCGCTCCACTCGGTTGTGACGAACTCGGGCTTCACGCCGAGCTTCACGGCGACTGCCTTGGCGATGTCGACGTCGTAGCCGACCAGCTCGCCGTTGGGCGCCTTCGAGTTGAACGGCGGGAACGTGCCTTCGAGACCGATGCGCAGCGTGCCGCGTGCCTTCACCTGGTCAAGCAGGTCATCGGCGTGGGCGCTGGCCGTGACGAACGATGCGCCGACGAGCGCGAGCGCGAAGAGTTTTTTCAGCAAGCCGGATTTCATGTTTTCCTCTTGTTCTACAGCGATGTTCTGCGTTGTTGCTGTGCGATGTTGCGTCAATTCCCGTGCTAGTGCACGGCGTTTCCTCCGACGCGCCGCGACTAGCCTGCCACTATAGCTTCAGGCGCGGCCCGAGGCCAGCGCCCGCGCGCATTCGGCGACCAGCGCCGGGCCGCGGTAGATGAATCCCGTATAGAGCTGCACGAGCGAGGCGCCCGCGGCGATCTTTTCGCGCGCGTCGTCGCCCGAGAAAATGCCGCCCACGCCGATGATCGGCACCTGGTCGCCCAGCTCGGCGCGCAGCTTGCGGATCACGTTATTCGAAGCGTCGAACACGGGGCGCCCCGAAAGGCCGCCTGCTTCGTTCGCGTTGGGCAGGCCTTCCACGGCGGCGCGCGAGAGCGTGGTGTTGGTCGCGATCACGCCTTCGATCTTGTGGCGCAGCAGCGTGTCGGCGATCTCCTTGATTTGCTCGTCGTCGAGGTCCGGTGCGATCTTCAGCGCGAGCGGCACGAGCTTGCCGTGCAGGTCGGCGAGACGCTGCTGCTTGTCCTTGAGCGCGGCGAGCAGGGCGTCGAGTTCGCCCGCGCCCTGCAACTGGCGCAGGTTTTTCGT
>Ga0335083_10004206_pt1 | contig 18415 bp, 16 predicted proteins | sample Lox_Sample_42_FD_206716 | JGI IMG/M metagenome (GOLD analysis project Ga0335083, IMG submission 206716) | Soil microbial communities from Loxahatchee National Wildlife Refuge, Florida, United States - Lox_Sample_4.2 | ecosystem: Environmental > Terrestrial > Soil > Wetlands | place: USA...
CGCCCACGGGCCACTACACGCACTCCTGCCACACGCGTACCCCGTCTACGCGTCCACCTGCCATGGCGCGCCATGGCGAAACCCCTCGATTTCATGATCGCGAAGGGTTTTCAGTCTCGCGAGACTCAAAAGTCTTCGCGATCATCAAAATGTCAGTGGCCCGGGACACCATGCGAGCATGATTTATGAGATTCCTGTCGCGGCGGCTGAGATTGCGCGCCGCCAGGCAGGCGCTATTTCCCGGCAGCAGCTTCTTGGCGCCGGTTTAACTTCCCAGATGATCACTACGCGCTTGGAGCGCCGCCGCTGGCAGCAGCTTTACCGGGGCGTGTACGCGGTGTTCACTGGGCCGCCGCCGCGGAAGACCTGGCTGTGGGCGGCGGTGCTACGGGCGGGTCCTGGCGCCGTGCTGAGCCATCTGACCGCGGCTGAGCTGCACGGGCTTCTTGACTCCCCGGCGGAAGCGATCTCCGTGACGGTTCCCGCTACCAGGCGCATCGCTACTGCGGGCATGATCGTCCGCACGTCAGGGCGCATCGCGAAAGCGACCCAGCCCGGCCGCGAGCCGCCCCGGACGAGCGTCGAGGAGACGGTGCTCGACCTGGTTCAGCTCGCCGAGACGTTCGACGACGCCTGCGCATGGGTTACCCGGGCGTGCGCCCGGTGGCTGACCACCGAGGAAAAGCTCCGGGACGCGCTGGCGGCCCGCAGGAAAATGCGCTGGCGCCCCGAACTCGACGATGTTCTCGCGGCCGCTGGTGACGGGATCCATTCGGTGCTGGAATACCGGTACCTGCGTGATGTGGAGCGGCCCCATGGCCTGCCGAGGTCCCGGCATCAGGTGCGGGTCGTCATCGACGGCAAGGTCGTGTACCGGGACGCCTACTACGAAGAATTCCAGGTCGCCGTCGAACTCGACGGCCGGCTGGCGCATCCGGACGAGGAGCGCTGGCGTGACCACCGCCGGGATACCCAGGCGAGCGCGCGGGGCATCCAGACGGTCCGCTACGGCTGGCGCGACGTCTACGGCCGCGCCTGCCAGACCGCCCTGCTGCAGGCACAGATCCTGCAGCGGCGCGGCTGGACCGGGACTCCCCGGCCGTGCTCAGAAGGCTGCCCGGTGGGGCGCGTGTGGCCAGCGAGGGCGCAAACCCGCAGGCCGGCGTGACCGGGGAAAGAATTACGACGTTTACCCGGATCGCGTCAACCGCTGCGGCAGGCTCCGCGTCTCACTTAGTGAGGCTCGGCGAAAGCGGGACGCCGAGCCTCGTTGTATGCCCGGACTCCTGGCCGTCAGCCGACCAGGTGCGTGTACACCACGATGTTGTCGAGATACTGGCGGGTCGCGGTGTCGAACGGTCCGCCGCAGGTGATCAGCCGCAGCTCGGGATAGCGCGTGTTGCCGTAGATCTGCGCCGCGGGGAACGTCGCCTTGGCGACTACCTGCACCCCGTCCACCGAGAAGGTGGCGGTCTTGCCGTCCGCGCGGACCACCTCGACCAGTTCGCCGCGGGTCAGGTTCTTGATGCTGTAGAACACCGAGATCCCGGTGAATGAGTCCACGTGCCCCAAGATGACCGACGTGCCGTCCTGACCTGGCGTGACGCTATGGTCGTACCAGCCCGCCAGGTTGTGGTTGGCCAGCGGGGGGACCTGGATCGAGCCGTCGGCGGCCCGTCCGAGCCGCATGACCGGCGCGTCTACCCGCAGTGACGGGATGATGATCCGCACCGGCGCCGACGGCTTCAGCGCCGCCGCCGTGTTCGCTGTCGTCCGGGGCGGCGCCGTCCCGACCGAGGACGGGACCATGGTGGCGCCGCCCGTCAGGGTGCGGGCGGATCCGGCGACCGCCCGGAAGACGATGAACGCCCCGGCGGCCGCCAGCACCAGCCCGGCCAGCGCCGCCGCCGCGCGGGCGCCTGGCCGCACGAGGCGGCCAGCAGGGAGGCGCCCGCGCGGGTCGGCGCGCCCAGCCGGGACCCCGGGCCCGCGCGGGTTGCGGTGCGCGCGCGGGTCCGCGGTCCGGTGCGCGCGCGGGTCCGCGGTCCGGTGCGCGCGCGGGTCCGCGGTCCGGTGCGCGCCCGGGTCCGCGGTCCGGTGCGGGCCCGGGGCCTGGTCCGGGCCCGCGGCTGGCCAGTTCGGAGGTCGGCCAGCCTGACGTGGCGCTCCGAGCAGAAGACTCTGGCGGGGCGGGATGCGATCCCGGCGACGCGGGGTGGCCATGGTGCGTTCTCAGCTGGTCAAGCCGCGCCTGCGCCTGAGCGTGTAGAGGGTGATGGCCAGGCCGGCCAGCACCACGGCCGTGCCGGCCGCCGCGAGCGGCAGGTCGCTGCCGGGATGCAGGCTGCCGCCGCCGCCCGTGTTAGGCGCTCCCGGAGCCGCGGCCGCAGGGGAGGCGGTCGCGGTGCCGGCGGTGGTCGCGGCCGCCTGCACCATGACCTGCGTGGTGGTCGTGACGGCCGTGACCGCCGTGCAGGCGACGGCCACCGTGACGGCCGTCTGCTCGCGCAGGTGCGCCATGAACCTGTGCGGCGCGAAGATCCGGAACATCCCGGCCCTTCGCGGCATCCACGGCCCGGTCAGCCGGAACATCCCGTTCCCGCTGTCCGCCAGGCTGGTCAGCGGGACGCTGCCCGCGTACATCCCGTCCAGGCTGGCCAGGCCCGACGCGGACATCGGCGCGGCGCTGGCCGGGAACGCGGAGCCGAGCGCGCTCGCGGGCGCGGAGAGCATCACCATGTCCGGCCGGCCGGCGGTGGCCGGCCCCGTGGCGGTCAGGCTCATCGGAACCCGGCTGGCGGTGGTGGTGGACGTGCCGACGGTCACCGTGCAGGTGTAGGCCTGCCCGGCCGCGCCGGCCGCGCCGGCCGCGCCGGGCGCGCCGGGCGCGCCGGCCGTGCTGCCGGTCGCCGCGGTGACCTGGACCGTGGTCGCCGACGTGGTGGTGCAGGTGAGCGGGGCCGGGCCGCCCGCAGGGCTCGCCGAAGCCGAGCTCACCGGGGTCAGTGTCAGGGTCGGCGGGATCTCCACGGCGGCCGGGCCCGGGCCCAGCTGGGTGGCGGTCCCGGTGGCGGTCAAGGCGGGCAGCTGGGCCATGGCGCCCGCGGCGGCACCCAGGAAACCGCTCTGGCCGTACAGCTTCACCGCGCTGCCGGACATCCCGTTGGCCTGGGCGGTGGCGGCGAGGTCGAGGTAGTTGAGCTGGGGCAGCGCCGAGGCGGTGGCGGCCGGCACTTGAACGGGCTGGGTGACGAGGCTGACGGTCACGGTGAGCCCGGTACTTTGCGCGGACAGCGCCGCGGGGATGGTCAGCGGTGCCAGCCCTTGGCCGTAGGCGGCCAGGCTGCACGAGTATTCGGCGGGGATAGCGGTGGTCGTGGCGGCCGCGCCGGCCGGGGCAGCCAGGGCGAACAACCCCGCGCCCGCGAGCGCGAGCAGGCTTGCCGCCCGCGCGACCGAACCCCGCACAGTGCCTTCGTGGTACACGTGTTGATCCTCCTGGTGTGGATGACCCGCTCCGAGGACCCGCTCCAGGCGCCTAACGTGTGACTCCGGGCACCGAGCCTATGGGCGGCGCGGGCGGCGGCGGGCCGCCGTTCGCGGATCGTCATAACTCGGGGCGACTGCACCGCGCGCCAGTGCCATGATGGAATTTCGTGAGCCTGGTCACTTCGAAGCGGATGCGAACGCGCCGCGCCGTCGGCGTGGCGGTGACCCTCGCGGTGACGCTGCCCGCTGCGGCGTGCAGCGGAGGGTCCGGGTCGGCCGGGCATGGTGCCGGGCCCGGTTCGGTCACCTCGGCACCGTCCGCAGTGGCCCGGCCGGCGCCCTCCTCGGCGGCACCGCCCTTCCCGGTGGCAGAGAACAGGCGGCCGGGCACGTCGTCGTGGCGGATCACCGACCTGGGACCCGCCGACGCGATCGAGGGGTACGCGGACCAGCAGAGCGTCCTGCCCGGCCAGAGCTTCCGCCTGTACGTGTCGACCACGGCGACGTCGTTCCGGGTGGACGCGTTCCGCTTCGGCTGGTACTCGGGTCACCAGGCCCGCCTGGTCTGGGAGTCGGCGCCGGCCGCCGGGCAGCGGCAGACGGCGGTGAGCATCGCGCCCGGCACCCACATGGTGACCGCCGCGTGGCGGCCGTCGATGACGATCACCACCACGCAGTGGCCGCCGGGTTCCTACCTGCTGCGCCTGGACGCGTCCAGCGGGGCCGAGCGGTACGTGCCGATCACGGTCCGGTCGGCGAGCACGGCGGGGGCGGTGGTCATCCTCAACGACAACACCACCTGGCAGGCGTACAACGCCTGGGGCGGGTACAGCCTCTACCAGGGCCCGGACGGGCTGCCGTCTGACCGCGGCTACGCGGTGAGCTTCGACCGACCCTACGACGGCGACGGCGCGGTGCGGTTCCTGGCCTTCGACGAGGCCACCATCGCGCTGGCCGAACGGACCGGGGTCCCGCTCGCCTACGAGACCGATGTCGACCTCGACCAGCATCCGGGCCTGCTGGCCGGCGCCCGCGCGGTCATCTCCCTCGGCCACGACGAGTACTACTCCCTGGCAATGCGCAACGCGCTCATGCAAGCCCGGGACGCCGGGACGAACCTGGCCTTCCTCGGCGCGAACGCCATCTACCGGCACATCAGGTTCGCCGACGGGGACCGCGTCATCATCTGCTACAAGGTCGCCGCCCTCGACCCGCTGTACGGCCGGGGCAACGCGGATACCACGCAGCAGTGGCGTGACCCGCCCGACCCGCGGCCGGAGAGCGTCATCACCGGGGTGTTCTACGAATGCAACCCGGTGAGCGCGCCCTGGGTGGTCTACGACCCGTCGAGCTGGATCTTCGCCGGCACCGGCGCCTATAAGGGAGAGAGCTTCCCCGGCATGGTGGGGCCCGAGTACGACCGGCTCAACCCGGCCGTGTCGTTCCCCCGCCCGCTGCAGGTGCTCGCGCATTCGCCGCTGACCTGCGACGGCTTCTCCACCTTCTCCGATTCCGCGTACTACACGGTCGCCAGCGGAGCCGGGGTGTTCGCGTCCGGTACGATGCGCTGGGTGTGCGCGATGCGCGGCCCGTCCTGCGGGCACGGCCTGACCCGGGCCGCCGAGCAGTTCGTCGACCGGGCCACCCAGAACCTGCTCCGCGCCTTCGCGGCGGGCCCCGCCGGGCGGGCGCACCCGGCCCAGGACAACCTCGCCCAGGTGAAGCCGCCGAACATCCCGGCCCTGTACGACGGCGTCGACTGACTGGAGGAGGGGGACCATGGACGATCTCGACGCGCGCATCGTGGCCGCCCTGATCAGGGACGCCAGGACCAGCTACGCCCTCATCGGCAGCGAGGTCGGGCTGTCCGCCCCCGCGGTCAAGCGCCGGGTCGACCGGCTCCGGGCCGGGGGGGCGATTACCGGGTTCTCGGCCCGGGTGGACCCGGCCGCCATGGGCTGGACGACCGAGGCGTACGTGGAGCTGTTCTGCGGCGGGCGGACCTCGCCCGAGGAGATCGCCACGGCGGTCCGGCAGTACCCCGAGGTGGTGGACGCGTGCACGATCACCGGCGAGGCGGATGCCCTGGTGCACATCAGGGCGGCCGACGTCAGGCATTTCGAGGGCGTGATGGAACGCATCCGCGCCGAGTCGTTCGTGGTCAGGACCAGGAGCGTGATCGTGCTCTCCCGGCTGGTCGACCGGGCGGACGCACTGGCGCCGTTGCGCTGAATCGGATATATAGGCGGCGGCTGACCAGCTAAAGTCGTGCCCATGTCGGAGTTTGAGCAAGATCCGAGCGCCAATACCGGACGATTCCGGGCGTTTGTCGAGCGCGGAGACGACGACACGTCGCGGTCGCGGCGCTCGCCGTTCTCCCCCGCCGTGCTGGTCGTCGCGGCCATTGTGGTCATCGCGATCATCGTCATCGTGGCCGTGGCCTGATCGCAGGCGGAACATCCCCCAGGGGTGCGGTCGTTGAGTCACACCATGACTGTCACCTCTACGTCGCGTGTCGCGACGGAACGAGGCGAGCGCTACCGCAAGCAGCTCGCCAGCCACTTCGGGAACAAGCTCGAGGTCGTCGAGGAGCCGTCCGGCACGGTGCTCAAGTGGGGGTTCGGCGGCACCACCACGCTTACCGTCGAGCCCGATGCGCTGGTCATGCGGGCCGACGCCGATGACGCCGAGACCCTGGACCGGGTGAAGGACGTGACCGGCAGGCACCTGGAGCGCTTCGGCGAGAAGGACGGCCTGGTCGTAGCCTGGCAATAGCCCTATAGGCACCGTGTCTGCCCCGGCTCGGCCGCCAGTGAGATCCTGTGGCCATGACCACTCCGCCGGCTGAGCCTGGCGCCACGGAGCATGACGAACAACACCGGCTGACCGCGGTCCAGGGGCTGGCCGCGCTCTCCCTCGACGCGCTCTCCTCGGTGGCCTACGGTCCCGAGGCCATCCTCGTGGTCCTGGTCGCGGCCGGAGCGGCCGCGCTGCACTACTCGCTGCCGATCCCGCGACGGCAGATCCCGCGACGGCAGATCAGGAGAGCCGGCGTTGCAGGACCGCCGCGCCGACGGTGGCGGCCATGCCGACGGCCGCGACGGCGGTCAGGAACGCGTACTGGGTGGCGGTGGCGAAGATCTGGTCCGGCACGCCGAGCAGCCCCCCGAGCGCCAGGGCAAAGACGCCGGCCGCGGCGGTTAGCGCCCACCGGCCGGTGAGCAGCGCGCAGCACGGGCCGACGACGAGCACGCCGATCAGGATCAGGTGCGGGCCGCTCGCCGCGTCGCAGGCCGCTATCGCGGCGCTCAGGATGAGGCTCAGCTTCCACAGGCGGCCGATGCTCCATCCGGGCAGCAAGGAGTCCTGCCGCCACCCGCCGCGCGGGCCGTCGGCCACCCGCCGCCAGGGCACCCGCCGCCAGGGCACCCGCCGCCAGGCCACCCGGCGCCAGGCCACCCGGCGCCAGGCCACCCGGCGCCAGGCCACCCGCCCGCGAGCCGGCCAGGTCAGCCGCACGATGCCGATGACGGCGATGGCCGCGGCCGGGAAGACGGCCGTGGCCGGGCGGACGGCTCCCTGCGCCACGGCGATGATCAGGGCGATCACGAACGCGAGGTATCCCGCGATGATCACGGCCCCCGGGCCGCGGCCCAGGCCGCGGCCACGGTAGGCCAGCGCGAGCGCCAGCACGGTCAGGCCCGCGTACCACGCGGCCACCAGCGTGTCCGGCCCGGAGCGTGGCCCCAGCCCGGCGATGCTCGCCGGGATGAGCAGGCCCGCCACGACGTTGATCGCGTTGCTGTTCAAGGCGGTGCTCAGCACCGCGGCGCCGCGCCCCCGCCTGGCCAGGTAGACCGCGCTCACCGCGTTCGGCAAGCTGGTCACCACGGCCAGCACCAGCCCGCCGATGACGATGTCGGCGATCGCGTACCGGCGGCCCGCATCGGTGGCGGCCACTTCCATGAGGGTGCTCGCCCCGACGACGGCGATCAGCGCCCCGGCCGCGGCCAGCGCATCGCGCCAGGTGCCCCGGCGGGGGTGGATGGCCTCCGCCAGTTCGGTTTCCTCTTCGTGGATCGCCGCCACCAGCCAGCGGGTCCACCGGGGAGGCAGCCGCAGCCTCTCCAGCCGGGCCCGCCGCATCCCCAGGACCGCCGCGTAGGGCACCAGCACCGCCGCGGCCAGCACCAGCCCGGCCGTCGGCGACACCACCGCGCCCACCGCCAGCAGGCACACCACGGCCACCCACACCCCGGGGACCCCGGCCAGCAGCACCACCCGGCGGTGGAGGGCGATCGACCCGGCCACCACCGCGGACAGCCCCAGCAGCGCCGCCAGGTTGAAGACATTGGACCCGATCACCACGCCCGCCCCCACGCTGGCCTGGCCGCGCGCCAGCGCGGTCACCGCGGAGGTGATTTCCGGGGTGTCGGCGGCCAGCGCCGCGACCAGCCCCAGCCACGCTTCGGAGAACCCGGCCCGCTCGCCGAGCCGCTCCAGCCGCGACACCAGCAGCCAGCTCGCCGCCAGGCTCACCACCACCCCGGCGGCGAACAGCAGTACTTCCGTCATTCAGGCACCGTCCGCATGCATATTCAGCCGGGAGGGTACTCGATGACATTCCCGGTCCGGTGCTGTCCGCCGCCGGCCGGGACGCGCCGTCGGGCTCCGGTCAGTTCTGGTCGACGGGGTGGCTGGTGGCCAGGGCGGCGCCGACCTGGTCGGCGAACGCGACCGCCAGGAGCCGCTGTTCCAGCGTGGGCCGCGCGCCGGGCGCCGGGGTCATCAGGAACCGGCCCTGGAAGATGCCCCCGCTTTCCACCAGCAGCTCGGTGTCGCCGTCCCGCGGGAAGCCCAGGGCGTCGACGTCCCAGGCCCGCTCCCCGATGGTGACCGAACCGTCGTGCTGCAGCCGCGCGGGCCGGCCGACCCCGGCGATGCCGTGCTGGAAGCCGCATGACCGCAGCGAGAGCAGCTGGGTGAGCTGGCTGGTGACCTGTTCGGTCAGCGCCGGGGCGGAGCCGCCGAGGGCTACCGCCTGTGCGGCGCCGCTGATGCCGTCGAGGTAACCGGCCCGTCTGCTCGCGGTCACGTACTGGCGGCGGCCCCACACGGCGATCTCGGTGACCGCGACGCCGATCACGAGCAGCAGGACGGTCGTCTCGATGTCGGTCCGGCGGGTGATGGTGAACCGCTCGTAGGGCTGGGTGAGGAAGAAGTCGAACCACACCGCGGTCGAGGCGGCCGCCAGGATCCCGGCCAGCCGGTGCCCGTTCGCGGCCACCGCTACCACCACGAGCAGCATGGCCAGCGCGGCGTCGGTGTTGGGGAAGCTGGCCCGGAATGGCACCAGCACGGCGGCCAGCGCCAGCGGCCCGGCAAGCGCGGCCAGCAGGGCCAGCCGGTCCCGGCTCAGGTAACCAGGGTAACGCGGGTAACGAGACATCTCGGCGCCTCCGTCCGGGTCAGGATGATTCACGCCAGAGCTTGACGGTGCCGACGGCCAGCGCCGCGAGCGCCGGAACGAAGAACAGCCCGGTGTGCAGGATTCCGCCTGCGATACCGGCGATCAGGATCAGCACGCCTGCCGCGGCGGCCAGCCGGTTGGCCGGGGGCGCGGCGAACGCGGCCGCCGCGGCGACCGGGGCCGGGGCGATGGCCAGCAGCAGCGACCACCAGGTGACGGCCAGCGGATCGGCGCCCACCAGGGCCGAGATGGTAATCAGCTGCGCCGCGCCGGCCAGGAACAGCGCGGCCCGGCGCCAGGGCCAGCTCGGCGGAGCAGGCACTGCCGGCGATGCGGGGGTGCTGGTAGCGGGAAGGATGCCTGCGGGTACGTCCTGCGTGCTCATGTGGGCCTCCTGATCAGCCAGTCCGATGTTCACGAACGTGCCGACCAGGCTTCCCGGCTCACCTGATTACGAGGATAGACCCGCCCGGCCGGGCCGCCAAGAAACCGCCGGTCCCGCCGGGTGCCGGCGGCTGGCGGGCATCCGGCGCCAGCCGACGTTGCTATACCGTATCGGCATCGCCCTGAGATGACGATTTGGCTCATTGAGGGTCAGGGCGGTGATCGGCGGGTGGCAAGATGACAGCCATGAGAAACATCGCGGGCGTGGCGAGCCCTGGTGATGCGCGTGTACGCTGATCTGCCGGTGGCTGTGGTGACGGGCGGGAACCGCGGCGTTGGCCGTGAAGTGTGCCGGCAGCTGGCCCTGCTCGGCTTCGCGGTGGTGCTCGGGTCTCGTGACCTGCGCAAGGGTGAGCTCGCCGCGAAGGAGCTCGATCCCGAGGGAAGCAGGATCGTGGCCTGCCAGCTCGAGGTGGACAACTCCATCAGCGTCGCCTCGATGGCCGATTGGGTGAAGGAACGGTTCGGCCGCACCGACGTGCTGGTGAACAACGCGTCGACCATGTACGACCGGTGGGCGACGGCGAGCAATGCCGAGCTGGGGGCGGTCGCCGAGGCCATCGACGTCAACCTGTTCGGCCCCTGGCGGGTGATTCACGCCCTGCTGCCGATGCTGCGCTCGAGCACCCGGCCCAGGATCGTCAACGTGAGCAGCGAGGGCGGCTCGATCTCCGTGATGAACGGCGGCTCGCCCGCGTACGGCGTCTCCAAGGCCGGGCTCAACGCGCTCACCCGGATGCTCGCCGCGGAACTGGCCAGGGACGGCATTCTCGTCAACGCGGTCTGCCCGGGCTGGCCCGCCAGCGAGCGTCATCCGGAGGGACGTTCGCTCAGCCAGGCCGCGGCCAGCGTCATCTGGGCGGTGACCATCCCGAACGGCGGCCCCACCGGCACCCTCACCCGGGACGGCCAGCCCTTCCCGTGGTAACGGCCCTTCCCTGGTAACGGACCTCACCTAGCGGCCGGGTCCGGTTCCGGGCTCGGCTGGTAGCGGTAGCCCATGCCCGGCTCGGTGATCAGCCAGCGCGGCCTGGCGGGGTCCGGCTCGAGCTTGCGGCGCAGCTGAGCCATGTACAGCCGCAGGTTGCCGGTGGCGTCGGCGTACCCGGGTCCCCACACCTCGGTCAGCAGCTGGTTGCGGCTGAGCAGCTTGCCGGGGTTCCGCAGCAGCACCTCGAGCAGGTGCCATTCGGTCGGGGTGAGCCTGATGTCCTCTCCCTGGGCCGCGTCGTCCCCGGCTCCGGCCTGCCGGGTGACCCGCTTGGCCGCCAGGTCGACGGTCAGGTCGCCGAGCTGGATCCGGGGCAGGTCCTCGGCGGCTCCGGTGCGGCGGACCGCCGCGCGCATGCGGGCCAGCAGTTCTTCTACCCCGAACGGCTTGGTGATGTAGTCATCGGCCCCGGCGTCGAGCGCTTCTACCTTGTCGACGCTGTCGGCTCGTCCGGACAGCACGATGATGGGCGCCTTGGTCCAGCCGCGCAGGCCCTGGATCACCTCCACGCCGTCAAGGTCCGGCAGGCCCAGGTCGAGGATCACCAGGTCGGGCGGGTACCGGCCGGCCACCTCGAGCGCCTCGGTCCCGGTGGACGCGACGTGCACGTCGTAGTCGCGCACCCTCAGGTTGATCCGCAGCGCGCGCAGGATCTGCGGCTCGTCGTCGACCACCAGCACTCTGGTCACTGGCTGTTCTCCCCGGCCGACTCACGCTCGCGGTGGCCGGGCTCGTATTCGTAGCCCGGCTCGGTGACCGCGGGCACCGACACCGTCATGGTCAGCCCGCCGCCAGGGGTGTCGTCCGCGCTGAGCGTGCCGCCCATCGCCTCGGTCAGCCCCCGCGACAGCGCCAGGCCGAGGCCCACCCCGGTGGTGTTGTCGGTGTCGCCGAGCCGCTGGAACGGCACGAACATCCGGTCCCTGTTCTTCTCGGGGATGCCCGGCCCGCGGTCCACCACGCGCAGCTCCACCCGGTCGCCGAGAGCGCTGGCGGTCAGCAGCGGCGGCTGGCCCGGAGGGGAGTAGCGCAGCGCGTTCTCGGTCAGGTTCACGATCACGCGCTCGAGTATCGCCGGGTCCACGTTGATCTCGGGCAGCGACTCCGGTATGTCGACCATGATGCCCCGGGCGGCCGGATCCAGGTTGTCCAGCGCGCGGGACACGATCTCTTCCAGGCCGGCCGGGCGCGGGAACAGCGACAGCGCGCCGGCCTGCAGCCTGCTCATGTCCAGCAGGTTGTCGACCAGGTGAGACAGGCGGTCCAGGGACTCGTCGGCGGTCGCGAGCAGCTCGTCGTGGTCTTCGGCCGCCCAGTTCACGTCCGGGGAACGCAGGCTGGTCACGGCGGCCTTGGCGGACGCCAGCGGCGTGCGCAGGTCATGGCTGACCGCGGCGAGCAGCGCGGTCCGCATCCGGTCGGCGGCCGCGATGGGCTTGGCCGCCTGGGCCTCGGCGGCCAGCCGCTGCTGGTCGAGCGCCACGGCCGCGTAGGAGGCGAACGCGCCGAGCACGCGGCGGTCCGCGGCGGGCAGCGGCCGGCCGCGCAGCGCCAGCGAGAGGGAGTCGGTGACCGGTACCTCGACGTCGGCTTCGTCCGGCCGGGTCACGGCCGGCTCACCCCGGCTGGCCACCACGTGCCAGCTGCCTGCCCCGGTCCTGACCCGTCCCGCCGAGGCGTCGGCGGGCTGCTGGCCGTCCGCCGAGGTGCACTCGAGCAGCGTGACCGAATCCATGCCGAACGCTTCGCGCACCCGGTCGAGCAGGGCGCTGAGCCCCTGCTGCCCGCGCAGCACGCTGCCCGCCGTGGTGGTCAGCAGCTCGGATTCCGCGTTGGCCCGGGCCGCCTGCGTGGTGCGCCGGGCGGCGATGTCCACCACCGAGCTGACCAGCAGCGCGACCGCGACGAACACGCCCAGCGCCAGGGCGTTGTTGGCCTGCGCGATCGTCCACAGGTGGATGGGCGGGGTGAAGTAGTAGTTGAGCAGCAGCGATCCCACGATGGCGGCCAGCACGGCGGGTGCGAATCCGCCGACCAGCGCGACCAGGATCACTGCGACCAGGTACATCAGTACGTCGCTGGTGAGGTTGAGGCTGTTGCGCAGGGCAGCCAGGGCAATGGTCAGCAGCGGCAGGAGCGCAGCGGCCAGCACGTACCCAGTTATCTTCCGTCGTCGGGTGATCGCGCCGCGCGGCCGCGGCAGGCCCCGGCCCCGGCCCATGTGCGCATGGGTCACGATGTGCACGTCGATGTCGCCGGATCCCCGGATGGTCCGCGAGCCGATGCCCGGCCCGGTGAGCAGGGCGGCCAGCCACGACCGGCGGCTGGCCCCGAGCACCAGCTGGGTGGCGTTCTCCGCCCGGGCGAAGGTCAGCAGGGCTTCGGGGATGTCGTCGCCCACCACCTGGTGGTAGGTGCCGCCCACCGACTCGACCAGCTGCCGCTGGGTGGCCAGCGCGGCCGGATTGGCGCCGGTCAGGCCGTCGGACTTGGTGACGTGCACGGCCAGCAGGTCGCCGCCCGAGGACCGGGCGGCGATCCGGGCGGCCCGCCTGATCAGCGTCTTGCCTTCCGGGCCGCCGGTGAGCGCGACGACCACCCGCTCCCTGGCCTCCCACGCCCCCTGGATCTTGTGCTCGATGCGGTAGCGCTGCAGGCCCTCGTCGACCTTGTCGGCCAGCCAGAGCAGGGCGAGCTCGCGCAGCGCGGAGAGGTTCCCGGACCGGAAGTAGTTGGTCAGGGCCGCGTCGATCTTCTCCGGCGGGTAGATGTTCCCGTGCGCCATCCGGCGGCGCAGCGCCTCGGGCGTCATGTCGACCAGCTCGACCTGGTCGGCCGCCCGGACGATCGCGTCGGGCACCGTTTCCCGCTGCGGCACGCCGGTGATCTTCTCGACCACGTCGTTGAGGGATTCCAGGTGCTGGATGTTGACCGCGGAGATCACGTCGATCCCGGCGTCAAGCAGTTCTTCGATGTCCTGCCAGCGCTTCTCGTTGCGCGAGCCGGGGACGTTGGTGTGCGCCAGTTCGTCCACCAGGGCGATTTCCGGCCGGCGGGCGAGCGCCGCGTCCAGGTCCATCTCGTCGAAGGTCCCCCCGCGGTACTCCAGCTTCTTCCGCGGGACGATCTCCAGGCCGTCAAGCAGCGCGCTGGTCTGCGGCCGCCCGTGCGCCTCGGCGAACCCCACCACCACGTCGGCGCCCCGCTCGGCGCGCCGGTGCCCCTCGCCGAGCATGGCGTAGGTCTTGCCCACGCCGGCCGCGGATCCGAGGTAGATCCGCAGATGACCGCGTCCCGGCCGGGGCGCCCCGCCGGCACCCGGCCGGCCGTCGTTGTCCGCCATCACGGCCCGTGTCCTTTTCCGCGTATCTCGCCAGCTATGGCTCGCCGCCGCTGACCTCCATTGTGAAGCACGGCTCTCAGGTCAGGAATTCCGCACGCCAGGATGGTCAGCCGGACCCTAGCGAGATTCATGCGCCGCGCATACGCGGTCCATGCGCGGCGTGCGGCTAACGGTTCAGTGACGCCTGAGCTGTGAAGAAGGCGCTGGAGGCCCGCTGCCACAGGAACACCACCGCGCCGAGGCCGATCAGCCAGCCGAGCAGGGTCAGCGCCTTCGCCGAGCCCAGGCCCGCCTGCGAGCTGACCACCACGACCAGCACGCCGAGAGTGTGGAGAGCGAACAGCACCGTGCCCAGGACCCGGGCCCCGCTCCGGCCCCGCCGGCAGGCCCGCGCGATGCCGAGCCAGAGCGCGATGTCGATGACGGCCACGAACACGGCCAGGGTCACTATCCCGGCCAGGCGGTGGTCACCCGTCCCGCTGACGATGGGATGGTCCCTGATGGCGCCGGCCGAGACCACGATGGTGCCGGCCGCCCAGACCAGCGCGTAGACCGCCCCGGCGTACATCAGCCTGACCGCGGTGACCATGCTGGCGGGCAGCGGGGTAGCCGGCCCTGGCGATCCCGTCCGGTACGGCGGCGGGTAGGCCGCCGGCCCGCCGTTCTGCGGATACCCCCCGTTGACCGGAGCGTATCCGCGTGGCGGAGGGTAAGACTGTGACGCCTGTGCCCCTCCGTATCCCTGCGGCTGGGGATAGCCCTGAGACCGAGGGTACCCCTGAGGGCTCGGGTGCCCCTGCGAACCCAGGACCGCCTGCGGGCCCGGGACCGCCTGGGAGCCCGGATTGGCCTGCGCGCCCGGCCCGGGGTACGGCCAGCGAGGCCCGGGACCCGGCGAAGGCTGCGGCGACTGCGACGGCGGTTGCCGCGGCGGCGCTGGCCGGTTTCCCGGGTCCGACGGCGTGGTCGGCCGGTGCGTGGACGTCGCCCAGGAAAACCCCTCCGCTTGCGCGGGCCTGCTGGCGCTCCGCGTTTCCTGCTCGAGCCTGGCCTGGTAGGCCCCGATCAGGCCGGCCACCGGGGAGGGCCAGAACGCCACCGCGGACGGCCCGGTCGCGTCTATCCGGCCGGAGATGGCGCCGGAGAGCGCCCGCAGCGTGGGGCGGGCGGCCGGGTCCTTGGCCAGGCACGCGGTGATCACCTCACGGAACTGCGGCGGTACCCCGTCCAGGACGGGCTCGCCGTGCACCACCCGGTACAGGACCGTGGCCGCGCTGCCGGTGCCGAACGGCCCGGCTCCCGATGCCGCGTAGGCGACCACGCAGCCGAGCGCGAACACGTCGCTCGCCGGCCCGGCGCCCTGGCCCTCGGCCTGCTCGGGTGACATGTAGCCGGGGGTGCCGAACACCACCCCGGCCGCCGTCAGCGAGGTGCCGTCGGCAGCCCGCGAGATGCCGAAGTCGATCACCCGCGGCCCGTCGGTGGCCAGCAGCACGTTGGCGGGCTTGAGGTCACGGTGCACCACCCCGCAGGCGTGGATGGCCTGCAGCGCCTCGACCAGCCCGGCCAGCAGCGGCCACAGGGCCTGCCCGGGCAGCGGCCCGTGCTCGGTGACCACCTGGTCGAGTGAGGGACCTGGCACGAACGCGGTGGCCAGCCAGGGCGGCCGCTCGTTCAGCCCGCTGGCCACGACCGGCGCGGTGTAGATCCCGCTGACGGCCCGCGCCGCCGCGACCTCCTGGGCGAACCTGCGCAGGAACTCGGCGTCGCTGGCCAGGTCGGGATGGACGACCTTGATGGCCACCGCCCGCCCGGCTGGGGACAGCCCGAGGTAGACCCGGCCCATGCCGCCCGCGCCGAGCTGCGCGCGCAACCGGTACTCGCCGATCACGCGCGGATCGTCCGCGGCCAGTGCCTTCATCCTGTGCTCCCCCTGGGGTAGTCCCGCGCTTCACATTCTGCGGCATACTCCCCGGGCCGCGTGCGGCCGATGCGCCGGATTAGGACCGAACGGATGAAGAAACCCACGCCGCGTCAACCGGGTCAGGGTTGGTAGCGGTATCCCATCCCCGGTTCGGTGAGCAGGTGACGGGGGCGCGCCGGGTTGTCTTCCAGTTTGCGGCGCAGCCGGGCCATGTGGAAGCGGAGGTAGTTGGTGCGCTGCAGGTACCCAGGTCCCCAGACCGCCGTCAGGACCTGCGCCGACCCGACGAGCTGGCCCGGGCGCCGGAGCAGGATCTCCAGGATCCGCCACTCGGTGGGCGTGAGCCGCAGCGTCTCTCCCTCCTCCTCCCCGTTGTCGGCGTCCGCGCGCCGGACCTGGCAGGCGGTCAGGTCGATCAGCCACTGGCCGATCCTGGCCTGGCGCGGCTGGCCCTGGCCGGGTTCGCCGTCGCGGCGGAGCACCGCGCGCAGCCGGGCGAGCAGTTCGGCCATGGCGAATGGCTTGGTCACGTAGTCGTCCGCGCCGACGTCCAGCGCGCCGATCTTGTCGCCGGGGCTGGTCCGGCCAGACAGCACGATGATCGGCGCGTGGTACCACCGGCGCAGTTCGACGATCACCTCGGTGCCGTCGATGTCGGGCAGGCCGAGGTCGAGGATGATCGCGTCCGGCGGGTGGCTGGCCGCCAGCGCCAGCGCCTCCCGGCCGGTGCCCGCGGTCAGCACCTCGTACTGCCGGGCGCGCAGGTTGATGCGCAGCGCGCGGACCAGTTCGGCCTCGTCTTCGACGATGAGAATCCCGCTCGGGCGTGGCGAGCCCTCAGGCCCCGGGCCCCCCGGTCCCGGCCGGGGATCTCCCGGCCGGGACTCGGGGGCGAGCTCTGCCATGAGAGCCTCAGCCGCCGGATTTCGCCGACAGCTGGTCGAGCGCGATGTTCAGCTCGAGCACGTTGACCGTGGGCTCGCCCAGGAAGCCGAGCGTCCGGCCCGTGGTGTACTTGGCCACCAGTTCCTTGACCTCCGACACCGGCAGGTGCCTGGCCGCCGCCACCCGGTTGACCTGGATGGCCGCGTCCTGTGGCGAGATGTCCGGGTCCAGGCCAGACCCCGACCCGGTGACCGCGTCCGCCGGGATCTGCGACACCGAGACGTGATCGAACGCCGCGATGGCCTTCTGCCGCTGCGCGATCGCCTGGATCAGCGCGGGGTTGGTCGGCCCGAGGTTGGACGCCGACGAGTACAGCGGGTCGCAGCCGTAGTCGTTCTTGTCCCCGCTGACGATCGCGTACGAGGGCCGTGGCTGGAAGTACTGCGGCAGCGGGTTGCCCTTGGCGTCCAGGAATTCCTGGCAGAGCAGGCTGGACCCGACCACGTGGCCGTTGTAGGACGCGAGAGAGCCGTTGGCCTGCTTGTGGAAGGCCAGCTGGGAGACGCCGAGCATGACGAGCGGGTAGATGAACCCGCAGATCACGGTGAACACCAGCAGCGCGCGGAATCCCGCGATGTGCTGCCTGACGATGACGGGAAGGCGGTCCATGCCGCTCACCTGCCGAATCCGGGAATTAGCTGGACGATCAGGTCGATGGCCCAGATGCCTACGAACGGGATGATCAGCCCGCCGACGCCGTAGACCAGCAGGTTCCTGCGCAGCATCGACTGCGAGGAGGCCGGCTTGTACCGCACGCCGCGCAGCGCCAGCGGGATCAGCGCCACGATGATCAGCGCGTTGAAGATGATCGCCGAGGTGATCGCCGACTTCGGGCTGTACAGGTGCAAGATGTTGAGCTTGCCCAGGGCGGGGATCACGGCCGAGAACATGGCCGGGATGATGGCGAAGTACTTGGCCACGTCGTTGGTGATGGAGAACGTGGTCAGCGCGCCCCGGGTGATCAGCAGCTGCTTGCCGATCTCGACGATCTCGATGAGCTTGGTCGGGTTGGAGTCCAGGTCCACCATGTTCCCGGCCTCCTTGGCGGCCGAGGTCCCGGTGTTCATGGCCACGCCCACGTCGGCCTGGGCCAGCGCGGGCGCGTCGTTGGTGCCGTCGCCGGTCATCGCGACCAGCTTGCCGCCCTGCTGCTCCCTCTTGATCAGCGCCATCTTGTCTTCCGGCGTCGCCTCGGCCAGGAAGTCGTCCACGCCGGACTCGTCCGCGATCGCCTTGGCGGTCAGCGGGTTGTCGCCGGTGATCATGACGGTCCTGATGCCCATCTTGCGCATCTCGTCGAACCGCTCGGAGATGCCCTCCTTGACGATGTCCTTGAGGTGGATCACCCCGAGGGCCCGGGCCGGGCCGCCGGCCGGCTTCTCCGCCACCACCAGCGGGGTGCCGCCGGCCGCCGAGATCCCGTCCACCAAAGGCCCGAGATCGGCCGGCACGGTGCCGCCGCCGTCGCGGATCCACTGCTGGACCGCGGACGAGGCGCCCTTGCGCACCTGCCGCCCGTCGGCGAGGTTGACGCCGCTCATCCGGGTCTGCGCGCTGAACTCGACGAACTCCGCGCCGGCCAGCTCGCCCTCGGCCCGCTCGCGCAGGCCGTACTCGTTCTTGGCCAGCACCACGATGGACCGGCCCTCCGGCGTGTAGTCCGCCATCGACGACAGCTGCGCCGCGTTCGCCACCTCGGCCGCGGTGGCCCCGCCGACCGGGAGGAACTCACTCGCCTGCCGGTTCCCGATGGTGATCGTGCCGGTCTTGTCCAGCAGCAGCGTGTTCACGTCGCCCGCCGCCTCCACG
>Ga0335083_10004207_pt1 | contig 18409 bp, 16 predicted proteins | sample Lox_Sample_42_FD_206716 | JGI IMG/M metagenome (GOLD analysis project Ga0335083, IMG submission 206716) | Soil microbial communities from Loxahatchee National Wildlife Refuge, Florida, United States - Lox_Sample_4.2 | ecosystem: Environmental > Terrestrial > Soil > Wetlands | place: USA...
CGCGCGTGCCCGACGATCTCGAAGGCTCGCGCTGGCCGTTCCTCGCGCGCCGCGCGCTCGCCACGCACGCGCCCGGCAGCTCGCACGGCGAGGTCGTCGACCCCGACGCGTACGCGATGAGCTTCTGGTACGACGCCGTGCTCGTGGTGCTGCTCGCCGAGCCGTTCGCGCTCGACTTCGTGCGTCATCGCTGCCGCCAGGTCGCTCGGGAGCTGTGCAACCTGCTGCCACTCCTCGAGCCCGATCCGGAGGCGCCCGCCGCCGTCGGGCCGCGCCCGAGATCGCCGACTCAACCGTAGGCGAGGTGGGCTACAGTACGCGCGATGAGGGTCGGGCTCGCGCTCGCACTGGTCGTTGGCTGCGCCGAGGCGTCGCAGACCGGCTCGGGCACCGTCGATGGCGCGGGCGGTGGCGGTGGTGGCGGCGGTGGCGGTGATGGCGGTGGCGAGATCGATGCGGCGCCGCTGTGCACGACCGGAGGCTGCGATGATCAGAACGCGTGCACGACCGATGCGTGCGAGCCCGCGACCGGCTGCTCGCACACGATGATCGACTGCGACGACGGCAACGCGTGCACGACCGACACGTGCGACGCCGTGATGGGTTGCCAGCACGCGCTGCCCCACGGCTCGATGGCGTTCGCGTACTCCGGCGCGCTGCAGACGTTTGCGGTGCCGAGCTGCGTGACGACGCTGACCATCGCCGCGGCGGGCGCGCAAGGCGGTAACGCGGGCGACGCCATGACGGGCGGGCTCGGCGCGGCGATGACGGGAACGTTCACCGTCACATCGGGCGAGTCGCTGACGATCCTCGTCGGCGGTCAGGGTGCGGCGTACAACGACAACCCGCCGGTCTCGGTCTACGCGCAGCGCGGTGGCACCGGCGGCGGAGGCACGTTCGTCGTCGACGGCGCGACGATCCTGGTGATCGCCGGCGGCGGCGGTGGCGCATCGGGCATCGACGGCGTCGGTGACGGCAACGGCGGTCCGGGTCAGATCACGACGGCCGCGCAAAGCCCCCCCGGCGGCGGCACCGGCGGACAAAACGGCGGCGGCGGCGGCACGATCAGCAACTCGGGAGGCTTCCACGTCGGCACCGGCGGCGGCGGCTACTCCGGCAACGGCGTCGGCGCGTCGAACGGCAGCTCGTCGTACGGCACCGCGAACCAGCCGGGCACCGCGTTCGTCAACGGCGGTGCCGGCGGCGTCGGCGGCAGCGTCGGACGCAACGGCGGCTACGGCGGCGGCGGCGCGGCGGGCGCGAGCGGCGGCGGCGGCGGCGGCTACTCGGGCGGCGGAGCCGGTTCGCTCACGCCGAGCACCGTCGCCGGCGGCGGCGGTGGCTCGATCAACAACGGCCAGAACCAGACCAACACGCCGGGCGCTCAAGCGGGCAGCGGCGCGGTCACGATCACCTGGTAGCGGCGCGCACCCGCCTCGATCACTTGCCGACGATGTCGTCGTGCATGCCGGCGAGCGCGCCGAGCAGATCATTCTGCTCCGCGTCCTTGACCTTGAACTTGTCGAGCGCGCTCTTGAGGTCCGCGACGGTGGCCTTCCACTCGTCCTCGGTGATCTTCATGCCCTTGTGCGCGTCGGCCATCGTCTTGCCGGCGTACTTGCAGGGGCCGCCGGTCGCGGCGCAGACCTGATCGACCAGCGTGGCCTCGAGCTTCTTGGTGTTGGTCTTCGCGAACCGCTTGCTGATGACCTTGTCGGCGGCGACGTTGGTCACGAACTGATGCACGACGGCCTGGATCGCGCTCTTGCCGCCGAGGCGGTCGAACAGCGACTTGGTCGCCGGCGCGCCGGAACCCTTCTGGGCGGCTGCGAGGGTGAACGACGATGCGACGATCACGATCGAGAGAAGCAAGGTGCGCATGGCGGCGCACGTTGGCACGGGTCCCCTGGTAGTGTCCACTTCATGAAGCACGCGATCTGGTGTCTCGCGCTGGTGTGGGCGTGCGGCAAGAGCGGCGAGGAGCAGGCGAAGGAGGACATGGCGCGGCGCGCGGCCGAAGAGGCGAAGCTCCAGGCCGAGACCGCGCCACCGCCGAAGGTCGTCCAGGAAGCGCCGGCGCCGGTCGCCGCGCCGAAGCCGGCCGCGCCTCCCGCGCCCGAGCCGACGACGCCGGCCGAGCTCGACAAGGCGTTCAAGCAGGCGATGATCGACGGCCGCGACAAGGACGTCTTGCATTACTGCGAGATGCTCAAGCTCGACGACACGTCGAACCCGCAGTCGCTGATGGGCTGCACGCTCGCGGCGTGCCGCACGAACGATGCCGACACCGCGAAGCGCTACGCCGCGTCGCTGCCGAAATCCAAGGACGGCGCGGCGCTGCTCGTGCAGGCGAAGAAAGTGTGCCTCGCGAACAAGGTCGGGCTGTAGCATCGAGCGGGTGGCTCGCGTCGCGCTGACGACGTTCTTGCTGGTCGGGTGCGGCCGGTTCGGCTTCGACCCGCGCGTCGGCGCGCTGCCCGACGGCGGCGGTGGCGACGTCGCGGCCGGCAGCGACGCGAGCGCGAGCGTCAAGTTGCTCGCGCACACGATGGTGAACGTCGAAGCGAACACGCTCACGACCGCGCCGATCGATACGACCGGTGCGTCGCTGATCGTGCTCGCCGAGTGCACGTGGAGCACCGGCACGCCGACGGTGCCGACCGACTCCGAGAACAACACGTGGCAGACCGGGCTCGGCTCGTACGGCGCCGACTCCGATCCGTCGAACATCAAGATGTTCTACACGTACGCGCCGATCACGAACGCCGCGCACACGTTCGAGGACGTCGGCAACGACTTCCTGTCGATCGGCGTGCTCGCGTTCGCCGGGACCGGTACGACGGTGACCACGCCCGACGACGCGACCGGCGCGGTCGGCGCGAATCCGCTCGCGTTCGGCCCGTTGCAGCCCGGCGCGTCGGGCGAGCTCGTCGTGACGTTCGCGTGCAGCGGCAACAGCGTCGCGACCGCGACGTCGATCGACTCCGGGTTCACGCGTGTCGACATGATCCTGAACGGCAACAGCGGCGCGCCCGAGGACATGGCGTCGGCGTGGGAGGTCGCGCCGTCGACGACGGCGATCGTTGCGACATGGACGTTCACCGGCGATGCAAAGGTGTGCGCGGCGGGGGCGGTGTTTCGGTAGCGGATACGGCTGCGGCTGCAGCTGCGGTTCGCGGCAGCGGCCGCGGTTACCCGGCGACCAGCGACTTCAGGACACTCGCGTCGCCTTCGAGCGCGCAGCGCTGCATGTAGAGCTGCATGCCGCGCTCGCCGCCGAGCTCTTCGCCGCCGCCGGCGCGGCCGGGGCCGCCGTGCAAGAGCGAGGGCAGCGCGGTGCCGGGCCCGGGCGATTGCGCGGCCATCTTGGCCGAGCCCAGGTAGAGCCGGCCCGCCCACGGCGCCGCGGCGGCGACGAAGCCGCCGACCCACTCGCGATCGTCGGAGTAGGCCGAGCTCACGAGACAACCCTCGCCCTGCGCGACGAAGTGCGCGGCGAACGCGGCGTCTCCGTCGTACGGCACGATCGTCGCGACCGGGCCGAAGATCTCGTGCGCGTTCACCACCGCGAGCGCGGCCGGCGAATTCGCCGCGCGCACGACCGGGCCGACGAAGAACCCCTTGCCCGCGACCACGCCGACCGGCGTGACCTCGCCGGTGCCGCCGTGCACGGAATCGGTCACCGCCGCGAGCCGCGCGATGCCGGCGCGTACGTCGGCGAGCTGCGCCGAGGTCGCGACCGGGCCGACACGCACGTCCTCGCGCGCCGGATCGCCGACCGCGAGCCCGGCGAGCCGCTCGCGCAGCGCGTCGCCGACCTCGCCGAGCCGCGCCTTCGGTACGAGCACGCGGCGGATCGCCGTGCACTTCTGGCCGGTCTTCTGCGTCATGTCGCGGACGACGTCGGCGAGGAACAACGCGCCGGTCTCGCCGGTGAGCTCGACGTCGGGCGCGAGCACCGCGGCGTTGAGCGAGTCGGCCTCGAGGTTGAGCCGCACGCCGTGCTCGACGATCTTCGCGTGCGTGCGCAGCGTCCGCGCGGTCGCGCTGCCGCCGGTGAACGCGACCACGTCGCCGGCAGCCACGTGATCGAGCAGCGCGCCCGCCGGCCCGATCAAGCACTGCAAGACGCCCGGCGGCAGCACGGTCTCGGCGAGCTGCACGATGCGGTGCGCGACCAGCGCGGTCGCGGTCGCCGGCTTCGCGATCACGGGCATGCCCGCGACGAGCGCGCACGCCAGCTTCTCGCACAGGCCCCACGCCGGGAAGTTGAACGCGTTGATGTGCACGGCGACGCCGCGGCGCGGCGCCCACACGTGCTGGCCGCCCATGCGCGCGGTGCGGCCGACCTGCACGGGCTCGCCGTCGGCGAGGAGCCGCGCGGCGCCGAGCTTCGCGCCGAGCTCGGCGTAGTGGGACAGCGTGAGCGCGCCGCCGTCGACGTCGAACTTCGCGTCGCCGCGCGTGTTGCCGCCGTTCGCGATCGCGAGCGCGAGCAGCTCCTCGCGCGCGCCCGACACCACCTTCGCGAGCGCGCCGGCGAGCGCCCCGCGCTCCGCGAACGTCAGCTTCGCGAGATTTCTCGCGCCGACCGTGCGCGCGTACAGGAACGCGGACGCGAGATCGTGGCCGCCGCTCGAGACCTCGGCGAGCACTGCCTCGGTCGCCGGATTGACGAGCGCTGCGCGCGCGCCGGATCCCGGCGACCACTGCCCGGCGAGATAGCTGGCAAGGACCTGCATGTCCGCGTGTCTACCACGTAATAATCGTCGCGACCGATGTTCAAGCGCCTGGGCTATGCCGCGCTCGCGTTCGTCGTCGTCGTGTTCGGCGGCGCCCTCGGCTACTACGTGATCGGGGACGGCAAGTGGCCGTTCGCCGACTGCTTCTACATGACGATCATCACGGTCACGACCGTGGGCTACGACGAGGTGCTGCCGCACTTCGACGCGACGCACTACGCGCGCGCGTTCACGGTCGTGCTGCTGATCTTCGGCACCGGCAGCATCGTGTTCTTCGCGTCGACGATCACCGCCTTCATCATCGAAGGCGACCTCAGCAACATCTTGTTCGCCTCGCGGATGAAGAAACGGATGAAGCGCATGAAGGACCATGTCGTGGTGTGCGGCGCCGGCTCGACCGGCCGCAACGTGATCGAGGAGCTGCTCGCGACCGGCGTGCCGGTGATCGCGATCGACACGCGCGAGACCGAGCTCAAGGAGATCGCCGACAAGCATCCGAAGGCCGAGTTCGCGTACGTCGTGGGCGACGCGACCGACGACGACATCATCGCGCAGACCAACCTCGGCGGCGCGCGCGGGCTGGTCGCCGCGCTGTCGTCCGACAAGGACAACCTCTACCTCACGGTGTCGGCGCGGCAGAGCAACCCGAACGCGCGCATCGTCGCCCGCTGCGCGGAGCTGTCGCACGTCGAGAAGATCCGGCGCTCGGGCGCCGACGCGGTCGTGTCGCCGAACTTCATCGGCGGCATGCGCCTGGTCTCCGAGCTGCTGCGCCCGGCGGTCGTGCGCTTCCTCGACGACATGCTGCGCGACAAGCGCGCGGCGTATCGCATCGAGGAGGTCCGGCTCGGCGACCGCGCCGGCGATCTCGGCGCGACGTTGCGCGACGCCCGCGTGCGCGAGCGCTACGGCATGACCGTGCTCGCGATGCGCGCGAAGGACGACGAGGTGTGGACCTACAACCCCGACGCCAGCGAGAAGCTCGCGCCCGGCATGACGCTCGTGGTGCTCGGGTCCGCCGAGCAGGTCGCGGAGCTGAGGCAAGCCACGACCTAGCACCACCTGATCAGATCATCGCCGGCTGCGACCGTCACGCTCCGGTCACCTCGCGGCGTACGTCCGCCTTCGCTCGTCACGTGGAACCACCACGCTCCTCGTCCCAGTGCGGGCGATCTGACCAGGTGGTGCTAGGTGTCGAATCTTCACCATTGGCAGTGGGTTAGGCGGTCGTGGTATCCCGTGGCATGGGCTCTGGGCCCCGCATCTCGGTCGTGGTTCGCTCGTACAACCGGCTCGGCGCGCTCGCCGAGCTGGTGACGGCCTTGCTCGCGCAGGATCACGACAGCTTCGAGATCGTCGTGGTCGAGCAGAGCACGGTGCGGCCGCCCGCTGAGGTCGTGCAGGTCGAGCAGCTCGCGCGCGATCCGCGCGTGCGCATGGTCCGCAGCGAGCCGCTCGGTGGCCCGGGTGCGCGCAACGCCGGTGTTCGCGCCGCGCGCGGCCACTTGCTCGTCTTCATCGACGACGACGACCTGCCGGTCGGCACCGATTGGCTGCGCAAGCACGAGGCGAACTTTGCCGATCCGCGCTGCCTCGGCGTGACCGGTCAGTTCGTCGAGCCGACCGCGCCGGCGTACGTCAACCCCGATCGCGCGCGCCGTGACGTGCTGTCGTTCAACGCGCTCAAGTGGCAGCGCGTCTACGCGCGCACCGATAACCGCAAGCGCGTCGAGAGCTTGATGGGCGGCAATGCGGCGATCCCGCGCGCCACGCTCGAGCGCTTCGGGCTGTGGGACGAGTGCACGCCGATCGAGGACGAGCCATCGCTCGCGTTTCGCATCGCCGCCGGCAAGCGCGACGACGAATACCTCCTGTTCGATCCCGCGGTGCAGATGGTGCGCCGCCTCGACGTGCCGGGCGGCATGGCCAAGCGCACGCTGTCGGGACCGGCCTACGCGCGCCGCGTGTTCACGTTCCTGCACAACATCATCGGCCACTACTTCCCGGCGCGCTTCGTGCTGCTGTATCCGGCGTACTTCTTTCTCGCCGTCTATCACGTCACGCAATGGATCTGCTCCGACAGCATCAAGCACAAGTCGGTCGCGCAGCGCGTGTGGGCGGTGACCGGGCTGTATCTCGTGCTCATCCCGCTGTGGAACGTGTGGCTCGCCGCGTGGCTGTTCGCGCGAGTGCGCGACGGCGAGTCCGAGCACGCCCCCGCGCTCGCGCCGGCTCACGCGCACGCGCCGCCGGCCGAGCTACCGCTCGATCGGCCCGTAGCTGATCAGCTCGTCGCGCTGCGATAGGTCGTCGTACATCACCCACGACGGCGTGCGCGCGACGGTCTCGATCCGGATCTCGTCGACGGCGCCCCCGAGATAGCTCCCGTTCGGCACCACGGAGCTGTTCGCGTCCGCGCCGATCAGCACGAGCTGCGGATCGTGTTGCACATCGCCCGCGATGCTCGCCATCTGCACCAGCGCGCCGTCCTGGAACAGCGCGAGCGTCGTGGCGTTGACGGTCATCGCGAGGTGTGCCCACTGCCCGATCGTGACCGTGCCGGCGGTGTCGGGAAGCTGGAGGAGCCCGCTCGAGCTCGCGAACACCTCGGCGTACGGTTGATCGACCGTCGTGCCGAGCAGGAAGTCATCGTCGACGCTTCCCGTCACCGCGCGCGCGACCAGCGTCTCGATCCCCGGTGAGGTCGCGGCTTGGCGCATCCAGCCCGAGATCGTCACGACGGGCACGGCGAGCGACGCCGCGTCGGCGATCTCGTAGCAGGGTTGCAGCGACGTATCGTCGAACGACTGCGCGCCGGCGATCATCCCGGTCATCGCGGTGATCGCGGTCGGTGCCACCGCGGTGCCGTCGTTGTGATTCGCGGTCGAGTCGGTCGCGCCGCTGGTCATGTGGAACACGGCCGCGAAGTCGCCCGACCACACCGGCTCGGCCGACGCCGCCGGAAGCGTGCCGCCGATCGCGACCTCGATCGTCGTCGTCGTGCCGACGATCGTCGGCACGCGCACCCATGCGACGAGCGGCGCGCCGCCCGCGCTGCCGATCTGTTCGAGCTCGTACGCGAGCACGTTGCCGGTGGCGTCGAGAAATCGCAGGTCGGTGGCCTGCGCGTCGAGCAGATCGCGGGCCGCGCGCGTGTCGTCGAGCACGACGAGCAACGGGAAGTCCGTGATCGTCGTGCCGGGATCGACGCGATCGAGCGCGAGCGTCGAGCGCGCGAGGCCGAGGTCACTACCGCTGCCGGTCGAGACCGGATCGAAGTGGAGCCGCCCGCAGCCCGCGAGCAGCGCACAAGCGCCCACCACCCCCGTCCGCATCATCCGATCGTATCAATAGTCGCCGCGGGGCGCCGGACCGGCCTGGCAGCGGATCGTCGCCGCCTTGATCGAATCGGTGGCCTTGTGGCAGTCGACCGCGATCGCGTGGGCCGCCTGCTCGTCGTCGATCTCGCCCTTTTTCCCGGCGGCGAACGCTTCCTCGGCGTTCTCGGTCACGGCGCGCGCCCACGCGCGGCCGCCGTCCTCGAGGTTCGGGCACTCGCCGTAGGTCTTGACCGCGGCGACGAGATCGCCACACTCGGCGTCCATCGAGCCGAGCTTGACGTCGGGCTCGGCCGGGATCGTATCGCCGGGCGGCGGCGGTGGCGGCGGGTGAGCGCACGCGGCGACCAAAGCAGCGAAACCGCAGAATTTCTGCAGGATCCCCCTCGGGAGTGTCGGCCGCATGCGCTAGATCGGATCTCTAGCATGGGCGGCTTCACGCATCTCCATTTGCACACGCAGTACAGCCTGCTCGACGGGGCGATCCGGGTGAAGGATCTGTTCCCCAAGGTCAAAGAGCTCGGGATGGACACGGTCGCCGTCACCGATCACGGCAACATGTTCGGCGCGCTCGACCTCTACGGCGAGGCGAAACAGGCCGGCATCAAGCTCGTGTTCGGCTGCGAGACGTACGTCGCCGCGACCGATCGCCACGACCGCACGAACCGCCGCAACTACCACCTCATCCTGCTCGCGAAGAACGACGTCGGTTACAAGAACCTGTCGTACCTCAACAGCAAGGGCTACCTCGAGGGCTTCTACTACAACCCGCGCATCGACAAGCAGATCCTGCGCGAGCGCAGCGAGGGCCTGATCGGGCTGTCGGCGTGCCTCGGCGGCGAGATCGCGCAGACGCTCGAGAAGCACGGCGTCGCGCAGGCCGAAGAGGTCGCGAAGGAGTACGCGTCGATGTTCGCGCCCGGGGACTTCTTCCTTGAGCTGATGCCGACGCCGATGCCCGAGCAGGAGACGCTCAACGGCGAGCTGCGCCGGATGAGCAAGAAGCTCGACATCCCGCTGGTCGCGACCAACGACTGCCACTACGTCAACCGCGCCGACGCCGCGGCGCACGACGTGCTGATGGCGATCCAGACCGGCAAGAGCCTCAAGGACGAGAAGCGGCTCAAGCACGTCGTCGACAGCTACTACATGAAGTCGCCGGCCGAGATGGACGCGGCGTTCAAGGACTGCGGCGAGGCGCTCGAGAACACCGAGGCGATCGCGAAGCGCTGCGACGTCAAGCTCAAGCTCGATCAGACGTACCTGCCCAAGTACAAGGTTCCCGACGGCGAGACGCTCGACACGTACATCGCGAAGCTGGTCGAGCAGGGCCTCGATCGCCGGTTCCGCGAGCTCGCCGAGCGCGGCGCCACGTTCGATCCGGATCAATACCGCGAGCGCTGCAAGCGCGAGCTCGGCGTGATCCAGCAGATGGGGTTCTCGGGCTACTTCCTGATCGTCTGGGACTTCATCAACTGGGCGAAGGAGCACGGCATCCCGGTCGGCCCCGGCCGCGGCTCGGGCGCCGGCAGCTGCGTCGCGTGGGCGCTGCGCATCACCGACATCGATCCGCTCGAGTTCAAGCTGCTGTTCGAGCGCTTCCTCAACCCCGAGCGCGTGTCGATGCCCGACTTCGACGTCGACTTCTGCATGAACCGCCGCGGCGAGGTCATCAAGTACGTCCAGAGCAAGTACGGCGAGGATCGCGTCGGCCAGATCGCGACGTTCCACCAGCTCAAGGCGCGCGGCGTGATCCGCGACATCGCGCGCGCGATGGAGATCCCGTTCGCCGAGGCCGACAAGCTCGCGAAGCTGGTACCCGAGCCCGTTCAGGGCAAGTCGCCCCCAGTGCGAGAGGCGATCGAGCAGACGCCGGAGCTCAAGCAGCTCTACAACGAGTCGCCGCTGCACAAGGAGCTGCTCGATCTCGCGGCCTCGCTCGAGGGCCTGAACCGCAACGCCGGCATGCACGCGGCCGGCATCGTGATCGCCGAGCAGCCGCTGTGGGAGTACGTGCCGTGCTTCCGCGGCCAGAACGACGAGATCGTCACGCAGTTCGCGATGAAGGAGGTCGAGAAGGCGGGGCTCGTCAAGTTCGACTTCCTCGGCTTGAAGACGCTCACCGTGCTGCAGACCGCGGTGAAGCTGGTGAACCAGCAGCGCCCGCCCGACGACCCGATCGATCTCGCGTACATCCCGAAGGACGACGCCGAGGTCTACAAGATGATCTCGCGCGGCGACACCACCGGCGTGTTCCAGCTCGAGTCGAGCGGCTTCCGCGAGATGCTGAAGAAGCTCAAGCCGGACTGCCTCGAAGACATCGTCGCGGCCGGCGCGCTGTATCGCCCCGGTCCGCTCGAAGGCGGCATGGTCGATGACTTCATCGATCGCAAGCACGGCCGCGCGCGGGTCGAGTATCCGCATCCGACGCTCGAGCCGGTGCTGAAGGACACCTACGGCGTCATCGTCTATCAGGAGCAGGTGATGCAGATCGCGCAGGTGCTGGGCGGCTACACGCTCGGCGGCGCCGATCTGCTGCGCCGCGCGATGGGCAAGAAGAAGCCCGAGGAGATGGCGAAGCAGAAGGAGAAGTTCCTCGAGGGCGCGCGCGACAAGCAGATCGCGCCGAAGATCGCGGCCGACGTCTTCGATCTGATGGAGAAGTTCGCCGGCTACGGCTTCAACCGCTCGCACTCGGCGGCGTACGGCTGGATCTCGTATCAGACCGCGTGGCTGAAATATCACTACCCGCACGAGTTCATGGCCGGCCTGATGTCGTGCGACGCCGACAACGTCGACAACATCGTCAAGTTCATCGCCGAGGCGCGCGCGATGGGGCTCGTCGTCGAGCGGCCCGACGTCAACGAGTCGCAGCTCGATTTCACGGTGACGAAGGGCGCGGCGGGTAAGGTCATCCGGTTCGGCCTGGGCGCGGTGAAGGGCGTCGGCGGTAGCGCGGTCGAGGCCGTCTTGGAAGCGCGCGCGACCGAAGGCCGCTTCGAGTCCTTGTACGAGCTGTGCCGGCGGGTCGACTCGCAGAAGTGCAACCGCCGCGTGATCGAGCAGCTCGTCAAGAGCGGCGCGCTCGACGGGATGACCGGCAATCGCCACCGCGCGCAGCTGCTCGCGGCGCTCGATGCCGCGCTCGAGCGCGGCGCGTCGGAGCAGCGCGATCGGCGCAGCGGCCAGACGTCGCTGTTCGGCCTCATGGAGGCGCTGTCGCCGGCGCCGGTGACCGGCTCGCCGTCGGCGAGTGAGACCTACCCCGACATCGAGCCGTGGACGTCCAAGCAATTGCTCGCGTTCGAGAAGGAGGCGCTCGGCTTCTACATCTCGGGCCATCCGCTCGATCGCTACCGCGGCGACGTCGCGCGCTACTCGACGGCGGTCACGAGCGACTTCCCGGCCGGCAACAAGGCGCAGGGCGAGCACGCGGTGGCCGGGGTCGTCAGCCAGTACCGCGAGATGATCACGAAGAAGGGCGACAAGATGGCGCGCTTCCAGCTCGAGGATGCCGAGGGCTCGCTCGAGGTGATCGCGTTCCCCAAGACGTTCGAGAAGGTGCGCCACGTGCTCGTCAGCGACGAGCCGATCCTGTGCACGGGCACGGTCAAGAACGAGGGCACCGCGGATGCGTCCGAGTGGAAGATGCTGCTCGAGACCTGTGCGCCGCTGTCGGAGCTGCGCCAGCAGAAGACGTCGCGCGTCGACATCCACCTGAACGCGGACGTGCTCACGCAGGATCAGATCGACGAGCTGAAGACGATCCTGGCCGGCGCGGCGCGCGGCGCGTGCCAGCCGGTGCTGCGCCTCCGCATCTCGCACCGCAGCGAGACCGTGATCGCGCTGCCCGACGCGTGGGCGGTCGCACCGACCGACGAGCTGCTCGCGCGTCTCGAGCGCCTGTTCGGCGACCGCGTCGCGACGTTGGCGTAGGATCGGCGCATGCGGTTCGCGCTCGCGCCGATGACGAGGGACCTGGTCGTGCTCACGCTCGTATGCCTCGCGGTGCCGGTGATCCTGGCGCTGTGCGGCCACGACGCGCCTCCGCCCATCGGTGTGATGCTGTACGCGGTCAGCGCGATGGTGGCCGCGACCTACGCCGCGATCTGGCTCGTGGCTCGGCCGACCGCGTTCGTCGTCGACGGTGGCGCGCTCGAGATCGTGTGGCCGGTGCGCCGCCGGCGCATCGAGGCGTCCGCGATCACCGGCGCACGCGTGCTCGATCGCGCCCAGCTCCGCGCGGAGCTCGGCCGACTCGTGCGCGTCGGAGCCGGCGGGCTGTTCGGCGGGTTCGGCCGCGCTCGTACGCTGCGCGGGACGTTCGAGCTGTGGGTGTCGCGCACCGACCGCATCGTGTGGGTCGAGTGCACGGGCCGGATGCCGCTGCTCGTCACGCCCGACGATCCCGACGCGTTCGTCGCCGAGCTGATGAAGCGGCGCTAGCCGCAATGCAGGTCACTTAGCGGCCTTTCCAGTCGAGGGCCTGCTACGGCCGTAGTTGCTCATCTTCAACTTAACGGCGCGTGGGTAGACGCGTTCTGGTCGTCTTGGTGGCAGCACAAAGCGGCGCACACGGTCCCGCATCGAAGTGAGTCGCGTGGGGATTGCGCCGGGTGTTTTGGTCATCGCTGCCCACCGCCACTGCTCGACGAAAAAACGCAGCGCAGCGAGAAAGCTGATGCGCGTAGGCGGAACGCGGAGCTCGTCCGCAATGCGCTCCATTTCAAGCCGGACCAGGTTGTAGGCGATCAGTACGCCCCACGTTTCCTGGGTCACGCTCGACGGGCTCTTGCTTCGAATCGTTTCGAGTCGTTCGAGCATGTCCGTCTTGATTTCGCCGAAGCCAAGCTCGACTTCCCAGCGCTCGTGATAGAGCGTGCGCAGCTCGTCAGCTGGATACCGTTTCTCGTCGACTAGCGACGTGAGAAGAAGCTGCGGCTGATAGCCCTTTCGCTCGTAGCGAATCGCGCGGACATCGAAGTACTTCGGCAGTGACGGATCTTGCCTGCGTGCTTCTTGGCTGACCTCCATCTCCACAAGCTCGTCGCCCGGGCCCAAACGACGGATCGAGCGAAACGTCGTGCGAGCGGTAGCGCGCGTGATCCAATGGCGCTCGCTACCTTTGGTCATGATGGGAACGAGGACGTTGGCTTGCAGATAATTTCGGTCGATCAGGACCAACGAACGATCGGGAACCGATTCCCACAGCGATTCGGCGTATCGACGCTCGTCGATCGAATAGGGCCCAAAACTGGCTGCGGCAAGCAAGTGCGATCGCACCGCCATGAGCACGACCACTCGCATCAGCGGATAGCCGCTCACGCCATGCTCGCCCCCCGCGAATTGGTCCCCGAAGTGGGCGCGATTTTCCGCGCTGTCAGCGACGCGGAGTGTGGTGCCGTCGACCGCGTACAACGCGAGTCCGCGCCACCGATCGCGGTCGGCGCTGGCGTGGCCCCATTCATCCGCGGTGCGCAGAAACAGCCACTCCATGGGGTCGGCCCCGAGACGCGAGCGCGCCTGCGGCAATGCGCTGCGCGCAACGGTGCGACTACCGTCGAGGCCAGGCAATGCAAGCTCGAGCTGCTCGGCCACCTCCGTGATCGGCCAATCGCGCATGAGCGCCATCGCGAGGACCAGCCAAACCGTGCGGTCTGCCGGAAGCCGACGTCGTCGAAGGGTCGCGGTCCCGGTCGCTTCCAACGCTTCCTCGACCCACACCGGATCGAGGTGTTTCACGAGCCTCGGAAAAGCCTCCGGCGTAAACCCAGCGGTGAACTCCAGCGCTTCCGTGAGGGTCTCGTCGAAATCGAGCACGATCGACGCAGCATGATCTCCTCACAGGACCGAAACCAGAGGCGCCGTGCGCCATCTCGATTCCGGAACAAGCTCAGAGGCTTGCCGCTATCTGATCGGCATTGGCGCTAGCCGAGCACGCTAATCGAGGCCGATCCGCTCGAGGTCTTCCTCGTCGAGGCCGAAGTAGTGCGCGGTCTCGTGCAGGACGGTGATGCGGACTTCCTCGGCGAGCTCGTCGAGGTCGGTCGCGACGCGCTCGAGGTTCTTGCGGAACAGGTGGATGCTGGTGACGCTGGCGGCGAGGTCGCCGCCCTCGGGCATCGGCGTGCCCTCGAACACGCCGAGCGAGCGCGGATCGAGGCCGTCGGCGACGAGCGCCTCGGACGGCAGGTCGTCGATCAGGATCGGCACCCGCTCGAGGTGCGTGCGGACCTCGGCGGGAAGCTCGGCGAGCGCGGCGCTCGCGATCCGCTCGAGCTCGTCCTCGCTGATCGAAACCGAGGTCTGGCCGTCCGCCTTGGCGTCGAGCGCGCGCACCTGCTGCCACGCCGCGATCATCTGCGCGCGGTCGTCGGTCGCTTCGTGGACGCGGCCGAGCAGGTGCAGCGCGTCGGCGGCGAGCGACGGATCCTTGCGCGCGATCTCGATCCAGCGCGTCGCGGCCGCGGCGTCCTCGGCGGCGAGCGCGAGCTCGGCGAGATCGAGCGCGAGCTCGCTGTCGTCGATCACCGAGCTGGCGAGCTCGGCGAGCGCGTCGCGCGCGTCCTCGAGCTGGAGGTTCGCGATCAACGCCTCGGTGCGCACGATCACGGCCTCGATCAGGTCGGTCTCCTCGTCGATGAAGTCGAACGCGTCGGCGAGCATCTGCAGCGCCGCATCCGGATCGCCGAGATCGCGCAGCTGGATGCGTGCCGCGCAGATGCGCGGCATCGGGTCGTCGGGGCGCAGCTCGACGAGCCGGCCGTACAGCGCGATCGCGTTCTCGGCGTCGCCGCGCGCGTCGGCAACGGCCGCCGACAGCAGCACGACATCCGCGTTGCCGCGATCGATGCGCTGGCAGCGCTCCACCGCCGCGGCAGCTTCGTCGATGCGGCCTTCTTCCAGCGCGGTGAACCCGCGATCGAGGTCGGATTCGAGGCGATCCTGGCGAGACATGCGGGAATAACTACCGCATCTGGCGGCGTTCGCCGCATGCATTCGCCGCAAGGTGCTCGCGCCCTCGCTACGGCCGGGCGCAAGCGATCGATCCGGCTCATTGCGCGCCATGGCGGGCATCGCTATCGTTCGAATCGTGATCCAGCGCCTCGGGTTGTGCGTCGTCGTTCTCGCGGCGTGTCACCATACGCGCAAGACGCTCGTGCCCGAGGTGCCGCACAACGGCAACGCCGCCGCGCGCCAGCGCTATCTCGACGCGCAGGCGCGGTTTCTCGGCGGCGGCAAGGGCGACGAGTTCGCGAAGATCGTGGACGACTACCCCGACGATCCGATCGCGCCATGGGCCGAGCTGTCGGCGGGCATCGCCGCGATCCAGGCCCGCCACTTCGCCGATGCCGACGCTCAGCTCGCGAAGGTGCTCGCCGGGGACGCTCCGGCGGGGCTCGCGGCACGAGCGCGCATGTTCCTCGGCATCGCGAAGAATTACGAGGGCGATACCGCGGCCGCGCGCAACCTGCTCGCGAACGTGCCCGACGCCGCGATCGAGAACGACGCCGAGCGCACCGAGGAGGTCGCGGCGGTCGCATACGCGACCGCCGCCGGCGACAAACCGCTCGCGTCGATCCAGTGGTTCGACGAGCTGTACGCGCGCGTCGACGACGCCCAGCGTGCCGCGATCGTCGCGCGCGAGGACGACTTGCTCGCGGCGGCCGATCCGAAAGCGCTCACCGACCTCGCGGGAGGGCGCGAGCCGAGCTCGGTGCTCGCGCGCGGCCGCCTGGTCGCGCTCGGGGCGCGCACCGATCCCGACGTCGGCGCCGCACGCGCCAAGCTCGGGCTGCCCCGCACGCTGCCGGCCGTCGATGCGGGCGTCGCCGGCGGCGGCGAGCCCGGCTTGATCGGCGCGGTGGTGCCGCTCGGCGGCGCGTCGCTTCGCGTCGGCGAAGCCGCGGTCGCCGGGCTCGGGCTGGTCGCGGGGGCGCCCGACGGCAAGGGCGTCGCCGCGATCGAGACGCGCGTCGCGCTCGACACCACGGCGGCCGAGGAGGCCGTCGACGAGCTCGCGCGCGGACGCGTCGTCGCGATCGTGGGTCCGATCGAGAAACACGCGGTGGACGCGGCAGCCGTGCGCGCCGAAGGGCTCGGCGTCCCGCTGATCTCGCTCGCGACCGCGTCGGAGCAGCGCGCGGGCGGCCGCTTCGTGTTTCACGTCCGGCACTCACCCGAAGCCCGTGCGCGGGTGCTCGCGCAGCGCGCGCTCGCGGCCGGCATCAAGCGGCTGCTCGTGCTGGCACCGACGAACGATTACGGCAAGGCCGTCGGCGCCGCGTTCGCGGAGGCGGTGAAGAAGGGCGGCGGCACGGTCGTCGATACCGTCATGTATAGCGGCGACACGACGGCGATCGTGAAGGTGGCCAAAGGGCTCAGCAGCGATTGGCAGGGCGTGTTCGTGCCCACCGACGCCGACGACCTCGCCGTGATCGCCGAGGCGCTCGCGGCGGCCGGCCAGGTTCCGATGCCGGCCGGCACCAAGGAAACCAAGGGCACGAAGAAGGCGATCGGCGGCCGTCCGGTCGTGCTGCTGTCGACCGCCGAGGGGCTCGCGGGCAAGTACATCGCGGCGGCCGGCCGTCACTCGGAAGGGGCACTGCTCGCGCCCGGCTTCTATCCGGATGATGCCGATCCGATCGCGAAGCCGTTCATCGACCGTTTCGTCGCGGCGTACGGCCGCGCGCCGGGCGCGACCGAGGCCTACGCGTACGATGCCGCCCAGCTCGCGGCGGCCGCCGGCGCGCACGGCCGCACCGCGCTCGCCAGCGAGCTCGCGAAGGCCCAGCTCCCGGGTGTGACCGGCACGATCCAGTTCGACGCCGAGCATCGCCGCGCCGATCCGGGCCTGGTCTACACCGTCGTCCAGGAGACGGGCGGCGTGTACGCGATCCGGGTCGCGAAGTAGCGAAAGCCCGCGAAAAGTGTGCGACCGCGCGGCGCGGCGCGGCTCGTACCTGCATGACCCTGGACGCCGAGAGCCTCCCAGATGCCGAGAGCCTTCTCGCGGAGGCTCAGTTCCTGCTCGCGCAGGTGTTGTGGGAACCGCGCATCGACCGCGGGCGCGCGCTGCGCATCGCTCGCATCGCCGCGAAGTCGCACCCCGATCCACGCGCGCGTGCCGCGATCGCGCGGTGGCTAGGCGAGCGGATCGAGCCATCGCTCGACGACGCCGATCTCCTCGCCTCGCAACCGCGTGCGGCGCCGCGCCGGCATCCGCTGCCGCCGCCGCGTCGGCTTCCGCAGCCGTAGCCGTAACGGCAGCCGCAAGCCGCAGCCGTTGCCGCCGCCGCTTGCCGCCGCTTGCCGCCGCGGCCGCCGCTCGCCGCCGCCGCCGCCGCCGCCGCGCCGCCGCCGCCGCTCGCCGATGCCGATTCGTGATACACGAACGCCGTGGCCTTCACCGCCGGCAACCGGCTGATCGCGGCGCTCGACGTCGCGAGCCGAGCCGAGGCCGATGGGCTGATCGCGCGCCTGGGCGGCGTGCCGAGCTGGCTCAAGATCGGGCTCGAGCTGTTCTGCGCGGAAGGCCCCGCGATCGTGCGCGATCACGCGCGCGCCGGCCGCCAGATCATGCTCGACCTCAAGCTGCACGACATCCCCGAGACCGTCGCGCGCGCGACCGCGCAGGTGGCCGCGCTCGGCGCCGGGCTCGTCACCGTGCACGCCGCGGGCGGCCGCGCGATGCTCGAAGCCGCGGTGCGCGCTGCCGGCGACGCCCGCGTGCTCGCGGTCACCGTGCTGACCTCGCTCGACGATGCCGACCTCGCGCAGATCGGCGCGCACGGGCCGGTCGCCGACCTCGTGCGCCGGCGCGCCGAGCTCGCGGCGGCCGCGGGCTGCGGCGGCATCGTCGCGTCGCCGCGCGAGGCCGCGATCGTGCGCGCGGTCGTGCCCGCCGAGTTCTGGATCGTCACGCCGGGCGTGCGGCCGGCCGGCGCGGATCACGCCGATCAAAAACGGGTCGCGACCCCGCGCGCCGCGCGCGAGGCCGGCGCGGACCTCGTCGTCGTCGGGCGGCCGCTGCGCGACGCGCCGGATCCGGCGGCGGCGGCGCGCGCGATCGCGGCCGAGCTATCGTGAACGCGCCGGGCGAGCGCTGCGTGTACGGCGTCGGCCCGGTGCGCGAGATCATCGCGCGCCGCGCGAGCTCGGTGCGCGTGGTGTGGGTCGATCCGCAGCGCGCGGGGAAGTCATCGGGCGACGCGGTCGCGCAGATCGTGACCGCCGCGCGCGCGGCCGGTGTGCGCGTCGAGGATCGCGATCGCGCGCAGCTCGAACGTGCGGCCGGGGAGGGCGCGCGGCATCAGGGCGTGGTCGCGT
>Ga0335083_10004208_pt1 | contig 18408 bp, 15 predicted proteins | sample Lox_Sample_42_FD_206716 | JGI IMG/M metagenome (GOLD analysis project Ga0335083, IMG submission 206716) | Soil microbial communities from Loxahatchee National Wildlife Refuge, Florida, United States - Lox_Sample_4.2 | ecosystem: Environmental > Terrestrial > Soil > Wetlands | place: USA...
TAGACCCGGAGCCGCAATCGGAAGCGCTGAGACTCCTCAGCCGGCAGTCGAAGCTCCGACAGACTATGAGGCACCCGGGCGGGGCTCGCGTCCATGAAGGACGAGAGATTGTCAACGCCGGCCCAAAATTGCACATTCGTGGCGGTTGAAAATTGCACACTTGAGCTGAGGCGGCGAGCCTCAGTGCGCCGGTACCTCCTTCTTTCTGCGTCGTAATACGGTCTCCGAGGCGCTGGAGTCTGGGCTTGGCCGCAAGGCCAAGCCCAGATCCGCATGCTCCCGCATGCGGTAGCTGTTGCCGCGGATGTTGACCACGTGGCAGTGATGCATCAGGCGGTCGATGAGGGCTGCCGCCATGACCTCGTCGCCCAGGATGGTGCCCCAGTCCTCGAAGCCCTTGTTCGAGGTCAGGACGGTGGAGGCGTGCTCGTAGCGGTGGTTGATGAGCTGGAAGAAGAGCACGGCTCCGTCCCGGCTGACCGGCAGGTAGCCGATCTCGTCGACGATCAGGAGCGCGGGATGGCTAAGGACACGTAGCCGCCGAGCGAGCTGGCCGGCGGCTCGGGCTGCCTCGAGTGACTCGATGAGGCCGACAAGGGTGCCGTAGTAGACCCGCCGTCCCGACTCGGCAGCAGCGATGGCGAGGCTGATCGCCAGGTGCGTCTTGCCCACGCCCGGCGGGCCCAGGAAGATCACGTTCTCCTTCCGCTTGATGAACGCGAGCTCGTGCAGGCTCTCGATCTGCTCGCGGCGGATCGACGGCTGGAAGGCAAAGTCGAACTGTTCCAGGGTCTTGATCGTCGGCAAGCGCGAGGAGCGCATCGCGGTACGAAGCCGGTGGTTGTTGCGCAGCGTGATCTGCGCGGTCAGCAGCCGCTCGATGGCCTGGCTGGCGTGGAGCGAGCCGCTGTCGACGTCGGCAAGGATCTCGTCGACCGCCTCGAGCGCTCCAGGCAGCTTGAGATCGGCGAGCATCGCGCGGATGTAGTCACGTCGTTCGGTGGCGTTCATCGCACGGCCTCCGCGTAGACGCTCAGTGGACGGCGCTGGACCTCGATGCGCTGCGACGCACGGATCGGGACGACGGCCGCCGACGGCAGGCCCAGCATCGGATAGGGCCGCTGTGCCAATGCCCCGAGGCGCTCACGCTCGTCACGCTCAAAGCGCGCTCGGGGTGGCTCCCCAACCGTGCGGTGGCGGCGCGCGTTGCAGACCCGCTGCAGCCAGTGCTCGCTCTGGCTGTTGAGGTCGTCGTCGTTCAGGAATGTGCGGCCGTAGAAGAAGCTCTGCCTCACGTAGCGGATCGGCCGCTCCACCTTGCCCTTGGTCTTGGCCCGATACGGCCGACAGGCACGAGCTCGGAAGCCCCAGTGTGCGGCGAAGCGCACGAACTCCGCGTTCATGATCAGCCCGCTGCCGCCCAGGCGCTCGTCCGAGAGCACCACCGAGCGCATCTGGTCGAACAGCAGCTCCTGCGGCACGCCGCCGAAGAACTCGAAGGCGCTCTCCAGCCCGCGGATCAAGGTCGTCATCGTCTGCCGGGTATAGAACTGCATCCACAGCAGCCGCGAGTAGCCCAGGACCACCAGCAGCGCGTAGCGCCGGCCCCACGGCAGCTGGAACGTGCCGAAATCGACCTGGCCCTGGTAGCCGGGCGGCGTCTCGAAGCGCACCACCGGCTCCGGCGGAGCGTGCGGGCGCACCTGCCGCACGTACTCCTTGAGCTGCGTGTAGCCGCCGGGATAGCCCGCGCTGCGCAGCTCCTCGAACAGCCGCTGCGCCGTGAGCAGCGGGAAGGCCTCGAGCCGCTCCTGGATGATCGCCTTGTACGGATCCAGCTGCGTTGCAACAGGTGGCCGCGCTCGATAGCGGGCCTCCTGGCTGTCCAGGTCCCGATCGAGCTGCCCCGTCTCGATCCAGTGATACACCGTGCGTCGGCTGATCCCGAACCGCCTTGCCAGCTCGGTCTTGCCGACCCCCTGCTCCAGATAGTGGCGTAGTAACACCCTCGTCTCCCGTCTGTGCATGGCGGTGCGCTCCTGGAGGCTCACCACCATGCTTGCCGGCCGTTAACGAGTGTGCAATTTTGGCCCGCCGGATCTGTGCAACTTACGGGCGCCGCCTACAAGAGATCTACGAGCTGCGCGAAAAGCCGAGGCGCTACGCTGCGGCAGTAAGGGTGATACTCGAGACTTCCAGTCGGATTCAGCGGCCTGTCGAGACTCTCTCAGTCCGGGATATCGATGTCGGACACTAACTCGCCGCTTGACGACATGGCCATTCTCGCTCCTACCACGCCGTAAACCTCGGATAGCCAGCATCCGGTACGTTCACCGAGTGCGCGTAGCTCCGTCCCACTCCGGAGCTTTCCCAAAACGCGTACCCCGGACTTCGCAATAGGGACGCGTTTATCGCTGACGCGTCACTTATGAGACGTCCCCACGAACGAGTCCCCGCCGCCGTGCTTCAGTACCACATATGCCCTTCGCCATGGCTGATCGTCAATCAGTCGCCACTTGTGCCCGCTCCCCACGTTGTCCTCAGCAAGCAAGACGTCGCCAGGACGCAACACGAACGTCTCGCCGTCGCGAGTTGAGAACTCAAGCGTTCCAGAAAGAGTAATTACGAACTGTGGTTCAGGATCGTCGTGCCAATCGTATGATGAATGCGCCGGCGTCTCCTTGAAGTGAATCGCAACAACTTCAGTGCGCGCCCTCTCATCAATCGTGCCCTCGAGGACGTGGGATGCATTGTCGGGTCCCGTATACAGCTTGAACGCACGAATTGCGCCAGTCCTCGATCCAACGGCATCAGTGGCCGCAGCAACTGCGTGAGTCGCCAATGCACCGACCACGCTCGTAAACGCCACCGCCATCCCTACACCCGCGCCCCGAACCAGCTCCCGTCTGCTAATGGATGAGCTCGGTGCTTGTTCACCCATCCGCTTTGTCATGATGTCCACGCTGGATTTAGGCCTCGTTCCTTAGGAGCATTCCGCCATACTTAACTGTCTCGCGGCCGACGTGCCACGCCACGATGCTTATCCTCAGCATCGCCACGCCTCACGATGCTGTTGACGCGCTCGACTTGTACAACCGCACCACGCTGCGTATGGGTTATTGCACAACCGCGGCGCCAGATCGCAAGCGTCGCGGATGTCGCGTTGCAGGTAGTCGAGGAGAATCCCCCCGATGGCTCCGTTCACGCAACTCATCGTCCCATCTCGCGGCTCATTCAACCTCGACTACGCGCGAGTTACCGTGTCCCGGGTAATCTGATCAACGTTCAACGCACCCACTTGGCGCATAATGGTAAGAAACTCAGCGTCCATGATCTCCAGAACCCGATCTACGCCATCCTCACCGAACGAGGCGAGACCCCACACGTACGGTCGACCGATACCGACCGCGCTAGCGCCGAGGGCAAGCGCCTTCAAGACGTCCGTCCCGCGGCGGACTCCGCCGTCGACCAGCACTGGAATGTGGCCGCCTACGGCGTCTACAACTTCAGAGAGAACGCCGATCGTCGCCTGCCCGCTCTCTTCGGCGCGACCTCCGTGGTTCGAGACAATGATGGCGTCCACACCATGACGGAGTGCTTCCGAGGCGTCCCCGCCGGACATGATGCCTTTCAGCACGAGCTTACCCTTCACGACACTCCGCAGGCGGTCGATGAACTCCCAGGTCATACCGGTACCATAAAGGTTGGTTACCTTGGATACATCGATACCATTGAAATTGGCCTTGCGGCTCACCTCGTTCGCGAATGCCCCGGGCTTATGGCACAGCGTGCAATCGCGCTCGTCCAACCGTCGCATGCGGAACATGTCTTCCGTATTGCGTCCTCCTTGTCGGTCGACGGTAAGGACGATTGCAGGCGACCCCGCCGCATGAGCGTTCCTGACCAAGGCGTGAGTCACGTTCCAGTCGTCGGTTGGGTACAGCATGGCCCATGCCGGTGAACCATGCGCTTTGTTTACGTCGCTGATACTCGCGTTGTCGACGTTGGACAGAATCATCTGGTGCTTGCGCTTACTTGCGGCGCGCGCAACTGCCACGCCGGCCTCGCCGTTGTAGGCTCCGAGGCTGCTAACAGGACAGAGGAAAATCGGGCTCGCCCATTTCTCACCGAGAATGTTCACGCTCGTATCGATCTGTCGCGCATCGATGAGGCGCCGCACACGAATGTTGTATTTCTCGTAGGCTGTATGGTTCGCATCACGCGTCACATCCCCGTCTACGCCGCTTTCGAGATAGCCCCAGTGCGTCTGCGCTCCGGCTCCAAACAAAGCCTTCTTTGCCGCCGGCTCGAATTCAAAGACGTTGAGCGCCTCGTGCGGCGCCGTGATGATGCCGTCAGCGCCAGTCGCGACTTTTGCTCCGCGTAAGTTATCGTAGCTCTGCGCCTGTGCGGTGCGCGCTGAGGACAAAAGCACGGCCGCAACTGATCCGGTCGTGGCCGCAAGCAGCGGGCTGCCAGCAATCCACCCCATCAGTCTTCGCCTGGCCACGTTAACCGTCGTCGGCGAGTTGCTCGAATCGTTCACTATGGTCTCCTTAAAGGCTGGATCCGGAACAGGAGCACAGGCATACAACACTCCAGCCCCACTGATGATTGGAGGGTTTGGGGACGGGAGACGCGACGCAAACTGGCGATCCGATAAAGGACTCAGGGGCGAAGAGTCGTGATGCGATAGTTACCGACTGAGACTCACCATTCCCTCACCTGGCCGGGAAGCGCCGACCCAGGCAAGGCACGGGCACCGGTACGGGTTCGGGTACGGGTACGGGTACGGGTACGGCGCGAACGGATGGCCCTGTAGAACAGCGGATTGTTGGCTGTCGTGTCCAGGCGAGCGTCGCACGGCAAGGCGGCGTTCCATTTCAAGCGACACAATTCTGGACCACGTCAATAGGATTCAACCAGTCTTTCCCGGGCGCCCATCACCTCGGGCAAGTAACACGGGAGTCGTCTCCATCGGCCAGTCGAGTTGCTGTCGATTGCAGACATCCAGTGACACCGACCGGGTATCAATATGTCGTTCCGGTTCGGACCGTACATCCGACCCACCGCCTCCGAGGTCGTGCCGCGCGGCGCAATTGACTTGGGACGTGACACGCTTGAACAGCACTCACGAGGGCGAACGACCGTCAAGTTGGCCAGGATCGTCCCTTCCCCGACGACAAACGAGATTAATCACGATCAGCACGTTCACCGATAGAAGCACAACGCGGAAAAGGCTTGCGTGACGGACAACTGCAATCACTTCCATCGGAAGCAAACACGAGGTTGTACCGATTACCAGCCAGCGGGCCCAGCGGTACCGACTATGTAGAGCCCACGCCTCGGCGAACGTGAGTGCGCCATCCAGGCATGCGGCCACCCCTCCCACCAGCAGGTGCCGCTGCGTCGCAGCGTGCACGAATTGCTCGGCGAGTGCGACGCTCCACGCTTCCGCCGTGTGCTCTCGAACGTTGCCTGCCAACAGTTGCAGTTGATGGGTGAGCATTGACGAGTCGACCAGCAGCGCGAGGCCGATGAGCAGCTCTGCCGTCGCCTTCGCCAGCTTGTAACCGACGATCAGCCGGAGACCGACGTCGTCCGACCACGCCGAAGCGCGGCCAATCTGCCGTCCACGGCAGCCTCCACCCGTCGACGCAGTGACACTCGGATCGTTCTGGTCGTGTTGCGACGACATCGTTACTGGAGCGCCATTAGCGATGCCGCCGGTGCCTCGGCTCCGATCAACACCTTTCACGGGTGTCGCGCCGGCCTTGACTCAGGTGATCGCTGCCTGATCGAACACTTCCTCGTCTCGGAACTGGATCGCGACTTAGGCCCTCTCAACTCGCATTGGACCGCTCGCGTGGCGCCGCCGCTGGAACCGCGCCGGAGGTGTTTGGTCCGCGGTGCAGGGGTACGTAAAGTACTGACGGCCTCCCTCCCCCCGCCTGGGGATAGAGGTCCATTAGCTCATAGACGGTGCGTGGCATATCCGTTGAGACAGAGAGTCCAAGGGTCCGCGCATGCTGTACCGTGATGGGAAAATCGTGCGTCCAGCGGCCCTCGGACAATATTGAAGCGAGTTGTTCTGCCGTGTCCTTCGGCATGTGCTTCAAGAGCAGTTCGGATGCAAAGGACGTCACTTGCATGCGGGCCTTTTTCGCGACGTCCGCCAGCATGATGGTCTCGTCACTAATCTGATCCGGCTTCTTGACTTCGAGAACCTTGGTGATCGACGCGGCGGGCATGTCACCTATCTGCGGATCGATTGGCCCGAGTACAGCATTGGGGTCCATCACAATCTCGTCTGCGGCGAGCGCAATCAAGGTCCCGCCGCTCATGGCATAGTGGGGAACGAACACCGTGACCTTGCCTTTGTGCTCGGCGAGCGCGCTCGCGATCTGCTCGGCGGCCAGCACCAGCCCACCTGGCGTATGCAGGACGACATCGATCGGCTGATCCGGAGGCGTGCGTCGAATCACCCGCAGGATCGCCTCTGAATCGTCGATGTTGATGTAGCTCGCTACCGGCATTCCCAGAAAGCTTACGGTGTCCTGGCGATGTACAAGACCGATCACCTGCGACCGGCGCTCTTCCTGGAGCCGTTGCAGTACCTGCGCTCTGGCGGCGTCTCTCATGTACGGCTGCAACAGCTGCTGCACAACGACGACGACCACGAGGAGCCAGAAGACGATCCGCAAGCCGCGTCGTATGTGAGCCCACCAGCCTCGTCCTTGCTGCTGCGGGCGATCAAGCGCAGAGGTGTCGCCAGTCATTGTCATTAACAACCAGGGCTCATTTGGTGCGGTCTCGAGGCACTTGAGCCCCGGTTCCGAAACGATGTAGGGTCGGCCCGTTGCCCACTCCTTGCACTCCGACAGAGCAACCTTCCGGAGCGCCTCTATTTCACGCTGTAGCTGCGCGCTTCGAGGCACGCGGCCTCCGCGCGGTGGTAGTCCGACCGCTTGGCCGGCGCCGCTTCGGGCGGTACCCCGCCGCCAGCGACTGTCGGGTCAAATCCCGTCTGCTGGGCCGCCGATTGGTGACACTCGAAGCGATCGCGCGACTGCTGCTCGGCCGACTGTCCGCTTCGCGGATACACATAGAGTGTGTCGCTGTCGGGCGGCTGGGTCGTCCCGGCGGACTCGATTCCGTCGGGCGGCGCCACTACCTCGTAGGCCTGGTTATCGGGCTGCCAGGCGTAGTAGGTGTCGTTCGCGTAGTAGTACGGCAGCCCGTCGTACCAGACGGTCGTATAGAACGGTGGCAGGACGGACACGAAGGCGCCGAACGGCGCGCCGGCCACGAGCCAGCCGAGCCCGTCCCGCCGGTACCAATGCCCGCCGTCGTACCAGAAGTGGTCACGGCCGTGGTCGATGGCGTAGCCACTGTGCGGAACGTTCGGAACTGCGTAGCCCCTGTCGAAATAGGGGCGGTTGTGACCGAAGCGTGAATCGACGTGCTCGTGAGCGCCAATCGAATGTTCGACCGGACCGCGGATCCCGCGCTCGGCCGCGGCCACCGCCCCGGTTGCAGTCAGGGAGATCCCCAGTGCCAGTATCGCGCGCCAATCCGCTCGAAGGCGAAACAGATCAATCATATGTAGTTCGTCCAAGTAATTTCTGGGCGGATGCCGGCCGATGCCTACCGCACTATGTAGCCTCGGCCCTCGAGGCACGCCGTCATGGCGCGCCTGTAGTTCTGGGCCCGCTGCTCGAGCACCGCCGCCTGGGCGCGACTGGAGTCCGCCGCGGCCGCCCGTGCGGCGTGATCTGTCGCTTCCGCCCGGTCGGCGTCCGCTATCCCGCCGATGGCGGCACCCGCCACGGCGCCGATCAATGCGCCGCGCCCGCTGTGCTCCGCCACCGCACCGCCCACGACGGCACCGGTTACCGCGCCGACGGCGACTCCGGCTCCGGGCGGCGCGCCACCGGGGACCACGCGCAACCGCTGGTGGGGCGGCACGTTCGGCAGACTCGGATCGAAGCCCGTCTGCCGCACCGCCCAGTCGTTGCATTCGTATCGATCGCGCTCCTGCTGCTCCGGCGCCGGAGCCGGCTGGCCTTGCGCCGGGTAGAAAAACACGCTCGAATCGGGCGGCGTCAGCGAGACAACTGGCGCCGGCCGGGGCGGCTCGGCCACACAGCCCGCGAAGACCAGGAACGAAAGCGCCATCAGCGGCGCGCGATTCCCGAGCGGCAATTGGCGGCTTCGTGTCATATCGACTTCCTTACCTCGCGCGGCGCGTTCCCGCAGTACCATTTGTTCGTCTCCGCAGGCGGCTGCGGCGCTGCAGTACCGAGCCATGCGCGGGGCGCCAGCGCCGATCGCGGAGGGACTCTCGCAGACCGTCATGCAGCCAACTTCGCCCAACGAGGCCAGAGTGCCCGAGCGCCCCTATGCGAACTTGTTCGAACTTGCGTCGAACATCCGGTTTTTGCGCGGGTGCCCGTGGCGTGCCCGGCAAAGTGTCAACGTGGGCCGTGCAAAGTTCCCTCACGCCAAGTCACCGCGAACATAGGCGTCCGCACACCCGACTGGGCGTGAGCACGGTGTAGACGCTCGCCAGGTTCGGAATCGCTACGCGCTAGGCTCACGCCGACGGCCTGGGTCCACGTGAACGGGGCCGCCCCCGAATTCCGCCAGGCTCTGGCGGCCGCTCCCAAAGGCAGCCGAACCGGGGACGTTGCCGCATTCCGCGCACATCGTTTCGTCCGGGCGCGAGCTGGCGTGACTGCCGGAATGGTCGATCGTTCCGAACGGCAGGGTCCGCCGTTCGTCGGGCAAAGATGTCAGGTTCCACCCGCCACCCAACGCGCGAATCAGTGATACCGCCGACTGCATCTGGCGGGTGCGAAGCTGGATCTCGGCAATCTGGGCGGCCAGCGCCTGAACCTGCGCCACCGCGACGCTCAGGTAGCTGTCGAGACCGACATCGTAGAGCAACGTGGAGATGGTCTCTGCCTGCAAGGCCTGGTTGCTCGCTTCGTGCTGCTGCTTCAATCCCGTGGCGAGGCGCTGCGTGCGACTCAGCCCATCTTCCACCTCCTGGAAAGCAGCGAGCACCGTCGCGCGATAGTTGTCCCGTGTCTGCGCGTACCGGGACCAGGAGCGCTGGAGTTCCGCACGACGCAGGCCGCCTTCGAAAAGTGGCAGAACGGCGTTTGCTCCCACCGACCACAGACTGTTGGGCAGATCCGCCAGGCGGAATGCGTTGTCCTCGAACCCCGCCGTCCCGCTCAACGTCACGTTGGGATAGAAGGCGGCGCGCGACACGCCGATCATCGCGTTCGCGGCTGCCATCTGCCGTTCAGCGCGTGCAACATCCGGGCGACGCTCGAGCAGGCCGGACGGAACGCCTGCGGGAACATGCGGCAGCGTCAACGAGAACACTTCTGTCGGCGCGATCGTGAAGTTGCTCGGCATCGCCCCCACCAGCACGGCGATGGCGTGCTGGAGGAGATCTCGCTGCAGCTTTGTCTCCGACTCCTGAGCCTGCGCGGAACTGAGCTGGCTCAAGGCTCGGGCCAGATCAAGGCCGGAGGCAATCTTGCCCTCTGCGCGCAGGCGCGCCACGTCCACCGCCTTCCGATACGCGACAATTGACTCGCGCAGGACCTCGAGCTCGGCGTCTACTCCGCGCAATGCAACGTAGTCGGTCGCTAGCTCCGCTTCGAGGCTCAGTCGTGCCGCCGCGAGGTCCGCGGCGCTCGATTGCGCCAGGCGCTTTTGCGCGTGGGCGCCGTTGCGCGCGGCACCCCAGAAGTCCGGCTCCCACGCCGCCGTTGCGCCGATGACATTGGAAGCTTCCTCCCGTGGCTCCGCGCTGCCGTTGAAGAGGTGATGCGCGGACTCCCGGTTGTCCGAGACCAGCGCCTGGACGCCCAATTGGGGATAGAGGCGCGACTGAGCTTCCGCTGCCAGGTCGCGCGCCTGGACGTACCTCTCCGCAGCAGCCTTCAGGGTCGGGTTTTCCCGTCCGAGTTCACTTTCGAGCTCGTTTAGCCTCTCATCGCCCAGCAGTCCCCACCAGTCGGAGTGAGACAACAGAGCCTTGTCCGGAGTCGCCACACCGAACGGTGCGCTGCCTTGATAGTCATCGGGTAGCACGTAGTGGGGTGGATCGTAGACGGGCGCCAGATTGCAGCCCGCGAGCACTTCTGTCGCCAGCCAGGCGAGGATTGCTGCCGGGCAACGCATCACGGCGCGCCCGTTTGTTCACCATCATGGGCGGCATTGGGCCGAGATATGGGCGTCCCGTCCAACGGTGCTTTCTGTCGCGCGGCACCGTAACCGGCCATGGGCGAGACCACCCGCACCATCTGTCCTTCCAGCAGGCCCGCGGGTGGATTGTTCACCAGCCGATCGCCTAGTGCTAGGCCGCTCGTGACCTGCACCGCAACTCCCAGACTCTGTCCAAGCGTTACGTTGCGAAGGTGCACTCGGTTTTTCGCGTCGACGACCGCAACCTGCGCGCCCGCTTCGCGAAAGATCAGCGCTTGCTCCGGCATTGTCAATACCGCAGGATCGGACGGGACCTGAAGCTCGACGTCCACGTAGGTGCCAGGCCAGAAAGCGTGCGTCGAGTTATCGAGCGCGAGTTCCGTCACGGCCGTACGCGTGTTGGCGCTGAACGCGCGCGCCGTCGTCAAGAACTTCGCCTCGATAAGCCTTCCGGGCTGCGATGGGAGATGCAGCATCGCCGTCAGCCCGGGGCCCAACTGACTGGCGTAACCTTGGGGGACGGCGACGAACACCCGCATCTGGTGCACGTCAGCGACCGTGAACAGTTCCGTTGAAGTCCCGCGGACCGAGAGATCCCCGCCGGCGGCATTAACGTAGCTACCGACATCGGTGAGACGCGCGGTGACGACGCCATCGAACGGCGCCACCACGTGCTTGAAGGTCTCGAGCGCCGCGACACGCGCGACATTCTGGGTCGCGGCATCGAACTCCGCCTTCCGGGCCGCTGCGCCGGCGACCTGCACATCCACCTCCTGCGTCGAGACGGCAACGGTTCCGGCAAGCGCCTGCCAGCGCTCCGCCGTGGAGACTGCGAGTCGATAGTTAGCTTCCGCCACGTGCTGACTTGCCTTCGCAGCCTGGTACTCGGCGTCGAGACTCGGCGTCGCGATGGTCGCGAGGATCTGGCCCGCCTTCACCTCAGCGCCGTAATCCGTGCTCCAGCGTTCGACGTATCCCGATACCTGCGCGAAGATCGGTGCCTCGTACCACGCGCGCACTGTTCCGGGTAACCGTAGCGAGCGCATCGCGGGCCCTGCCTGCGGTGAGATGATCTCGACAGACAAGGCGGCATCGTCGCTCGCAGCGCGCGCCAGAGCACTTAGCGCCCGTTCACGGCCCACGATCCCGAACACCGTGAGCGCCACCGCGACCAACACGGGCAATCCAACACTCAGAAGCTTGCGTCGCGTCATATCGTTACTCCCGTCTCCGCCAAGGTGTCCGCGACCGGTCGCTTGTGGTGCAACATCGCGAATACGCAGGGCACGAACATCAACGTCGCGAAAGTCGCGACCAGCAGTCCACCGATTACCGCGCGTCCGAGCGGCGCGTTCTGGGTATTGGACATCGACATCGGCAGCATTCCGACCACCATAGCCAACGCCGTCATAAGTACCGGTCGCAGGCGTGTGTACCCAGCCGCTACTGCCGCGCGGACCGCATCGCCATGTGCGGCCAGCTCGTCGCGAGCAAATGACACCACCAGGATCGAGTTTGCCGTCGCGGTTCCCATGCACATGATGGCTCCAGTCAGCGCAGGTACGGACAACGTGGTCTCGGTGAGAAATAGCGACCAGATGATCCCCGTCAGCGCACCGGGTAGCGCCGTGATGATGATGAAGGGATCGAGCCAGGACTGGAAATTGACGACGATGACGAGGTACACAAGCAGGATCGAAAAGGCGAGCCCGATCAGGAGTTGTAGGTAGGCAGCCTTCATCGTCACGGCCTGGCCTTGCACCTGCACGCGCGCGCCAGCCGGCACGTCGCCCTTCATTCGCTCAAGCACCTGCTCGACTGCAGCGCTCACAGCCCCGAGATCGCGCCCCTGGTTGGTTGCATAGATGTCGATAACCGGCAGGATGTCGCGGTGTGATACTTGAAGCGGCCGTCCGACCTGGGTGATCTCTGCAAGACCACCGAGGATCTGGGTCTCGCGCCCGGTCGGATCACCGTCTCCGTTGTCGATCGGGATCGTCTCCAGGTCGCTCATCGAGGTGAGTTGCGCCTGCGGCGTCTGCAGGTTCACGAGATGCGCGATACCGGTCTTCCGATCGAGCCAGTAAGTGGGCGCCACTTGTCCCGAACCTGACAACGTCGCAAGCGTGTTGTTCGCGATGTCGGACTCCGTCAGAGCCGCGCCAAGTGCGTAGGCGCGATGCGCAGAAATCAGCAGCGTCGGCTGACTGAGGGTCTGCTGTATCGTGGCATCGACGATCCCGGGTATGCCGCGCATCTCGGCGACCAGGCGTTCCGCGTACTTCATGTTGGCCGCGGTGTCGCGGCCGATGACCTGCACGTCGATGGGCGCTGGCATGCCGAAGTTCAGGATCTTCGCCGTGATGTCACCGGGCGGGAACGTGAAGACAGTGCCCGGAAACAGCTTCGGCAACTGACGACGCAGCAGCGTGCGATAGTCATCGACCGGCGAGGCCGCGTCGTCGAGGCCAATCGTCAGATCGCAGTCTTGCGGCCCGATCGTCGCGCTTGCACTGTAGGCCTGGTTCAGGCCGCTCACCGGCATGCCGCAGTTGTCGATTACGTTTGTGACGTGACCCGGCAGCAACCTCCGGAGCGCAACTTCCACGAGCGCCGCAACCTTGCCGGCTTCCTCGAGGCGTAGCCCCACCGGTGCCCGGAAATGCATGTCGATCTCACCGGACTTGACACCGGGGAAGAAGTCCCGGCCGAGCCAAGGGGTGAGCGTCACAATCGTGACAAGCGCCACCGAGAGGAAGGAAAGGATGAACCGCCCGCGCCGCGCCACGGCCCACCCCAGCGCGTTGCGATACCGCTCTCGGAATCGCTCGAACTCGCGCTCGAATCCAGCCTGGAAGCGCCGGGCGAGCCCCATGGAGTCGCCCCCCGGCTTGCGCGCGGCGACCTGCGCGGGCAGCAGAAACGCCGCCATCGTCGGCACGAGCGTCCGCGACAGGATGAAGGAAGCGAGCATCGCAAAGATGATTGCTTCCGCCAGCGGCAGAAACAGATATCCCGAAACGCCTGAAAGCTGGAATAGCGGCAACCACACGATGCAGATGCAGAGCGTCGAGACGAAGGTCGGAACCACGATCTGGTTCGCCGCTTCGATGATCGCCGGCTCCAGCTCCAGGCCCTTTTCCAGGTGTGCATCGATGTTCTCGATCATCACCGTGGCATCGTCGACCAGGATGCCAACCGCCAGCGCAAGACCCCCGAGGGTCATGATGTTGATGGTCTGTCCGCACCAGGAGAGCGCCAGGATCGAACACAGGATCGAGAGCGGGATCGACGTCGCCACGATCATCGTCGAACGCCCGGACCCCAGGAACAGCAGCACGATCAATCCGGTCAGCACGCCGGCCATTACCATCTCGCGCACAACGTCCGAGACTGACGCTCGCACGAAGGTAGAGGCGTCATTGAGGGGCGTGATTCTGACGCCCGCCGGGAGCAGGCGTTCGATTTGCGGGATCTTGGCCTTCACTCCTGCCACGACCGCAAGCGTCGACGCATCACCCGCTTTCAACACCTCGAGGAGCACGGCCTGGCGGCCGCGCACGAGCACCGCATTGGTTTGGGGCGGTCCACCCAGATGGACATGGGCGACGTCGCCCACGGTCACTATCGCGCCGGCTGCCTTCTTGATCGGCAGCGTGTTGAACGTTGCGACGTCGATGGGCTGCGCGTTGGTCTCAACGAGGAAGTCCAGTGCCCCGATCTTCTGGTCCCCTGCCGGCAACACGATGTTCTGCTCTGACAGCGCTCGTGAGACATCCTGTGCCGAGAGGCCGAGCGCCAGCAGCTTTTGCTGGTCGAGATCCACCTGTACGTAATTTGACGTTCCGCCGTAGGGTGTCGGGACTGCGACGCCCGGAACCGACACGAGCAGCGGTCGGATTACATTGGACGCGAGGTCGAACAACTCCGATCCCGTCAGGTGGTCCGCTGAGATCTGGAGCGCGAGCACCGACACGGACGAGGCGTTATAGGACAGGACGAGCGGCGGAGTAATTCCCGCGGGCATCTGCTTCAGCACCGTTTGCGATACCGCAGTGACTTGCGCCTGTGCCGCCGCCACGTCGGTTCCGGGCTGGAAGAAGATCTTGACGATGCCGCGCCCGTAGAGTGATTGGCTCTCGATGTGCTCGATATTGCCGACCGCCGTCGTCAGCGCACGTTCGTAGTAATAGACGACCCGTCCGGACATGTCCTCTGGCGTCAGGCCGTTGTAGGTCCAGACCACCGCGACGACGGGAATCCCGATATTGGGAAAGATGTCCGTCGGCGTCGTGAACGCGGCTCGCCCGCCAAAGATGAGAATCAGAATCGCCAGTACGACGAATGTATACGGCCGCTTCAAAGCGATAAGCACAATCGCGTTCATCGCTGCGGCCGGCACCTGATCTGACGAGTCCGCTGACTGTGAGCGGCACTAGAGGATCGGCCAAGGGAGCACACGGGATGCTCACGGTGACGGCCTGTCGGCCGCGCGCACGAGCGGCGCGGGTGCCCGGACTTCGAGATCCGGAACTCCCCTGCCGGCCAGCATCGAAGCAGTCGCGCAATGAAGCTGCGTTGCGCCGGCGCGGCGCGGTCGATTACCTCGTCTCTGTCCTCGCCACGTCGCTCGGCAACCGCGCGATCTCCGTCGTACCTACGACCCCACGCCGATAGGCACGGGGCCTTGATAGCGAAGACGTCCGTCGTGGACAACGCCCGTGTTCCCGCCGGGCAGAGGTCCTGGCCCCACGCGGCTCATGACCAGCGAACGCTACTCTATGCCCCCCGCGTTCCATCAAGGCGCCGCCCTTGGCGGCCGCACCGGCCGCTCAGCGACCGGACATCGCCAGCGAGCTTGCGGGCAGCCGCTCTCCGCTCAAGTGACTTTTGCGAGGTCGCCTCGTCGATTTCGGCAAGGTCCTGCGCGATCAGGTCCTTGACCGCCCCCGCAACGTCCTTGATCGGTACGGCCGGATCGACGCGGTGCTGATAGATCACGTCGATCACGTCGACCCGCAGGCGCTTGAGAGATGCCTCGGCGACGAGCTTGACGTGTTCGGGGCGGCTGTTTGCGCCAGGGCCTTGCTGGCCCGTGGAGGGATCGATATCGAAATCACACGTCGTTGCGATCACGACTTCCTTTCTAATCGGCGCCAACGCCTCGCCGACAAGTTCTTTGTTGGCGAACGGGCCGTTCGCTTCGGCCGCATTAAATAGAGTATCACTCGATCGTGGGCAACCCGGATGAGCGTGATCAAATCGCTCTTGTCGGCGGCAGGGCCGTGCCCGGAGCTCATGCCCAGGCAGCCGAGACCGAGCCCCGATACTTGTAGAGTACTGTTTCCACGTCAGCGCATTTGCATAGTTGTGTCTCCTTCGGACGTTGCTATAGGGGGCCGCGGGGCCGGGCTGACTGGCCAGAGGGCGGAGGATCGGCGTCCACGACTTCAACCGTTCGCCCGGTCGTTGCCGGATAGAGGGCTTCATTGGTCACCAACATCGTCGATCCCGGTGCCAGGATCTGGTTGAGCCGGTCCGCGAAGCCAGCAGGCAGTTTGATTCGGGCGACTGCGTTCGGATCCACCTCGCTCCCCTGCTCCCCCGTGTGCCCGGGCACGCCGATTCTCAGCCACCGAAACCTTGCCGGGTCGGGAACGTATGGATCGGGTACGCCGCTTGGACCCTCCGTGAGGACCAGCGCGTGATCGACGAGTGGAGCATCGCCGAGGACTAGCAGTCGCGCCCGGCCTATCTCGATACCGTTGCGATAGACGACGATACGTTCACTTCCTTTGCTGAGCACAATGCTAACTGGCCCGCTGGAAGACAACTCCGGTTGCCAATGCTCATCCTCAGTGGGTGCAAAGGGCGCGGACTCGACCGGCTGCCCGCCCGCAGGGCTCACTGGAGCAAGATAGCCCGGATGCGCGACGGTCTGCGGTGCCGTCACGTCCGTGCCGATCACGACGGTCATGCCGTTGGGCGAGATGTCGAAGAGACGCCGAGCGAATTCACTCGGCAGATGAATGCACCCATGCGATTCGGGATAGCCTGGGAGCCCGCCGGCATGCAACGCAACACCGCCCCACGTGAGCCGTTCCATGTATGGCATCGGCGCACCTTCGTAGATGGTTGATCGATGCTCCTTTTGCTTTTGCAAGACAGTAAAGACGCCAGTTGGGGTCGCATGCCCCGGCCGCCCTGTGCTGATCGTCGTCGCCCCAATTAGGACACCGTTGCGATAAAGATACGCTCGCTGCTCTGTGATGCTAACGACCATGACCACCGGCCCTGCGGTGACGGCTTGAGCCATCCAGAGAAACTCGCCGTTCTTAAGTCGGCCGATCGGCGTATCGATGGCGACCGACGCTTTTGCACCCCAGAACGGAACCGAGTCGGCCAGAGCAGGCTCCTGTAGTGCCACCGCAACGAGAAGCAGCCTCAGCCAGTGCGAACGACCCCTCCGAACCATGGCAGCCACCTGAACTTTCTGGAATGCAGCGAGTCTATTGGACGCTGGTTTCACCGGATCTACCCTCCTTGCGATTTTCCCGTCGTTCGTTTGTCGGACTTGCCCTCGCTGGCGTGGCTACTGCCGCTGCCGGCGCACGCGCCGCGCTCGGAAGTCCCGAAGCGCTGCACGGCCCGATCGCCCCCAATTTGCTGCGGCGTGCTCTCGAGGCTATGGACCGACATCGGGAGAACATCGCCTTGCGCGATGTCATCGGAGTCGCCGATTTCTCCCTTCCTTCCCGTGCGCCGAGATTCCACCTGGTGAGGCTGGACGACGGCCACGTGCGGTCGCATCTGGTCGCACATGGTAGGGGCTCCGATCCGTCTCGCTCCGGCTGGCTTGAGCGTTTCTCCAACGAACCACATTCGAACGCGACCTCGGCGGGGGCCTACCGAACGGGTTCCTTCTACTCTGGAGGTCACGGGACTTCGATGCGTCTCGAGGGACTCGACGCGACCAACAGCAACGCGCTCGCGAGGGCAATTGTGGTGCACGCGGCGTGGTACGTGAGCGAGAACATGGTCGGCGGCTCCGGCATGCTTGGCCGAAGCCAGGGTTGCTTCGCAGTTGCCGATTCCAGCCTGTCTGCAATCATGACGATGCTGGGACCGGGTCGCCTGCTCTACGCCGACAAAGTCTAAGACCTCCTGAACAAGACTGGTCTGCCGCCGAACGGCACTCGCCGTGAGCGGGCCGCGGATGCGTGGGTCCCCGACGGCGGCTCTCACACGCAATAACGATGCGCGGGTTGCGCCGCGGGTAGCCATCACGATCCGGACACCGGGGCAATCGCGGGATGCCGGCCGACATCGACATCCCCAGCGCGCGCGCCCGAGCTTCGCATTCAGACGGTCGAGGTACAGATACACGATCGGCGTCGTGAACAGCGTCAGCATTTGCCTAAGAATTAGCCCGCCAACCATGGTGAAGCAACGCGGCTTGCGCAGCTCCGACCCCGTGCCCGACTCCAACATCAGCGGCAGGGCACCGAGCAACGCCGCTATGGCGGTCATCATGATCGGTCGGAAACGCAGCAGGCAGGCTCTCCGAATCGACTCGACGGGCGACAAGTGCTGTTCGCGCTCGGCCTGTATCGCGAAATCGACCATCATGATGCCGTTCCTCTTTACGATCCCGATCAGCAGAATGATGCCAATCGTCGCGATGATCGACAGATCGAAGTGGAACGCGGCCAACATGAGCAGCGCCCGGGAGCCGGCGGGCGGCAGGGTCGAGAGTATCGTCAACGGATGAGTAGCTCTCACACGGCATGCCGAGGATGATGTAGACGACAACGAGCGCGGCGAGCATCAGGTACGGCTCGCTCTTCAGCGAGTCCCGGAACGTCTGCGCCGTGCCCTGAAACGTTCCGATCACCGTGCCTGGCAAGTGCATGTTAGCTGCCGTTTGCTGGATAGCGCCGACCGCGTCGCCGAGTGCGGCGGCGGGGCCCAGATTTATCGAGAGCGAGCAGCGCTCAACGTCGCAATCCTGCCCACGCCATAACGAGTCGGAGGACTCCGGCGGTGACGCCGAGCGCCAGGACGCCTGCGACCCACAGCAGCAGCAGCCAGCCGAAGCGTCCGATCCAGCCGGTCGATTCGGCCGAGTCGGCATCGGATCGATCGGGCGTCACGCGTGATACCCGTGCGAAGCATCGACTT
>Ga0335083_10004209_pt1 | contig 18405 bp, 27 predicted proteins | sample Lox_Sample_42_FD_206716 | JGI IMG/M metagenome (GOLD analysis project Ga0335083, IMG submission 206716) | Soil microbial communities from Loxahatchee National Wildlife Refuge, Florida, United States - Lox_Sample_4.2 | ecosystem: Environmental > Terrestrial > Soil > Wetlands | place: USA...
GCAGGTTGAAATTTGGCAAGGCGTCCGCGACCAGTGACAACCCTTGAAAAGCCTGAACGATCGGGAAGCCAGCCATTAAATCAACTCCGGAAATTGAGGGCGACGAGCGCGCCTAGCACCTTGCCAAGCGTCGCCATTTCGCGCATGTCCTGCTTCACGTCGAGTGGCATCCAGGCGGTCGGATGGCGCGGGTCGCGCGCGACCTCGACGTGCTGGAGCAGGTCCGTGATGAGCGCGTGCAGCGCAGTCGGGTCGCAGCCGCCGAGCAGCTTGAACAGTGCGTTCACGCTCGCATCGCTCGCTGCATCCGGCGCCGTGATGACTTCCTGCAGTTGCGCGTACGTGTCGTCGAGCGAATCGACGCGCAGTGCAGACACGAGACGCAGCACGTAGCTGCTCATGGCGAGCGGGTCGACTTCGGTGATGCGATAGCGGCGCTGCGCGTCGCGTCCTGGACAGCTATCCAGGATCGCTACGCGGGCTTCGTCAGTTTGCGGTGTGCTCATGAATCCGGTCCTTATGTGGTGGCGTCGCGCTCGGCCTGCGTGAAGTCGCGCAAGGCGTTGATTGTTACGATTTCCGAAAGATTAAACGCATCCTCGGTCGATAGAACCGTCTCAAGTTCGACGTAGGAGGCGTATTTTGAGTTTATCACGGCAGCAATGAAGGGAGAACAGAAGGTCACGCGGGCGTCCGCGCCGCCGTGCAGGATCATTGCGGCCTGCATTTTGACCGGCATTTCAAGCGACTTGCGATCCACTGCGAACCCGGCATGCAGGGCGAGCGCCGCGTTCTGGATGCGCTCGATGTTGCGCCAGTCATGAATCTGCGGCGCGCCGCCGCGCGTGTGATTGACGAAGCATTCAAATGTGTACGGGGCCTGCGCACCGAGTGATTTGCGGACGGTTGCCAGGTCGCGGAACGCAAGCGCAACAATGCCGCCGTCGGGGTCGCAGTCGGCGGCTTCGAGCAGCGCTCGGGCATGCCGATCGGCTTCAAGTGCGGGTAGTTCGCGAATGACAATTCGCAAGCCTTCGTCCCGGCCGGTGAGTTCGAGGGTCTGGGTCTTTAGCATGGTGGTCTTTGAATGAGAAAGGCCGGACAGCTCTGAGGAACTGCCCCGGCCCGTGCCGCTGTGCCTCCGGGGAGAAGGCTGTCCACCACCACGCAGACGCTACATAGGGTAGCGAATGCGCGGCGGCATGTCAAGCACGACCAAGGGCTTCGTTCTCGGCGTCCCGCCAGCCGGCGCACCAACCGTCCGACTCGTTGTAGTGAAACGGCTTGCCGGCGATGTACGCGGCGCGGCCGGTTTCGTAGAGCGGCTTGTTCTTGCCGTCGCGCTTGAGCGAGACGAAGCGCGCTTCGATGCGGCGGTTGTTGATGTCTTGCGCCTGGCGCGCGTCGTCTGAGAATGCCATCGTTGCAGCCATGTTGAGTTACTCCGGAGCCGTCGCGGGCGATACTTCGATGATAGTTTGCAGGATCGGCTTCCATTTGCGCCAGAACTTGAGTGCGCCAATGTCCATCTGGACGATGCGAGCGTCGTCAAACGCCCACCAATCATCTAGCGGGTGCATCTGGCAACCGATTTGCATGTGCGTCGCCGTATAGCTAACCGGCCACTTCTCGCATTGAAGCGATTTAAGCTCACGCATGTTGCCAGTCGCGCCGTACAGGTCCGCGCCGTACAGGTCCGCGCCGTACAGGTCCGCGCCGTACAGGTCCGCGCCGTACAGGTCCGCGCCGTACAGGTCCGCGCCGCGCAGGTTCGCGCTGCCCAGGTTCGCGCTGCCCAGGTCCGCGCCGCGCAGGTCCGCGCCGTACAGGTTCGCGCCGCGCAGGTCCGCGCCGCGCAGGTCCGCGCCGCGCAGGTTCGCGCTGCCCAGGTCCGCGCCGCGCAGGTCCGCGCCGTACAGGTCCGCGCCGCGCAGGTTCGCGCTGCCCAGGTTCGCGCCGCGCAGGTCCGCCTTCTTGGCAACCGCTGCGGACAGCGTAATCGCAATCGTGTTTTCTTCCGCATCGTGAGAAAACAAGACTGATGCGCGAAATCGCGCCATGATGTCGATTTTCATCTTTGAGCCTTCGTGGTGGTTGGTGTTCGTGAATCTTAATAATCGGTTGCACGAATGTCAAGCGATCGTTTCCTGCACGTTCGTCGGCGTGCCGTAGCACAGCAGATAGCGCGTATTGAACCCGGCGAACTGCGGGTCGGTCGTGCCTTGCAGGTCGGCGAACCATAGCGGCGACGGCATGCCCAGCCATTTTGCGCGGTTGATGTCTACGCGGTCGCGGCACAGGCCGGCGGCTACGACTTGCGTGCCGTTGTAGGTCACGTCGATGAACAGGCCGTAATCCGTCGTCTTAAGATTGATCGTAACGGGCACGTTATCCAGGATCGTATCGAGATCCTGGTTCGCCGCGTTCTGCAGGGGGATAGAGACGAAGCTCACAGTTGCACCGTAGCAATGCGGCCCGACGAGTCGGCGACGAGCAGATTGCCGGACAGCACGCGCTCGGTGCCTGCGTCAAACGTCAGGTCGGGAACACATTGCTGCACGCCGTAGACCGTCAAGGCCTCCTGCTCGTACAGCGACGAAATGAGCACCACGGATGGCGGGCCGCCCAGAATCGAATCGTACGGCAGGCCAACCGTGTCGTCGTAGTAGACCTCGCCTTGCCAGGACAGGCACTGTGTCGCAACGTCCTGCGCCATGCGGTATTCCGGGCCGGTGTTGGTCGCATTAGGTGTGCTGTCTCCGCACGTGGCGAGATTGCCGAACGCGTCGAGCGTGAAGTCCCATGAACCGGTATCGAGCAGGCAGGTATCCATGGCCCGAATGGTAGCACCGAACGCTCGCGCGGTGGCAAAGCGAACGACCGTGTTTATGACGCATATGACGCCAGATAGGTATGTCAGATGTGGTTTGGATACTTCTTGTTTTTTCTAAAACCTACTTAAGTGTCTATATGTATATATAAATAATTTATCTATCTATCTATCTATCTATCTATCTATCTAAAAGTATCTGTCATAGTGTCATTAAGTAGTATAAAGCCATATGCATCAAGGGTTTGCGGATGACCGACGGATGCATGACGGAACGTTATCCACAGGCAGATTCGCGTCATTTCACCCGTTTCGACCGGTTTCGCTTGATTTAGTAACGTAATGTGATAGGCTGTGTGCACTTTCCACCACGAGGTGACACGTACGATGGCGAACCCGCTCAAGATTGACCTGGCTGACGCATTGGCCCAGCCCGAATTTCGCAACCATCGCATTCACGAGGTACGCGGCGAAACGTATTTCAGCGCGCAGTTCCCGACAGTGTCGGGGTCTGGCCGCACCGTAATGTGGGCGCTCGAAGTCGCGTTCGACACGCAGCACGGTCAATGGGGCTGGCGCACCGGCCTGCGCGGTCAGCCGCGCGTGGGCTGGTCACTCGTCCCGCCCGGTGACCCGCGCTGTCGCGACTTCGCCATTGACGTGCGGGATGCGATCGCGATTGAAGCCTTCACATTGACAATACGAGTGACCCAAGCAAGCACGCTGCTTGCAGACCATCCCGCCTAAGCGCTACCCTGATTGCTCCACCACCGGAAATCCTGTCTGAGGCCGCATGGACCAAGCCAGCTTCACCATCATTCGCGCCACTAACTGCGCGCTCGCCAAGTCATTCGACCGTGACGAACACGGCAATCTGCAAAGCTCCGCAATCGCCCACATGACCGAGGGGTATGCGACTGTTGCGCGCGCGTCGGACGTGTCGGAACTTGTCGCGCTGCTCGACCTGCTCGATTCGCACCAGGCGATTACTTGCGGCGTGCCCGTACATGGCGACACGCCGCTTACGACGCGCTCGGGCGCCGCGTTCCGTCCCGATGCCGTCGCGCGTACGAACGAGGCGTTCGTGTTCCCGACCGGGCCCGCGTTCTTTCCGATCGACGTCGATGTTGACGGCGACCGGTTCCGTACAGTTGATTCGGTGCTCGATGCGCTCGAAGCCTGCTCGCCGTGGTTGCAGGACGTGCACCGCGTCGCGCGTCCGTCGTCCTCGTCATTCGTCGACACGCGCGGGCTGCGCGGCGTGCACGTCTATCTCATGGTGACGCGCGGCACGGACATTCCGGCGCTTGCGAAACGCATGCAGATTGAGCAATGGGCCGCCGGCATGGGCTCGATCAAGATTTCGAAATCCGGCGCGCTTCTCGTGCGGCAACTCGCCGACGCGCTCGTGTACCAGCCATCGCGCCTCATGTTCGAAGCCGCGCCTGTGCTGGCGGGCGTCGATCGCAACGTGCCGGCCGACCAGGCCGCCGTCGAGCGCGCGCCGAACATCACAAACGGGCGCCCCGGCGCGCACCGCGCGGGCAACGGCCGCCTCGACGTGCAGGCGTTGCCGCGCATGCGCGAGCTTGACGTGCGCCGGTTCGAAACACACGTTCGCAACGAAAAGGACAAGCGCCGGCGCGAGGCGAAGCGCATTGCGATCGACTATCAGACGAACAACGCGATTGTCGCAGGCTATGACAAGGCGATTGGCGAGCGTTTCGGCCTGCTTGCGACGCGCGCACTCGGTGAAGGCAAACTGCCCGCGTGCTGGGAACTCGCGACGCAGGATTATGGACGCATCACGGTTCAGCAAATGCTCGACAAACCGGACGCCGCGCTCGGTCTGCAGGTTGCCGATCCGTTCGATAGCTGGCGGTCCGACCTGAAACCCGCTCATTTCACGAAAGCCGAGATTGTGCTTATGGGCGACGATATGGGCGTCTGGTCGCACAAGCTGCAAACGTTCTTCAAGTTCGACAAGGAGGCGTCAACTGACCTGTCGGAGCCGATCGAACTGGCCGCCGAGAAGCTGTGCGGCCTGGTCGAGTATCCCGAACCTGTCGGCAAGAAAGCCGCGCCGCTCGTCAACGTGAAACATGGCCTCGCGTGCCTGCTCGACGAGATTGGCGTGAAACCCGCGACGGACGTAACAACCGGTCTGATATCCGCCGATGGTCTCCCGACGAAAGCGGCGTTACTCGATGCACTCTCGCGCATCGGCTGCAAATCCGTTTCGATCGCCGCGATTGATACCGCACTCGAAACGCTGGCGGCCGATAATACGGTCGACCCTTGGCGCGACGCCGTGCTCGCGCTGCCGCGATGGGATGGCGTACCGCGTCTGGACAACTTCTTCCCCGAGCTTTGCGGCGCGTTACCGTCCGAGGCGCTGCTTGCGACCACGCAGCAGCTCTTCGCGGGCGTGGTGATGCGTCAGCTACACCCAGGGTCCGCCGTGCCCGTGGTGCCCGTTCTGATCGGTCCTGGGGGTACTGGCAAGTCGTACTTCGTTCAGCAACTCGCCGCCGCGCTCGATTTTCCGCAACCGCCAGCGGTGGTGTTCACGGAACTCATCCGCATGACGATGACGGCCGCGCAGAGTCCGATTGCGGAGCTGGCCGAAATGTCCGGCATGGGCAAGCGCGACCAGGACGAAGTGAAACTGTGGACAACGGACACGAGCGACACGTATCGCGGACCGTGGGACAAGCGCGCGAGCGCGCACCCGCGCCGTTTCGTGTTGATTGGAACGGCCAACAAGCACGAGACGAACCGCGATGAAACGGGCAATCGCCGTCTCATGCCCGTCCACCTCGCGCATCCGATCGATCCGCATTGGGTGACCGAAGCGAAGCAGATATTCGCCGAGGCGAAAGAGCGCTTTGTCGACAAGGAGGGCGAATACGAGCGGCTCATCCGCCGCGCCGCCGCGCTCGTGAAGGACTACAACGATGCGGATATGCGCAACGGCATCGGCACGCCGGCGGACGACCTTGACGAATTGATGCCGCCCATCCTGTGTGCGCTGTTGCGCGCGAGCAATGACGGCAAGGTGCGCAGCGCTGATATCCGCACGAAGCTGGACGCGTCGCCACAAGGTCGCAATGCGCACGCCCGCGCCTACGCCCGCTGGATGATTACGCGCGGATGGGTCGCGGGGCGCTCGACGGCGACACGTTTTTACACGCCGCCTCAAGAATTCATTGACGAATACATGACGCCTGGACTAGACTTGTCGCAAGCCGCCAGCCCGTTCGCTGCGGTTACCACCACGCATTAAGGAGGCATGAATGAAAGTAGCTGCGATCGGCAATTGCGAAATCCGCGACCAATGGGGCGATACGCTCGCGCGATTCAACACATTCGGGCAAGCGGTCAAAGCATGCGTCGCTAGCGATTGGCGCGGGACGTATCGCATCTTCGAATGCGAGAAAGGCGGCAAACGCGCCGCTTGGATCGAAATCGCGACCTACGAATCGGAGGCATGAAATGCTCACCGTCAATACGATGGTCGAAATCAACCGCGATGGCCTGTGGACACCCGGCGTCGTGATCGCCGAGAATCCGCACCGTCTCGTCATCGCCGTGTGCGGCAATCGCGCGCACCGGGCGTACATCTCGCGCGCTGCGAACTGGCGTTCGTTGCCGAAAGTCGTTCAGGGCCCACGCCGTCGCGCGGTACAGCAGGCGCACAACGTTTTCGCGGGGGCGTGATGCGGCTCAAGCAAACCGATGCGGGTGCGCTCGTGCCTGATCCCGATCATTGGACCGTTGAGGAAGCCGCCGACTTTCTCGTCGGCCTGCCTGCGCCGCTGACCCGTCAGCAGTTGGGCAAGCTCGGAAAGGACTGTTCGGTGGTCTGTCGTATCCAGCAGATCGCCTGGACGATTCGCCCGACGCCGAACAAGCCCTGGCCGAACGAGCGGGCTTACACCCAGCCGGTCATCCTCGAAGTGTTCAGGGCGAATCCCGACACGCGCGACTACGTGCCGGACGCCAATACGGAGCGTGTACAATGATCCGCACCTTTCGCATTACCGTCCTCGTCGAGGAAGTGACGGAACCCGCCTCGCCGACGGCGGGCGTCGCGCAGTTTCGTAGCAAGCACTACGTCGACGAGCGCTCGCTATACGACGCCCGTTTCCCGTGCGACTGGTTGCGCGCGGAGCTCGAAGTGCCGCTCAAGCGCGCCTCGCACGATCTGGCGCCCACGATCTACAAGCACATCAATCCGGAGCCTGCCCCATGATGCACGTAATTGGCGCGGAAGTCAGCGAGTTCGCCACGCAATGGGAATCCGACGTGCCGACGGTTGTGGTGACCGCGCCAACCGCGTTTGCAGTCGGCGACACGATCAAGACGTGTGAAACGACCAGTGGCGTCGCCACAGGCCGCTATATCCTCGCCACGGTCACGGGCGTCGTGCCACTATCGGGCATGTTCGTGACGGTACACCAGACCATCTTTCAACGAGCCGTTCAGTAAGCTCGATTGACCTAAACGCGACATTCCGGTAAGATCGGATGTCGCGTTTCTCATTCCACCACCATGAAAAAAACTCCGCGATGGTATCAGGCCGAAGCGTGCAGCGAAGTTATTGGCGCGCTCGAAGCCGCAAAAAACGTCAACCCCGTCGCTGCGATCGTTACTGGCGGCGGCAAATCCCTGCTCAATGCGATGCTGATCGAGCGCATTGCGCAGTTGCACCCGACCGCGCGCATCCTGTGCCTCGCGCCGTCAATGGAACTCGTCAAGCAGAACGTCGAGGAAGCCGTCGGATACCTGGCGCCCGCGCTGCGCGCAAAGCTCGGCGCGTACTGCGCTGGCCTGAACATGAAGGACCGGTTGAGCCAGTACATCATCGGCACGCCACAATCGGTCATGCGCAGCGCCAAACGGTTCGGCCGCATCGATTACGTGATCTGGGACGAAGCGCATCTGGCCGACATCAACCAGAAAACGGCGAAGAACATCGTTGACGCGTTCCCCGACGCGCGCCACATTGGCATGACGGCGACGGATTTTCGCATGCAAGGTCTGAAAGTCGTGCCGCTCACGCAATGCGGCCTGTTCAACGCGAAAGTCTACGATCTGACGAGTGGGCGCAACTTTAACCGCCTCGTGCGCGAAGGGCACCTTTCGCCGATCGTCTCGCCGTCGATCCGCTTCCCGCAGGTCGACACGAACGGTGTCAAGACAAAGGGTGGCGATTTTGACGAGGCCGAACTCGCCCGGCGCGCGATGGACGTGACGCGCGAGTGCGTGAGCGTCGCGCTCGACAATGCGCAGGAACGCAAGCATTTCATGTGGTTCGCGGTCAATATCGAGCACGCACACATGATCCACCAGGCGCTGCTTGACTGCGGCGAGTCGGCCGTCGTGATTCACGGCGAACTCGACAAATCCGAGCGCGTGTCCGGCATCGAGGAATACCTCAAGAAAGAGCATCGCCACGTAGTGAGCGTCGCGATGCTCACGACAGGCTTTAACGCGCGCTTCGTGGATTGCCTTGTAGTGCTGCGCCCGACGCGCTCACTCATCTTGTGGAAGCAAATTGTCGGGCGCGGCCTGCGCCCGTATCCAGGCAAGGATAACTGCCTCGTGCTCGACGCTGGCGGCAATTTCGCGCGCCATGGCGCCATCAATCAGGAAGTGACCGAGGGCGACTCGCGCGCGGGCCTGTGGGTCTGCACGGACGAAGAAGTGCGCAGCCCGTTCCCGGTCAAGCTGCCAGACGGCACGACGGCACCAAGTCGCGAGCGCAGCGGCATTCGCTTCCCGATCAATTCGCCCGACCAGTCTGAGTTCGATCTGCGCGTGCTGCTTGGCTTGATGGAGCCCGACGCGCCAGGCTGCAACTATCTGAACGACGCCGAGCATATGACGTGCCGCCAGTGCGGCCGGCCGCGCCAGGGCTTTCTGTCGATTCGCCAGCGCAAGGAAAAGAGCGACCGCAACGCATTCGGCAGCGACGACACCTACGAGATTCACGACGAGGATTCGATCGTCAAGCGCGACGAGATTTGCGTCGAGACGCGCCAGTTGCCGGTGCGCGACATGCGAATGACGCCGCGTGGCAACTCGTCGCTCGAATTCACGTTCACGACCGACTACGGCCCGTACAGCCTCGCGCTGGATTTCGACCGCACGAGCGCGGACAACCAGTTCTTCGCATTCAGTCGAAAGTACTTCGAGAAAGCGACAGGCCGCAAGCTGCCGACCGAGGCATACCGTGTGCTGCTGCAGAAGGACCTGATACCCGCGCCAATTGATATTACGTTGACGAAATACGAGGATCAACGTATATTCATCACTGAAGTTCGTTGGCTTCGTAATGACATTCTGGAGAGTTTCAGATATGACCCGAGTTACAGATGACGCGACGCGCTGGGTGTGGCTGCCTGCATCGATCAGACCACTGCGAAAGGGGCTTTACGAGGTCAACTACGCAGGCGCAACGCACGGGCGCACTCGCCGTTATTGGAATGGAATCGAGTGGCTGCTGTGCAAAACTAAACGGGAGCGTTTCGGCGCGTGTCACTTCGGGGAGAATCCGGGCGACACGTGGCGCGACGTTGCACAATCAGTTGACACCACGATAAAATCCACCACATGGACAGATTACTCTTTCTCGACTTCGAGACGACGAGCCAAACCGACCTGAAAGCCCACGGGCTAGGCCGGTATCTCGCCGATCCGACCACGCGCCCATACTGCTTCACGTTTCGCCTGCCTGGCATGCAGTGCGCGGACCTGTGGACGGAAGGCCAGGAGATACCTGAGCAAGTCGTGCGTGCGCTCGATTCGCATCTGTTCGTCGCGCACAACGCGCCGTTCGACTTCTGGATATGGAATACGTGCCTGCGCCGAGCATACGTCTTACCTGAGATTCGCATCGAACAGGTGCGCTGCACGGCGGCGCGTGCCCGATACAACGGCTTGCCGGGCTCGCTCGCCGGCGCTTGCGAAGCACTCGGCCTGCCGATCCAGAAAGACCTGGAGGGCGGCGACGTGATGAAGGAAATCGCCGCGCATCCGGAATGGGATTCGCGCGATCCGGCGCACGCGGAGAAGTTCGCCCGCGTGTTCAAGTATGCCCTGACCGACACGGACGCGATGCACGGCCTTTGGCACGCAACGAAGCCGCTGCCCGCACGCGAGCAGGCATTCTTCGAACTCGACATGCGCGTCAACGATCGCGGCTTCGGGGTGGACGTTGAAGCCGCCGCCGCGATGGAGGAACTGAAAGAGTTCGCCGAGGCGCAGCTCGATTACGAAATGGCGCTGCTCACGGACGGCAAAATTCTCGCTGCATCCGAAGTAGCCAAGATCAAGGAATATGCCCACACGATGGGCGAGGACATCGATGATGCAGGCCGCGAAGCGCTCAAGAAAATTCAGGAGAAAGCCGATCTACCGGAAAGTGTCAAGGCGGTCATTGATTTGCGCCTTGATGCGTCGCGAGCCCCTAAGAAATCGGCGGGCATTCTACGTGCACAGGTTGCTAACCGTCTTCAACACTCCACGATATACCATGGCGCGTTGTCTGGACGCTCCACCGCGCGCGGCGCAGGCGGTACGCAAACCCTCAATACGGCCCGTCCGCGACCGGGCTTCGATACGGCCAAGTGTGAAGCGATCATATCTGCGGTGCTTGCGCGTGACGTTGGGTTTCTTACGAGCGAAGGTGTAGGTCCGATCCTGGCCGCAATGGCCGACGCACAGCGCCAGTTGTTCATGGCAACCGTGCCAGGGCGCGTACTGGTCGGGGCCGATCTGTCGGGCATCGAAGCGCGCTTTGCGCCGTGGCTCGCGAACGACTTGCCGAAGCTCGAAGCGTTCGAGAAAGGTTTGGACGGTTATAAACTCGCAGCCATGGATATTTTCGGCGTGACATATGATGCCGTCACGAAGGATCAACGGCAGGTGGGCAAAGTCGCAGACTTGCTACTGGGCTTTGGCGGAGGTGACGCGGCATATGCACGGGGCGCAGCAAATTACGGCGTGCAACTTTCACCCGAGTTTATATCCGAAGTCGTGTTCAAGTGGCGTGCAGGGCGGCCAGCGTTTGAGCGGTGGTGGTCCGTGCTCGAGTATGCCGCGCTCATGGCACTCGATCAACCGGGCCGCGAAATCGAAGTGCCGGTCGGCCGCGACTTCTGCTCGAAAGTCGTGTTCGTGCGCGACGATCTTGCGCTACGCATGCGCATGCCGTGTGGCTGGCGCGAAATCAGCTATCACAACGCGCGCCTGCACCTGGAACCCGGTGCGAGCGTGCCGGTCGCAGTCTACGACAAGCCGGAAGGCTACATTGAGACGCTGGACCGCAAGATCCTGTCGAACAACCTGACGCAAGGCGCGGCGCGTGATCTGTTCTGGTCTGTGCTGCTCGACATCGATCATCCGCTGTCGCCGATCGTACACCACGTCTATGACGAGGCGCTGCTCGAAGTGCCAGAAGAACTCGCCGCGATGCGCGAGCAACAACTCGTCGAGCGCATGGTGCGCGGCGAGCCCTGGTGCCCCGGTCTCCCACTTGGCGCCGAGGGCTGGCATGGCCTGCGCTGGCGGAAGTAACGCACTTGACACGCGGTTTATCTGTCCGTAACATTGCTAGCAGATAAACCGCAACGAGGATTGACGCACATGAAAGAACCGAAAGCGCTGAGCGCCGATCTGACCGATTGGAGCGTCTCGGACCTGACCGAAGCACTCGGCACGAAACGCTCAATGGAAGTGCTAGGCACGACGGCGCGCGTGATCTACACAATTCGCCACACGAACGCGGTCGGCTTCGAGCGCTTCATGAAGCTCGTCGAGGCCGTGCGCGCCGACGAGGCCGCCTGCCGCGAGCGCCTCACGGTGCTGCGCAAGCTGCACGCCTCGCGCCGCGTCACGAAGTAGGATTCATCTTTAACCACCACATGGAGTACGTATGAACTTGCATTTTGAATCGCTGGACGAATTGCATGACATGATTCGCGAAATGGGTTATGTGAAAGCGGATCGCGGATACACCGCGTCGGTGCGCCCGCAAACGGAACTCGATCGCGCATGCGGTAACGCGCCGATCGTGGATATCGTGTACGCGTCGGACACGACGTTCGGAGACGCACCGGGTGCTACGATCGAGGAACGCATCCTCAACCTCGAAGCGGAAGCGATTGCCGAGTTGGCGATTGCCGAAGCGGGTGAACAGGGAAACGGTCCGGCGCCGACCGCGCAACCGGAACCGACGAAGCGCAAGCGCCGTACGAAGGCGGAAATGGAAGCCATCCGTGCTGCGGAAAATGGCCAGATTGCGGACGCTGCTGCGACTGTCGAATCTTCTTCGACACAAGCTACCGGCGCGGGATCGAATCCCTTCGAAGCGAGCACGAACAACCCGAGCGTGGCGACGCAAGCCATCCTGAACGCACCGAGCGGGCAGGCGGCGACGCTGGCGGGCATCCAGGCGATGCAGAACAGCCCGTTCGCACCGACGACGGAAGATACTACTGCCGCCACGACCGACACTGGTGCGCAGAATGCCACGGCGGCAACGACTGACGCCGCGACGTACGTCGAAACGCGTTCGCTCGAAATCCTGTCAACGCAGACCGAACCGCTCACGGCTGTCAAGCACATGCACCTGTGCCGCGACTTCATCGCCAAGCACGGCCAGGCGCGCTACCTCGAAGCGTTCGCGCTCGCCGGCCTGCCCGCGACGATCGGCACGTACAAGCCCGAGCAGTGCGCCAAGCATCAAGCCGCGCTCGAATTCCTCGCACTCGTATAAGGCGCGGCCGCTATGTTCGCATCTATTCTGTGGTTGAGCGTAGCGGCCTTCACTGTCCTTTGGGCAGTGACTGGCGGCGAGTGGTGGGGCTTCGGTGCGTGCGCGTTGCTCGCCGTGCGCGGCGCGCTGCTGGTATTCGTTCTGCTGTCGCTGTCCAATCCGCGTGAGCGCGTGGCGGCACGGAACTCGTATAAGCGCCCGTCACAAGCAACCCGCATCGGCGACTTCCTGCTCGACTTCGCATGGCTTGCGACGTTCGGCTGGTTGGCACAGCACGGGGCGCACTACGGAATGCCTGCCGTCATTCTCTTTCTGGCGGGCATGCTGCTGTACGAACTGATCCATATGACCTTGGAGCCGACGCGATGACCGCCTTGATCCTGTTCGGAATCTTTCTGGTGCTCGTGCTGTATTTCGCCGGGCGATTGCTGGATGCCGTCGTGCGAGCGGTTTTCCGGGTCGTGGTGACGTTCGTGAAGCTGCCCTGGTACATCGGGGTCGGCGCGTGGCGCGCAAGCCTCCTGGCGCGGCGTTTCGTGCGCTGGTGCGAGAAACAGTACGTTGCGGCCGAGCGCCGCGCGCGAGGCGTGTGATGAGCGATACATTCATCGCCTACATCGAGTTCAAATCATTCTGCGCGAGATGGGAAGTTACAGCCATGTCGTACCGAGAATTTATGACCTACGCCCCATCGGTTTGCGCATTGCCGGGCTATTGGTGCGACGTATAGCAAAAACGGCCCTTTCGGGCCGTTCTTCATTTCCGCTTGTAGCTATCTGCGGTTTGGCGAATCTCGCGCATGTTCGCGTCCATCGCCCGGTGCATGTCTTTCGCGTGCTCGGCCTTGCGCTGCACCGAGTAGGCAATCGCTTCTGCCTGCTTCGGAGGCTTGCCCGCCTCCACTTCTTTCCGTATGTTTTCCGACCTTGCCTTGTCCGATTTGCCTTCGATGAGTGGCATTTGAATGCTCCTTTACGGGGTGATTGCCGCCGACACGTAGATGTAGCCCTGATACAGGTATGTCACGACGCCAGCGGCGGACACCGCCTTGATGTCGTACAGTGCTGCTACGTCGCCGCACGAAGAATACGGCAACGCGGCGGTATCGACGTGTCCGAACGTGACCGTATAGTTGCCGCTCGCGTCAGTCGTCAGCGTGATGACCGAGCCGCCGGGCGTTGTGCCAGCGCTCGACAGCGCGAGCAACGGCGTCGCGCCGATGTACGCGCGCAGGTCCATCGTCAGCGTGTAGCCAGTCAGCGGCACAGGCGTACCGTTGACCGACCAGTTGAGCGCAATGGACCGATCCCCGCCCTGCTTGAGCGCGATGTCGAGCCGCTGAACGTCCAGCGGCGGCAGGGTGCAGTTGCACGTCATGACTTACGCGGCCGTTACGCGGTTGCGATCGGCGCGAATTCCAGGCGCGCGAACACGAATTCAACCACGCCCGGCTGCAGGATCTTCTTGCCGCTCGGGGCCTTGAACGACTTCATGTAACCCTGCGTGTAGTCGTACACAAGGCCATTCGAGGGGCTCGTGATGGTCAGGTCGTGCTGCAGCTTGGTACGATTCTGCACTTCGTACAGATAGACGTTCTGCCAGAGCGCGAGCGAAGGCGAATCGGCCTGCAGGGTGATCGTCAGCGGCACTTCGTTGAACACGAAGCCCGCCGAGAGCTTGCCGTCGATACCCATCGAGTATTCGCCGTTCTCGACCGCGCCCGGGTCGAACGCATCGTCGGCGGCGTAGCCCTGCACGCGCTGCGCGGCAGGGTACAGCGCCTCGATCGTTACCTGCATGCTCGAATTCGCGGTAGTAAGTGTACCGGACATGTCTGCTTCTCCTTAGATGACCGCGTTCGAACCGGCCGTGATTTGCTGGATGCTGCCGCCGTCCGTGTACCAAAGCGTGACCTGCGGGCTCGTGCGCGTCGTGCGCGCCTGGACCGGATTGGCAGGGTCGGTGATGAGCAGATACCAGCCGCGCGTCTGGATGACCGTTGCCGCGTCCACGCCGCCCGCCGCGTTGTTGATCTCCTGGATTTCCGACTGGCTGAGCGTCACACCGGCACGGATGATGCCGGCCGTGACCGCCGCCTGCACGACATCCTTGGCAGCGCGGTACAGCGCCGTGTAGCCGTCCTGGTTGTACGGCACAGACCCGTACGCAAGCAGCGCCGTAAACCAGGCGAGCTGCAACTGCGCATTGAGGTAAATCTGATCGATATAGGTGTCGACCCACAGGAACTCGCCCGACACGCTGCCGTTGACGGCAATCGTCCAGGTGTTCGCCGCGTTGGCGTAGCCACCGATGAACGTGTAGTTGTTCGACTTGAGCGCCTGTGCGGCGGCTTCGGTCGTCACGAGCGGGGCGATGCCCGACACGAACTGGCGGAACATCAGGTTGCTTCGGCCGTTCGCGACGTTGAAATTGATCGCAGCGGCGTAGCCCATGAGGGCGCCCGCTTCGGCATACGAGCCATACAGCGGCGTCGTGCCCTGGTAGGGGATCGCAAACACCTGCGCACCGAACGAGGCAGAATTGTTCGGCGTCGTGCTGGCCGCATCCGTGTCAGCGGCGACGAACCAGAACTTGAAGTTCTGACCGCTGTTCCATTGCGCGTAGGCGAGGCGATCGGACAGCGACGCCTGGTAGGCCAGCGCAAACGATGCCCAGTTGCGCGAAAGACCGACTGCGCGCGCCATCACGGATGCGGGCGTATCGGCCGCGACGCCGACCGGCTGCAACGTAGCGCCAGACGCGACGGTCAGGCCGATGAGCGGGGCGAGCGTGCCGGTCGCGTCCGACATCGCGGCCGTTGCGCCAGTGAGCGTCGTCGTGACCGTAAAGCGGTTGCGCAGTGAATCGTACGCGAAGGTGAAGTCCGGCGACGTGAAAGCGGCCTGGATGATCGATGCAGCGTTCGCGAACGACGTTGCAGCGGCGAGCGAAATGCTGGCGGCCGTGTGTGCAGTGGCAGTCGTGATCGTGAGCGAACCCGACAGTTCCTGCAGCTGCGCGAGCGTGAGTGATCCGAGCGAGGCGCCGTACTCGGCGGCACCGATAGCCGACGCAACGTAGCGCACGAACTTCAGGTCGTATGGGAGCTGGCCGCCGTTGATGACGCCGGGGAAATAGTTGTTCGCAATGATCGATTCGGGCGAGCCCGAGCCATACCAGTTGAGAACGTCCGTTTTGTTGTAGAAGTCGGCAAGCTGCACAGGCAGCACAGACGGATCTTCGGTCACAACGAGGCCGGTCAGACGGCCGGGCGTACCGGTCGCGCCGATGACGCCCGGCAACATTGTGACGATATCGTCGATCGGAATCGCGGTATTACCCATTGAAATGCTCCTGTTTGAATATGGCTATCGCCATCGTGATTCTATCACCACAAACTATGACAGGGGTACAACGTCCACTGGCACCGCGTCGATGGTCGCGTCTGCGAAGAACGCCTGCGGCAATGTCACGGTCTGGTTGACCTGGCCGTATAGCTTGACGAGGTAACGCGACTCGAACTGCCCTTCGCCATTGACGATCGTCAGCAATTGCGGCTGGTCGGCGTAGAGCGGCGTGATCGCGAACGGCGTGCCATCCGGCCAGTTGTCGATCGTCCACATCGTGCGCCAGGCACCCGCGATGGTCGCCGCCCACGTCGCCGCGTCCGGGCCGTAGCAATCGACTTGCCAGGATTGCTTGACGTGCAGTTCATTCGCGACCACGCCCGCCGGGTTTGTTGGATCGACGTTCGGCGTGTAGTCGCGAATGTTCTGGTTCAACGCTTCATTGACGAGCGGCTGGATGATTGCGTAGTCGCCGCCGGCGGGCGTCGCGATGAAGTTCTGGTTGCCTTTCAGGATGCGCGATTGCAGCGGATCGTTCGCGTTCGTGATGTCGACCATGAACAGCGACGCGACCCACGCCCATACCTGATCGAACACCGTGTCAGGCGTCGGCGACAGGACGGCGGGATAGACGGGAGTGCTCATGTCAGAATGTCCATTGCGTAGTGCCGACAGTCGGCAGCCCCGGCAGCGTCGCGAAGTCAACGCCAGTCGCGCGCAGATAGTCGAGCAGTGCGTTAATCGAGCCCGCCGTCAGTTGCTCCGTAACCTGGAATGCGCACCAGTCGGGCCACCATTCGAGCACCTGCGTGATGTAATACCACTTGCAGCCGACCGCGACGACATCGCCGCCCGTGCCATCCGGGCGCGACAGGTCGCCGAAGCGGCCATACGCGTAAATGTTGAGGTACGACGTGTTATACGTCGCGCCGCGCTCGCGCGTGAGCGGATCGTGCTTTTCCGGCTGCACCTGCAGTTCGGCCGTCACGTACTGAAACTGCGGCTGCGCAATGCCGCGCACCGTCTTGTAGCCCTGCGACACAAAGACAGTGCCTGGCTGGTCGGGGTTGTTCGCCGTGATGGCACCACGGACGATTGCGTGCAAGTCCAATTACGCCCCCGTGTTGACTTCATACTCGATGCTATTCATGAGCGTCGAATGGAAAATCAAGCCATGGTTTCGGCCTTTTACGGCCGCCCATTCGTCGGAATTGTCGGCGGGCCATCGCGCGACCGTCTCGCGCAGTGCATCGCGCATCGCCTGTCCGGCCGTATCTAACGCGTCTTGTACACTTGAACCGCTATGCAACATGACGACGAGTCCGCGCGTCCAGGCCGCTTTCTTCGCAGCAAGCGTCTGCTCCATGAACGGTCGCGCGATGCGCTGCGTGCCGCTACCGTAGTTAAGCGCCGCCGCGATCATCGCAACGGGTTTGCCGCCGCGCGGATCGGGATACGGCTTGCCGCCGTCGGCCGGCGTGATCGTATCGTGCGGATAGGTCGCGCCCGCGAGAATGCCTGCCTTGACGGACGCACTTTCCCACTTGCGCTTATCGAGCACAAGGCCGCGCCGTGTGACGGTGCGCGCCATTACAGGCCGCCCGCGTCGGTCGAGTTGATGCCGCCCGGTACGAACACCGGGTAGCCGTCATACGCCTGCGCGCGACCAATACCGCTGTTGCCGCTCGCCATGTAACGCGTGCTGCGGTACGGCGCGCTAGCCGTCCAGAACTCGAGTCCGTATTGCGTCTGACAGTACCAGGCGGCCATTGCGGACTGCACGGGCATGCGCACCTCAAACGCCGTCGAGACGCTGCCTTGCGAGGCCGACGTGATGTTGCCTGCCGGGCGCTGGCCGGGCGTGCCGCGCTGCCCGCACGGGTAGAGCGACAGCAAATGCGCGACGAGCAGGTAGAACAGGTACGTCAGTACGTTGTCGTCGCACACGGGCGAGCCGTGCGTGTTGTCGAGCAGCGCCGCCTGCGCGCGGTTGAACATCGCAGTCGCGTATGCAGGGTCAACCTGCCCGAATTCCGGGAAGGCCGCTTTGAACGCGCCGAAGTCGAACGTGATGCGGTAGGCGGGTGTGCTCATGCTGGAAGCTCCGTTCGGGTCGTTACCCGATTACTCAGCGGCGCCGCGATCCGGGGCGCCGTTCGGCTGAATTTCCACGCCGATGCCGCCGACGCCTTGCGGGTTGCGCGGATCGATCGGATTGAAGCCGGCGTTCACGTCCTTGCGGTCCATCGCCTTGTCGCGCGCGCTGTCCGCGTCGAGTGCGAACACGAAACCATTTTTGATGAACTTGCGCTCGCCGTACGCGAGCGTGATTGCGTCCCACACGTCGGTCGGAACGTCGGTCATGCCGTGACCGGCAATAGCGTAGGGGGAGTGCAGCCCATGCAGCTTGACGGTGTGCTCGCCGAGCTTGATTTGAATGCCGT
>Ga0335083_10004210_pt1 | contig 18403 bp, 22 predicted proteins | sample Lox_Sample_42_FD_206716 | JGI IMG/M metagenome (GOLD analysis project Ga0335083, IMG submission 206716) | Soil microbial communities from Loxahatchee National Wildlife Refuge, Florida, United States - Lox_Sample_4.2 | ecosystem: Environmental > Terrestrial > Soil > Wetlands | place: USA...
CGCAAGGGCCGGAATGGCAGGCCTATATACGCGCCCAGGGGGAGTACGCCGCCAAGGTGCTGGCGGCAATTCCGGGGCGCGACGCCCTCGCCGGCGCAATCAGCAAGAACACCGGCGCCCTCGCCATGGTGATAAGCGTGCAGACGGGCGGGGAGGCGGTGTTCATCGAGCGCCGCCCAGCCGGGGCGAATACCTCGAAGCTGTTCATGCGTGACGGCGCGGCGGGTGCGGATACGCTGCTCATTGACCCGGACAGCTACGCCAAACCCGGCGCGCATGCCGAGCTGGACTGGTGGCAGGCTTCGCCGGACGGCGCTCACGTTGTTTTCGGCATTTCCGGCGGCGGATCGGAACGCTCGGTGCTGCGCGTGCTGGACGTGGCGAAGAACACTGTCCTGCCCGAGACGATCGACCGCACCAACTGGGCCAGCCCGAGCTGGCTGCCGGATGGCTCGGGGTTCTGCTACAACCGGCTGCAGGACGTGCCGCCCGACAGCCTGGATTACGAGAAGAACAGCCTGTGTTGGCTGCACCGGCTGAATACCGACCCGGCCCAGGATGTGAAACTCTTCGGCCGCGGCGTGGATGCGGCGGTGGCGGTGCAGGATATCGACGCGCCGGGGATCGCCGCAACACCCGCGTCGCCGGTGGCCATCGGCGTGCTGGAAACCGGCGTGCAGAATGAGTTGACGCTCTACGCGGCACCTCTGGCCGATGTGCTCGCCGGGCATCCGGCCTGGGCCAAGATCTGCGATCCAGCGGATGACGTGACCAGCTTCACCGTGAGCGGGGAGGAGATCTTCCTGCTCACGCACAAGCATGCCTCGCACTACAAGGTACTGAAAGTTACTGCGGACAAGCCGCAGATCGCCAATGCGGTGGAGGTTGTGCCGCAGAGCAAGGCGGTGATCCGCGCCATCGAGGCAGCGCAAGACGGGCTGTATATCCGCGAGTTGGATGCCGGGCTGGCGGGGCTGCGCCGGCTCGGGCCAGATGGCAAGATCACGCGTGTGGAGCTGCCGTTTCCCGGCGCCATCGACGAGGATTCGTTCTACGCCGACACGCTGCATGACGGCGCGTGGTTCGGCCTGGAGTCCTGGGTGCGGCCCCAAACCATTTGCCGCGCCGCGCCGGATGGCACGGTGGCGCAGACGGACATCGCGCCTCTGCCGCCGATCGATGTTACGCCCTATGCCTCGGAGGAGGTGTACGCCGCCGCGCGCGATGGGGTGGGCGTGCCGCTCTCCATCGTCTATCGCAAGGGGCTGAAGCGCAATGGCTCCGCGCCGCTGCTGTTGGAGGCTTATGGCGCCTACGGCATCACGCTCGACCCGGCCTTCCTGGCACGCTGGCTGCCGTTTCTCGATGTGGGCGGGGTGTTCGCCGTGGCGCATGTGCGCGGCGGCGGCGAGTTGGGCGAGGAGTGGCACCTGGCCGGGCAGAAGGCGCAGAAATACCACACCTGGCAGGACGCCGAGGATTGTATGCTGCACCTCATCCAGGCCGGCTACACCTCGCATCGCCGCGCCGCTGTTATCGGCGGGTCGGCCGGTGGCATCACCGTGGGGCGGCTGCTCACCGAGCGGCCGGATCTGGTGGCGGTGGTGATCGACATGGTGGGCGTGTCCGACGCGCTGCGCAGCGAGTTCTCGCCCAATGGGCCGCCGAACATCCCCGAGTTCGGCACGGTGAAGACCGAACAGGGCTTCCACGACCTGCTGGCAATGGATGCCTGCCAGCATGTGCATGAGGGGGTGAAATACCCCTCCGTGCTGCTCACCACCGGGCTGAACGACCCGCGCGTATCCCCCTGGGAACCGTCGAAAATGGCGGCGCGGCTGCAGGCGGCCACGGCCTCGGGCAATCCGGTGTTGCTGCGCGTGGATGCCGATGCCGGGCATGGAATCGGCTCCACCCGCGCCCAGCGCGATCAGGAAACCGCGGACATCATGGCTTTTGTTCTGTGGCGGACGGGGGACCCTCGATTCCAACCTCATAACTAGCTGATATTGTTGTGATATTCTGGATTGCGCCGGTTCTGCCTATAGGGTTTTCCATAGCCAAGCGGGCGGCTGGGCGGTGTCCCTAGCACGACGCCCTCGCTTTCCGGTAGTCTTGGAGTCGTTACGTCAACTCGGGAGCAATTATGTCGTTCTTGCACGCCGTCTGTGACTACGTGACCACAATTATCAACAACTGGCTCGGCTACGTCGGTACTGGTTCTTTCCTATTATTCGTGCTCGTCCCTAAAACGCTAGGTGAAGGGCATAAGGTGGCGGCGTATCTTAGGCTCCTGGATCAGAATCGTAGGTTCTTTCTCTACCTATGCCTTGCTTGCTTCGTTTGTTCTAATTTTCAAGCATTTTATGATGCTCGGACACAGGCACAAGCAAACCTTACCGCCTGTCAGGTGTCACCTGCGGCATTAGCGCAAGTAATGAAAGAACTTCCAACTTCCTTAAAGGGGTTGAAACCCGGTGACCCTTGGAATGATGGTGGCATCTTTGCCACTGCACAGCCATAGCGGACACTAAAGCAGCCTCGGGCCTGTACTTACCCCCGCCAGAGCAAATGAGCAGGGGCGATTAAGCCTTATGTCCCGCCAACAGGAGCGACTCTTATGCAAGGAACACAGTTCATCTTCGCGGCTGAAAACATCCGGCCAAGCAACCCCGTGTCCCCTGATCGCAGCGGGGAATTACGAGCCTTACTAGACAACGCTGATAAAACATTGGGGCAGGCCGCAGCTAAGCTAGCCGGTGATCACATACGCGCATCAAGTCTCGTTCCGCTGAACGACGGCCAAAATATAGAGATCGTCGTCAACAATGGTACGATGGACATGATAGCCGTACAGATTCTGGAACTGTATTTAAAGGAAGCGGGCCTAGAACTTCTTTAGATACAGGCAGTTAACCAGAGGTATCACCAGCAGGTTGAAGGGAACCCGTTGGCCGCAATTTTCTGCCAATTTGGCCCGAGCACGTTTCTGGCCGGAATCGCATTCTGAGCGCCAGGGTCGTTTGCGTGGAACATCTGCACGACAATTTCCTGGTCATGCGTCCCGGCAATGATCGGCTGGCCGCCGCTATAGGTCGTGGTGCTTGAACCGTAAGCGGTTGCGAAGCCTGGACTGCCGTATGCCGTCGCTGTGCCATAGGTATTCGCCGTAACGGGCGTGTATCCGACGACACCGACATTATCCTGCGCTTGCCCGTCAAGGATGACATAGCTGTCGAAGCCGTTGCGGATGGTGGCAATGGCGGCATCGCGTGATGCAACCGCTTGAGCGCCACCCGCGCCACAGATCGGGGCAGCCGAGGCAGTAATTACAAAGGTGTTGCCAGCGACCGGCATAACGGCGGTGTGCGTGCATCCGCCAAGCGCGAGCGCGCCAACTAAGACCGCCAGCCCCTGGCTGGCGCGCATGTCCATACGCATGTTTTTCACCAGACTGCCCCGAAACATTACGTTGCGTTTAACAACACCAATACAATTCTAATAGGTGGCTTGTCACGCTCTCGTTCCGGGCCACATATGGAACCGCCCAGGTCGCCGGTCACGGCCTGGGCGGTTCAGAGGATGGCGGCTGATCGGTGGCCGTTACCGGCGCGCGCCCTCTGGCCATCCTACAGGTCTATGTGGTGCCATCCAGCTTACGATCAAGCCCCATCATTACCCGAATCCTCGCCTCCGCCTCCCGCTCCTCTCTTTCTTCCCTAAGCTTCGCCCCGGCCTGCGCCGCCCGCGCAAAGGCCGAACCCGGCAGCGGCGTAATTACATAAACCCTAGGGAAGCGGTAGGGTTTCATGGCTTTGTCAATGGCGTGAGACAATGGGCGCAGATCGTCGCTAGCGGGTGGTGCTGGCTGCGGCACGCCGGACATTCGGGCCACTCGTTCGCCAGTTCCGCGCGTCGGTCGAGTGCTCGGCGGTCGGGCTTCAAGATCAGCACGTGCACCAGGGCCACGGGGGCGAGGAGTATCGCGTACATCCCCCAAAGCCCGCGCCGATGAAAGCGCTGGAACCCGGCTGCGCCGGTCCTGCCCTTGCGGTCGGCCACCCGGACAGTCAGCAGCACGGCCAGGAGCCAGATGATGAACAGGCCGGTCATTTCGCCTCCCCCTGGAACAAAGCAAGAACCTTCAGGCCTCTGTGGCTCGCTAAGCCCTGCCCGGTCGTGCTTGGGCATCGCTCCGCGCGCAATAGTTCCGGGCAGCTCGGCAACCCGCCGCGACCGGCGCCGGGGGAGGTAGGGCGGCAGGGTCACGGCGGGCATGCCGGGCGGCACGGTGATGGTCTGGCCATTGGCCAGGATCAGGCGGGGAGCGGAATGGCGGCTTCGTAGCTGCCGAACGTGAGAAGTAGGGGGGCCTGACACGAAAGTGAATTTTATGTACGCCAGACGTGAACATGGCATGGACAGGTGTCTGTTTTCTTGTCCATGGCCATGACCGGGGTATTCCACACTAGAACGTGGGCGAATAGGCCGTCCATACGGAAATGTCAGTTCAAACAGTTGCGGAGGTAAACGATGACCGAAGTTAAGACGAGGCCATTCGAGGCGTACGGTGTGTCGGGCCGCACCTTTTGGATCAAATGCACGGATTTGATCGTCTCACGTCTCTGGGAACGGCAACCCTATTACGATCGTGACGCGGGCGCTCGATTTTCGATCTTGATACAAGGGAAGGCTATATCGGCAACAGACAGCGTATGCGTCATTGGCAAAGAGGACCGTGCAACAAACGAATTCAATTTGACCATCTTGTCTGACGCATATGCAAAACAGTCTTGGGAGGAGATAAGGGCCGCAGAAGAGATCGTGACCCCAAATTACGGAACTACGCCCGAGCTACAGATGAGAGCCCACATCTTCGAGCGGCTGAATGAAAACCCACCTACGGCCACTTTGTACGTTACCGACGATGATTGGGAGATGGGAATCAAAGGCGGATGGTCGATTGAGTGCAAAATCCCACCATCCATATTGGCGCAATTCGAAGCTGAATTGCCTACCCAGCGCGTCCCCGAACTTTACATGAGAATTAAGTGGGAAGCCGGACTTGTGCACGGTGAGTGTTATGGGATGGCAATTCACGACCCCACAGCCCTATGGGGGCTCTTCACGGTAGGTGAACGACAAACCGCCGAGAATCTGCGTGGCCATATCGAATCGATCAGATGGGACATTCCAAATGAGTCGGGTGTGCCCGATCAGCCTGTCACGCAAGAGCAATTGCAGGCGCAAGAGCGGAATATCGAAGATCAAATTGATCGCCTCGGCGGGACGCTCGCTGGTCACATGCGCGCTTCAACGCGCAATTGCGTCGTCGGTTTTTGGGCAGTGATCGCACTGATTTTGGTCGGCCATTTTCTTCGGTGAAACTGGCTATACTGCATTATTATGTGCTCCGGTTGTTGGGGTGATCACTCCCCACTCTCGCTAGCTCCGCCTCCGGGCACCCCGCGACCCGCCGCGACCGCCGCCGGTTGTGCATGACGTGGCGGCCTTCGGCACCGGGCGGAAGGTAGGGCCGCAGGACCACTGCCAGCGTGCCGGGCCGCACGGCGATGGTAAGGCCATAGGCCAGCATGGGCCGGGAGGGGAATGGCGGTTGTGGGCCTGTCATAGGCAAGAAGCAGACATGATAGAGGCGCTGAGAGGGTAGCAGCGCCTCTGCACATGATTTATCCAAAAACTTTGGCGATTTGCACTACTTGGCGAAAGCCGGTTTACAGGCCATGTTTCTTGCAAACAGGCAAGGTCAAAGACATGGCAAAATCACATCGCGCGGCGGGAAGACGTCGCCCATCTACCCCCCCCGCGCCGCCACCACCGCCACCAAAGCCTCCCTCTAAATGGCGTATCGTCTTGGAGTGGATTAGGCTCCGGATGGCCGCACTTCTAGTTGTTCTTGTCGCGCTGTTTTTTGGAATTCCAAATTGGAGCGGAGCGATTACTTTCTGGGCCGAGCCACTCCAAGAGATTGGAGGTCCTATAGCCATGATAGCTAGTATCGTTACTTCACATTATTTTGTTCCGGCTATTATTGTCGCGGCTATTCTATATCTTATCTTTGTTAAACATCCCGAAAATCTTGTAGTGCGGCACCGTTGGTGGGCTGCAGTTAGTTGGGTGGTTTTCGGAACCATCTCGGTTATGATGCTGGTGGTTTGCGTAGCGGGGTACGTTGCCACGGCAGTAGGACCCCGTCATCTGTATAAAAACCAACAAGCCATCATTGAATCGTCTACAACATCAGTGGAACCTCCATATAAGATTTCCATTGAATATGACATGACTTGCCCAGATTGCGGTAACTATGCTCGTGCCTTGGAAAGAGCTTTTGGGGAAAACAAGGATTGGGTCGTTGCCGACAGCGGAACTATCGCAGGGCCTAGCCCAAACCTACTTTCAGAGACAGGTATTTCAGTCTTTTCATATACTGAGAGTGCAGAGATTCTTTTAACAGGAGAGCTGAGCGCAGCGCATATCCCCTATGAATTAAAGAACGCTCCCAATGACCCCTTCAACCCAAGTGATATTACAATACTAGTTAGTGAGCCCGAGGGGCCTCAATGATCTTAGAACGCCTTCACCGCTGCCCCGAAAATATCTGCATTCTTGCGGTTGTCATACCGGCATTCGAATTCGGCAACATACAGGGGCAGCAAGCGTAGGATGGGTAAGCGAAGCGCCACCCATCGCTATCTTGGAAAGCCAGCAGTTCGATGGGTTACGCTTCGCTTACCCATCCTACACCATGTCGTCTTTCGGGATCGACGGTCCACAGGATCAATGACCGATAAGGGCGCATTAGACCCTACGAGGTGTGGCCGGGCGTGCCGTCCACCGCTCCGCGCGGCTGGGAGGCACGCGCCAGCATGTCCGCGATGGCCTGCCGCACCAAGTCGCTCCTGGTCAGGTCGCGCCGCTCGGCCAGAGCATCCAGCGCGGCCAAGGTGCCCGGCGTGATCCGTACCACCAGGGGGGCGTAACCAAAGACTGGCGGGCGGGTGTTCATGGCCTGGTCTCCTTCTGCCTGAGCACGTGCTCCAGCCTTTTGCCCTTCACCTGCCGCGCTCCTGGTGCGCGCCGGGTCGGCGTGTGCCGTTCCCAGGCCAGGCGCATCATGGCCAGCCACCCGCGCCATTTCGCCTTCTTCGCGCCCTTCATTTATACTGTGCCTCTAGCCGGTCCAGCCGCGCCTTCAATTCAATGTTCTCCTGCTGCAATCGCCTCGCTTCATCCTGAAGCCGCGCGGCCATGACAATGACATGCTCCGCGCGGGCGACCGCCTTCCGCAACGTTTCGTTGACGTTATGTGAGTGTTGCATGGCTTTGTCTCTCCTCATTATTATCTTCTTCCACATCGGCAAATCCCGGCGACCGGCAATAAGCCTCTTCATCTGCATAAAAATTATCATCGCGCGGTCGCGCGCTGGCGGTAGGCATGCGCACCGGCAGAACTCCGGCGCGGAGCAATTCCAGCTTGGGGATTCCATTCTTCGCGTAATGGTCGCGCCTGGGCGGCAGAAAGCGGAAGACATAGGCGGCGATGCCGTTGACGTTAATCTCTGTTAGCTTGCCCTTCTCCATCAGTGCAGCAGCAATACGCCGCAACGCTTCCTTGCCAGGGGTAGAACGCAACAGCGCCTCGACTCTCCACTGCGCCAACTTCAACACCCGTTCCCGTTCTTTCGGGTCGCGCCACATCATGGCGACCTTCTCGGCGTTGCGGCGATCAGTACACGAACCTTCCATGCACTGGGCGCTCTTGCGGAAGTCAGAAACACCGAGGTGCATGGCTTCCGCAACGGCTCCAGCAAGGCTGCACATCATCGAAATTTCCGCCTCGTGCTTGGTGTGACCGAACGGCGAAACATCGCCCTGGCTGTCCGCATTGAACATCGGATACAGCTTGAAGGTTTCGTCACTGCCGAAGATGCCGCCTGACGCGCGGCCATTCTCCACACGTTCGGTGCGGGTCAACACTTCCACGCGATCAAACTTGCGCGCGAAAGCCCATCTTATAATTGCGTGACCGGCTTCGTGGAAGCAGGTGGCTTCGTCCCGGTCATGCGCTGGCTTGCTCTGTTCCGGCGCTTCGTCATCATTACGCTTCGGGCGGGGCATCGTTTTCACCTTTCGGCTCTGCATTCTTAAAGGCGGGTGACGCCGGTCATGCTTTCGTCACCCGCCAAAGCTGAAGCGGCGGAACATGCGACACCGCCCCAACTTTCGCCGCGCCCTGGATTAAAGCAGGACGGCCCGGCTACGCTGCATGACCTCTCGGAGAAGCAGCATGCAGCGGTATTAACTATGAGTTAATGCCCCACGACTGGTATGCTCAAACGGTGCATCACCAATATTTTTGACGTAACCTTGTAGCGCCGCTGCATTGGTGCTGCCGCCATTGATGGTGGTGTCTTAAGATTTGTCGAATTGGCTGTGCCGGTCATTCATCGCGGCCTGGAGCAAAGCTTCGGCGCGCTGCCGTGGTGTCAGGTGGTGCTTGGCCAGAACCTTGTTAAGATCATTGTCACGCGGCATTACATCGCTATCGGTGCGGTTCAGGAATTCAGCAGCGCGAACCGGGCGGTTAAGGAATCTATCGGACGGGTCTAGGATTTTTGCGAGTTGCACCGTAGCTTGTGCTGGAGTGATGGCGCGGGCGTAGCCGTACAGGCTAACGAGGTCGTCGCCGTGGCGACCAGTCTTGAGGTCGGACCATGTGCCGGATTTATTTACGCGAAGTGACTCGTCATCTACGCGTTTGGCCAGGGGTGACGACGCAACGAAATAGGCTCCACCAAAGCATGACCGGCCATGCGGGAAGAGTGATGACAGAATCCGTTCGCGTGCGAACGTGATTAACTCTGCGACTTGGCTAGGTGTGCAAGGCATTTTTGCAGGTCCTTTTCCAGAGATGAGAGGAGCGTGGCCATATCGAGCACCACGCTGGTTGTGGTGGCCGCGATTAAATCTTCCACGTAAATTCGTTCCTGTTGAAGATCATTCAACCTAAGCATGGCCGCGCGCCATTCCGCTTCGGCCTGTTCGCGTTGCGCAATGGCGGCGAGTACCGCGCCATGGTCGCGGGCGATACCGGCAAGTGTGTCCAATGTGCGCGCCGCGCGCTGGAGTTTTTGTTCCACGCGTTGTGCTTCGGCCTCGGCGGACAAGATGCGGCGCTGGAGCGCATCGCGTTGGTCGCAAAGGTCGCTCAGGGCATCATGATTTTCGAGCAGGGGAATCATTGCGAGCCTCCATTCAAACCATGTTCACGGAACTTTGCGCGCAGCGCTTCACATTCAACGCGCAACGCTGCGCGCCGGTCCATCTCGGCCTGCGGCAGGCGGTGATGCTGTCCGACTTCGGCGAGGGCGGCGTACTGTGCGCCGATGGTGTCACCGTTACGCGCGCAGAACTCGCGCAATCCGGCGATTTGCGCGCAGGCCAGGGCGGCTTCGCGGTGCATGGTCTCGGCGCGGTCGGCGAGGCGTTCGATTTGGTTGATGCGCAGGTGATGTTCACCTCCAGCGATAAGGGCACGTGCATCGGCGCGTGCGGTGGCGAAGTCGGCGGCGGCTTCTTGCTCGTCGGCGACGGCGATACTGAAAGCGTTGCGCGCTGCGGCAAGTTTTGCGCGGCGAAGTTTTATGTCATCGTCGATGTTCTTCGGCGGCGCACCCACGGGATTTGCGGCGAACATTTCCCACGCTGAACGGTTGACCGATTGCGTGGTTTCAATGCCGGTCTCCTCGGCGCGAATGGCGGCGGCGGCGTCCTCGCGCTTCTTGACCAGCGCGGCCTGGGCGAGGTCGAGTGTACGGAGACCGTTACGCCCCTGGTCAATCAGACTTTGTGCTTCGGCATCGGATTTGCGTTCCGGTTGCGCCCTTGTCGGTGCTGGAGCGTTGGCAGCAGCCGCGCGCCGGGCGGCGCGTTCGGCGGCGGTGGCGTCGTGGATTCGTTTCGCCTCGTGATCGCTGATAGGCCACACCGGGCCGGTTTCGGTGGGCGGTGGTGCGGCTTGTACGGCAGTTTGAAATGTTGGGCGCATTGGCATGGTCTCCAAAGATGAAGGTTTGTTCTTTACTTTCCTTGTGGCCGGTGCTGTTTTGGACCACCGGGAACGCAATGCCCTTCGGCCTTCCGCTGCGGCAGGACCATGTCCGGTGCGGGAAGGTGGCCGTCATGTTTCGGTGTCGGTGTCAGTGGGCGGGCGATGGCATCAGGAATGGCACTACGCTGCGCCTGGAGTGCCTCGCTGGCCTGGGCAACGTGCTGGCGCACCCGGCCATGTCCGGCTTCAGGGGCTGCCACAGGTCCAGCACCAGGGTGCGCTTGGCGCTGGGCCAACGGAATTTCGATTTTCGGCGGGCGAGGGAGTGCCATCAGATAGCTCCTGATTTTCGATTGTTGCTGATATTCTCGGGAAGTTTGGCCGCTGGTGGTGGCGGGGCCGCGCCGGTAATTTTGCAATACATACCACCGCTGCGGCGATTGTGCGTGAATTTTTGTTTAGATTTTGAAAAACGTCAGGAAAATGCAAGCAAAAATCAAATAGCAGGTAGTTATTATGTGTATCTTCTGGTTAGCGTGAAAGCTCGCGCACGATGATGATGACTGACGCAAGCAAAAATGTGATGGTGATAGGGTCCGGGGCCAGAGTGCCTGTGTCTCGGTCGAGACACAGGCAGGCGCGGCGGCCACAGGGCCGACTGGGCGGGCTTGGTGGTGGGGCGGGGTGATAGTCAGGCGCTGGCCTGGACCGGCCTCCAGTCTCGGCCTACGAGGTCGCCGTGGTCGCGCGGGTGCTGGACCAGGGGGCAACCGCCACCACTGCCGCCATGGGTCAAACCATGGGGTACCGCTACCGTAACGATTATTTTGGCTGCTAGATCAATGGCTTGTGTGCCAAGTATGGCGGACGATATCTCCGCCATACCATGGGCGCGGGTGGTGCTTGTTGGGCAATATCAATAGCTTACGGCTATCGTTACAGTTTGGAATCAATATCATTGAACGCCACCAGCATAAAGCGGCCTGGAACGTCTCGGCACGGGTGCAGGTCTAATTGCGACGTGCCGTCCGGCAAGGTGGACAGCATATGCTTAATCAGCTTGGGAAGATCGTCCGGTGCGCAAAGGATGGCGTTGCTGCTGTCCACGTCGATATCAATTCCCGCAATGGTCACGGTGCTCATTTCGACTCCTCCACTGGTGTTACTTCCACGTCGATTGCATCTTTGCGAAACGACATGCCGCCAAGTTCGCGCACGACCATGGCGAGTTCCGCCTGTCGCGTTGCGTCGGTTACGTCAACAGCAAGACTCTGTGTCGGGCGGCCCCATCCACGATCTAGTAATGCAGTTACAGCGGACAACGCGACAAATTCATTCGCTGAACTCGCAAGTTCAACGAGGCGACGAATCGCAAAAGCGGTTTGTTCCTTTGCTAAGCTGACAACCTCGCGGTCCTTCTTCGGCACGCCGCCAGGATTCCCGCTGTATCCAGCGGCGAATCTCCCATTGTTGCGGGTCAATGCTGTTGCGGGTGTCGGTGTTGTTGTGTCCATCGCTCTGTACTGTTTTTGAGATGATGACTCCCCCCTCATACCACCTCGCGCATGACGAGGAACAGGAGATTCTTCACCCATTTCGGCAAGTGCCATCAGAACCACAGCAAAGAAAAAGGGTCGCGGTGCTGCCACTTCGCGAGGGTCCGCGAGGGTCTCGCGAGGGTCTCGCGAGGGTGGCCTTGGTCCTAAGTGAAAAACAATCGACTCTCGCGTACAGCTAACAAAAGCTGTGCGCGATGGTCGATTTTCCCTTAGGACACCGCGACCATCGCGCACGTTAGTAAATGTGTTAGTGGCAATAACACCCGCCGTCACCCCGCGACCTCCTCTCGCGATGGTCTCGCGAGGGTCGCCCTTTCCAGCGCTCCCGCCGCCCTCATCCAAGCCTTTAAATCCTTGGCGACCTCTCGTGGTGTCGTGAAGTACCGTTCCCGCCAGTAAGTGCAGCCGGTCTCCTTGTCAGTCTTGTTCCATGTCCAACTGCCGCGCTTAGTCTTCAGAATCACAAATTGCATATCCATAAATTCATCGCACATTTGCAGAACATGGTTGCCAGCGTCGGAGGCGTACCAGGCATTCAGGAACATATCGGCGCGTAACTTTCTACACAGTTCGAGCCGTGCAGCACGCGCTGCGCGGTCGCGTTCGTACTTTTCCTGCGCTGCCTGTTCGCGTGCAACACGTTCAGCTTCTTCGCGCGCCTCGCGCTCCTCTTGCTTGCGTGCTTGTTCCATGTACCATGCAAACAGCTTTTCGTGTTCAATACGCTCACGCTTTAGCCGTGCGGTTTCTTGCTTGTACCATTTGCTTTCTTGCTTCTCCGCACTAACTACATCTCCCCATTCTGCTTTATCCCACGCCTTTTCGCGCCGCGTCCGCTTAACCTTAACAGAACGCTCACGCTCCTGTATGCGGTCCAGTGCAGCAGGGAAGTCCACACCTTCACATTCGATCAGGTGCGCCGAACAATCGCAGCCAGTTTCTAGTGGCCAATCCTTCCCGCTCACATGCTGCTTAATGTACTCTGCGGCCTCGTGCTCCATGTCGTGAATCACATCGGGTTTCTGAAACTCACACATACTGCATCGCTGCGGGCCTTTACGTTCAGTGTCCCGCAACACCCATCCATGAGTCAGCACGTGCAGATTAATCCATAAGCCTTGCGGATGGATGCGCCGCATCCTCAGTTCTGCTAACCGTTCTTCCATTGTCGGAATCTTGCGCTCTGTCATGGCTGCACCTAAAACCCGATGGTTGCATGGGGATGCTCCCACGCCACGGCGGGCGCATCTCCGATGCGATAACCTTTCACGCCATGACGTGCGCGCCTTGAATTGTAGTCGCTGCTTTCAACGCCATATTCATCTTCCAGCTTCTTCAGCACGGAGTCTTCTTGTGTCTTCGATGTAAACCCGTGTTTTGTTAACAGTGTACGGATTGAGCGCGCGTTAGTGTCCAGCTTCGGCGACCACGCTTCCAGCACACCTTCAATCATTACGCCTTGCTTTATGGCTTCGGCGATGGCTTCAATAACTGCTTCGGACTCTTCCTGTTCCGGTGGTGCCCATGGTACAGGCGAAACAACACCCTCGCCGTTCTGCAATGTAATTAGCTGCTTCACATACCACTGTGCATCATCAAGCGCGGCGTAATTGGCCTTGCCATCATCCAGCCGCGCATAACGATTGCGCTGCTTCGGCGTGTTTGGAATAATTTTGAACTGCTCTGCATCCTTATCGGTCATTGTGCTAAGTGTCAGCACGATACGGCACGCGCCGATGATGGCGGACGCGCCGCGCAGCGTATCCACGTTGCCAGGTTCGTTCGTGCTGCCCTTGCGGGTGTGGTGCAGTATCACCACCGCGCAACTGTACTGCACGGCGATCTTACGGAATTGCGCTATAATGTTGCGTATTGCGCCGTTGTCGTTTTCTTCTTCAACATGCAGTTCGGAAAAAGGGTCGAGGAACACAACGGCGGGTTTGATCTGTTTGACAAGTTCTACCAGCCTCGTCATCGCGGGCGTTGCAATCAGGGTGTTAGATTCGGAATCACGGGCAATTAGAGTTCCAACACTGCTCGGGCCGCACCTAAACAGTTTGCCTTTAAGGTCGCGGGGTGATGCGTCAAACTGTTGAAGGATGGCGCTAAGCCGCCGCTGCTGCTCGGCCTTATCGTCCTCCACATTATAGACGATGACCGGCGCGGCTTGTTCGGGCTTGAAGCGGCCATGCTGCTTGCCAAGTGCAACAGCGGTGGCCCATGTGAGTGAAAGCAGGCTTTTCATCACACCGGGCGGGCCGCCCAACATTGTCACCGCACCGCGCAGTGCGTAGCCCGGCGCGACCCATGGCCGGGTTGGGATGGCGGCCTCGTCCCATTCGTCAGCATCAATCCAGAGTGCCGTTGATTCTTCTTCCGGCTGTTCCGGCTGTTCCGGTGCTGGTGCCGCCTCCAGGGTGAACACAGTGCCGCCGCCGTGGTTGAAGCTATGGACAAACAGGCTGCCGTCCTTGCGGTGCAGCCGGATTTGCGCGCGGGTCTGGTCATCTTGCGGGGTGGTGCCGGGATGGCATACGGCCTTGCCGATGAACCGCTCCCGGTTGGGGTCCGCCAGCAGCGCACCCACGGTAATGCTGGAGCCGTCGAGGAAGGTTAGCACGGAATCGTGTGGCAGCACCCCGCGCATCTGCGCGGCCACGATCTCGCGGGCGCGCTCCAGGGTGACATGGTCGCGGGCGGCGATGCGGGCGGCGTATGCCTCGCGCTTGGCCGCGACCACCTCGGCCAGCCGGGTCTCTTCCTCGGCCTGGAGGGTGCGCAGGTGCTGGCGCTCCTCGGCCTGGAGGTCCGGGCAGATGGTCGCGGTGTCCACCATGCCACCATCCACCGCGACCGGCTGGCGGGCCGCCTGGGCCTGGGCGAGCGGGGGCTGAATGGTTGGCGCACCCTCAAAAATTAGGCGCTCCGGGCCATAGACGGCGCTGTCGATGATGGAGCGGACCAGTAGCGCGCCGGTACTCGATACCGCGAACCAGCCGAAACCGGCCAGCCATGCACGCTCTTGCAGGGATGCCAGGAAGCGCTTGGCATCGCTGCCGTCGATGGCCACGATATAGACGTGCTGGCCATCGCTGCCGGGCAGGGCCGCGCCGGTTTCTTGGTGGTATAGTCCCGCGCTGGTGCTGGCCCTGGTGACGCGCGCCGCCTGGGCTAGTTCCGGGCAGGCTTGGCATAATGCAGGCCAAAAGCCACCGGCTGCGGCGATACGGTCGCGGACGGCCTCGGGCATCTGGCCGGTGTCGTGGTCCAGCAGAATTAGCGCCGGAGCGCCGGGCCGGTAGCGCAGGAACTCCTGCGACCGGGCGATGAGGTTGGCGGGCGGGTTCGCCTGCGCCTTCAGCCTGGGCACGGTCGTGACATCCACCTTGTCGGGCAGGCCATCGGCCAAGACGCCAAGCGCGATGGCCTCGCTGGAGTCCATGGCCGCCAGGGCAGCGGCGAAGTCGGCTATGCTGGAGAAGGTCAAGCGCTTGGCGCGGCCCGCGACCAGTTCGGCGGTGGAGGTTTTCTGAAGCCTGCCGTCATCGTCGAGATAGAGCCGTTTCGAGAGCGGCCCCTTGGAATTTTTGAAGGCGGTCAGTGCAAACGGCAAAAGTGCTTGATTCGGGCACGATGATTCGCTATCCATATGAAGCCTGCTATGATCTGTTATGTTTTTGCGCCGCGCCGGGCTTCGCTCCCCGGCGCGGCGATCTTTATGGACTCACCTCTCCTCCCACCGTGCACATTCGGCGGCGGTGGAGGGGGTGAAGGGTTAAGCGGCCTGCTTCCCGGCGATGACCGCGCGGGGCAGTGATTCCAGAAACCTGTTGCCGGATGCGGCAACGATCAGAGTCCGCTTGCCGTTTTTCACGGCTTCTAACCTGCCGTCAGCAATGGCGGCGTAGGTGGCTGTTCGGCCCATGTGTGACCGAATCATCCATTCTTTGATGGTGTAGCCGAATGGCTCGGGGGTGGTGTCGCTCATGGTGGTACCTAAAACAATAAAGGTTGATGGCGAACGATATGGCCGCCCGTGCATCGCCGTCAAATCCTATTTGTCGCCAAACATGATGGTAAACACGGGATACTTTCTGTTTCGCGTGATCATCACGCGGGCGTTGTCAATCTTTACATAAGGGAAATTCAGGGGATTCTTGCCATGCTGGTCGCCGTGGGTGTGATGATCGGCATGGCGCGGGCTGATTTAATTATTTTTCAGGCTATTTTTCAGAATTTTGCTATTCACATGGTTTGAATAAATGACAACAGCGGCGCAAAGGCCGCTGTTGTGTTGTGCATGTGCAGAGGGTGTTACGCTGCTACATCTTCAGCGCTGCCGGTGATGTACGTGCACCACTGTTGCATCAATGCGCGTCTTTTCTCTAGCAAGTCACTTCGCGCGTATGCTGCTTCGGTCGCATCGCCAACTGCATGCGCCAAACACATTTCCGCAACTTCGCGCGACACGTTCGTGCACTCGCTGCAAAAGTCTCGAAAACTGCTGCGGAAACCGTGGAGCGTGAAACCATGTGGCACAAAGCTGGCAATGTCGAACAAGGGCTTTATCTCGCGCTTGCCGCGACCAGGGAAGACGAGGTCGCTGCCTGGGCGGCGGTGCTGCTCGGCTTCGCGCAATACCTGCATCGCGCCGTCACTCAGGGGCACGGTATGTGCCCGGTCCATTTTCATCCGTTCGGCGGGTATGGTCCAGAGCCGCGCGGCCAGATCAATTTCGGACCACACCGCCCCCCGGGTCTCCAGGCTGCGGGTCGCGGTTAGGACGGCAAACCTTACTGCCAGCGCGCCGATGCTGCTGCTCTCCTTCAGCCGAGCCAGGAAGGCCGCCACCTCGGCATGCGGCATGGCCGGGTGGTGCTGCACTTTGTGGATGGCGGCCTTCTTCGGATACAGGTGCTGCACCCGGCGCAGGGCGGCGGGGTTCTCCCAAGGGCGCAGCCCTTTGGCGGCGGCGAAGTCGAGGAGGGTTTCCAGCCTCGCCCGAACGCGACCAGCGGTGACGGGCTTCTCATGCCAGATCGGGGCGAGCACCGCCTCCACATCGGCAATGCCGATGGCGTCAATAGGCTTGGTGCCGATGACTGGTAAGACAAAATCCCGTAGGGTCTGCCGCCACTGGCGGCGGTGGGTCGCATTGGTCCAACTGGATTCATGACTTTTTATGTATTGCGCCGCCACCTGCTCCAGGGTGGTAGCCGCGCGCTCGGCCTCGGCCTTGGCTTCGCGCTTGGTGGCAATAGGGTCGCTGCCCGCTGCCACCTGCTGGCGCAGATCGCTGGCCTTCTGCCGCGCCATAGCCAGGGTGACAGCGGGATAAGAGCCTAGCCCCATCTCCCGCGCGCGCCGGTCGCGGTGGTATTTGAGAATCCACGACGCGCCGCCGCTGCTGCCGACCCTGAGATATAGCCCGCCGCCATCGTTGACGATGCCGGGCTGGGCCGCCTTCAGAAGCGCCTTCACTTTCGCATCTGTAAGTTTATCTGTGGTTCTAGCCATGGTTGAAACTGTCCTTCCTACCCACTGCGTTATCCATAGCAGATGGTGCGGCTAGGGGCGATTACAAGCGGGCAATGGCGGACGTTCAAAACGAAAAAAGCTAGGGGTTTCCTAGCTTTTTCGGGCAATTATGCTGCCTTATGCGGTCAATCGCGGGCGTTGACGGATGGCTCTGTGGCGGACGGGGGATCCGCGCTACCAGCCAGGGGTCTGAGGAAGTCACGCGACAGGGCATGATACAGCGGCTCGCGCGCCACCAGCTTGGAGGCGGCAAACCCGAGCATGGAAGCCAGCATCAAGGGGATGACGTTGGCGTCGTTGCCGGTCATCTCCAGGATGATGACGAAGGCGGTCATTGGCGCCTGTACCACTCCGGCGAAATACCCGGCCATGCCGAGCACGGCACCCAGGTTGGCGCCGCTGGCCCCCGCCATCCAGGCGCCGAGCCCCGCACCCACGGCCAGTGACGGCGCGAAGATGCCGCCCGGCAGGCCGGAAATGGCTGTGACCAGCGTGGCCGCGAACTTGGCCAGCCAGAAATCCCAGCCGGGGGCGTGGCCTTCCACCGCGGCGCGGGCCTGGGCGTAGCCAGTGCCGAAGGTGGCGCCATGCGTGGCCAGCCCCAGCAGCGCCACCACGATTCCGCAGGCAAGAGGAAAGGCGAAGCGCCGCTTGGCATCATCGGCGGCGACCCAGGCACGGGCAAACCGGCTGCCCTCCAGCATCAGCCGCGAGAAGCCTCCGCCCGCCAGCCCGCCCAGCGTGCCGCAGGCCACGGTGAGTCCCCAGTCCCATGGGCGGACGACGGCGGCGTGGGTGATGCCGAAATAGGTGTAGTTGCCGGTAAGCCCCAGCGAGACCAGGCCCGCGATGATGACGGTGGTCAGCACCAGCCCGTTGGTGCGGAACTCGAAGGAGCGGCTCATTTCTTCGATTGCGAAAACGACACCTGCGAGCGGGGCGTTGAACGCGGCGGCGATACCGGCGGCGGAGCCCGCCAGGATCAGCCCGCCCTCATTGGCCAGGGCCTCGATTCGCGACACCTGCAGCATCAGCGCCGCGCCGATTTGTACGGTCGGGCCCTCGCGCCCGACCGAGGCGCCAGTGAGCAGTCCGACCACGGTGAGGGCGATCTTGCCGAAGCAGATTTTCAGGGACAGCAGCCGTTTGAGCGCCATGCCGCGCGGCATCTGGCGGGCCGCGATGGCCTGCGGGATGCCGCTGCCCTGGGCGCCGGGGAAGAATTCGCGTGCCG
>Ga0335083_10004211_pt1 | contig 18403 bp, 14 predicted proteins | sample Lox_Sample_42_FD_206716 | JGI IMG/M metagenome (GOLD analysis project Ga0335083, IMG submission 206716) | Soil microbial communities from Loxahatchee National Wildlife Refuge, Florida, United States - Lox_Sample_4.2 | ecosystem: Environmental > Terrestrial > Soil > Wetlands | place: USA...
CTATTCGGCCGGAAAAGGTTATCGCCCCGCAGATGGGATAGCGCGGATCGTCGAGGTTGCCTGACGCTATCGATGCGCTGACATGTTGGCATCGTTTGGCGTCCTGTTGATCGCTGGTCTTTGTACAGTGTGGCGGCCCGCCGCGGGGCTGGCAATTGCGGTCAACGGCTACCTCCTCCGAAGTGCGACAGCTCGGCCGACAGCTGAGGCAGTTTTCGATTCCGCTGCAACCGCGCCCGCCGACACGATCGTAGGGGTAGGTCTTCCGATCCTCGTGCTGGGTATAACGGCGATTCTCTCTCGCCGGAGGCTCCACTACCTTCGCATACACCCGCTGGATCTCTTGCTGATCGGCCTGGGCGGGGATCTACTTTTCGGCGCGCTCCTCGCGCCCGATCTGCATCGCGGCCTCGAGATCACAGCAAGGTACTTTTGCCTCGGGTTGAGTTTCTACCTTTCCGGTCGCCTGAGCCTTTGCGGCCCGCCCGAGTATGCACGCCGGAACATCGAGGCTTTCCTGCTGGTCACCTGGCTGTTGGCGATGGGCCTTGGCCTCGTAGCGCTACTCTTTCGACCGGCCGTCGAGACAGGTCGACTCACTCTTGGGAGCGCCCACCCGATTCCCTTCAGCGTCTCAATCGGTTCCGCTCTCATAGTCAGCGTGTATTGGTTGATCCAGGAAGCGATGGGACGGCGGCGACCCCCTCGACTCGGTGCCCTCGGTCTCTCCACTGGTCTGATAGCGTTTGTCTTCCTCGCGAGCAACACCCGCGGCACCGTCCTGGCGTTCGTTGGCACCCTCGTGTTCGCGTCGGTGGGGTGGTTCGGACGGCAGCCAACGCTGTCGACGATCCGCGCCATGGTAGGCACGCTCCTGGTGGGCGCCCTTCTGGTGGCGATTCCGGCTGCGGCCAAGCCCGAGTTCATCGGACGGCTGGTGACGAACATGTCACTCATCACATCACGAAGTCACGGGCAATCCATTGCCGATCGAATGGAGGGACAGTCGACGGCCGTCGAGCTCTTTGAACATAATGCAGTGCTTGGAGTCGGTACAGGGGCCTTCGCCTCTTACTCGCCATTACCATACCCACACAACCTGACATTGGAGGTTGCGGCTGAGAACGGACTAATCGGTGTGTCGATCCTTCTTCTCCTGGTTGTAAGCCTGGTCCTCCACGGGCGGGCCGCGGTTAACGGCCAGATGCGTTCACTGGATCTGCTACTGCTTCTCTTGGTCGTCTTTCATTTCATTGAGGCACAGTTCAGCTTCACCCTGTGGATGCAAAAGGCACTCTTTGCGACCATGTCATTGCTCGACCTGAATCGCCCGAGGACCGCCGCGCTTGAGATCTTCGCCCCTTCGGATGATGCACTGACCCAGCACCAGCATCCTTCCCAGGGGCTCGAGGGACGGTGATGACGTGACGGGCGCGAGGTCACCATCGCTGCTGCGGAGTGAGTCGCCGAGCAAGCTGGCTGCCGGTCGGGTGATCAGCGGGACTGTTGCATTGCTATTAGCGGTTTTCAAATCCACCCACGGTCTTGCCGCGGCTGGAGGGAATTGCGCCGATCGATCGGTGCCGCCCGGGGCGACCGCCGCCGGATTGACAAAGCGGGTCGTTAACGAATGCCCCGACGGTGCGGCAGTATCACCGACCGGCGCCGGTATGTTCCCATTCTACAGCGGCCAGTGGTACTACAAGGCTCCCTCCGACGATCACTACACGAGCGTAGACGGGGCACTTGCAGTCAAGTTGGGGGGGGATATTTCCAGCGTCCGGCACGACCTGTCGCCGGGTCTCATTCCCACCTTGAGCGGCTCAGACGGATTCTATGTCTCATTTACGGTTCGTCTTTCCGACAACGACCCGGACCATTGGCCCGCGCTCTGGATGATGCCGGTCGAGCACGACGGCGCGCGATCTGACCGGTACGGCGACCTGCCGCCCGAACTTGAGCGATGGATGGAGTTGGACATCGACGAAGGCGGCTTTGGGCCGGGACTCACCGGCACGGTTCATGACTGGTCGGGAACTCCGCCGCACAACCACCGCAACTCTCAGAATAGAAACAACGTCTCACGAGATCGAGTCGACCGCGCCTCGGTGCACGAATTTGCGGCGAGCGTCGATGCGCAGAAAGGGGAAGTCAAATGGTGGCTCGACGGCAAAGAAAAAATGGCGGCACCTTGTCCGAGGATAGGAGCTCGACAGCACTTCTATCTGATAGTCAGCGCCAAGAGCCACGGGCGCAACAAGGACTATTCCCTGATCCTCTACAGGGTGAGGGCCTTCGTGCCTCAGACATCGGTATTGCCACAGAAGTGAAACCCGCCGCGGTGTTCAATTAGCTTGAGGAAGAAATGAGGGTCATCGTAATAAATGCCTATTTTGGCCGGATGCCCCCTTACTTCGTCAATTTCCTGGCCTCTTGTGCCAAGAACAGCCGCGTGGAGTTTCTGTTCTTCGGGGATTTCACCCCGCCTCAGGGCATGCCAGCCAACGTTCAGTTTGTGACCACGACATTCAAAGAGCTCGCAGCGCGCTTCCAAAGCAATTTCAACTTTCCTATCGCTCTCAGGTCCCCCTACAAGCTCTGCGATTTTCGTCCTGCGTTTGGAAAGATCTTTGCACCGGAGCTCAAAGGCTGCGACTGGTGGGGGCACTGCGATTTCGACATGGTCTTTGGTGACTTGACGCCTGTGTTGGATGTGGCGCGCTCCACGAAGTACGTCAAGATATTCAGACGCGGTCACTTTACTCTCTACAAGAATGACCCGGTCGTTAATGCAGCGTATGAATTGCCAGGCGGGGTGCGAGATTACCGCGCGGCGTTCTCCACTGACGATTCAGTCGCCTTCGACGAGACTAACGGGATCGACGTGATCTTTCGAGAGAACAATCTCTCCGTTTGCAGGGCGGAGATGATTGCGGATATTTCGCCGCGGTCACCCTTTCTGTACATTACCCGACATCCAAACAGGTGGGGTCAATTGTTCGTATGGAGGGATGGCCGGCTTTTTTGTGATGCCGGGGATGGGTTACAGCGGGAGTACGTCTACATCCACCTCCAGAAGAGGCGATTCTCTCGCTCGCCGGTAAGGCTCCCCGGCGACCAGAGCCCTTTCGTCATCAGTCAGTTCGGATTGTTTGACTTGAGCCGGGAGGGCGACTATCGATGGCTTTCACTGTTGTCGCATTTGCCGAACGTCGCTCACTCGTATAGGTACTACGCTCAGGCGGTCAGGAAGAAGCTCGCCACGCTGCTCGGGTCGAGCCGACTGATGTCCGCTCGCAACCCGGGCGGTCGTCCGGGCGAGTGAACTCGCTCAGCCGGGAGCAAATTGGAGGGATTCCTCCGCGGCCAGGAGCTCCATTTCGGGGAACAGCCGTGATCCCGCGAGCGTGCGGTTGACGGTGAAGGTCCGCAGCGTGGGATTGGCAATTCGGCTCACGGCGGAGAGGTATGAACTGGTTCGGATGCACATCTTTGCCGAGGCTATCAGGAAGATGTTGACGATCGCCTCGATGGCTTTAGCTCGGGGCGACATGCTAGAAAAATGTCGAGGTTTGCCCTCGGGAACGGAGCCGAGCTTGAAGCTGGCGAACTCGCACCGAGGGTAGCGTGTTCGGATGGTCTGTTCGAACTGAGGGTCGTCAGTGGCGAGAAAGACCGTTCGAGGCGACCTGGAAAGCGCCATGACTGCGTCGATCCGCTGAACCATGGACTCGAACCCAACGGTTCCGCTCTCGATGACCTTGTCCGTGCCCCGATAGTGAATTGACAGGTCAAATAGACCACCGGCCGTCTTGGAGAGCACTTCTTGCAAGGGTACCGAAATCACGGGCCGCGGCCTGAAGTGGAGGTGAAAGAGTCTGGCGGCGTCCGTGAGGTTCAGGTGGGGGTGGACAACGAACCTCATCGCGGCATCCAGCGACACGCCTCGGAGCGGAAACCCTTGGGTCGTATGTCCGGGAGTGAAGAAGTACGAATCGAGCCAGTCCTCGCCGGGCACCTCCCCGTAGAGAGGATTCGTGGATATTATCGATGCTTCAAGGCCAAACCGTTCAGCGTGGCGGAACAACAGAATAGCTCGGGCGATCAGAGCGCCCATTCCGCGAATGCCGTCGACGTCAGCGTGTAGGCGTCTCGGATTTTGTCGCTGTCGGACGAAATACAAAGGAACGCCGGTCAGCGCCTTCAGGGTTCGCGCGAAAGGCGAATGGCGAAGCCGAACAGCTGCCGGGTACAGGTCTCCCAGGCATTTCCGGAGCGCATCTTTGTACCTCATGAATCACACCGGCGAACCCCTATCGTCCTGTCCGCCGACGAACCGCTCGAGTGCCGTCAGAGTTTGGCCGGGGGAGAGGACAGTCCGGGCGTATTCCGCCCCGCGAGCGGCCATTTCCGCCGCCAAGGTGGGCTGGCGGCGGAGTGACACGAGTTGTTCCAATAGCGCGGCGGGCGATTCCGGTGGTACGACAGCCCCGGCGCCGACCTCTGTCAGGAGGCTCGCCACCTCACCGGAAGACACTGCGGCCACGATGGGCCGATCTGCCGCGAGGTAAGAAGTGAGCTTGCTCGGGAGAGACATCGACGTGACAGACGCGCGCTGGTTTACCAGCAGAACGTCGGCCATTGCGAGTGCATTGGCGAACTGCTCATTGCTCTGGGTCGGCAAGAACCGCAAATTGGGTAGATGTCGTCCTCGTTCTTCCAGCATCGCCCGCTGGTTGCCGTCGCCCAAAAGGACGAAGGTGAGGTCGGGCGCTACCGACTGGGCGAGTCGGGCACAATCCACGATGTTCTCGAGGCCCTGCTTGTAGCCCATGTTTCCCGCATGAAGGCAGATCCAGTCGGAGCTGCCGAGGCCGAAGTCGGCACGAACGGCTTCGCGTGACCTCGTCGCGCGCCCGATGTGGGTCCAGTTCCGGATTCGGCTGATTCTGTCAGCCGAGACACCGGCCGCAGCCAGATACGGACGGAATGACTGAGAGATGATGGCGATTCGATCGGCTTGTCGAGCTATCCATCCTTCGACGAGGGTCGCTGCGGACCCGATCGTTTGGCCCCCCGGCACCCCGCTCTGTATGGCGCCGGCTCCCAGGAGATCCTGGATCCACAGCGCTAGCGGCACACGGTAGATGCGCGCGGCAGCCAGAGCGAGCAAAGCACTACTGATGCCTGGACTGATGCCCAGCACCAGGTCCGGCGCGGCCCCGGCGATGAGTGGGCCTGAGCTCAGCAGAAAGGATGCTTCGAGCAAAGCTCGTGCAAACGCGGTCTGTCGGTTCAGCACATACGGTCGCCCGCGCAGGATCCGCACCCCATTCACAAGCTCCTTCCGCCAGGCGGCCGACCGATACTCGGCGAAAACACTCGAGGTCGGGTAATAGGGCATCGTTGTGACGACCTTGACCTCCCAGTCCCGCGTCACCAGGTGTTCGGCCAGGCCGGTCGTATAAGGAGCTGTTCCGGTTGGCTCCGGCCAGTAGTTGACTGCCACAATCAAGATCCGACGAACGGCCATGGTGGGTATTCAATCCGTGTAACAGGCTGTCGGCCAGGCCGGCACGCTGAACGGGCCATCCGGCCTGGCGGTGGGTCGTTGGTTTCTCAAAGAAGACCTACACCGCCGATCGGGCGTCCTTTCGCGCGGTGACCACCAGGCAGTCTCCTCGGCCGGTGACGTCGCCGGCCCACAAGACCGGAAAGAACAGCCCCCGAATGGCCGCCATCACCCCCCCGACCAGCGCCGGGTTTCGCAAAGCCAATGTGGGGCGGCTCGGCCGGCCAAAAACGGCGGCCAGGAGTGATTGGCAGACCCAGACAGCCGGCGTTGTGCAATTCGTCGACTCTACCGCGAAGCCTTCTTCGCGAAGTAACTTGCCTAGGGTCGCTTCCGAGAAATGAACGATATGAAAGGGCACGTGCCAGTTGATCCAAGCCCGCCCGAAGAGGGCACGCAGCCAGCTACGCCCGTTCGGAAGGCTCACCCACAGCTGCCCCCCGGGCGCCAAGACGCTTCGTACCCGGCGGAGCATGTCCCGCGGATCCAGCGCGTGTTCGAGCACGTTCGACAGAACCACCACATCGTAGAGCTGAGTGGGGCGAAAGTCCTCGATGGTGCCTTCGTGCACGCGGAACCCGGCTGCCCGGGCACGAGCCGCCGCCATCGCGTTGATCTCCACCCCTTCTGCGGTGAATCCACCGGCCCGATATCGAAGCAGACTCCGGCCCTCGTTGCACCCAACGTCCAGAAGTCGCCCCTGGCCTCGGCGGCCGTGAAACGAAACGTCTCCGTCAAGACGCAGCCACATCGCGTAGGCGGCCGAGCCCAGGAAACGCTCGCGCAGGCGATCGTACAGCGTGTCTTTCTCGCCACCAAAGTTGTAGTGCGCCTCGTACAGGGCCCGGAGCGCGGAGAGGTCGAGAAGCGGAAACGTCTGCTCAAGCCCGCATGCGGAGCAGATGCCGATTGTCCAGAAACCTGGGACGCCGAAGCGGGCATCGAAGACGCGGTCCAACGACTCCTGCACATGTGCCCCGCACAGGACGCACCCCGGTGATCTCTCGAACGTCATGATGTCAACAGCCGGATGAGGGTTGCGGCGCCGGCTTCGGCGGCCCGGCGCCGGTGGGCGAACGACTCCGCCGCTCGCCGCGACGCCTCGGTGAACAGGTCGGGCCGCGAGATCCACTCCTTGACGCGGCCCACGGCGTCGGGGAGAAAGTCCTCGGCGACAGGGACGGCGGCCCCTGCGCCGTCCGACAGCATCTGACCGATGCATCCGCGGCCCCAGGCGACCACCGGGAGTCCTTGAGATACGGCCTCCCAGATCACGAGCGGCTCGGCTTCGTTTACGTAGTCGGACGGATAAAGGAGCGCGTCCGCTTCGAGGAAGAAGCGCCGCTTCTCTTCGCCGTAGCGCGCGCCCAGGTATTCCACGCCATCGCCGAGGCGCGCCAGGCGCTGGCGAACGGTGCTTTCGATCTCCGCGTCCTGGAAAGGGCCCGCAATCCGGGCGCGAAGGCCCAGTCTCTCTCGCCGCAAGGCCTCGATCACGTCGAGGAAGCGCAGCACACCCTTCTCTCGCGAGACGTTGCTGAGAAAGGCGAGCGTCTTCAGAGCCGGGCGCGGCGTCGCTTCACCTGAGGGTGGATCCACCAGGCCAGCGTTCGAGATCTCCATGACCTGCCGCACCGGCGTATAGCGCTCCCGCAGGAGGCGCGCCATCCGCTCGCAAAGGACCACGTGGGTGGCCTCCGGCCCCGCTATCCACGCCAGCAGCGCCGTCAGCGTCCGGCGCTCGTCCAGATACGCAAAGCTGTGGTGGTGCAAGAACATCCTCGCGTCCACCGCCCGGCCGACCGACGCAAAGCAGGCCTCGTATAGTTGTCCCCACCCGCCCGAGACGCTCATGTAGATGGTGAGCCGCCGCCGCTCCAGCGCTAGCTTCAGCAAGGATGCCAATCCCGACCCGAACGCTCCGATGCGTTTGAGTCGCGTTCGCCACCCTCGCTCCAGCGAGGCGCCGGCCAGATTGATCACCACGTGTGGGGAACCGGCCTCGGCCACCCGCTTGCGGACGGCCTCGTTCACGGCCGCCTGCCCGTGAACGGGCGGCGGAAACGTGCCGATCAAGCACAGGAGCGGCTCTCCGCTCACGGCAGCGCGGCCCCGTGGAGAGCGCCATGCCCGATGTCGAGCCCGTAGGTGCCCAGATCGGGCGGTCCCTCTCCATGGGCGAAAGCCACGGCTCGCTCGAACGCGGCGACCATCGATCGAACGCTGAAAAAATCGCTGGTGACGAGCGCCGCCTGACCCATCGCGGTCAAGCGTGCAGGATCGGCGTGAATGGATACCAGCGAACGGGCCAGCGCTTCCGGGTCATCAGCCGTAAAGAACTCGCCATTCTTGCCGGGTAGCAAGGCCTCGACCTCGGGGCTGTGTGGTTCGCGATCGCCGGCGATCATCGGGAGGCCGTATGCGAAGGCATGGATCACGCTGAGCCCGATGTACCCGGGCGAGACCGAGATCCATGAGCGATTCATCCAGCTGGCCACCTCTTCCTCGCGATAGGTCTCGCCGGCAAAGGTGACGTGTGCCGCTATACCCAGATCGCGGGCCAGCTTCTCGGCAGGCACACGCATCGGTCCGGACCCGACGATGTAGAGATGTGCCGCCGCCGGGAGGGAGCCACGCGCCCGCGCGAAGCCTTTGATCAGTAGCAGGATCTTCTTGTCGCGAACCAGACGCCCCACGTAGATGATGCCGTCGCGCTCGCGAAGCGGCTTACCGTCACGCACGCCCGCGATGACGTGCGTATCGATCGAGTTCCAGGCGACGAACATTTTGCCTTCAGGAACACCCAGGTCCTGCAGCTCGCGTTTGCCCTTCGCCGAGTAGAGGATCACTGCCTCGGCGATCTCGGCGGCTCGCTTGTAGAGGTGCTTGAACCGACCGCGCGGGCGTATGCCGTGTCCCCAGAGGATGACCGGCACGTGGTGCCGCTTGGCCTTGAGCACCAGCAGTGTGTTGGTGACGATCCGTGGATCGAACGTGCAGATCAGGGTGTCGAAGTGCGAGATGTCGAAGGCGGTCACCGCGCCCATCTGGGCGGTCATCAGCCGATCGGACGCGACGAAGACATTCCTCAAAGTGCGGACCGACACGCCGTCTGGGTTTAGGATGCTGCGCAAGGCGGACCGCGGGTGCTCCTGTCCGTAGGCCACCGTCGTCGACAGAAGAGGTGACTTCGCCAGCTGTTTGACGAACGACAACCGATAAGGCGGCAGAATCGGTTGCTGGAGAAAGATGCTGTGGCGTTGCATGTCGCGGCTGCGTTACGCGGGTGGGGCGCGCCCGGCCAGCGAAAGACGGATGTCCTCCTCGTCGGCCTGAACCATCATCCGGATCAAATCCCTGAAACGCACTCGTGGCTCCCATCCGAGCACCCGCCGCGCCTTGGTGGCGTCTCCTTCCAGGTGATCGACCTCGGTCGGCCTCAGGTAGCGCGGATCGAGCTCCACGTATTCGCGCCAGTCGAGGCCCAAGGCTTCGAAGGCCGCGTCGAGCAGCTCTCGCACGCTGTGTGACTCGCCGGTGGCGATCACGAAGTCGTCAGGCCGATCGGCCTGCAGCATCCGCCACATCGCATCGACGTAGTCTCCGGCAAAGCCCCAGTCGCGGCGAGCGTCCAGGTTGCCCAGGTACAGCTTGCGATCGAGGCCGTGCTTGATCCGAGCGGCGGCCCGGGTGACCTTGCGGGTGACGAACGGAATCCCGCGCCGCGGAGATTCATGGTTGAAGAGAATTCCGCACGAGATGAACAGGCCATAGGCGGCCCGATAGTTCTGACAAAGCTGGTGAGCAAAGACCTTGGCGCAGGCGTAGGGACTCTGGGGCTGGAAAGGCGTCGTCTCGCTCTGCGGCGGAGACGCCGATCCGAACATTTCGCTGGAAGATGCCTGATAGAAGCGAACGCTCTTTCCGGTGTCTCGAATGGCCTCGAGCAGCCGCAGCGTTCCCATCGCCACGCTGGCGACTGTATACTCTGGCACGTCGAAGCTGACGCGGACATGGCTCTGCGCGCCCAGGTTGTAGATCTCGTCCGGCGCTACGTCGCGGATCGTCCGCGCTATTGCCGCGCCGTCGTCGAGGTCGCCGTAAATGAGGCGCAGCCGGTAGCTCGACGCGTGCGGATCCTGATAGTGGGATTGCAGGCGTTCCGTGTTGAACGAGCTCGAGCGCCGCACGATACCGCTCACCTCGTAGCCTTTGCCAAGGAGCAGCTCTGCCAGGTACGAGCCGTCCTGGCCAGTGATCCCGGTGATCAGGGCCTTCTTGTCCGCCATTCTTTACCCCTTGTCCTCGATCTCGGCGCGGTGACGTTCGTAGTAGTCGATGGTCCGCCGAATCCCCTCGTCGAACGGCACGCGGGCCGAGAAACCAAAGCGTTCCTTTGCCCTCGTGACGTCCAGGCGACGTCGCGGCTGGCCGTTCGGCTTGGTCTCATCCCAGACGAAGCGCCCGCGGAAGCCGCTCTCTCGACCGATGAGCTCGGCCAGATCGCGAATGGAAATCTCGCTACCGGTGCCCAGATTGACTGGCTCGCTCGAGTCGTATCGCTCGGCGGCCAGAATCACCCCCAGAGCGGCGTCTTCGACGTAGAGGAACTCCCGGGTCGGAGAACCATCACCCCAGATTGCGACCTCGTTGTGACCGCCCAGGCGAGCGTTGACGCACTTCCGTATCAGAGCAGGAATGACGTGCGAGGACCGAAGGTCAAAGTTGTCCCGAGGCCCGTAGAGGTTTACGGGATAGATGACAGCGCTGTTCATCCGGTATTGATCCCGATAGGACTCGGATAGAGCGGAGAGCATCTTCTTGGCGAGACCGTAGGGGGCGTTGGTCTCCTCGGGATATCCGTTCCACAGGTCGGTCTCGCGGAACGGGACGGGGGTGAACTTTGGGTAGGCGCAGATCGTCCCGAGCGCCAGCAGCTTGGGAACGTCGGCGAGTCGGCATTCCTCGAATAAGTTCGCGCCCATCATAAGGTTGTCGAACAAAAACCGACCGGGATTCTCGCGGTTTGCTCCGATGCCGCCAACACGGGCAGCCAAATGGATGACAATGTCTGGTTTGGTGTCGGCGAGCAGCCGCGCGACGGTCGATCGTTCCACCAAATCGGTCGTCGCGCTTCTGGGAACGGTGGTCACCGCCCCCAAGACGCCAAGTTGCTCGACGACGAAGCTGCCCAGAAACCCTGCACCGCCGGTTACGAGGACCCGGCGCCCGCGCCAATAGGCTCGGGACGGCAACACACTCTGCTCAATCACGAAACGGTTCCCCTTTTGAACGTTCTTTAAAACCCGTTGTGATTTAGATCAACAGAGACATCCTGTCGTGCGTCCGTGTAGGTGTCAAGGCGATAAGTAAACCTCCGGAGGCGGACTTAAAATTTGGCCAATCTGTCAATTCCGGATGATATCTTCTCGGCAACCAAACGATGATTGCTGGGGCGCATGATTGTAAGGTGCTCGCCGGGTAACGTCTCGATCGTTATCGCGCCCGTGACGAACTGCCGCCAGCCGTGGTCTGGCTCCTCGGATTCGATTCCGACCCAGCGTTCGGGCCGTTCCGCTCGGAGCAGCAGGAACGGGCCGGGCTCTTTGAAGGCCGGGCGATAGCAACTGATCGCCCGCATGTTGAGCCGATAGATCCGCATGTGCCGTTTGATTGTTTCTGGCGGGGCCGACAGGTTCTCCGGAAACAGCAAGTGTTCGTGACCCAGTGCGCGATACAGGATCTTTCGTGCCGATGCCAAGCGGTCGGCGATGTACAGGGGGCGTGTGGCTGCAGGAGCGCCGACCGCGTACTTCAGGTGCGCGAGCAGACGAGCCGGCAGCGGCAGAGCCGCCGGGTAGCCCGGCGCCAGTCCGTCGAGGCTCACGAGCAGCGGCACCCGTCGGCCGGCCTGGCGCAATCGGTGCACCAGCTCGAGTGCCACTGTGGTGCCGAAGCTGAACCCGCCCACGATGATCGGGCCCTCTGGCACGAGTCGGTTCAGCTCGGCGGCGTAGATCTCCGCGATCCGTTCGATCGTCGGTTCGATGTCCGAATCTTCGGGTTCGCCGCCGACGGGTTGGCCCAGTAAGACCGGCTGTTCCGTCCCGAAGGACTTCGGCAGATCGCGGTAAACGTAAATTCGGCCGCGAAGCTCCGGGAGCAGGACCAGCGGGGGCCGGTGTCCGTGCATGTTGAAGAGCAGAAATCGCTTGGAGTCGGCGGCTCTGTCCGAACGGCTGGGTTGCCGCAATAGCGAGGCGATCGTTGGGCGCTCCATCAGCCTTTCGAGGGGAATGGCCAGGTTCAGCTCGGCTTGGGCCGCCGCGACGAAGGCGACAGCGAGGAGCGAGTGGCCTCCGCGCTCGAAGAAATCGTCGTTGACGCCGATCGGACGAAAATCGAGCAGGCGCTCCCAGATGTTCGCTACCCGACGTTCCTGTTCCGTGCGAGGCGCGACGAACGTGTCCGTGTCGCGGTTCAGGTCCCGCCGCAAGGCCGCCCTGTCGAGCTTGCCGTTCGACGAGAGGGGAAGTTCCTTCAGGAAAACGATCTGCGCGGGGATCATAAAGTCGGGAAGGTGCCGGGCGAGAAACTCCTTGATGGATTGCGCGTTCACGGTGGCCGGATTGGCGGGCACGACGTACGCCACCAGGAACCGGTCACCCAGTGAATCTTGGTATGGGACGCAGATCGCGTGCGTGATCCCCGGCATCCCTGCCAAGGCCGCTTCGACCTCGCCGATCTCCACGCGGAACCCTCGGATCTTGATCTGCTGGTCCTCGCGGCCGATCAGATCGAGCGTTCCATCCTCTAGGTAGCGAGCGACGTCGCCCGTTCTGTAGAGCCGGTCGTGGGGCTCCGCAGGGTCGATTAGAAAACGCCGATCCGTGAGCTCGGGATTGTTGAGGTACCCCTCGGCCAGGCAGACCCCGGCGATGTAGAGGTCTCCGGTGACCCCGACCGGGACGGAACGGAGTGCCCTGTCCAGAATGTAGTAGCGACAGTTCTGGATCGGCCAGCCGTACGGGATTCGGGGAGAGCCGAGATCGACGTCCCTCACCCGGAACCAGTTCGACCAGATGGCGGCTTCGGTGGCGCCACCAAGATTCACGATCTCGGCCGCCGGAAACAGGGCCCGGATCGCGCCCGGCAAGGTGGTCGGCATCCGATCGCCGCTCGACAGCACCAAACGAAGCGTGGGCGCGGCCAAGGGGGCCAAAAATGGCAGGATGCGGTTCAGGGCGGCGGGAGCCGAATTCCAGATCGTAATTGCTCGCCCGGTGACGGCGTTCGCCAGGGCGGAAGGGCTGCGGAGGAGATCCTCGTTTGCGATCACGACCGTGCCACCTGCACCGAGGGTGCCGAGAATGTCGTAGACGGAGAGGTCGAAGCAGGGAGACGTCACGAAGAGCAGCCGATCGCCGGGCCTGACGGAGAACTCACGGGTCACCCACTCCAGTGTGTTGACCATCGCGCGGTGCGAAACCATCACGCCGTTCGGCGTGCCTGTGCTGCCAGATGTGAAGAACACGCAACAGACTTCGGAGGGCGTCGTCTCGATCGCGGGTCGGGTCTCGGCGAACTTCAGGAGGGCGGAGTCGTCATCATCCAAAAGGAGCTGCGGGAGCTCCGGAAACAGGTGGGCGTGTCTTTGCTCGGTCACGAGGAGGGTGGCGTGCACGCTTTCGGTCATGGCGGCGAGGCGGGCCGGGGGATATTGAGAATCGAGTGGCACGTAGGCGGCGCCCGACTTCAGCACGCCCAGGATGGCCGCGACCAAGCTGGGGCGCCGACTGAGGCAGATGCCGACGTAAGCGCCGGGACCCACCCCGCGGGCAATCAGGGCGTGGGCCACCCGGTTCGCACGCTCCTCCAGCTGTTCATACGAGAGAGCGTCTCCTTCGTGTTCAACGGCCACCGCTTGGCCACGGGACCCGACCTGCGCCTCGAACAGCTGGTGGACGAGGAGTTGATCGGAGAATCGTCTGTTTGTCGCATTCCAGACACGGCGGGTCGTTTCCAGGTCTCCCGGCGGGATCACCGAAACCGCTCCCAGGGCGCGGGTTTCATCCCGTGCTAGCTCGTCCAACGCAAGCATGAATGACGTCACGAGCCGTTCGACCGCGGTCTGGCGATAGTGGCGTAGGTCCAACAGGACCTGGACGCTAATCCGTGTTCCGGCGGCTACCTTGACGGCCAGCGGTACGATCGGTTGCTCGTATAGCCGGCACGCGCGATGCCGCCAGGCCTCGCCTCCCATCCGTTCGAGGGCGGAGCCAAGGTCTTCCGGCTCGACGATCAGTAGCGTCTCGAGCGAGTAGCGACCCACAACCCCGGCGTTGTGACCGCCGATCTCCCGGAGGGGCGTATGGCCGTGAACGCGCAGAGAAGCGAGCTGCCCTTCCAGCTCCGATAGAAGCTGGGCCACGGTCCTCTCATCGTCGCAGTGCGCTCGAATCGGCAGCACGTTGATCATGAGGCCAACCATCGAGGCTGCCCCGCCGTCCAGCGCCGAGGATCGATCGGAGAACGCCGTTCCGAATAGAACGTCGGTCTCGGTCGCGTAGCGCGACAGAGCCAGAGCCCACGCGGCATGGGCCACGGCTGCGACACTGGTCGCAGTCCTCCGCGCCAGCGCCCGGATCGCATCGGACTGCGCCTCGGTCGTTGTACGCGTGATGACGGCGTGCGCCCCTCCGGCCGTGACCGGATCGGGCAGCTCCGCAAATGCCAGCCTCGTCGGAACCGCTCGTCCCTCGAGGAGCTTACGAAAGTGAGCGTGACCCGCGGAGCGGTCGCGCCGCGCGAGCGACTGCACGTACTCCCCAAACGATCCGGCTGGCGGCGCGCCAGAAGGCGTTGCCCCCTGCCGGATACGATCGTATACCGCAAACACCTCCGTGAGGACCATAGGCAGGCTCTGGCCGTCCATCAGGATGTAGTGGAAGGTGCAGATGAAGCGGGTTGGCGCTCCGGCCGCCTGGAACAGGGTCACCCGCATCAGCGGAGCCTTGGCAAGATCGAATCCCCGCAAACGATCCTGCTGGCAGAAGAGCGCGATCTGCTGCTCGATAGCCGTGGGCCCGGCTCCGTCGCAGTCGATGACCTCCACGGGCACGAAGACACCTGGGACGGGAATCTGCCTCGGCTCGTCGAAACGGTCCCAAACGACGCGGCAGGACAGGGCCCAATGGCGCCGAGCCACCGACGTCCAGGCCTGCGCCAGCGCGGCGGCGTCCAGGTGTTCGCGAAGCGTCAGATCAACTTGACCGATATCGTACCCAGCGGAAGGCGCAACGAGCGAGCTAAAGAGCATGCCTGCTTGCATCGGAGTCAACGGATAACCCCCCGTATCGCTCGTTGACGCGCGATCGGGGACCGGGGATTGTTCACCCATTGGTGGATCAGCGTAGACAAAAAGGGAAGGCGTTGCCATCAGACAAGTTCGAGAAGCGCCGTTGGTTGGCTCCGGACGCAGCGCATGCAGCCACACGGGGGGCGTTCAGTGTGGTAACTTCCGAATGTGCAGGGCAGGCCTCTCCACGGCTTCGGCGACGAAAGCCAGGATGACGAGTCGGCGTCAAGGGAGAACGTGGAGGACAGAAAACTCGCTTCATCGCTGGAGGGACTCGACGAGGATGCCCTGACTCCGCCTGTGACGGCCGCCGCCAATCAAAGCGTGGAGGTCGGACTGGGCGAACAGGTTCAAGGATCCGGTGGCGGCTTCGAGATCGGGCAGTCGTTGCGCCATATGTCGCCAGCCGAGCAAGAGCCTCGGCCCGGCGACCTCGACGAACCTTCGCCCGTCAAACGCTTCGGGTGGCGAATGCTCGCGGTTGCGGTCGCGCTCGTCGCGGTGGGCGCCACCTGGTTTGTGCTCCCGGAGCATGACGAAGGCATGCGGCGAAAGCTCATCCATGGGCCTGCGGGGGCGCCACCGGCGTCGGCCGCGTCACTTCTCCCGAAGAAATCGATGCCGGCCGCCGCGTTGCAAGCACCGGAATATCCAAACCCGTCACAGCAGACATCCACCCCCCCACGTCCAGCATCTCGAACTGAGGTCGGACCCCGAAAATTGTCCGCTCCACAACATCACAAGCGGCCAGTGCGGACAGACGTCGACGAACGGGAAACCCCTCGTCAAAACGACCCTGACTCCACGCTACCTCCGACCATTGAATAGCGTACTCAATGGCTGATAATCAGTAAGCGTTCTTGTTGACGAATCCTTTCCAGACCGTCAGCACGAGTATCTTGAGGTCGAGAAACAACGTCCAATCCCGAATGTAATCGAGGTCGCAACGGATCCGGGCATCGAGCGACGTATTGCCCCGCCAGCCGCTGACCTGGGCCCAGCCGGTGATGCCCGCTTTGACCTTGTGGCGCAGCATGTAATGCGAGATGTCGCGGCGGAACTGCTGGACGAACACGGGGCGTTCGGGTCGCGGACCGACCAGGGACATGTCGCCGGTCAGGACGTTCCAGAACTGCGGAAGCTCATCCAGGCTGGTCGAACGAAGGAAGGAGCCGACCGGCGTCCGGCGATCGTCGCGAGGTCGCGCCCAAACCGGTCCGCTGCTGGCTTCGGCGTCCTGGCGCATGGTGCGGAACTTGTACATCCGGAACACTCGACCATCCAGACCCATCCGGTCCTGCCCGTAGATGATCGGGCCGTTTGACGTCGCCTTGACGATCGCGGCGATCGCCAGCATGACGGGCGCCAGGAAGATCAGCGCCACCATGGACAACATGACGTCGGTGGTCCGCTTCAGGAAGGCGCTCCAGCCCATCAAAGGGGAAGGGTTCAAACGGACCACGGGCATGCCGTCGAAGTCCTCGACCTGACAGCCGATCGTTACAAACTCGTGGATATCCGGAATGATCTGGACGTCAACGGTGTCCTCGCTGATCTGTGCCAGGAGGCCCTCCAGCTCACTCCATTGCTGTCTTGGTAGTGCCACCAGAACCTGGTCGGCCCCGGTCCGCTCGATGGCGGACACGACCTCGTCGTACCGTCCCACAACCGGTCTGTCGCCGATCTGCTCGGCGGACGAATCGGCGGAGACGAGGACGCCGACGACGCTGATCCCGAGCTCGGGGCAGCGATCGATCCGGCGAATCAGCAGCTCCACGGACGGCCCTTCGCCGACCAGGAGGACCCCGCGCTGGCCGGAACGCCGGCGAAGCAGGGTGAAGACGTTGCGCACAAGCTTCCGCGCGATCACCAGGGTCACCCCGCCAAACAGGGCGAAGTAGACGAGGACGCCGCGCGAATATCTGTACTCGCTGAAAATATAGGTGAGCGCGATAAAGCAGAGCAGCGCCGTGGCGTGCGCCCTCAGAAGCATCGCCGACTGCGACTTTCCACGCAGGAACCGCCGGGGTTCGTAGACGCCGTGGGCCTGGAAGACGAGGCCCCAGATGGCGATCACCAGCGGGGTCAGGGCGGCGTACGTCGAAAAAGCCGGGAAACCTTTGGTCACCGCCACCAGGGGCACGTGAAACCGCAGCCAGAAGGATGCCAGCCAGATTCCCGCCACCAGGGCCACGTCCATCACCCGGTCGGTTGCCGCGATCGTTAGCCTGTAGTGCTTGAGCATCTGCCTCCCGCCCTTCCCTCTCGTTCTGATCTGGCGACGGTGATGCAAATGAATCACTGACACCGGGGGTGGTCAAGGGGCCCACAGAAGATCTCTGCGTAGTTGACGGAGATTTAACTCGTACGTAATAAGTCCTTTGACAGTGTGGAAAAGAACGGCGGGTGAAGGTCCCGTCCGGTCTTCCTAGGGTTCAGGCTGGAGCCGTCGGGTGGCCGGCCGTCGAATCGCAAAATGCCGATGCGGTTACGGGCTCACGCGATGGGCGCGAACGAACGTTGCATGCGCCCGCAATGAACGTTGCCAGAACGTTGAACGCAACGGCGCGCGCTGCCGGTCCGGGCTGATCGATCACCCGAGGCGTCGGGGTGAAACGCTCGGGGCCCGGAGGCGAATCTCCGTTTCCTTGAGCGGGATACCGGGCTCGAACCGGCGACATTCAGCTTGGGAAGCTGACACTCTACCAACTGAGTTAATCCCGCAAGTGACGTCTGTATGTCGCTTTTCCGTCGAAGCGTCAAGGGCGGCGCACGCGCAGGGACGTCGCCTGCCCGGCGCGCGCCGAGCTCGGCGACCGTTACATCAACACGCTCACTCGGCGAACGGATCCACCCAGCCCTTGGCGACCTTGGCGCGGGCGGGCTTGGGGGCCGGGGAGGTCGGCGAGGCAGTCGCGAACTTGTGAACGGGGGGGCGGGCCGCGCGCTTCACCAGCGGGTGGGTTTCCGGTGACGGGCCGGTTCCGCCCATCGCTGGCTCCGGCGGAGCAGGGGGAGCGGCGGCCGCGGCCGGAGGCGGCGTCGGCGCGGTGGCCGGCGGCTGCGTGGCAGCCGCGACCGGGGCGGGTGGGGCCGGCGCGACACTGGGAGCCGGAGCAGGAGGCGGTGTCACGATCGCCGGCGGCGCGGCAACGGGCGCGGCGGCGACGATCGGCGCGGCGGGCCCGCGGTTACCCAGGAACCGGCCGCCGATGACGACCCCGACGGCCATGAAGGCCAGACCGAAGAGCGCCAGACCCAGAACCGGCAGCTGCACGGGGCGCATGGCTCCGCCTCTGCCGGATGCCATCGGGATCGCCCCGGATGGCGCCGGGATCTGCAGCGCAGGCTGGGGACCGGTCGGCGCGGGCGACATCGTCCGCGGGTAGGGCGCGCCCGCCGGGGCGGTGCGCGCCGAGAAGGGGGAGCTGGGGGCCGGCGGCTGCGACGGCAGCGTCAACCCGATGCCGGAG
>Ga0335083_10004212_pt1 | contig 18397 bp, 18 predicted proteins | sample Lox_Sample_42_FD_206716 | JGI IMG/M metagenome (GOLD analysis project Ga0335083, IMG submission 206716) | Soil microbial communities from Loxahatchee National Wildlife Refuge, Florida, United States - Lox_Sample_4.2 | ecosystem: Environmental > Terrestrial > Soil > Wetlands | place: USA...
GATCCTGCGGCGCCTGGACGAGGACTACTGCGACCCGCTCGAGCTCAGGAGCGACTCCGCGCTCGGCATCGCCGGGCTGGTCGACGCCGCGCGCCGCGGCAACGTGCTGGTGGCCAACGCGCTCGGCTCCAATCTGCTCGAGTCGGGCGCGTTGCTCGGGTACCTGCCGAAGCTCTGCCAGAGGCTGCTCGGCGAGCCGCTGGCCATGCCCTCGGTCGCCACCTGGTGGTGCGGGGAGCCGGCGGCGCTCTCGCAGGTGCTGGCGAACCTCGGCCGCGTCGTGATCAAGGGCGCGTTTCCGCAGATGCGGGTGGAGCCGATGTTCGGCGAGGACCTCGACGAGCGCGGCCGCAAGCGCGTCGCCGCCATGCTGACGGCGCGGCCGCAGATGTACGTGGCGCAGGAGCTGGTGCACCTGTCGCAAGCCCCGGTGTGCGACCGCTCGCAGCCGCAGCAGCTGCTGGCGCGCGCGATCGGCCTGCGCGTCTACGCCTGCGCCAGTCCCGAGGGATACGTGGTGATGCCCGGCGGACTGACGCGCGCGGCCACCGGCCCGGACGCGCGCGTCATCTCGATGCAGCGCGGCGGCTCGAGCAAGGACACCTGGGTGCTGTCGACCGGGCCGGTGAGCAGCTTCAGCCTGCTGAAGCGCGAGTTCCACGCCCAGGACCTGGTGCGCACCGGCCTCAACCTCTCGAGCCGCGTGGTCGAGAACCTGTACTGGTTCGGGCGCCACGCCGAGCGATGCGACGACACCGCGCGCCTGCTGCGCGTCGCGCTGGTGCGCGTGATCGAGGAGACGCCGGCGGGCCGCGCGCGCAGCTGGCAGGGCATCTCCGGCCTGCTGCGGCACGTCGGCCTGCTGGACGAGGACGCCGCCGGCGCCGACGACGCCGCGCTCGCCCGCCTGCTGCGCGACGCGGTGGTGGACGACTCGCGCCCGGGCCTCGCAAGCGGCCTGAAGCAGCTGCTGCGCGTGGCCTCGCAGCTGCGCGAGCGGCTGTCGCTCGACAACTGGCGCACGCTCAACAACGTCGCGCGCCGGCTGCAGCGCAGCCGCGGGCGCGCGCTCGGCATCTCGGACGCGCTCGCCGAGCTGGACAGCGACATCGCCGCCTTCATCACCCTCGCCGGCTTCGCGCTGGACGGCATGACGCGCGACCAGGGCTGGCGCTTCCTCTCGATGGGCCGGCGCATCGAGCGCCTGCAGTTCCTCTGCGGCATGCTGCAGCAGGCGCTCGCCGGCCCCGCCGACGGCGACCTCGACTGGGTGCTCGAGCTCGCGGACTCGAGCGTCACCTACCGCTCGCGCTACATGGCGCGCCCGCAGTGGCTGCCGGTGCTCGACCTGCTGGTGCGCGACGTGCACAACCCGCGCTCGATCGCCTTCCAGCTGAAGGGCCTGCACGACTTCCTGTCGCGCATCGAGGACGCCTACGGCGAAGGCATCGACGAGCGCCTGGACGCCTCCGTCATGGCGCTGGAGGCGATCGACCCGGAAGCCGACCTGCAGCACGGCAGCGCGCGCCTCGCCGCCCTGCTCGACGAGTGGTACGCGGCCTCCTACCGGCTCTCCGAGCAGCTCGGGCTCAGGTTCTTCGCGCACGTCGGCGAGGTCAACCGCCAGACCTTCGCCACCTGATGCGCTTCCAGGTCCGCCACGAGACGGCGTATCGCTACGAGGCCCCGGTGGTGCTCTCGCAGCAGCTGCTGCACCTGTCGCCGCGCCCGCTGCCATGGCAGGAGCGGAACTCGCATGCGATCGAGGTGGATCCCCGGCCGGCGGAATCCGTGGAGCGGCTCGACTACTTCGGCAACCCGGTCACCCAGATCGCGCTCGCCGTGCCGCACCAGTCGCTGGCGGTGCGCGCGCGCACGGAGGTGACGGTGGCGCCGCGCCCGCGCCCGCCGGCCGCGTCGCCCTGGGAAGGACTGAGCGAGCGCCTGCGTGCGGGCGGCGGCGCCGCGCTGCTCGAGCCGGAGCAGTTCGTGTTCGAGTCGCCGCGCGTGGAGATCTTCCGCGACGTCGCCGCGTACGGCGCGAAGAGCTTCACCAGGGGGCGCGGCGTGCTCGAGGCGGCGCTCGACCTCACGCGCCGGATCCACGCCGAGTTCAAGTTCGACCCCAGGGCGACCAGCGTCTCCACGCCCTTGCGCGAGGTGCTGCAGAAGCGGCGCGGCGTGTGCCAGGACTTCGCCCACCTCATGATCGGCTGCCTGCGCGCGCTGGGTCTGGCCGCGCGCTACGTCAGCGGCTATATCCTCACCACGCCGCCCCCCGGCCGTCCGCGGCTGATCGGCGCCGACGCCTCCCACGCCTGGGTGTCGCTGTGGTGCGGCGACGCGGGGTGGGTCGATCTCGACCCCACCAACGACTGTCTGGTCGACGACGAGCACATCACGCTGGCGTGGGGGCGCGACTTCAGCGACGTCACGCCGATGCGCGGCGTGATCCTCGGCGGCGGCGAGCAGGAGCTGGAGGTCCGCGTCACCGTCACGCCGCTCTGAGCCGGTAGAATCGCCGCATGGCCGACCGCAAGTTCGGGTTCGAGACGCTCTGCCTGCACGCCGGCCAGATCCCGGACCCGGCCACCGGCGCGCGCGCCGCGCCGATCTACCAGACGACCTCCTTCGTCTTCGACTCGGCGGAGCATGCCGCGAGCCTGTTCAACCTGCAGACGTTCGGCAACGTCTACTCGCGCATCTCCAATCCCACCGTGGCGGTGCTCGAGGAGCGCATGGCCGCGCTCGAGAACGGGCGCGCGGCGCTCGCCTGCGCCACCGGTCAGGCCGCGGGGGTCACCGCGATCCTGACCCTCGCCAGGGAAGGCGACCACATCGTTTCGGCTTCGACGCTTTACGGCGGCACCCACACCCTGCTTGGAGTGAACCTTAAGAAGCTGGGGATCGACACCACGTTCGTCGATCCGGATGATCTGAACGCCTTCGAGTCAAGCATCAAGGGCAACACCAAGCTCATCTATGCCGAGACGCTCGGCAACCCGCTGATCAACGTGGTCGACATCGAGGCGCTGGCGAAGATCGCGCGCGCGGCGAAGATCCCGCTGGTGCTGGACAACACGGTGCCTTCGCCCTACCTGTGCCGGCCGCTCGATTGGGGCGCCGACATCGTGGTGCACTCGGCCACCAAGTACATCGGCGGCCACGGCACCACCATGGGCGGCGTGATCGTCGAGTCGGGGCGCTTCGACTGGGGCAACGGCAAGTTCCCGGAGTTCACCTCGCCCTCCCCCGGCTACCACGGCGTGATCTTCCACGAGACCTTCGGCGACTTCGGCTACACCATGAAAGCGCGCATGGAGATCATGCGCACCTTCGGGCCGGCGCTCGCGCCGATCAATGCCTGGCTGCTGCTGCAGGGTCTCGAGTCGCTGCCGGTACGCATGGATCGCCATTGCTCAAATGCACTCGCTGTTGCCTCCTTTTTGAAGAATCATCCCGGGGTGGCTTGGGTGAACTATCCGGGTTTGCCCGGCAGCAGGTATTTCTCCCTGGCCCAAAAATACTTTCCGAAAGGCGCCTCCGGGCTTCTCAATTTCGGCGTCAAGGGCGGGGCGAAGGCGGGCGAGCGCTTCATCGAGGCGGCGCAGTTCATGAGCCACCTCGCCAACATCGGCGACGCGAAGACGCTCATCATCCATCCGGCCTCGACCACGCACCGGCAGATGAGCGACGAAGAGCAGCTCAAGGCCGGCGTCACGCCTGACATGATCCGGATGTCGGTGGGCATCGAGTCGCTCGACGACATCCTCTGGGACATCGACCAAGCCCTGAATGAGGCGGCAAAAGCATGATCAGCTATCAATTCCTGGAGCACGGCAAGCCGCTGCAGAAGGTCCTTCACGACACGCCGAAGCCGGCCGGCACCGAGGTGCTGGTGCGCATCACGCGCTCGGGCGTGTGCCATTCCGACCTGCACATCTGGGACGGCTGGTTCGACCTCGGCGGCGGCAAGCGCTTCTACGTCAAGGACCGCGGCTGCGTGCCGCCCTGGACGCTCGGCCACGAGCCGTTCGGCGTGGTCGAGGCCCTGGGCCCGGGCGTTTCCCGAGTCGATGGGAAGGTGAGGGCGGGCCAGAAGCGGATCGTCTATCCGTGGATCGGCTGCGGCAAGTGCCCCGTGTGCAAGGCGGGCCAGGACAACTACTGCGTCTCCGGCACGCGCTTCCTGGGCGTCAACCGGCCGGGCGCCTATTCGAGCCACGTGCTGGTGCCGCACCCCAGGTACCTGGTCGATTCGAGCGGGGTCGACGACGGCTTCGCCGCGACGCTCGCCTGCTCCGGCCTCACCACCTACAGCGCGGCCGCCAAGCTGCCGGAGCTCGGGCCGAAGGACTGGGTCGCGGTGATCGGCTGCGGCGGACTCGGCATGATCTGCATCTCGGTGCTGCGCGCGAAGGGCGTGAAGAACATCATCGGCTGCGACATAGACCCCGGGAAGCTGGCTGAAGCGAAGAAGCTCGGCGCGAAGCTCACCCTCGACACGCGCGCCCCGGACGCGATCCAGAAGCTGCAGGGCCTCGCCATGGGGAGCCTGGCCGGCGCGATCGACCTGGTCGGCATGCCGGCCACCGTGGCACTCGGCCTCAGCGCGCTGAGGAAAGGCGGCCGGCACGTGCTGTGCGGCCTCTTCGGCGGCGAGATCGTGCACCCGCTGCCGCCCTTCGCGCAGCGCGCGATCGGGCTGGTCGGCTCCTACGTCGGCAACCTGCGGGAGCTGAAGGAAGTCGTGGCGCTCGCGAAAAGGAAGAAGCTCAGGCCCTCGCCCGTGTCGACGCGGCCGGCGGACGAGGTCAACGCCGCGATGGAGGACCTGAAGGCCGGGCGCGTGCTCGGCCGCGTCGTGCTCGCGTTCTAGCCGCCCTTCGCTGGCGCCGGCCGCATCAGCAGGCCGCTCGGCGACACCCGCAGCTCGAGCTCGGCCGGTCCGCTCACCGGCACGAAAGTCGCCGAGCCGTACTCGGCGTCAAGCGCCGGGGCGAGGAACGCGTAGCGCCGCCGCAGCTCGAAGAGGTCGACCGCGCGCTCGCGCCCGAGCGCGCGCACTGTCCGTGGCTTCGACTTTTCGTCCTCGATCGCGCGGTAGCGCCCGGAGATGCGGTCGAGCTCGTAGGCCGTGTGCAGGCCGAAGAAATTCGCCCAGGGCTTCCATTTCAGGATGTGCGCGTCGAGGTACACCTCGTCGCCGGCGAGGCGTACCGCTCGGTCCGGCCATCGGGATAGGTGAGCGTCACGCTGAAGCGCTGCTCCCCGGTCGGCTTGACCGCGAGGCGCGCCGCGAGATCTTCGCGCGTCAGCGCGCGATAGCCCTGCATGCCGGCGCCGACCGCGCCCGAGAGCGTACCGAGCGCGACCAGCAGCAGCCCGGCAAGCGTGCGGACCGCGAAGCGCAGCGGCCGCGCGCGGAACAGCGCCGCGACGCCCGCGACGGCGAGAAGCGCCCCGAGCGCCAGCAGCACGAACGCCGCCAGGGTAAAGGGCGAGGTGGCCAGCTGGGGCAGTTGCATGCCGGACCTAGTGTAGCGAAACCGGGCAGCTCGCCTGCCGGGCGGACCGCGGCGGCAATTACAATTGCGCCATGTCCCTGCCCTTTGCGTGGAAATTCCCCTACGCCTGGCCGAGGAAGCCCCTCTTCGCGGCGAACGTGGTGGCGACTTCGCAGCCGCTCGCCGCGCAGGCCGGGCTGCGCATGCTCGCCGAGGGCGGCAGCGCGGTGGATGCGATCCTCGCTACCGCGATCACGCTGACGCTGGTGGAGCCGGTGTCCAACGGCATCGGCTCGGACGCCTACGCGATCGTCTGGGACGGGAACAAGCTGCACGGCCTGAACGCGTCGGGGCGCTCGCCCGCGGGCTGGACGCCGGAGTTCTTCGGCGGCAAGGGGGTGCCGACGCGCGGCTGGAATTCGGTAAGCGTGCCGGGCTGCGTCTCGGCGTGGGTCGAGCTGCACCGCAAGTTCGGCAAGCTGCCGTTCGAGCGCCTGTTCGAACCCGCGATCGCCTATGGCCGCAACGGATTTCTCGTTTCGGCGACGGTTTCGGGGCAGTGGAAGATGCAGGTCCCCGAGCTGAAGAGCCAGCCGGGGTTCGCCGAGGCGTTCCTGCCCGGCGGCCGCGCGCCGGAGCCCGGCGAGCGGTTCCACTTCCCGGAGCATGCCGCGACACTGGAAAAGATCGCGCGCTCGAAGGGCGAGGCGTTCTACCGCGGCGAGCTGGCGCAGAAGCTCGAGGCGCATTCCAAGGAGCACGGCGGCGTCATGCTCGCCTCCGACCTCGCGGCGCACGTCTCCGACTGGGTCGAGCCGCTGGCGCAAACCTACCGCGGCTACACGATTCATGAAATCCCGCCCAACGGCCAGGGGATCGTCGCGCTGATCGCGCTCGGCATCCTCGAGCACTTCGACCTGGCGTCGATCCCGGTCGACTCCGCCGACAGCGTGCACCTGCAGATCGAGGCCGTGAAGCTCGCCTTCGCCGACGCGCTGGCGTACGTCGCGGATATCGATTTCATGCCTTTCGATCCAAAGGCGCTGCTGGATTCGTCCTACCTTGCGTCCCGGGCGAAGCTGATAGATCCGAAGAGGGCGCAACCCATCGCCGCGGGGAAACCCCCCAAGGGCGGCACGGTCTACCTCACCGCGGCCGACGCCTCCGGAATGATGGTGTCGATGATCCAGTCGAACTACATGGGCTTCGGCTCCGGCGTCGTGGTGCCGGGCACCGGTATCTCGCTGCAGAACCGCGGCGCGACGTTCGTCGCCACCGAAGGGCATCCGAATCGCGTCGCGCCCAGGAAGCGTCCCTACCAGACGATCATCCCCGCCTTCGTCACCAGGAACGGCAGGCCGGTGATGAGCTTCGGCGTCATGGGCGGCACGATGCAGCCGCAGGGCCATGCGCAGGTGATGGTGCGGATCGCGGACTACGGCCAGAACCCGCAGGCGGCGTGCGACGGCCCGCGCTTCCGCTGGGTGCAGGGCATGGACGTGAGCGTGGAGCGCCCGGTGGACGGAGGCGGCGGCTTCCCCGCGGCGACGCTGGAGGAGCTGCGCCTCCGCGGCCACAACATCGTCACCGTCGACGACTACAACCAGTTCGGCAGCTGCCAGGCGATCTGGAAGCTCGACGGCGGCTACGTCGCGGCGAGCGACCCGCGGCGCGACGGGCAGGCGGTCGGCTTCTAGGAAACGGGCTGCCGCCTCTGGAGCGACGACATGCTGAAGATCTGGGGCCGCGTCAACTCGGTCAACGTGAAGAAGGCGCTCTGGTGCCTGGAGGAGCTGAAGCTGCCGTACCAGCGCGTCGACGCCGGCATGCAATTCGGCGTCGTCGACACGCCCGAGTACCGCAGGCTCAACCCGAACGGCCTCGTGCCCACGATCGACGACGACGGCTTCGTGCTGTGGGAGTCGCACACCATCGTGCGCTATCTCTCCATGAAGCACGGGCGCGGCACGCTATGGCCGGCCGACGACCGTACCTGGGCCGAGGCGAGCAAGTGGATGGACTGGGCGTTCACCTTCCTCGCGTCGATGCGGCCGGTATTCTGGAACCTGGTGCGCACCCCGCCCGAGAAGCGCGACATGGCCGCCGTCGAGGACGGCCGCAAGAAGTGCGCGCAGCTCGCCGGCATGCTCGACGCCGCCCTCTCCGGGCGCCGCTACGTCGCCGGCGACGGCTTCACCATGGGAGACATCCCGGTCGGCTGCCACATGCACCTGTGGCTGCGCCTGCCGCTCGAGCGGCCGAGGCACCCCAACCTCGAGGGCTGGTTCGCGCGGCTGCTGGAGCGCCCCGCGTACCGCAAGATCGTCGACATCGCGATCAGCTGAGCGGCGCGTGGAGAAAATAGCGATCGTCACCGGCGCGGCCAGCGGCATCGGGCTCGCTTGCGCCGAGCGCCTCGCCGCCGACGGCATGAGGGTGGTGCTCGCCGACGTCAACGAGCAGGCCGGCCGCGAGCACGCCGCGCGCCTGAACGGCGCCTTCGTCGCCTCGAACCTGATCGAGCGCCAGGGCTGCAGGCGCCTGGTCGATGAAACGCTGCGGCGCTACGGCACGGTGCACGTGCTGGTCAACAACGCGGGCTACCAGCACGTGTCGCCGATAGAGGATTTTCCCGAGGATCAGTGGGAGCGCATGCTCGCGCTGATGCTCACCGCGCCGTTCCTGCTCACGCGCTACTGCTGGCCGGCGATGAAAAAGCAGCGCTGGGGACGCGTGGTCAACATCGCCTCGATCCATGCGCTCGTCGCCTCGCCCTTCAAGGCGGCCTACATTTCGGCCAAGCACGGCCTGGTGGGCCTCACTCGCACCGCGGCGCTCGAAGGGGGCGAATTCGGCATCACCGCCAACGCGATCTGCCCGGCCTACGTGCGCACGCCGCTGGTTGACGGCCAGATCGCGGACCAGGCAAAGGCCAACCGCATGTCGCCCGCCGAGGTGATCGAGAAGATCATGCTCGCGCCGGCCGCGATCAAGCGCCTGATCGAGCCTGCCGAGGTGGCCGGCTTCGTCGCTTACCTGTGCGGCGACGCCGGCGGGGTGATCACCGGCTCGGCTCTGACAATGGACCTCGGTTGGACGGCGCGTTGAGCGCCAGCGCCTTGACCCTGGCGTAGAACTTCGCGAAGTCGCCGCCTTCCCCGGCGAGCAGCTTCTCGAAGGCGGGCACGAGGCGCGTGTAGATCGCGAACGACGCCAGCAGCGCATTGTTCGCCGGCAGCGCGCGCAGGCCCGGGCTTCCCTCCAGCAGGGCTTCCACCTTCGCCATCTCGGCGCGCTTGCGCTCGCGCATCTCGGCGGCGGGAAGGCGCGACGCGTAGAGCGTGCGCAGCCGGCCGCGGATCTCGTCCAGGCGCTCGAGGAAGGCCTCGCGCCTGCGTTGCTCCTGCTCGAACGCCGCGAGCTGCGCGCCGCGGCCGGTCGCCCGCAGCCAGCGGCGCACGCCCTCGCGCTCCACCGTCACTGCGAACGACTCGTTGAACGTCGAGTCGTCCTTCACATAGACCACCTGGTGCGCCAGCTCGTGGAAGATGAGCCGCGCCAGCTCGGCGTCCGAATATCCGATGAAGGTGGAGAGCAGCGGGTCGTCGAATCGCCCGAGCGTCGAGAAGGCGGGCACGCCGTAGAGCAGGACATCGTCGCCGCGGGCGTGCAGGCCGGCCGCGTAGCGCTCGGCGTCCTCGCGCGCGAAGAATCCCCGGTAGGCGACGCAGCCGGCCACCGGGAAGCAGGACTGCAGCGGCTCGAGCGAGAACTCCGCCGTCGCAATCACGTTCCAGACCGCGTACGGCCGGTCGAGCGCCGAATAGTTGCGGTAGCTGCCGTTGTCGGGAAGCGCGAGCGCGCTGGAGGCGTAGGCGCGGATCTGCCGCGCGAGCTCGAGGCGGGCGCGCAACTGCGGCAGGGTCGCCGGGTCGTCGATCACCTCGCCCACCGGGCGCGCCGCGGCGAGCAGCGACATCTCGCCGTGGATCGCCTGCGCGTAGTACGCCAGCGTCTCGCAGCCCGCGAGCGGCAGCGCGGCGGCGAGCACGAGGATGCGGCTAGCGCGGCGCAGGGAAGCGCCCCTCGCGCAGGAAAACCGTGACGCAATCGGCGACGCGCGCCGAGACCAGCATCGCGCTATGGCTCACCGGCAGCACGCAGCGCTCGGCCATGCCCTCGACCCCGGTCTCCTCCACCGTAACCACCCCGTCGTTCGGCCCCGGCAGGGGCCCGATGAGACGGCCGAGTCCGATCGGCAGCGTGCCCGCGATCACGCCGAGCGGCTCGGGGCGCGGCCAGCGTGCGTCCTGCCCGTCGCGCCAGATCGGCTCGCTCTCCCCCAGCAGCCATCTCCCCGGGGCGACGCGCGCGAGACGACGCGCGGCGGCACAGCCGCGCGCCGGCGTCCCGAGCAGCGCCACCTTGCCTACGCCGAGCGAGGGATCGCCGCGCAGCGCCTCCAGCACTACGCGCCCGCCCAGGCTGTGCGCGACGTAGTGCGCCGGCCCGGCATCGCGCGCGAAGCGCGCCAGCCGCTCGGCGTGCGCCGACAGGGGCAGCGCGCGGCCGCGGTAGCCGAAGGTGCAGCAGCGGAATCCAGCGCGCGCAAGACGCATCGCCAGCATCTGCATCGCCGCGCCCGGCACCCAGAGCCCGTGCGCGAGGATCACCGGGAGCTCGCGCTTCGCCCCTGCCCTCGCGGCTTCCGGGCGGTTCATCGTCGCGGGATTGTAGCGAACATCCCGGCGCCGACGGCGAGCGCCGGGATCGAGAACACGGCGTAGGCGAGCGCGTAGCTCTGCGCGATGCCGAGCACCACGTTGAACGCCGGCGGCGTCACCACGACGCCGAGGAAGGTGAAGAACAGGCTGCCGCCGGTCGCCTGCCCGGCGCGGCCCTCCGGCGCGAGGCGCGCGATCTCGGCGAGGAAGACGCCGTTCCACCCCACCGCGGTGGCGCCGAAGACCGCGGCGTACGCGAACAGCAGCCCGCGCGGCCACGTCGGCGCCGCGGCGAGCGCGGCGAGCGACGACAGGCCCATCGCCAGGCCGAGCGAGGCGAGGACCGCACGCCGGCTGAGGATGCGGTCCGCGAGCAGGCCCCAGAGGATGCGGCCGAGCACGCTCGCGACCTGCGCCACCGCCATGACGAACCCCGCCAGCACCAGCGACAGCCCGAAGTTTCCCACCAGGAAGGTGACGAAATAGGTCACCAGCGTAATCTGCACGCCGCCGTAGACGAAGGAGACGACGCACATCTCGCGCAGGCGCCGGTCGGCCAGCACCAGCCGCACCGGCGCGAAGGCGGAGCGAACCGAGATCGGCGCCTTCGGGTCGAGCGCCACGTCGTAGCGCGCGCGCTGTCCCGCGATGGCGAGCGCGAGCGCGAGGCAGGCGGCGCCGATCGCGACGGCGCTCCATTGCCAGCCGACGAGGAGGATCAGGCCCGGCACCAGCGCGCCGGCGAGCACGCCGCCGGCCGGCACGCCGGTCTGCTTGAGCGAGAAGATGAACGAGAAATAGCGCGCCGGCGCGCGCACCAGGATCGCCGACGACGCCGGCGTGATCGGCCCGTACCCCATGCCGACGACGACACCCCCCAGCACCACCAGCGGCGGCCAGGCGCTCGCGGCGAGCGCGAGGCCGGCGCAGCACAGGCCGAGGCCCGCCTGGCTGACGCGGATCGGCCCGAATCGAGCCACCCAGCCTCCGGCCGCCGCCGAGGCAAACATGCTGCCGAGGTAGCTCGCCGCGATGTAGTACCCCACCGCGGCGGGCGAGACGCCGAGCGCCGGGCCGGCCACCGGCGCCATCACCGGCGCGCAGTAGACCGCGAAGGCCACGAGCGTCTGCACTGCGAGCGTGACGGCGAGCGGCAGCGCGATGCCGCTCGAGGCCGAATTCAACCGGCGCCCTTCAAGGCGGCGAGCAGGCGCTCGGCCTGGCGCACGATCGGGTAGTCGATCATCTGGCCATCGACCTGGATGGCGGCGACGCCCTTCGCCTCCGCGGCCCGGAACGCGGCGACGATGCGCTCGGCCCGCGCGATCTCATCGGCGGTCGGCGCGTATCCCGCGTTTACCTGCGCCACCTGGTCGGGATGGATGCACAGGCGTCCCTGGAAGCCGGCGCGCCTGCTGCGCTCCACGGCGCGCGCGAGGCCCTCCGCGTCCTTGAGATCGAACCACGGGCTGTCGAGCGGCGCCTCGATGTCCGCGGCGCGCGAGGCGAGCACCAGACGCTCGCGCGCGTGGGCAAGCTCAGGCTCGTCGCGCGAGGGCGAGAGCCCCAGGTCGTGGCCATAGTCGGCGGCGCCGAAGGCGACGCGGCGCACGCGCCAGGTTCCCGAATAGGGCTTCAGGCCCCTCGCTTGCAGGATCCGCTCGACGCGCGTCAGCCCCGCGGCGCTCTCGATGATCGGGATGAGGTCGATCGCGCCCACGGCGAGGCAGCGCTCGCGCTCCAGGTTGGCGATCAGCCAGTCGATCGCGTGCAGATCCGCCGCGCTTTCCACCTTGGGCAGCACCACGCCGTCGACGCCCGGCCCCATCACCTCGGCGAGATCGCGGAAGCAGTACGGCGTGCCCATCGCATTGACCCGCACGTAGCCGCGGCAGCGCCGCACCGCCGCGCTCTTAGCGAGCGCTTCCGCGACCGGGCGGCGCGCCGTCTCCTTTTCGGCCGGCGCGACCGAGTCCTCGAGGTCGAGGATCACGGCGTCCGCCTCGAGCGTGAAGGCCTTTTCCATCCGGCGCGGCTGGTTGCCGGGGGCGAAGAGCAAGGAGCGGATCATCGGATCGGCTTCCGCTCGCTCCACGCGGGGTACGGCAGCCGCGGCCTGGCCGTGGCGAGCGCCTCCGGCAGGATGATTTCGCGCCGCCCGCGGTCGATCTGCACCAGCAGCGGCCGCGTCCCGACCTGCGCGCCGTCGCGATCGACCTTGTAGGGTCCGAGCGGCGTGCCGGTCTCGAGCGCAGCCAGCGCGACGCGCAGCTTCTCCTGGTCGAAGCTCCCCGCGCTGCCCACCGCCGCCTCGAGCACTTTGCCGGCAGCGTAGCCGTCGGCGGCGAGGCCGTTGGGCTCCGCCGACCAGCGCTTGCCGAAGGCCTGCACGAAGCGCGCGTTGCCGGGCGTCGCCGCCGCGCGCTCGTAGGCCGAGATGCCGATGGCGTACTCCGCGTCCTGGCCGACGAGCTTGATGAACTCCGGGTCGGCCGCGCCCTGCGCCACGAACAGGCGCGGCGCGTACTTCGCCCTGCGGAAGCTCTTCACCATTCCGGCGGCGTCGCGCGCCAGGCCGAAGGCGATCCAGGCCTCGGCGCCGGCTTTTCGCGCGCGCAGGATCTGCGGCGCGAAGTCCTCGTTGTCGCGGCCATAGGCCTCCGGCTCGCCGACGGCGAAGCCTTGCTTCAGCGCGGCCTCGCGCGTCGCTTTCGCCATCTCGCGCGAGACAGGGTCGTCGCGCCCCAGGACCAGCACGTGCCGCACGCCCAGCTCGCGCGCCAGTTCGAGCGGGCCCAGGCCGTAGCTCGCGAGCGGTGCCGGAACCTGGAAGACATAGCGGTACTCGGCTTTGGTCACGGCGCCCGAGGCGCCGGTGGCGTTGACCAGGACCCGGCGCGCGCGCTCCGCGGCCGCCGCTGCGCCGAGCGAAGCGGCCGAGCCGAGCGGACCCAGCAGCAGCGTCGCGTGGTACTCCTCGATGAGGCGGCCGTAGAGCCCGCCGTCCGCCGCCGAGTCCGACTGATCGTCGAGCAGCCTGAGCTCGACATGGCGTCCGAGCAGCCCTCCCGCCGCGTTCGCTTCCTCCTGCCACAGCAGCAGCGCCTTGCGGTAATCGGCGGCGATGTCGGCGAGCTGTCCGGAGAGCGGCAGCACCGCCCCGACGACGACGGCCTGCTGCTGCCCCCGTGCCGGCACGGCGCAGACCCACAGGGCGAGCAGAAGCAGCCGCAGGCGCATCGGGGCCAAAGTACGTTGTGGGAAAATCGGCGTCAAGAAACATGCCGAACGCGTTCCTCGAACAGCTCGCCGCGATCGTCGGCGCGCGCCACGTGCTCGCCGCGGCGCCCGACACCGCACCCTACCTGACGGATTGGCGCCGGCAGTACAGCGGCGCCGCGGATTGCGTGGTGCGGCCGGCGAGCACCGGCGAGGTCGCCGCGGTAATGCGCGCGTGCGCCGCAGCCGGCGTGGCGATCGTGCCCCAGGGCGGCAACACGGGCTTGTGCGGCGGCTCGGTGCCTGCCGGCGCCGGGCGCCAGATCGTGCTCTCGCTCGGCAGGCTGAACCGCATTCGCGCGATCGATGCCGCGAACGACACGCTGACCGCCGAGGCGGGCTGCGTGCTTGCCGACTTGCAGAGCGCCGCCGCCGAGGCAGGGCGCTTGTTCGCGCTATCGCTCGCGGCCGAGGGCAGCTGCCAGATCGGCGGCAATCTTTCCACCAACGCCGGCGGCGTCAACGTGCTCCGCTACGGCAATGCCCGGGAGCAGGTGCTGGGCCTGGAAGTCGTGCTCCCCGACGGCCGGATCTGGGACGGGTTGCGCGGCCTGCGCAAGGACAACACCGGCTACGACCTGAAGCAGCTGTTCATCGGCGCCGAGGGAACGCTCGGGGTGATCACGGCGGCGGTGCTGAAGCTGCACCCGAAGCCGACCGCGTCGGCCACCGCGTGGATCGCGGTACCGGACCCGAAGCGTGCGGTGGAGCTCCTCGGCCACCTGCGCGGCGCCTGCGGCGAGAGCCTGAGCGCCTTCGAGCTGCTTTCGCGGCGCTGCGTCGACGCGGTGCTTGCGCACCGCCCGGGGACCCGGGATCCTCTCGGCGGGCGCGAGGCGTGGTACGTGCTGGTCCAGCTCGACGATTTTCGCGCCCCGGAAGAGCTGAGCCGGAAGGCCCAGGAATCGATGGCCGGCGCGATCGACGCGGGCCTCGCGCGCGATGCGGTGCTGGCGAAGAACGAAGCCGAGGCGGCGGCGCTCTGGACGCTGCGCGACACGGTGCCCGAGGCGCAATTCTCGAACGTGAAGCACGACATCTCGGTAGCCGTGTCGCGGGTGCCGGAGCTGATCGAGCGCGCCGGCCGCGCACTGGAGGCGGCCATTCCCGGCGTCCCGGTCTACTGCTTCGGCCACGTCGGCGACGGCAACCTGCACTACAACGTCGGCGACGCGGCGCTCGCCGCGCGCCGCGAGGAGGTCAACCGGATCGTCTACGACGCCGTCTGCGCGCTCGGCGGCTCGATCTCGGCGGAGCACGGCCTCGGGCAGCTCAAGCGGGAAGCGATCCGCGGCCGCAAGGCGCCGCTGGAGCTGGAGCTCATGGGCGCGGTGAAGCGCGCGCTCGACCCGCGCGGCCTGATGAATCCGGGGAAGGTCCTCTAGGCGGGAGCCGCGCGGCGGTGCGCGCTACTTGTTGCGCACCGCCATGTCCTTGGCCCGCTCGGCAAGCCCCGCGAGCAGCGCGGCGCCGAACGCCGGGCTGGTCTTCACCAGCTCGAGGAACGCGACGCGGTTGATTGCGAGCAGCGTGCAGTCCGTCTCGGCGATCGCGCTGGCGGCACGCACCGACTGGTCGACCAGCGCCATCTCGCCGAACACGCCCCCGGGAGCGGCGCGGCCCACGACGCCGCCCTTGATCGAGATCGCGACCCGGCCCTCGAGCACCACGTACATGAGCGCGCCGCCGGTGCCCTCCTGCATGATCATCTTCCCCGCCTCGTAGCGCATCGTCGCCTGCCCGCCGAGCAGCCGCGTCAGTCCGGTGAGCAGCTTCTTGTCGAAGACCGCGACCTCCTTGGCCTCGCCGGCGTGCAGCGCGCCGCTCTGGCGCAGCCGCGTGATCGTGCTGCGCAGGCGGCTGTTCATCAGGCTCATCATCATCAGGGCGAACTCGGGCTTGTGCTGCAGCGCGCTCTGGAACTGCTTGTCGTCCAGTCCGATGACGGTGCACGCGCCTTTCGCCTTCGCGGTCGCGGTGCGCGCCGCCTGCGCGATCACCGCCATCTCGCCGAACACCTCGCCCGGCCGGACGCTGCCGATGACTTGCCCCTGCGCCCACATCTCCACCTCGCCGAGGATCAACACGTACATCCTGGCGCGCTTCAGCAGCCCGCCCTTCTCGTCCTCGGCGAAGATGGTGGCGCCGCCGGCGAAGCTCTCCGGCTTACCGGCCGACTTGAAGAACTCCATCGCCATGGCGGCGTTGTAGACCGGCGGCGGCGGCGCCGCGGGCTGCGCCGGCGGCCGCATCGGCGTGGTGTTGGAGAAATCCAGATCGCTCATCGCGTGCCCTCCAGCCCGATTATCGGACAGCCGCGCACGCCTTGAAAGATGCGGCCGCGGCCCGGCCCCCGCTACTCGAGGTCCGCCGCCTCGCCCAGCAGCGCCCGCCGGAAGCGGGCCTTGAGCAGCACCCCGTCGCGCGGCGGCAGGACCAGCGGCAGCTTCTCGGCCCTCACCTTGACCTGCGCGAAGAGCGGGCCCTCGCCGCCGTGGATCGCGGCACGCAGCGCGTCGAGCTCGGCGGCGGCGCGAATGCGGCTGGCCGCCGCGAAGCCGCAGGCGAGCGCCGCGCCAGCAAGATCCACGCCCGCCGCGGTGTGCGTCGCCTGCATCCCGGTCTCGCCATAGCGCTCGTTGTCGATCACCACCACCGCGAGGTTGCGCGGCTTCTGCACGCCGATGGTGGCGAGCGAGCCGAGGCCCATCAGCATCTCGCCGTCGCCCGTGACCACCAGGACGCGCCGCTCGGGGCGCGCCAGCGCGAGGCCGAGCCCGATCATCGCCGCGTTGCCCATCGCCCCCCAGAGCGGAAACGTGAGCGCCGAATCGCCGGCCGCGGTGCAATCCCAGGCGGTCGATCCCAGCCCGGCGACGACCAGCAGTTCGCCGCGTCCGTCGAGCAGACGTGCCACCACGTCGCGACGCCGCAGAAGCTCGCTCATTGCGCGGCCTGCTCCTGGAAGCTCTTGATCCCGATCACGCCCTGCGAAATCAGCACCGCGACCGCCTGGTAGCTGCCGAAGGCGAGCCTTGCCGCGGCGTTGACCGTAGGGGCGACTTCAGCCGCCGAGCGCGCCGGATGCACCACCACGTCCATCGACGAGAGCACCGCGGGCGTCGCCTGCCCCATCGGGACCTGCCAGGGGTTGAACTCGCCGAACTCGCCGCGCATGGTGACGAGCATCAGCAGCGGGAAGCGGCACTCGCGCACCATGCCGAGCGCGTTGACGCAGTTGCCGACGCCGCTCGATTGCATGAGCAGCGCGCTGCGCCGACCGCCGAGCCAGGCGCCGGCGGCGAGGCCGATGCCCTCTTCCTCGGTGCTGAGCACCACCGCGCGCGTGGCCGAGTCGCCATGGCACAGCTCGATCAGGCGCTTGTGGCCCGCATCCGGCACGTAGCCCACGATCCCGACGCCCGCCTCCTTGAGGACGCGGAACACGTCCTCCGGCCAGGCTTGCGTGCCGGCGCTCATCGCACAGTCACCGCGACGCGCTGCGCGGAGTTGTTGCCGAATCCGGTGGCGTCCCACGCCGGCTCCAGCGGCTGCGTGTTGCCCGCCTCGTCGGTCGCGCGGCAGGAGAGCTCGTGCGCGCCCGGCGTCGCGTCCCAGGAAGCGCGCCATCCGAGCCATGCATGCGGTCCCGCGATTGCCTCGAGGCGCGCCTCGGTCCAGGTGCCGTCGGCGCCGAACGCCACGCTTCGCACGGGCGCATCGCCCGACCACGCTCGTCCCAGGACCTCGACGCGCCCGGGCCCGAGCACGCGGCTGCGGGCGTAGAAGTCGGGAATCCCGGGCGGCGCCATCAGCGAATTCACCCGCATGCGGGTGCAAGGCACGCCGCGCTCGCCCGGGCTCTGCCGGAAGTGGTAGCTGTGCGCCTGCTGCACGCCGTCGAAAGGCCGCTCCAGCGCCTCGACGCGCTCGAGCCATTTCACGCTCGCCATGCCGTACCAGCCGGGGACCACCAGCCGCAGCGGCGCGCCATGCTGCGGCGGCAGCGGCGCGCCATTCATCGCGTACGCGAGCAGCACGTCGTCCCGCATCGCCTCCCGCGGCGACAGGCTGCGCGCGAAATTGTGCTCGGTGGCGCGGTCGATGCCGCGGTCCACGCCGTGGAACGCGATCTCCTTCGCCGACGCGTCGAGGCCCGCGGCCTCGAGCAGGACGCGCAATGGGACGCCGGTCCACTCGGCGGTCGAGACGCCCTCCTCCAGCCACGGCAGCGACGGGTAGCGGGGCGAGATCTGGCCGCGCCCGTTGCCGGCGCATTCGAGCGTCACTCGGAGCGTCCGCGCCGGCATGCCGCGCAACTCCTCGAGGCCGAGCGTGCGCGGGCGCGCCAGGCAGCCTTCGAACCGCAGCCGCCATTCAGGCGCGGCCGGCGGCAGATCGAAATGGATCAGGCGGTAGTGCAGGCCGGCCGGCGTCACGTCGTAGCGCAGCGCTTCCAGCGGCATGCCGGCGTTGCGGCTCGCAAGGGCCACTTCCTCGCGCGTGTAGCGCCCGACGATCGGCGGCCTGCGGCTCTCCGGCATGCGCGCGATTCTATCTGGCCCGGCCCCTATAATTCCCGGAAGCAATGGGACTCTCGGAATTCCTCGACGGCGCGCAGCGGCGCGACCTCTGGATCTTCGGCTACGGCTCGCTCATGTGGTCGCCCGGGTTTCACTATGCAGAGCGCAGCCCCGGCTTCGTGCGCGGCTATCACCGCGCCCTGTGCATCCTGTCGCGGCGCCACCGCGGCACGCCCGAGCAGCCTGGACTGGTGATGGGCCTTTGCCCGGGCGGCTCCTGCTGGGGCATGGCGTTCCGCGTGCCCGCGGCGCGGGCGCGGCGGGCGCTGCGGGCGCTATGGCGGCGCGAGATGCGCGGCAAGGT
>Ga0335083_10004214_pt1 | contig 18393 bp, 18 predicted proteins | sample Lox_Sample_42_FD_206716 | JGI IMG/M metagenome (GOLD analysis project Ga0335083, IMG submission 206716) | Soil microbial communities from Loxahatchee National Wildlife Refuge, Florida, United States - Lox_Sample_4.2 | ecosystem: Environmental > Terrestrial > Soil > Wetlands | place: USA...
GCCAGGGTCAGTTATGGGCAAGACAGTGATATTTCAGTAGGAGTGGACCATGAAGACGATCTGTGGAATCGTTTCACTCGGATGCCTGACGGCTGGTTTGCTATCAGCGCAATTGGGAGGCGGGCACATTGGATTGGCGCCTGGGCCTACGCCGGGCACCGCCATCGTAGCATTCTGTGACAACAATGGAAACGCTATCAAAGAATACGCCGTCGCGCGTTACTCGGATGGCTTTAGCGCCATGCCGTTACCGCAGGAGCAACAGGTCCCGATAGATTGCACCTATAACGACAACATGCAGAACGCCCTCAGCAGGATGCTGCAAGTCCCGTCGTCGTTGAAGAGCGTTCCGGGTTCGCAACGCTTGAAACCCGAGGCGCTGGCCTTGGCCAATCCCCTCCCGCCGATTTTGAATCTGCCGTTCCCGCCAATCGGTCGACTCAGTTCGCCACCTCCCGCCCCGACGTGTGACCCGACCTCGAGCTTTTTTGTGGTGAACCATTACGAGAACACGGTAACGCGCCTCAACGCTTGTCCTCTCTCATCCAGCGCCACCATCCCTGTTGCGTCGAACCCGCTTCAGGTGGCCATCACTCCGGATGCATCCACGGCGGTAGTGAGCAGTTATGACAACGCAGTCAACTTTATCGATACCAACACCAATACGTCGTCCACCATGCGCGTGGACTCCAGCCTTCATCCCTGCGGCGTGGCCATTACGCCAGATGGCAAGCGCGCCTATGTCACGAACCTGTACGACGTTGGGGCCTCGGTTTTGGTGATCGACATCGCCAGCCGAAGTTTAGTTACAACGATCCCAGTCGGTTTTGTTTTTCCGCAGAATGTCTCGATCACTCCCGATGGCTCGCAAGCCTGGGTGACCTACTATCAAAACAATGCAGTGACCGTGATCGACACCTTCACGAACACGGTGGCAACGAACCTGGCGGTCCCGATGGCCCAGGGCATCGCATTCGATCCCGCCGGCACGACAGCTTATGTTGCAAGCTCAAGTACTCCAGGCCAGCTCTATCTGATCGATACTTCGAATTTCAACACCATCAAACAGATTCCCCTGGGAAGCGAACCTGTCGACGTGACCGTGAGTCCTGACGGGGCACTGGTGCTGGTGAACAACTTCGGTGGCGGAACTTCCGTGATCGATCGGCTTTCCAATCAAGTGATCGGCACGGTGCCGACGGGAGCGGGCACACGCGGCATCAGCTTCGTCCCGTAGGCTACAGCGTACGAGTCCGTCCACTGACGGTCTCAGGAACCGGTCTCGCCAGCAATCGTGTCGCCGGCGCGCGGCGAGGTTGAGTTGCGCGCTGGATATTTCACGGGCCGCGCGACGCGCTCCATGAGATTCTGAGACGGGCGTTCGCGCGGGATTTGGAATACTTGACCGAGCCTGGCAGGAGGCGATGCTGGCCGATACGGAGCTCGAAAAGAAGCAGCGAGAGATTCAAGACTGGACGACGGCGCGCATCCGAGTCGTGTTCCAGGCACTGCAACGGTTACCCGGGGCGCGCGCCGGAGTTGACGTAGAGGGGTTGGCACGGGCCACGGACAGCTTTTTTGGGGATTGCTGGGAAAAGCGGCAGGGATGAGGAAAGCGGAACTGGAACGGTGGATGGAGGTGTCGACGGATTTGATCTATGATGCGTTGTTTACTGATCAACCCAGCGTGCGGAAGTGATACTTGGCCAGGTCGGGCGTTCAGGACGAATACTGAGCATGAGATGAGTGCGTGCGCGACAGTGCAATGTGTCGCACGCCGTCCGTCAAATTTAGGGCTCACTCCAACACTCGCACGCCATTCATACGGCCAGCGTCTTATGGGGCTATCGTTGTTCGGACACGGATTTTTCCGCCAGGTCGCCCAGAATGGGCAGCTTGTAGAGTTCATCCTGAGCGGTCTTGACGATCATAACCACCCAAGCGGCGAAGATCCCGGCTTTCATCAGCGCCGGAAAAACCCGATAGATGTTGGGACCCCACATGCGCGGGAAACTGAACAGCGGGCCAAGCACCCAGTCCACAATCAGCCAGGTGACGAACAGATAAAGTCCTTGAAAGGCGTTGAACCGCACGCGCGTGTTATCGCGGAAGCGCGCCGACGCCAGAACGACGATGGCCACGATCCAGCCGACGATGGGGATGTAGCAGAGCAGCGACGCCGTGCGGGGGCTGATGCCGTGCATGTAGTCCGAGACCGGCGACGAGCTGGGCTGAGCCGCGCCGCAACTGGCGCAATAGACGTCGCCCGTCCCCACCTTTTGTCCGCACTGGCAGCAGTAAGGCATAGTCGCCCTATCTCTATCTACGTTACTTTGGAAGCCCCTGTTCCGGCAATATTACCGCTTTGTGATAGATTCTAAAAATGCAGTACTGGTTGTTTCGGCCGGGTTTTGCGTTGCGCTTCTGCGCAATCCTGTGCGGGTTTGTGGGGATGGCAGCGCTCGCCGCCGCCAAGCCGCTCGAGATCTTTTTCATCGATGTAGAGGGCGGGCAATCCACGCTGATCGTGAGCCCGTCCGGACAGAGTCTGCTCATTGATACCGGCTGGCGCGGTTTTGACGGACGCGATGCCAGCCGCATCGTGCAGGCTGCCAAGTCCGCCGCCGTCAAGCAGATCAATTATCTTCTGATCACCCACTATCATCGCGACCATGTGGGAGGCGTGACGCAATTGGCCACTCAGATGAAGATCCTCAACTTCGTCGACCATGGCCCTAACATCGAAGACAGCAAAGCCACCAAGGAAGACTACGGCGATTACGTCAAGACGTTGCAGCGCGGCGAACATGTCGTCGCCAAACCAGGCGATACGATTCCCATCAAGGATCTGAAGGTAGACGTGTTGACTGCGGCCGGCGTAGCGATCAAGACTCCGCTATCGGGCGCCGGCCAGCCCAACCCGTTCTGCGCTGCGTCCCCGGCCCGGCAAGACGATGCCACCGAGAACGCGCAATCGTTGGGCGTGCTGGTGACGTTTGGCAGTTTCCGGTTCCTGGATCTCGGCGATTTGACCTGGAACAAAGAACTGGCTCTCATGTGCCCCAATAATCCCATCGGGACCGTGGACGTTTATTTGACATCCCACCACGGGCTGAATCAATCCGGGTCGCCCGCGCTGGTCAAAGCCGTGCATCCGCGCGTGGCCATCATGAACAACGGCGCACGCAAGGGAGGCAGCCCCGACGCCTGGCAGATCGTGAAGGATTCTCCTGGCCTGGAGGACCTGTGGCAACTGCATTACGCCATGGAAGGCGGCAAGGAACACAACGTGCCGGACAGCTTCATCGCCAACGTGGACGAGCACTGCCAGGGAAGTTATTTGAAATTGACGGCCGAATCCAACGGCTCGTTTACGGTTTTCAATGCGCGTAACAAATTCCAGAAAGTCTACAAGGCGAACAAATGAGAATCAGACTCCCGCTGCTGGCACTGTTGTTGGCTGGACTTGCGCCGGCGCAGTACAAATCGGTGAATCCCACCGTAAAGAAGATCGTGGATGAAGTCTCTGAAGAGCGCATCGGCCAGATCATGCAGAAGCTGGAAAGCTTCGGGACGCGCAATATTTTCTCCGACGACAACGATCCGGCGCATGGCGTCGGCGCGGCCCGGCATTGGATCTACGATCAGTTCTCCAGCTACAGCCCGCGGCTTCAGGTTCGCTTCGACAGCTACAAGGTGAAGAAGAAGGGACGTCTATTTCGCGATGTCGAATTGCACAACGTGGTGGCGGTTTTGCCAGGCAAGTTAAACCCGGAGCGGCAGTTCATCATTAGCGGACATTACGATTCCGTGGCGTGGCTGCATGCTCCGCAGTCCACCGATGGCTCGCCGATTCCAGACAGTGCGTTCGGCGAAGAGAACCTCGCTCCCACGGCGCCGGGCGTGAGCGACGACGGCAGCGGCACCGCCGCGGTGCTGGAACTGGCGCGGGTGATGAGCCAATATGAGTTCGAAAAAACCATCGTCTTCGTGGCGTTCACGGCCGAAGAAGAAGGGCTCATCGGCAGCAGCCTGTACGCGCGCAAGGCGCGCAGCGAAAATCAGATCATCGACGGCGTCTTGAACAACGACATCATCGGGACGGAAGTTTCCGGCAACGGGCGGATCGATAACAGTTCGCTGTGGGTGTTTTCCGAAGACCCCGACGATTCGCCGTCGCGCGAGCTGGCGCGCTACGTCAAGCAAATGAGCGAGCGCTATTTTCCATCGCTTAACATCGATATGATTTTTCGCTCGGACCGGCTGGGCCGCGGCGGCGACCACACCCCGTTCAACCAGGAAGGCTACGCGGCGGTGCGCCTGACAACGCCCAACGAGACGTACGCGAATCAGCACAGCGTGACCGACACGTTCGCCAATGCTTCAGTTCCCTACACAACACGGGCGGTGCGAGCCAACGCCGCCGCGCTGGCCAGCCTGGCGCTCGCGCCCAAGGCTCCGGTGACCAATGAGCCCATCAAGAGCGGACCGCGCAAGGGGCAACCCACCACCATGCTCGGCCGCGGCAAGTCGCGCTATGACGCCGCGCTGCGTTGGACCAACGATAATCCCGAGCCCGACCTGCTCGGATATGTGGTGGTAATGCGCAGGAGCACGTCGCCCGACTGGGAACGCGAGGTCTTCGTCGGCAACGTGAATCAGTACACCTTCAAGAATGTGTCCGTCGACGATGTGATCTTCGGAGTCAAGGCGATCGACCGGGACGGCAACGAAAGCCTGGTGGCGCCCTACGTCCCGGGTCCGCGGCAGAAGATCGAAATCGAAACCTACTGAGAAGCTCTAAACGCGCCCGAGCCGGCGCTGCTGCCGAAGCGCCGCGCCGCGCAGCACTACCCGCGGCATGTGTTTCAGAAGGAACGTTGCGGCTTTGTAGCGCCAGCCCGGAATCACGAAGGTCTTGCCTTGATCCAGGCCGCGCAGCGATTCGGCCACCACTTCCTCGGCGCTCATCCACATACCGGCGCCGATACGGTCGCGATTGAGCCCCGCGGCAGCGTGGAATTCCGAGCGCGTGTAGCCGGGACACAGCGCCTGTACCTTTACCGGCGAGCGAACTCCCGCCAGTTCCAACGCTAGCCCCTCCGTGAAGCTATTCATCCAGCACTTGGTAGCGCAATAGCTCACGTTGCCGTGTGCCTGCCAAAATCCGGCCACTGAAGAAACGTTGATGACAGCGCCTTTCCGGCGGGCGACCATCCCGGCCAGCGCCGCGTGCGTCAGCCGCATGGTGGCGAGCACGTGCAGCCGGTGCATCTGATCCTGCCCTGCCCGATCGGTCTCAAAGAATTTCCCACGCGAACCGAAGCCGGCATTATTGATCAGGAGTTCAAGGTTGGCCGCCGAAGCGACGCGTTCCTCCACGCGCGCCAGATCCTCGTCACGCGTCAGATCGGCGGCTAGCGGTTCCACCGTCACGCCGTGTTTTTGCTCCAGCGATTGCTTCAGCTCTTGCAACCGATCCCGGCGGCGCGCCACAACCACAAGATCGTATTTACGCTCTGCCAATGCGGCGGCGAAGGCCGCGCCGATTCCGCTCGAAGCGCCGGTAATCAAAGCCAGTCCGATCATCCTGCCAGCATCGCACGCTCGCCCCCAACACCGCCGTCTTTAAGGTTTTCTTAAGAATCGAGGAGCAGAATCAGATCTGAGAGGTGTAGCTATGACACGTCTGACGATCGGTTTGAGTTTGCTTCTGTGCGGCATGGGCGCCACCGCGTTCGCCGATTCAGCCGCCTACCACCTGCTCAAGAAAATCTCGTTTCCAGCCGCGGCGGGCGGCGGCGAATACTTCGACTACATCACTTTCGATCCCGCGGCGCGTCGCATTTATCTGTCGCACGGCACCGAGGTGCTGGTGGTCGAGGCAGACACAGGCGCACTGGCAGGCAAAATCACCGGCCTGAAGCGCTGCCACGGAGTCGTGCTGGTGCCCGATCTCGGCCGCGGATTCATCACCGATGGCGATGCCGCCGAGATCGTCGTGTTCGACGTCAAAACACTGCGGACGATAACGCGGATCAAGGGCCAGCCGGACGCCGACGGCATCCTCTACGACCCCGCATCCAAGCACATATTCGTCTTTAACGGCGACCCAAACAGCTCCACCGTGATCGATCCGGTGAAGGAAACCGTGATCGCAACTTTGCCGCTCGGGGGCGCACCCGAACAGGGCGTGGCGGATGGCAAGGGAATGATTTACGACAACCTGGAAGACAAGAACGAGGTGATCGCCATCGACTCGCGCGCGCTCAAGATCACGGCGCGCTGGCCCGTTGCTCCAGCCGGAAGCCCCACCTCGATGGCCATGGACCGCGCTCACCGGCGTCTTTTCGTCGGCGGCCGCAACCCGGCGATTTTCGTGGTGATGAATGCCGATACGGGTCAAACCGTCGGCCCATCGTTCCCCATCGGCAGACGCGTAGACTCCAACATTTTCGATCCGGAAACGGCACTGGTGGCGTGCTCCACCGCCGACGGCACGATTCATGTTTTCCATGAAGATTCTCCGGACAAATTCAGCGAAGTCCAAACCGTAAAGACCGAGCCGGGAGCCAAGACCATGGCGCTCGACCCCAAAACCCACAACCTGCTGGTGGACACCTCCGATTTCCAGACGCCCTCGCCGGCAAATACCAAGCAGCGCCAGCCCCGACCCGTTCCGGGCACTTTCCGTCTGCTGATCTACGGCCGTTAGCGCACGCCCAAATGAGCGCCGCGCCGCTGCACTAATTCGTCACGTTGTTGTAACGAAAAATAAACAGACGCTTGCTACCATCAGTGCAAGTCGGAAGCTGATATTATCTGCCGAAGGGGCTGAACTAATGAAAACCTGTACGAGAATTGTTCTCTGCATTGCCTGTCTGCTCACTGCTTCGTCGCTATGGGCGCAATTTGAGGCGGCCGAGGTGCTTGGAACAGTGCGTGACGCAACCGGAAGCCCGGTACCCAAAGCGACCGTCACGCTCACCAACGCCGACACCGGCATAGAAGCCAAGACGACCACCAACAATAGCGGCGGGTACGATTTCCACGATGTCAAGATCGGCCGCTATTCGGTGACGGTGGAAGCCACTGGATTCTCCAAAGCTACTGCCGAGAACATCCAGGTTACGGTGGGAGCCCGGCAGCGCGTGGATATGGCCCTGCAGGTCGGCGCTGTTACCGAATCGGTTACGGTGTCGGCAGCCGCCTCCGCACTCGAAACCGACAACAGCGAACGCAGCCAGACGGTGACACCCTTAGCCGTCACGGAACTGCCCCTCAACGGCCGCAACTACGCGGACCTGGCGTTGCTGTCAGGCGACGCGGTGAAGTCTCCCATCGCCGACGCGTTCGCACCCGGCGGCACACCGCGCGAGGGGGCTTTCAACGTGAACGGCATGCGCAGCACCTATAACAATTTCCTGCTGGACGGCATCGACAACAATGCTTACGGCACCAGCAATCAAGGTTTTTCCGCGCAGGCGGTGCAGCCATCGCCGGACGCCATCGCGGAGTTCAAATTGATCACCAGCAACTACAGCGCCGAGTACGGGCGCGTGGGCGGCGCGGTGGTGAACGCCGTCATGCGGTCTGGAACCAACGAATTTCACGGCACGGCCTACGAATTTTTCCGGAACACGGTGCTCAACGCCGGGGGATTTGAATTCGCCCAGCCTTATTTCAAGCCTCCGTTGAAGCGTAACCAGTTCGGCGCCAGCATCGGCGGACCGTTCATCAAGAACAAGCTGTTCTTCTTTGGCGACTACGAAGGCTATCGCCAATTGCAGAATAATCCTAATTTCGATTCCATTCCGAACTCGAATTATCGCCAGGGGATTCTGCCCGTGACGGTGGTGGATCCGCTGACTGGCACAGTGTATCCCGCCAACACGCCCATACCGGTATCCACTTTGAATCCGTTCGCTGCGGCAGTGTTGAATGCGCTGCCGGCCGCCAATGCTGGCGCTGCCGGGGCGCTCTCTAACAACTACCAGGCGCTGCTGCTGTATCGCGATTACAGCGATAAGTACGACGCCAAAGTCGACGCGCAGATTAACGACCGCATGAGCACGTTCCTGCGCTGGAGCCAGCGCAAGGACATCTACTTTCAACAGCCCAGCATGCCCGGCTTCGCGGGCGGCGACGGCAACGGGTTCATTCACTCCATCCAGCAAAACGCGGGCTGGGGTTACACCTGGGCCATCACGCCGACGTCGATCCTGGAAGCGAGCTTGGGCTTTACTCACGTGCTGGCCGGCAAACAACCGCCCAACCTCGGCGGTCCTAGCTTACAGCAGCTTTTCGGGATTCAGGGCCTTCCCACTACGCCCAACATCGCCGGTGGCTTGAACAGTCAGACCGTCAGCGGCTTCACCACGTTTGGCCGCCAAACCAGCAATCCACAGTTTCAAAATCCCACCTCCTGGGATCCGAAGGTGAATTTTTCAAAGAATATCGGCAGCCATTCGCTCAAGATGGGCTATGAGTATTTGCAGATTCACACCGAGGTTCTGGACACCAATCCGCTGTACGGTCAGGACACCTACAACGGCGGATTCAGCAAACCCACCTGCGCGCAACTGGGTCAGCCGGCCGGCTGCTCGGTGCCCAGCAATTCCGCCGCTTACAACTTAGCGGACTTTATCTTCGGAACTCCCGCCATCATTTCCCAAGGAAGCTACCTGGTGGTGAACCTCCGGCAATATCTGCATTCGGCGTATTTTCAGGACGACTGGCGCGTTACGCCCAAGCTGACCGTGAACGCGGGGCTGCGCTGGGATTTCGCGACTCCGCTCTATGAACGCGACAACAACTACTCGAACTTCGATCCCACCACCGACACGATGGTAAAAGCCACCAGCGGCAGTCTGTACAACCGCAGCCTGGTACATCCCGATTACAAAAACTTCGGGCCCAGGCTCGGCTTGGCCTACAGCATCGACAAAAAGACCGTGATCCGGAGCGGATACGGAATCAGCTATTCCTACTTCAACCGGCCCGGCAGCGCGATGGAAGGCATTAATGCACCGCAGGCTTTATTTGGAACCTTCTCGCAGACCATACCGGCCGGGGGACCAGTGCCGGCCGGCTTTCTGACCACCATCAACAGCTTTACCACCGGCATCGCGAATCCGGCCGCATTCAATCCCGCCACCCAGAATGTCGCTTACATTCCTGCGAATTTCAAGTGGCCGTACATCCAGAACTGGTTCTTCTCGGTGCAGCGCGAATTTCCGAAGAATACCGTGGTGGAGTTGGCCTACAACGGAAACCACAGCCTCAACCTGCCGATTTTGGGCGATTACAACCAAGCCATCCCGAGTCCTGCAGGCGCAACGCTGCCACTCGCCGCACGGCGTCCGATACCGGGCTGGGGCCCCATCACCTGGGTCGATCCGGCCGGTAACAACAACTATGAAGGGTTGAACATTCGCGTGGAACATCGCTTCGCCCAGGGTTTGTATTTCCTGAACTCATTCACTTGGGGCAAGGCCATGGGTGATTCCGAACAGGCGCTGGAGTATTTTCCGACTCCAGGCTTCGGCGCGAATCCGCAAAACATCCACAATTTGCACGCCGAGTACGCTCCCACTGCCTTCGACGTCAAGTTGAACAACGTCACCAGCGTCGTGTATCAACTCCCGTTCGGCAAGGGCCGGCAGTTCGGATCGAATTGGAATCCGGTGCTGGACGCCGTGGTGGGCGGATGGGAAATCAACAGCATCAACACGGCCCATACCGGACAGCCGATTGATGTCGCCTACTACACGACGCCCGCCGCCATCGACGTCACGGGCCTGCAAAACGATTATCGCGGCCAAGCCGAGATTCGCCCCAACGTCTCCGGTACCGGCATTAGTCAGAGCAGCTCGGCGATGATCAACAATTATTTCGCCGGCTACACTTTCACCCAGCCCACGCCGCAGCAGCCCTTCGGCAATCTCGGACGCAATGCGTTCCGCGCCCCTAGCTTCGAGCAGTGGGATTTGGCCGCGGACAAAACGTTTCGAATCCACGAGCGCATTAACTTGCAGTTCCGCTCGGAATTCTTCAACATCCTGAATCACACTAATTTTCTAATTCCCGACCCCCGGCTCAACGATGCGGCGTTCGGAACCATTCGATCCACCTATCCGCCGCGGCAGATCCAGTTCGCGATGAAACTGCTGTTCTGACTGTGCGGCGGACCGGCACGGGCCTCGGCTGACCACTGGCACTCCTTGGCAGCGTATACTTGCCATATAGGGAGGGACTGTGAAGCATCGATGCCTCTGCTTCGTACTCGGGCTTGCGGCGCTGGCTGTAATCGCGCAGGGACAAACCGCGCCTAACACCGCCTTAGCCAGCTCCAAAGCCGTCAAACAGACCTGGACACCGCCCCGAACCGCCGACGGTCATCCCGACCTGCAGGGCTTCTGGGCCAACAATAACGCTACTCCGCTCGAGCGGCCCAAGCAGTTCGCCGGACACCCCACGCTGACCGACGCCGAAGTAGTAGCCATGAGAAAAAAGGCGCTGGAGCTTTACAACGGCAAGGGCGACGCCGCCTTCGGAGACACCATCTTTGAAACCGTGTGGGCCAGTGTCAAAGGTTCCAGCTCCGGCCCGCATCAGAAAGCCAAGGATGAGTTCGACAGCGGGACCGGCGATTACAGCTCGGAATGGATCGTGCAGCGGGTCTGGGATAACCGAACCTCGCTGATCACCGATCCGCCTGATGGCAAGATGCCCGCGATGACGCCCGAAGGACAAAAAAGACGCGAGCTCATGATGGTGGCGATGCGCCGTCCTGCACAGGGTCCCGAGGATCGGGGATTGTCAGAACGCTGTCTCACCTACGGCTCGCCCCAGCTCACCGCCGGTTACCAAAGCTATTACCAGATTGTGCAGACTCCCAAGTCGGTGATGATGATGACCGAGATGATCCACGACGTCCGCAGCATTCCGTTGAATGGCGTCCCGCATCCTGGCGCCGCAGTGGAGCAGTGGCTGGGGGATTCGCGCGGACACTGGGATGGCGACACGCTGGTGATCGATACCACCAATTACAAGCCGAAAGCTTTCATGTCCATATCGAGCGAAAAACTGCACGTGATTGAGCGCATCTCCCGCACTGGCGAGGATGCCCTGAAGTACGAAATCACCATCGACGATCCGGGCACCTGGACCAAGCCGTGGAGCCTGATGATCCCGCTACAGCGCTCGGCCGAGCCCGTTTATGAGTACGCCTGCCACGAAGGCAATGAGGGCCTGGCCGGCATCCTGGCCGGAGCCAGGGCCGAAGAAGCAGCGGCCGCCAAGGACTCTCGCAAATAGCTTTCATTTGTTTGGATCGCCGCTAGTACCCGCTCGGTTCATGGAACGGCGTCATTAAGAAGAGTGGGGGGGGTGCTGGGGTCGGCTACGTCTTGCCATATGCATATCTTCTCCGCAAGTATTTCTTGGCGAAAGAAGACAATTGTCGTATAATTTTTGTCCGTGCGGACAAGAGGTTGGAAGTTTTCATATACTTAGCTGAGGTCGAAACAAATGGGACATTGCAAGCATCTGTTTGTTGCCGCAATGCTTGCTCAGCCCGCAAGCCTCTTTGGACAGACCAATGCCCCTCAAGCGATCCAGACGCCTCCGCGCGATCAGGTTGTTGACGGTGACCGAAAAGCTCGATTAGACTCGGACGCGCTGCGTTGGTATCAGGACAGTCTGGAGTCGGCTGATAGGGCGAAGAAGCCTCCGTGCCCTCCGAAACCCCCGATCGCGCCTTTCCGGGCGCCGCAAGGAAAGCTACTTTCAGGCGAGCCCAAGCGTGAGCCCAATCGCGACTGCAAACCTTCTCCCGACCCTCTTCCCGAACCTCCAATTCCCGTTTTCGATAGGCATTGGTCCCCGTCACCACGCGACGCGGAGTCATTTCGTCACGGTCTCGAGGACTGGCGCACCGAGATTGAGAACCAGCGCCAGTCGGGTGAGATCAGGGGCGGCGATTACCTGCACCTGCAGAACGAGTACCAGCGCGGAATAGAAATATATAAAGACTACAACGATATTGCCAGCAAAGCGAAGTCTGATCGAACAAATCGCCCAAAGGACGAGAAGAAATAACAATGCAGTTCAATTACCTCTGGCGCGCGTTTTACCAGGCGTTCTTGCCATGCTTCGTGGCGTTCTTCCTGGGCGGAGCAGCGCTCGGGATTGTAGCTCGCTTGGCTGGCATCCGGCCGCGCGGAGGGTTCAGCCTCATAACAGCTTTCGCGTTTCTAGGGGGCATTCTCGGGTATTCAAGTGGCAATAGCCGTGAACCGGCCATTGTAGCGCTGTCGACCGGCATGATCACAGTCAGCACGTTCATTGTGGGCTATGTCTTCTCGAAGGATGCGTACAGTCATCTTAAAGACGTTATGCCCTACTGTTTACTCGCGATGCTGCTTTTGGGTTTCTTTGGCCTTTTTGCCGGCAGCTACAATCGACGAGCGAACGACAATTACTACCGTGAACTGGCGATCAAGGAGGAGGCGGAAAGGACGCAGCGGTTGACCGACATAGAAATTGACAAATGGAAGCGGTTGAAGGATCTCGGGATCAGCCCTACGATGAAGTAGTCTTTCGGTCAAGCGGACCGGCGAACGGAAGTAGCACCTGTCATTTCGGAAGCTTGACACTAAGTCCCTACCGATAGAGTCTGTCTGTATAAAACCCATTCTGACGATCCCACTACAACGCTCGGCCGAGCCGGTTTATGAGTACGCCTGCCACGAAGGCAATGAGGCCTGGCTGGGATACTGGGCGGAGCCACGGCGGAAGAAGCAGCGGCCGCTAAGCAGGGAGTCAGAAGTAGTCGCGCGGCGCGAATAGCGCATCGCCCGGTCCCTGGAACATTTCGACCTCTCGGTTCAGCTAGTCACGTTTGATCGCGGAAATTCGCAGTGGCGATTGTACGTCACAACAGTGCAGCAGCGCGAATATGCTTAATATGCTATAGAGCAGTACCGTTGTTCGAAATTGGAGGTCCTCATGCCACGTCTGTGCGCCTTATTTTTAGCCATTCCTTTCTTGCTGAGCGGCCAGCAGCGACCCCTTGCGACGCAAGATTCCGTCGCGGCATTGCAGAAGCAAGTCACGGCTCTGAAGAAACAGGTTGAAAGCCTGGATCAAGCCCTCACGTTCTTCGCGCAAATGTATCGCGAAAAGCTGGACGCCGCTCTAGCCGAATCGGTGGCGCTCGAACCTGGCTCACAGAAATTTAAAGTGGTCACGACGCAGTCGGGCAGATTCTTCATTCGCATTGATCAGGTAGAACCGTTCTCAGGCGGCTATCGGGTTACTCTTGCAGTTGGCAATCCATACGGCGTAGCCTTTACCGACACAAAGGTCACGCTGGCCTGGAACAGGAAAGAGCCTTCCGATTTCTTGAAATATGAGGACTGGCTCAAGACCAAGCGATCTCAGGAATTCGGTGGCTCAACAGAGTTGGAACCCGAGAGTTGGACCAAAATACCTCTCGTGCTCAGGGATACCAAATCGGATCAGCTCGGCTATATCGAAGTAAAGCTCACCACCGGTGGCGTGCTCATGCCTAAATAGCATGGGCCGGTCCAGGTCGGCCGTCAGTTTGACACCTTCGCGGCCAATTCGCTAAGCTGAATTGACACTAAGTCTCTACGGAGAGAGTCTGTCTGTATGAAAACCCATATTCCGTCCGAGGGCGAGATCGTGCGCAAGTGGCACGTTGTGGATGCCACCGATCAAGTGCTCGGGCGGGTGGCGAGCAAAGCCGCGATGCTTCTGATGGGCAAGCACAAGCCCATCTATACGACATTTCTTGATACGGGCGATCACGTCGTCGTCATCAATGCTGCCAAGATCCGGGTCACCGGAAACAAGGAACAGCAGAAAGTTTACCGGCGGCACAGCGGTTATCCCGGCGGGCTGTCGGAAATTGGCATGGCCAAGGTGCGCGCCACCAGGCCCACGCGAATCGTCGAGGACGCCGTCGCCGGAATGCTTCCCAAAACGAAGCTCGGCAAACAGATGTACCGGAAACTGAAAGTTTACGCGGGCGACAAGCATCCGCACCAGGCGCAGAAGCCGGAGCCGCTGTCCCTGGGATGACAAAGCCAGCGATGAAGAAAGGCGTTTGACTTGGCAGGATTAGTACAGTATTTGGGAACGGGCCGCCGCAAGACCTCGGTCGCGCGCATTTTTCTGCGATCGGGCAAGGGCGCCATCACCGTGAACGGGCGGCCATTGGAGCAGTATTTTGTCAGCGAAGCCGCGCGCGCCGTCGTCCGGCAAGCGCTCTTGGCCACCGAGATGGCCGACAAGTTCGACATCATCATCCTCGCCAACGGCGGCGGCGCGGCAGGACAAGCCGGAGCGGCGCGTTTGGGCATCGCCCGCGCGCTGCTCGAGTTTAATTCCGAATTGCGGCCCAAATTGAAGCAGCTCGGCTTGCTGACGCGCGACCCTCGCCAACACGAGCGCAAGAAGTACGGCCAAAAGGGCGCGCGCAAGAGATTCCAATTCTCGAAGCGTTAAATCGAGAACAGCAGCTTCACGGGCCAGGCACGTGAGCGCGGGCGCCCGTTTCGGGGCGCAAACTGAAACGGCCGGTTTCCACCGGCGCACGCAAATTCCGCCTTGGACCGCGTGCGCCGATCGAGACCGGGCGAAATCGTAACTTTTTAGAAGCACAAGGAGGTAGTTTGGCTTCCATTTCCATGAAGGAATTGCTCGAAGCGGGCGTTCATTTCGGGCACCAGACCAAGCGCTGGAATCCAAAGATGAAGGAATACATCTTTGGCGAACGCAACGGCATCTACATCATCGATCTGCAAAAGACCCTGAAACTTTTCAAGGACGCCATGCGCTACGTGGCTGAAGCGGCCGCGCAAGGCAAGACCGTCCTATTCGTCGGAACCAAGCGGCAGGCGCAGGAAGCTATTGCCGAAGAGGCCACGCGCTGTTCGCAGTACTACGTGAATCAGCGCTGGCTGGGCGGCCTGCTCACCAATATGAGCACCGTGCAGCGCTCCATCAAGCGCCTCAAGGATCTGGATACGATGGCCACCGAGGGCGCCTACGAAGGGCGCGCCAAGAAAGAAGTCGGACGCCTGGAGCGCGAGCGCAAGCATCTGCTGCAGAATCTCGCGGGCATCCGCGACATGGGCGGCCTGCCCGATTTGTTGTTCGTGGTGGATTCCAACAAGGAAGCCATCGCGGTCAAGGAGGCGCGCAAGCTCGGGATTCCCGTGGTCGCTGTCGTGGACACCAACTGCGATCCGGATGAAGTGGACTACGTGATCCCCGGCAACGACGACGCCCTGCGCGCTATTCGCCTGTTCACCACCAAGGTCGCCGACGCCGTCATCGAAGGCCGCGCCCTGGCCACCGAGCAGGATTTCGCCGCCGAGAAAGTAGTCACCGAAGAGGCGCCGGCCGAGGAGATTCCCGAGTATACCCAGTTCGATCCGCAACAATTGGATCAGCTCATGTCGGAGGGTTTGTCGGACGAAGACTTGCCTTCCATGTCCCTGCCCCGCAAGAGTCCTGGTTCGGAAGAGCCTGAGCCCGGGGCTACTTCATCGTCCGGCACCACCGAGTAAGCGCGGCGCCATCGTCCGGCCTGCGCGGGGCAATCCGGTTCCCAGTGGAACCAAGAAACCAAGGAAACAAGAAGCCAGTTTATGGAGATTAGTCCGAAGCTTGTAAAAGAACTCCGCGACCGGACCGGTGCGGGCATCATGGAGTGCAAGAGCGCCCTGGTGGAGGCCAAGGGAAACCTTCCCGAGGCTGAGATCATCCTGCGCAAACGCGGAATTGCGTCCGCTGCCAAGAAAGCCACGCGCTCCACGCGCCAGGGCGTTATCGGCAGCTACATTCATCCCGGCTCGCAGTTGGGAGTGCTGGTGGAAGTAAACTGCGAGTCCGATTTCGTCGCGCGCACCGACGATTTCCAGCAATTGGTCAAGGACCTGGCGATGCAAATCGCCGCGGCCGACCCGCAGTTCATCCGTAAAGAGGACGTCACCCCCGGCGCTCTCGACAAAGAGCGCGACATTCAGCGCGGGCGCGCCCTCCAGGAAGGCAAACCCGAAAAAATGATCGACAAGATCATCGAGGGCCGCATGAACAAGTTCTATGAAGAGGTGTGCCTCTATGAGCAGCCCTTCATTCGCGAGAATTCCACCACCGTGGGCGATCTCATCAAGACCATGATCGCCAAGGTGGGCGAGAACATTTCGGTTTCGCGCTTCGTGCGCTTCAAAGTGGGCGAAGCGGCTCTGATCGAGGAGACCGCCGACCAGTCGCCGCCCGCCGAATAAGGCCGGCATGCCCCAACACCAGCGCATCGTTCTCAAGCTGAGCGGCGAAGTATTGGCCGGGAGCGGACGCTTCGGCATCGATCCGGAGCGGGTTCGAAGCCTGGCCGACGAGATAGCCGAGGTGGCCCGAAAAGGCGTTCAGATCGGGCTGGTTGTAGGCGGCGGAAATTTTTTTCGCGGCGTCGCGGCCGCTGCCACCAATATGGATCGCGTGGCGGCGGACCACATGGGCATGCTCGCCACCGTGATCAACGCCCTGGCATTACAGGATGCGCTCGAGAAGGCCGGTGCCCCCACCCGCGTCATGACAGCCATTCAAATGCACCAGGTGGCCGAACCTTACATCCGCCGGCGCGCCATCCGTCATCTTGAAAAAGGACGCATCGTGCTCTTCGCCGCCGGCACCTCCAATCCATATTTCTCAACCGACACCGCCGCCACCCTGCGCGCGCTTGAAATCCACGCCGAGATCATCGCCAAAGGCACGCGCGTGGAGGGCGTGTACGATAAAGATCCTCTGCGGCATCCGGATGCGGTCCTATACCCGGAGATCACCTACAATGAAGTGCTATCCAAAGCGCTGGGCGTGCTGGATGCCTCCGCCGTGGCCATGTGCCGGGATAACAAGCTGCCGATCCGGGTTTTCAATTTGAACGTCTTCGGCAATATCATGAAAATGTCGATGGGTGAGCCCATCGGAACCATCATTCATTAGCCCAACCATATGAAAAACGAACCTCAAGCAGCACAGACCACTTTTCAGAGCCTCAAAGAGATCGACGGCAATACCAAGTCCCGCATGGAAAAGGTGCTGGCTGATTTGCAGCACGATATGGCGGGCGTGCGGACCGGCCGCGCTTCCGTGAGCCTGCTGGATAACGTGCGCGCCGATTACTACGGTACGCCGACTCCGCTCAATCAACTCGCGACGCTGCATGTCCCCGAGCCCACTCTGATCACTGTGCAGCCCTGGGACGTCTCGCAGATCGGCGTGATCGAAAAGGCCATCCGCTCGGCCGATCTCGGCTTGAATCCGGGTAACGACGGCAAGCTCATCCGTGTGCCGATTCCTCCGCTGACCGAGGAGCGCCGCAAGGATCTGGTCAAGAAGCTGCACCACATCGCCGAAGATCATCGCGTGGCCATGCGCAACATTCGCCGCGACGCCAACGAGAACGTCAAGAAGCTGCTCAAGGACAAGCTCATCAGCGAAGATGACGACCGCCGCGCGCACGACGAAATCCAGAAGCTCACCGACGGCTACATCCAGAAGCTGGATCAAGCCGCCAAAGTGAAGGAAAAGGAAATTCTGGAAATCAAGTAGACCGCGCCCGTTCGGCAAAGCACGGCGATTACCGGCCGGTTTCGCCGTTCACCATATCCGCCAGACGCCCCACCACGACCTTCAGTGTTTCAGACTGCGCCGAAAGTTCCTCAGCCGCGGATGCAGTTTCTTCGGCGCTCGAGGCATTCTGTTGCGTGACCTGTTCCATTTGCGCAGTGGCCTTGGTTACCTGCTCAATGCCGTGAGACTGTTCCTGGCTGCCTTGGTGCACCTCGTCTACCAAGATTTTTATCTGGCCGGCCTCTTGGGTAATGGCTCGCATTACCACGGCCACTTGATCCACCTTCACCTTGCCGTTATTGGATTTGGAGATCGATTCCTCGATCAGACTGGACGTATCTTTGGCGGCTTGGGCGCTGCGTTGCGCCAGGCCCCTAACCTCGTCTGCCACCACCGCGAAACCCATGCCCGCCTCGCCTGCCCGAGCGGCTTCCACCGCGGCGTTCAACGCCAGAATGTTGGTCTGGAATGCGATCTCGTCGATGACCTTGATGATTCGAGCGATCTTGTCGCTCTGCGAATTGATCTCGCCCATCGCGGTCACCATCTGGTTCAGATCCTGTTCGGCCTCGTCGAACTTCAAGCGCGATAACGCCATCAGACGCGCGGCTTCCTGGGAATTCTCCGTGTTTTTGTGGGCCATGGAGTTGATCTCCTCACTCGCTGCCGACGTTTCTTCCAACGACGCCGCCTGCTCGGAAGAGCCCTGAGCCAACGTTTGGCTAG
>Ga0335083_10004216_pt1 | contig 18387 bp, 12 predicted proteins | sample Lox_Sample_42_FD_206716 | JGI IMG/M metagenome (GOLD analysis project Ga0335083, IMG submission 206716) | Soil microbial communities from Loxahatchee National Wildlife Refuge, Florida, United States - Lox_Sample_4.2 | ecosystem: Environmental > Terrestrial > Soil > Wetlands | place: USA...
CGCTCTCGTCAAGCCAGGCTTGGAACATGAGGATATCCCACAAGTGATACTCCCAGCTTGCTTTTCCCGACAGGTGATCGCGCCACATTTTGCGGATGGGAGCAGGGTTCAAAAACCCGTCCTGACTTAGCCTGCGTTCGCCCAGGAGAGATTCCGCCCACTCGCGGAGCGGCCCGCGCAGCCAGTTCGCCACCGGCACGCCAAAACCAGACTTGGGCCGATCGACGATTTCGCGCGGCACATAACGGTAAAGCACCTGCCGCAGAATCCACTTTCCCTGCCCCTCGCGAATGCGCATGTGCAGCGGCAGTCGCCAGACGAATCGCGCAACATTCGGGTCGAGCATCGGCACACGCCCCTCAAGACCCACAGACATGGTAGCTCTGTCGAGCTTCACCAGAATGTCGTCCGGCAGATAACCAATCGTGTCCAGGTACATCATCTCTTCAGCGGCGTGGCCAAAGCTCGCATGACCGTTCGCACTTCGAACCTCAGCGGCCCTGGCAAGGACTCTAGAAGAATCGATCCAGTGAGAGGTCAGCTTCTCGTAGAGAGTGTGAACCTCGGGGCTTTCGAGGATTGAGGCAAGCTTGTGAAGCTTGTAACCCGGCATGCGCTGACGCCAGCGAACAGGCGTCAGCGGCTGGAAAGCCCGGAAAAGGGAATCCCACGCATCAGATGGCACCGTCCTGATCCCGCGGGCAGTAGTCGCCCCGAGCCAACGCGGCAGGCGATAGAGACGCCGGCCCAGGGTTCCGCTCCAGATATGGCGTGTGTACCCGCCAAAGAGTTCGTCACCCCCATCGCCCGAAAGGCTCACGGTCACCTGCCGTCGAGCGAGCTGAGACACAAGTATGGTCGGTATTTGCGAACAGTCAGCAAAAGGCTCGTCATAGATTCGCGGCAGCGAAGGAATAATCTCCATCGCTTGTTCGGACGTGGCATAGAGTTCGGTGTGGTCCGTACCAAGATGCTTGGCCACGGCCGAAGCTTCTCCGGACTCATTGAGCTCTCTGTCGTGGTTTCCGATCGAAAATGTTTTGACCCGCGCCGGACTCACCGCCTGCATCAGAGCCACGATCGTAGACGAGTCGATGCCACCAGAAAGAAACGCACCCAGTGGAACGTCAGAGCGCATGCGCATACGAACGGCATTGCGCAGCAGTTGGTCGAGATGCCCTATAGCCTCGTCATCCGTGCAGCGAAGAGGATCCGACAGGGCTTCTCTCACCAGATCGTCGAACGACCAATAAGCCTGCGGACTGGAACTGACATCGCCGCTTGAAATCTTCAGAAAAGTGCCCGGCGGAAGCTTGGCGACGTTCCGATAGATCGAATACGGCGCAGGAATGCAACTCGACCTGAGAAAAAGAGCGACTGAGGATAGATCGACTTCAGGCACAAACGCTGGATGGGCACGCAGAGCCTTCAACTCTGACCCGAAGAGCACCAGGCTTCCCATTCGCACGTAGTAGAGCGGCTTTTCCCCAAAACGGTCACGTGCCAGAATCAGGCTTCGCTCCTGCCGGTCCCATACCGCAAACGCGAACATCCCGTTGAACCGCGTCAGGGATTGTTCCACTCCCCAGCATTCAAACGCCGCCAGCATCACTTCTGTGTCCGAGGTTCCACGGAACGGATAGCTCTGCTCCGCGCCAGATAACTGCTCCCGCAGATCCCGGTAGTTATAGATCTCTCCGTTGTAGACAACAACAAAGCGGCCGCTCGCCGACTGCATCGGCTGATGTCCTGCATCCGACAGGTCGAGGATCGACAGCCGCCGCATCGCAAGCGCGATACCCGCTTCCGCATCCGCCCAGGCGCCCGCATCGTTGGGACCGCGATGGCGAAGAGTATCGGCCATGCGCATCGCGACGCATCGCAACTCCTCGACGGAGTTGCCGCATGCAGAATCGAAAAAACCCGCGATGCCGCACATAGCGCATTACTCCCGCATCTACTCTGTAGACCTCAATGGCCCGCGGGGCATGGCGCCAGAAGATGACATCTGCGCTGAGCGCAGCAGCCAGGGGTCCTTCGATGCTTCTGGAGCGTACCGCTGCATTTTCTGCCTCGCACAGAGCAGCATGAGTACGACGGGCACCACCATAATCCGCTGCCGAAGTAGAATCCCAAAGTTACTGATCGATCCGCCGAACGTCACCAGGAAAATCGCAGAATACATGAGTAGAAAGCTCACAAACGGATCTCGCCAACGACGCAGAGTAGCGCGGATTTCCCGGCGGCGCACCCACACCAGGTAAATAAGGCCGAGCGACTCGATCGCCGGCGCAACAGCCATCACGCTATGCATCTCCCAGGGGAACGGCCGAAAGAGCAGGAAAGGTGAGGCTGCAATGCGAAACGGCAGAGACGTGCCTTCATTGAAGGCAGACCCGCCAATCTGGCTGTTTCTGGTGATGATATCCGCCTGCTGTAGCACTCCCGTCGAATTCTCGTTTTGTAGATCGATGAATTCCTTTGCCTGGCTGATGAGGAAGTACGTGCCCACTACGAGCATCGGAATCAGAATCAACTTCGCGGCTTTGCTCGCGGCCCCCGGCCTTGACTTGCCTACAGCAAAGGGAAAGGTGATCGCCATGGCCAGCATCGCCGCGATGTGCGCACGCACCAGGAGCGCCCCGGTAAGCCCGATCGCGCAAAAGACCAGGCCGGAAGGCGTCGGACGCTGCGTGATTCTCGCGAATCCATAGCACGTCAGCGCGATGAAGTATTGAATGAGGGCGTCCTTTCCGACAAAACTCGACCAGAACAGGAGCGAAGGCATCAGCACAACGAGCAGGCCGAAGAGCCAGCGGTCCCCTTCGGGAAAAGTAATCGTAAACGTCCGATAGAACAGATAAGAGCCGGCCAGCGATACCAGGGAACAGGCAATGAACAACGTGGGCAGGCCATCACCGATCAGCAGCGTGGCCAGCCCGCAAAGATTGCTGATCAGGTTGGTGCTCCAATACGGGCCGTGAAATGCATTCCATCCCACTACCTGGAATCGCTCGGCGATCTGCAATCCCATCGTCCAATAGTGGAACGCGTCCACCGTACCGCCGTAGACAGCGAATCCAATCCAAAGAAAGAGGCTGGAGGCGACCATGTGAGCCACCAGCCCGGCCAGCATCAGTCGCCGGAGATAGCGGTCGCTCTGAGTGAAATGCACCACCGCCACCGCCCCGAAAATTGCCAGCAGCGGCACGCAGACCAGAGATGCGGTAGGCGAATAGTCCTGGGGGCTCGTGAAAAAGAGAGCCGCCAGCCAGAGCGGAGACGATATGATCGACGCAAAGCCCACAGCCCTGATGACCAGCAGGTACCGAGCCACGTTTCGGGGCTGGACGATCTCAGGCCGTTCATGAATGACTCTGGTGGCGGGGGTCCCCATTAGTCTTCAACCGGGTACGGCGCTATGGCATTTTCGGAATGAGTTAGCCGCTCGGCGGTCGCGTCAGCTCGGATCTGCGGCTTCGGGATTGATTCCGAAAATACGTGAGCGGCGAATTGAAACCCAGTCTAGCATGGCTGGTAACCACGGCCGGTACTCGACGGCCCAACCTTACAGTGGAGCAAGGCAGGCTGATGCGCGTCCTCCACATCATCGACTCACTGAATTGCGGCGGCGCGGAAGTCATGCTGACGGCAATGGCTCCGCTCTTTCGTTCGCGAAATGTGGTGTGCGATGTGATCGCGCTGATGCGTCGACCCAGCCCGCTCGAGGCATCGCTTCTGAACGAGGGCATTTCCCTGCGCTACACAGGTGTCCAGCAGCTCTATTCGCCTCGACAGATATCCGCCCTGTCGGGGATGCTCGCCGGATACGACATCATCCATGTCCATCTGTTTCCTGCCCAGCTATGGGCAGTGCTTGCAGCGATGCGATCCGGCTGCAAGGCCCCCCTTGTCGCCACCGAGCACAACACATGGAACTCCCGGCGGCGCTGGTGGCTCCGGCCCATCGACCGATGGATGTACTCGCGCTACAGCCGGATCGCCTGCATCAGCGAGGCGACGGCGAAGGCCCTCGAGGAGTGGTGCCCCGGCGTAAAGGACAAGATTCTGGTCATCCCAAACGGGGTGCCCCTCGAGCAATTCGAAAACGCCCCGCCTGCAATGCTCGACATCCCTCCGTCCTTCGCGCGCGTAGTGTTTGTCGGCCGATGCGTCCCACAGAAAGACCACGCAACATTGCTGCGCGCCGTCACAGCTTCACCCAATATCCACCTGCTGCTTGTGGGTGATGGCCCGCTGCGCTCACAGCTTGAGGAGATGGCGCGCTCACTGGGTATCGCGCAGCGCGTGAGCTTTCTAGGCTGGCGCAGCGACATTGCATCTCTGCTCAGGGCTTCGGATATCTACGTTCATTCCACCCACTCCGACGGCTTCGGAATCGCGGCATGCGAGGCCATGGCCGCCGGACTTCCTGTGCTAGCGAGCGATGTTCCAGGTTTGGCCGAAGTGGTTGCCGGGGCAGGTGTTTTGTTCCCGCCACGCGATCACCAGGCGCTGGCGAATCATCTGAACGCGCTTGTCCAGTCACCTGAGATCAGACACGAGATGAGCCGCGCGAGCCTGCAGCGGGCACGCCAATTCAGTATCGAAATGACCGTCGATTCCTGCATTCGGCTCTACGAATCGATGCTGCATGTGTATGTGCCGGAGACGGCAGGTGCGCGATGAGTAATACGCACCCCAACGTGGTGGAGGCTTTCGGTGAGGAATGGGCAAAATTTGACCATGCTGATCGCGAAAGCCCTGATCTGCAGACTCTGTTCGCGCTGTATTTTGCGATCTTTCCCTGGAATGAGCTTCCGCCCGACGCCAAAGGCTTCGACCTCGGTTGTGGCACAGGCCGATGGGCTCACTTTGTAGCCGGGCGTGTGGGACATCTGCACTGCATCGACGCAAGCGCCGCGGCACTCGACGTCGCCCGCCGCAACTTACAGAATCACCGAAACTGTAGCTTTCACTGTGCCTCCGTCCATGAAATGCCTCTGGCAGATGCATCAGTGGACTTCGGATATTCGCTCGGAGTCCTGCATCACGTTCCGGATACGCAGGAAGGGATCTGCGCATGTGTGCACAAACTCAAGCCTGGAGCACCCTTGCTTCTTTACCTCTACTACGCCTTCGATAACCGGCCGGTTTGGTTTCGGGCGATCTGGAGGCTCTCGGATTTCCTCCGCAGGACGGTAAGTGCTCTGCCGTTCGCGGTGCGGTCGCCGCTCTGCGACGTGATTGCCGCTGTTCTTTATTGGCCGCTCGCCCGGCTTTCAAAGCTGCTGGAAAGATTGGGATTCAGGGTAGATCACATGCCTTTGTCGGCGTATCGTAATCGAAGTTTCTATTCAATGCGCACCGACGCCTTGGATCGCTTTGGCACCCGAGTGGAAAAGCGCTTCACGCGCCGTCAGATCCGTTCGATGCTGGAAGCAGCGGGCCTCGAACGAATTAAGTTCAGCGAAACGCCGCACTGGTGCGCAGTCGGTTATCGCAAAAGTGAACCCGAGGGGTGAATGACAGCCGCCGGCTCTAAACAGTAGACACTTTTCCTCAGAATTAACGCGTATTCGCAGGAGAGATTCCGACGCTGGTCGAGGCCAATCATGTCATTACAAAGACCTATCCGATAACTTTTCCCGCGAAGGTGAATCGGATCGGACACGCGATGGGCACTGTCCTCGCGGTGGGCGTCTGCTGCGTCCTTGCATTTGGCCCCCTCGCCTTCGGCGCCGTCCAGCCCTGGAGCATTTGCGTCCTTGAAGTAGCGGCGTCCCTCTTGATAGCAATGTGGGCGGTTCGCGAGACGGCCAACGGCGGATTTCACATCGCTCCCAATCCCCTGTTCGCTCCCATGTTGCTGTTTGCGGTAGTTGTCCTCGTTCAGATCGTCTTTCATCAAACGGCCTACTGGTACGCAACCTGGTCAAAAGGAATGCTATGGGCCAGCTATGCGGCAATCTTCTTCCTGGGCTCCCAGATTTTCCGCCGCGAACGGTGGATCACCGCTTTTGGCATCTTCTGCACCGCCTATGGATTTCTTCTTTCCTTGTTCGCCATCATTCAGCAATTCACCTCGAACGGAAAGATCTACTGGGTAGTTACAAATCGCTACGGTGGATGGATTTACGGCCCTTACGTGAATCATGCGCACTACGCCGGACTCATGGAAATGCTGGTTCCCTTCCCCATCGTCTTTGCGATCGTAGGGCGCGGCGGAAAGCATGGCCGCGTTTTATTTCTCTTTGCAGCCGTCGTTATGTGCAGCAGCATCTTCTTGTGCCAGTCGCTCGGCGGTATGATCGCACTAGCGGTCGAACTGGGCGTCCTTTCGCTGATCCTGCTGAGGAACAGGCGCTCGGCATACCGGGAAATCCTCCTGCTCGGCATTCTCTGCGTGTCTCTCGCTGCGTGGCTGGTATGGCTACGGCCTCCTGGGCTTCTGGAAAGGCTTGCGCGGCTAATTAACCCGATTGCAGATGCCGGCGTTACGGGCCGCATTGCAATCGTCAAAGACAGCTTGAGAATGCTTCTGCATCGACCGATCTTGGGCTGGGGACTCGGAACGTTTTCAACGGTATATCCCTCATTCCGTAGCTTCTATACGAATTTGTGGGTGAATGAGGCGCACAATGACTATATTCAGACGCTGGTCGAAACCGGGATCGTTGGCTTCGCGGCCGCATGCTCATTCGTTGTCCTGCTGTGCCGCGAGGGTGTCCGCAATTTGAGGCGCTGGCGCACCAATGCTCGTTCGAATGTGGCGTTAGCGGCCTTTATGGGGTGTATAGGATTGCTGATTCACGGACTCTTCGATTTCAATCTGCAGATACCTGCAAATGCCGCCTTCTTCTTTGCCCTCTCTGCTTTGGTAACCGCTTGTGCGGGGAAAGCACGATCCTATGATGAATCTTGGGAAAGGCGAGGGTAGCGGATGGATCGGGTGAGGTTCACCGAGGGAACCCCTGAGCCGGCGCAGGACCTGCTCAGGCTCGCAAAAGTCCAGGACGCGGATGGATTCGGCTCGCGCGAGCATACGCTGGGCGACTACTGGCGGATCCTCCAGAAGCGTAAATGGACCGTGGTCGTAGCCGTTGTTGTCGTAGTGATCATGGCGGCCCTGGTCACTTTACGAATGACACCTGTTTACAACGCCATGACCAGGATCCTGATCTCTCCTCAGGTCCCAAGCCCCTTGAACATGAAGGAGAATAGCGCGTCGCAAGCCGAGGACGATCAGCAGAGGGACATCGATACCAAGGTCAAAATACTTCAATCGGACACCATGGCGGAGCTGGTCATCCGGCGGCTCAACCTCGACGCGCACTCAGAGTTTGCCGGCAACTCCCAGACAAAGAACAGTGGCGGAATCGTAGTCGCGGATCCTCCATCTCAGGAGAGTTCTCGCCAGGAACAACTGATTCGCAAATTCCAGGGAAGTCTCCGGGTACAGCAGGTTCCGGACACTTCGCTAATCGAAATCAGGTATTCCGACCCCAATCCTTCGCTCGCAGCCGACGCGGCAAATGCCGCAGCGGAAACATTCATCGAGCAGAACGTAAAGTCGCGCTACGACAGCACAATGCAGGCGGCCGACTGGTTGTCAAAACAGCTCGCCGACCTGCAAATCAAGATGGAGTCGTCTCAGGCAAAGCTCGTTCAGTATCAGAAAGAGCATGCGATCGTAGGCACTGACGACAAGCAGAACCTGACCACCGAGAAGCTCGATGAATTGAACAAAGAGTTGACCGCTGCGCAGGCCGACCGCATCCAGAAAGAGTCGCTGTACCAGATTGCAACAACCGGCAATCCTGAGACGCTCAGCGCCGTACTTCAGGACCCCATCCTCACTGGACTCCGGCAACGGCAGACCGAATTGCAGGCTCAGTATGCGCTTCTCTCCACGCAGTTCGGACCCGGATATCCGAAGGTCCTCGAGATCAAGAACCAGCTCGATCAGATCGATCGCAATTACAAGGAGCAGGTTCAAACCAGCGTCGGCCGGATCAAGAACGACTATCAGGCTGCTTTGAACCGTGAGCGAATGCTCCAGGCCGCACTGGAAGAACAAACCAGCGTCGCCGACAAGCTGAACGTAAATGCGATTGAATACAAGGTCTTGAAGCAGGAGGCCGACTCGAATCGCCAGGTTTACGACGGCCTCCTGGAGCAGTTGAAACAGGCCAGTCTTGCGGCCGGCCTGAACTCAAGCAATATTCGCGTCGTGGACAGGGCGCGTGTGCCGCTGCATCCTTCTGGGCCCAATCTCCTGCGGAATCTGGAGTTCGCTTTTCTCATTGGCCTGACCGGCGGGATTGCCATTGCCTTCGGAATGGAAGCGCTGGACACCACGGTGAGAACTCCGGATCAGGCCGAAACTATCTCTGGACTTCCGACCCTGGGCGTAATTCCGCTGCAGTCGGCATTCGAGCGCCCTGTTTCGAAGTCCGGCAGGGTCCATATTTTCCAGAAGCCTCAGCGCACTGGTATGCGGCCGCGGCCGCTCATCAGCTATCAGGAGCCGCAATCTGAGATTGCAGAGGCGTATCGCGCCCTCCGTACCTCCATCCTTCTGTCCAGCGCTTCACATCCGCCACGATCCATCCTCGTCACGAGCGCCGTTGCTCAGGACGGCAAGACCATGACCTGCATCAACGTGGGCATCGTTCTCGCGCAGCAGGGTAAACGGGTGCTGCTCGTCGACGCAGATATGCGCAGACCGCACCTTCATCGGGCATTCGGATTGAAGGGGACCATCGGCCTGTCGAACATCCTGACCGGGGGCGCGGGAACAAGCGACGCAATCCAAACCACGGTTCAACCAAATCTCTTCGTAATTCCTGCCGGGCCAGTTCCCCCACATCCAGCAGAATTACTAAGCTCATCCCTTATGCGAGATCTGCTGAACCAGTGGTGCTCTGAGTATGACCATGTGATCCTCGACTCCCCACCGGTCATCTCGGTAACGGACCCGGTTGTGCTGTCGGTCCAGACAGATGCCGTTCTCCTGATTATTCGCTCCGGTCAAACCACCACGGCCCATGTTCGCCGCACACGTAACCTTCTCCAAAGCGTTAACGCCGGCCTGCTGGGCATCGTAGTAAATGCCGCTGATCTCACATCCCCCGACTATTACTACTACTACCGGGGCCCACGCTATCGATATTCGCTCGGAGTCAACGAGATCGATTCGAAAGCAACGCGCAACGGCAGCGAAAAAGCCGTCGACACTGCCGAAGACCAGCCTGACGAAACAACACGCAGACCCGTGTAATTCGCGGAGAGTCCACCCGGATGGCGCGCACCACCAATCAAAGCTGGATCAGGCGGGTGAGCATTCTTGCTTCTTGTCTTGCCTGCGCCTCAGCCTACTTCTGGTGCGCGACGAGAATCTACCGGGCAGAGAAGCTGGGTAGCCATTCCGACCCGGCCTCGATCGAAAGGGCCGTCGCCCTCGAACCACAAAATGCCTCTTATCACGATCTCCTTTGTCGAAGCATGATCTTCTCTACTCAGAGCGAACGTGCAGTGAACGAGTGCCGGCAAGCTTCTGAACTCAACTCCTGGAGCTCAACAATCTGGCTTGACTTGGCGCAAGCGCAGTATTCAACCGGCAATAATGCGCTGACGAACACAGCGATCCGCAGAGCGCTGGAGGTTGATCCGACCACACCGGACACGGCATGGAGCGCCGCCAACTTCTTTCTCATCCAGGGCGACATCCAGGACGCCCTGGATGAGTTTGCCATCGTACTCAGGCAGCAGCCATCCCTTGTCGTTCCTGCTCTGAATATCTGCTGGCAGTCGCTCCACGATGTCCACTCCATCGAAAGCATCCTGCCGTCAAATCCCGAGGTCTACCTGGCTTTTATCAAGCTCCTCTTGTCGACCGGAGAAGTGGAGCCGGCGAACCAGGTATGGTCGGCACTGATGCAGATAGATCGTGTTCCTGACTTCCATCAGGCTCTCTTCTATATCGACAGCTTGATAAAGTCCGGCGCAGTTACACAAGCCAGCGATGCCTGGAAGCAACTCTCATCGAAAACCCCCGCGCTCAAGGCATATTCTCAGCCGAACAACCTGGTCATGGATGGCTCCTTCGCCCAGGAGATTCTCAATTCCGGATTCAGCTGGCGCTACACCCAACGACCGCAAATTTCCGTAGCCTTGGATACTCCGCAATTCCACAGCGGCGGCCGGTCCCTGCGCCTGATCTACAGCGGCGACGGCAGCGATGCTGGTGTCTTTCAGTACATCGCGGCGAAACCCCAGACGAAATACCAGCTATCAGCATGGGTCAAGAGCGAAAATCTTGAAACCGCAAACGGCCCAGCCCTCGCAATCCTGGATGGCTATGGCCAGCAGGTTTACGGAGCAACTGAGGAAACCACCGGGACCACAGCATGGCATCGAGTAGAGGCCGACGTCGAAACAGGGCCTGATACCAGGCTGCTTCTCCTCACAATCCTTCGCCGCCCCGGAGAGACTCGCATTCAGGGTAAATTCTGGATTGATGATGTAGAGCTCGCTCCGCGATAGCTGTCGCTCGTCCGGCTCGATTTAATTTCCTCATGGATACCAAAACGACACCTGGAGACAAGAAAGCACTGACCGCCAAATTCTCAGCATGGCCTGTCTTATGCTTCGCTGCAGCACTCGCTCTTTTGACACACGGCCTCTATTGGTCTTTTGACCACGAACACTCCAGCGTCGACACGCCGACTTACCTGGTTCCCGCAGGCAATCTCGCGCACGGCCTCGGATTCGTCAATGACCTGCATCAACCCGAGCTGCGCCGCACGCCCGGATATCCGCTTGTGCTCGCCCTGTTTGTGCCGTCGCGCCTGGACTATCTCATCGTCGTGCAGCATCTCTTGTGCGTTTTCGTAGTTGCCGCGGTCGCGCTTGCAGCGTGGCGTATTTCGCGAAGTCTCGTTGTGTCGCTTGTCGCCGCAGCGATACTGGCCTTCGACCTCGCGACTATTCGAGTCGCCAACCTGCTCATGACTGAAGCCGTCGCCATGACCTTGGTCGCACTCACCGCATGGTGTGTGTATCGGGGGATCACCTGCGAAGCAGGTAGAACGTGGTGGATCGCCGCAGCCGGTTTGCTTGGCGGATGCGGTGCTCTGGTTCGGCCGGTAGGCAGCCTGTACTTTCTGGCACTCGCCGCCTGCCTTATCCTCGCATTAAAGAGGCGCTCGCTGCGGCCTGTCCTGCTCTTTACGGTATCTTTCCTGCTGCTGCCTGTTCTCTGGGCTGCCCGGAACTACACCGAGACCGGATATCCCGGCATCAGTACGATCGGCGCCGAAGACATTCTTTACTACCGCGCCGCCGGAGCACTCGCCATACAGCAGCCCGGTAGCTATCTCGAAAATGCGCGAAAGATGAATGCTGCTTTCATCGACCAGACCTGCGCCGATCTAGAGGGGATCTACCAGCGCGACTGCGCATCCGTAACCGAAGTGCAGCAGGCCTCCTATGCCACCCATAAGGGAGCGGCCATCATTCTGAGCCACCCTTGGAGCTATCTGCGATCCGTCGCGCTGTCGCTGGCATACATCGTTTTTGGGGGAGGCGCGGAGGCGCTTTCGAAGATCACCAGTGTGAGTCCTCGAATCGCCGAGCGGCTGGTGCTGCTCATCACTCTTCCTCAGGCACTCCTGGCCATCGCCGGGTGCTGGTATTGGTACCGGCGCGACCGAAACCTCTTTTACGTGCTGGCCCTGACGGTCGCGTACTTCTTTGCCGTGTCGGCCGGGGCCGAAGCGTATTCGCGTTTCAGGGTTCCGGTCATGCCGATGTATGCACTGTTAGCGGCTGGAGGCGCCGCGCTACTGCTCCAGGCGTTTCGGCGTCGGACGCCATTCACCGGACACCCTGCCCAATCCGCGACTTCAAATACTGGAACGCAGTAGGGTGCGTCCATAGACGTGATTGGCCGCCAGGCCGCGGCATCGTTCGCAGGCTCCCGTTCAGCGCATCGCGCATCGCCTGCTTCAGTAGAGGAATCGCGCCCGCAATTTGCAGCAAGGGATAAGTGCAGAAATTATCAGAAGCAGCAGGTTGCAGCCGTCCCTGAGCGACAATCTCCCCCGTATCGATCCCTCGGTCAATCTTGTGAATGGTCACGCCGAAATCCTCCCGGCGTCCTGACGCAAGAGCCCAGTAGCCGCCATGAACCCCTCGATAGAGCGGCGTAATCCCAACGTGAATATTCAGAAAGACTGCGCCGGTTGCGCTAAGAACATTTGCGTCGATGATTCGGGTTCCGTTCACAACCACAAGCTGCGGCGACAGGTCCCGAAGCAGAGCCACCGTCTGTGAATCATTAACCGACGGAACATCAGTGACCCGCCCCGGCGGAATTGGCGACTCGTCCATTTCGTATTCCCGGAGCAGTTCATGTCTACGGACAGACGCTTCGCGGCGAAGCGCGGGCACGATACAGCCCGCAAAGACGATCTGCCCGAGCACAGTGGGCCAACCCAGCTTCTTGACACGGCGCTTGATGAGAGCCGATCGCGCCGGTTTCTCCTCGCGAATAACGGCCTCAATGCCAAACTCACCTGCCAGTGCGTGGTAGATGATGCGAGACAGATCGCTGCGGTCAATCAGCAGGACTATGCCAGGCAATGCGATCGCTCCGCCCGCAGAACATTCTCGGCAACTTCCACCATGGAGAGAGATGGCCAGCCTGTGCTGCGATTGAGGTCGGCGTAATGCTCAACGACACGGGTCAGGAACGCCATGTTCTGATCCAGGTGCACACCGAAATTGTGAGGATGCCACCAGAGATGAAAGATCCTGCCCGTTCTGGCCGCCGCATCCATCGATGCGCGGATACGTCGCAACCGGATGCTGTCGAAAGCTTGGAACCCAGGTCTCCATGGATGAAGGAAGCGCGATCCCGACACGCTCACCAACGACGACTCTCCATCCACCCGCGGAGTTGCGCATCCATCCCCCCTCAGCGCGAAGTACGAGTCGGCCAATCGCAGCGCCCGGCCCGAAATGCCCTGCCGCACGATCCAGGGATCGGCTTCATGGCTGCGATAGGCGATAAGTCCCCCATCGGCACAGATACGAAGATGCTCCGGCGAAATCTGATTGCGCGGAAACACGATGCTCCTCAGCTCTATGCCTTGGCGTGACGCAACTGACATTGCGCTTCTCAGATCCGCGCGAAATGCCTCAAGGCTCGGCCCGGGTGCCAGTGCATAAAAGTGCGACAGCGTATGTGTCCCGATCTCCTGTCCCGGACAGGCGCGGATCGCGCGGATCAAACTCGGTGCAAAATGAAACGGATCATCTTCTTCGTTCCTGCCCACCTCCGCCAGCGCCGCATACGGATCCAGAGCAGAATCCCGATAGCGCGGCAGCTCGCTCGGAATTGCGGCCTTCAGTTCGTCGATATCTGCGCAAAATAGATAGCCGACCGTAGCCCACGTCGCATGCAATCCATAACGCTCGAAGAGTTCCAGCAGCGCCGGTACAGCCTGGCGGACACCCAGCAGGTTTTCGCGATATTGCTCGACAGTGCGGTGGTCGCGGACACCCCAATGCAGCTCAAAATCAAGGCTGATTACGAAACCACCGGGATTTGCCGCCGCGCTCATTCGTTCGTTGTCGTAATGTTCTTCAGGATACCGGTGGTTCATTCTGCCTTACCGTCTCCAGTCGAGGAAGCGAAGGCTCCTCGAGGCTTTTCACAAGAGACACATACTCAAAAGCAACATTTTCCAGCGTGAACTGCCGCAAATGCGCCGAGCTATCCACCCGCTTTGGATTGTCGATCGCCGCGAGAATCGCGTCGGACATCGCAACGTGATCTCCCGGCGGAACAAGTGCGCCGAACTTCCCGTTGCAAAGAATCTCTGCCGGGCCGTGCGGGCAATCCGTCGAGACAACCGGCAAACCCAGAGCCAGAGCTTCGACCAGTGCCACTCCGAATCCCTCCCACTGCGACGAAAACGCAAACACCGATGCGCGGCTCATAAAGCGGTATGGGTTCGACTCCGAGCCCGGCAGCGAGACGTCAGCCCCCAGCCCGAGTTCGGCTACAGTCTGCTCAATGCGCGTCCTGTCCGGCCCTTCTCCAAGAATCAACAGCCGCGCAGGACGTCTCCGCCGCACCAGCTCGAATGCTCGTACCAGCATCGGGTAGTCCTTCTGCTTGTCGAGCCTTCCAACAGACAGCACCACTGGCGGCTCGCCCGGCTGGAACCACGGATGATCCAGTGGTGACTCTGCGCCCGCATGCACGGTGCTGGTGATCGCCGGGTTGTAGATGACGCGGATTCGCTCCCGTGGAATGCCCGTTTGCGCGGAGACATCATCGGCCACTCCCGCGGACACTGCCACTATCGCGTCTGCGGCACTGAGAGCCCAGCGGCTCCACACCGGCATCAAGCGATATTTCAGCCCCGACGTGTTCGCCACGATCCGCGACATCGTGTTGTGTTCGGTCGCAACGATCCTGGTTTTGTGTCGGGCAACCGTTCGCGCGAGCACTGCTGCAGCCGTCGAGTGAGTCATCGCGGCGATAAGCGCATCTGGATCTCTCGCCCGCAGATATCCGGCGAGACGCGGCACGCTACGCATCATGCTGTCGGACTTCAGATCGAAGACCCGGGCTTTCTCAAGTGCCGCGGCCATGTTTCCGCCAGTCCGTCCTACGACCAGGTCGACCTCTGCGCCCTGTCGACACAAGCCCTTGGCGAGATTTACGAAGACGCGCTCGACGCCTCCGACCTCCAGCGTGGGCACCAGTAAGGCGATTCTCATCGTGGTTCGCGGGCCTGCACTCTCGATAATTCCTACAGGCTAAGAGGTCGGCGTATATGTGTCCAATCGAAGCTATCACCGCGCTATGATTCATGAACGAAGCTGGAAGAACTGTGAATAGGGCTCAAACACATCCAGGCGAAGTGCCAATCGCCCGCCCGCTAATGCCGGAACTCGACACGGTGCGTGGTGTAGCCATCCTCATGGTCTTCCTCTTTCACGCCTTCGAGGACTTCGTTCCACCGCCATCGAGCACTCCAGCGTGGGAGCGCCTTCTTCTCGCCGCGGCAAACCTGGGATGGACCGGCGTGAATCTGTTCTTCGTTCTGTCCGGATTTCTCATCACCGGAATCCTTCTCGACAGCGCGGACAAGCCGCGATATTACTCACGCTTTTACTACCGCCGCGCACTGCGCATCCTGCCGGCCTATTATCTGCTGCTCGCCCTGCTCCTTTTAGTGAGCCACATCGGCTTCGTCACGCGAAAGACCTCATGGGCTTTCGCCGGACTCAGCTTCATTTATCTGTCGAACATCACTCCCCTCCTCGGAGTTCCGAGAAACTACGCGCCGCTCTGGTCCCTCGCTGTGGAGGAGCATTTTTACCTCCTATGGCCTGCAGCCGTGAAGCGCCTGCGCGGCGGGCTGACCGTCGCTGCTGTGTTGATTTGCGTGTGTGAACCGGTCTTGCGGGCCATCTGCGCGACCCGCGGAGGCTTGTGGTGGGGGCCCTATACATGGCTGTCCGCCGATGGCCTGGCCCTGGGAGCCCTGCTAGCCATATTCGCGCGATCCGCGTGGGCTTCGAGGAAGAATCTGCTGAAACTTGCCGCATTGAGCGTCCTCCTCGCTGTTGTGATGCTTGCAGCGAGTGTGCCGGTTCCCCGCTCCGTCTCGATAAGCCTGCGTTCAACCTGTGTGAATTATGGTTCTTTGACCCTGCTTGCCGCCGCCCTCTGGGTTGGAACCGGAAAGTATCGCAGCTTCGTCAACCTGCGGCTTCTGTCGTTCTACGGATTCATCAGCTACGGACTTTACCTCATCCACGCATTGCTCTTCAGGCTCTACAACGATCTTGCTGCCGCCTTTGCGCCGTCCTTCCGCATTGACCAGAGCTTTGCCAGGTGTCTTCTGCGGCTGCCGATCGTGCTCATCGTCGCGACAGGCGCGGCCTATCTCTCTCGATCGACCTTCGAGGAGTTTTTTCTGAGGATGAAGGACAAACCGGGCACCACAGACAACGGCGCGCAACAATCACCGCATCAGACCTTCAGTAGCGATCTGGTACCAGCTTCACCAGAGCAGTTCGCCCAATCTGAATGAGCGCAACGCCAACCATCAGATACGCCCAGACGAACACACGGTCATCGAAATTCGGAAACATCAGCAGCCTGATCACCAGGTAAACACCACTCACAGCAAAAAGCTGGCGGAAGAATGAGCCCTTTGTAAGCAGCCTCCAGAGAACGGCAGCCACCAAAAACCAGACCGTCAAAAACGTGTATGGGATCGCACGCAGTCCGGCAAGTGCTTGCAGATATCCTGCAAACGAGATCAAAACAGGATGAGTCAGAGGTTCGATCTCCGGCTTGATGAATGAGTGCTCCATCAGCACGCGATAGCCGAACATTCCCACCGTCCGGTTAACCAGAACGCAGGTCAACACGGCAACGGCGCCCGCGCCGGCGGCCCATCGCATGCTGAGTCGGCCGCTCCAGAGCATCCACGCTAGCAGGATGAGCACGAGAACTACGTTGTCGGTCCGCACCACGACGCCGGCAAGCAACAGGCCGGTAGCGAGCATAGCTCTTTCTTTGGCGAGCGCAAAGAGAGCCAGCACGAGGACCGTCGTCGACAACGGGTCGCCAGTAACCATCCTCCCCATGTTCAGTACAGGCGGCGTCAACAGCAGAATGGGACACAGCAGAGCATCGTGTCCCCACGCAAGCGCCGTCAGCCCCACAAGGAAGAGGCAGCATGCCGAGATCAGTCGCAGACTTACGAGGATTGGAAGCCCGCTGCGCCATAGCAGATACCCGCCTCCGACGTACCCGAATTTCAGCCGCGACAAACCCAGTTGCTCAACAAAGTGATCCGGGTTGTTGTACACATCGACAAAATATGGCTCAGCCGCCACGTTTTCGAATTGAAAATGCGTAGGCTCCGCGTCGAATTCAGCCCGCGCGATGCGTTGAAGTATGACCGGATCGGAGTACCGCAGCGAAGCAACCGCCCCGGCGTACAAGTAGCGGTCGTAAGTGGGCAGCGGACGAAGGAACGCGACAACGGCCAGACCCGCGCAGAAGACTACGTAAACAAATAGCGCTGGAGGCGAGCAGCCAAACCACCTCCGAAGCGAGGATTGCTGGCGATGAACATCGGCCTTCGGAGCGCTGACAGTGCCGTGCATGGAGCCTCTGTCCATCTACTCCTTTGTCGCCACCGCAATCAGGCTCAATCCGCCCCAGGGCAACACGCGGTCAAGCGGGCGCAACACTGGCATCGCCATCTGCAGGACCTTCAACTGTACCCGTGAGAATGTCTTCCGCCGCAACACCTTGCCGTTGAACCACCACCCCGGAACCGAAAACCGGTTGAAATCGAAAATTCGCTCCACGCGAAAACCGGCGCGCTCCAGACCCTGCTGCAGAGACGCACGCGTGTAGCGCTCACGATGATCAAGGGCAGTATCGAGACTTCCGTAGAGCGCCGGATGTTGCGGAACCAGAATCACCGCCCGCCCACCCGGCTTGAGAGCCGCTCGTAAGTTGCCGAGCGTCACTTGCTCATCGGGGACATGCTCGAGCACGTTGATCATCAGTGCGGTGTCGAACTCCTCCTCCAGCCCCTGAAAATCTTCCGTCACAGCGGCGTCGATATGCCGCACGCCCAGGTATGGTTTTCCCACTGCGTACGACCGTAGGTAAGAGAGATACGACGGATTGATATCCGAAGCGAGATAGAACTCGCGGGGAATGAGTTCGTTGGTCAGCGTACCGATCCCTGCGCCGATCTCAAGCACCCGCTCGCCCACGTATGGCGCTAGCGTTTGCCCCATCCAGAGATTGAATCGGCGAACTTTTTCCAGGCTGGCGAGGATGTGCGAGCCATATTCGTCCTGCTTGTAGATGTCGTCGATAAGCCAGAAACGTAGAATCGCTCCCAGCGCCAGCAGCAGATCCTTCTGGCGGATTTTCTTGCCTTCCTGGTAGCTGCGTGCCAGGTAGCTGATCGGCGCTTCGAATATCCGGGCACGGCGCTTCGCGAGCTTGAAAGCAATCTCAATCTCGAATCGAAAATCGTTGTTCCGGAGCGGAATGGATTGGAACAGAGGCGTACGAATCGCCTTGTAGCAGGTCTCGATATCGCTGAGATTGAGATCCGTGAATATGTTCGCTAGAAACGTCAGCGCTTTGTTCAGGCATGTATGCCGAAACATCAACGCCCGGCGGTAGTGAGACGACAGATAGCGCGACCCGAAAACCGCATCGGCTGACTCAAACGCAAAAGGCCGTAGAAGCGCCGGGATGTCCGCCGGGTTGTACTCAAGATCGGCGTCGTGCACGATACTGATTTCGCCCGTCGCGTG
>Ga0335083_10004217_pt1 | contig 18382 bp, 23 predicted proteins | sample Lox_Sample_42_FD_206716 | JGI IMG/M metagenome (GOLD analysis project Ga0335083, IMG submission 206716) | Soil microbial communities from Loxahatchee National Wildlife Refuge, Florida, United States - Lox_Sample_4.2 | ecosystem: Environmental > Terrestrial > Soil > Wetlands | place: USA...
CGGTTGCCGTGCGCGCGCTCGCCACCCAGGAACTGACCGACATCAACGCCTGGCGCGTGATCCTGCGCGAGCTGCTGGTCGGGCTGCTCAACGGCGCCGCCTTCGCCGTCATCACCGGCATTGCCGCGTTTGCCTGGTTCCGCGTGCCCGGTCTCGGCTTCGTCATCGGCTTGGCGATGGTCTGCAATCTGCTGGCGGCGGCGCTCGGCGGTATCTTGATCCCGCTGGCGCTCAACCGGCTGCGCGTCGATCCAGCCGTCGCCTCCAGCCCTTTCGTCACCACGGTGACCGACGTTGTCGGCTTCTTTTCGTTTCTATCCATCGCCACGCTGTGGTTCGGCCTGCGCTGACCGCCGGCAGAGCCCGGGTCATAATTCATTCACCTTGTTTGCTGACCCGCCATTAACGCTGACTCCATAACCTCTTTTGCGGGTGCCGCAGTGACGTGCGGGGAGAATTCCGGTTGTGGGTATAATCGAACGGCTGGCGAGGGGCGCAAGCGCCTTGCGCACGCTTATGGCATTGGCCAGAGCCCGGGTGAGCGCCCGCATGGGGCGGGGGCGCGTTGACGCCCGACTGGCGTGGGCGCGGCCTTTGTCGACGGCGTGGCCGACCGCCGTCCTGACTGCGGCTGCCATGGCGGCGATGCTGGCTTGCGGCGCCTTCGGCTACGCCTGGGCGTGGCGCAGCGACGCCGCCCGCGTGCAAGAGCAGCGCCAGGCGCTGCGCGATGCGATCTCCGAATTCCGCGCGCTGTTTGGTCCCAGCAACGAAGTCGATCCGCGTTTCGTGCGCATGATTGAGCAGGGTGTCGGCCTCAAGGGATTGAAATTCGAGACAGAGCCGAAATCACCGGCGCGCGACATGCAGCCGGTGATCGACGCCCAGGGCCGCATCGTCGGCTTTTTCACCTTCGACGCCGAGCAGCCGACGACGCAGGCCATGAATCGGCTGCTGCCGGTGCTGGGCGGCATGATTTTTTGCCTGACCGCGTTCGCCGGCGTCTCGCTGAGGCAACTGCGTCGCGCGCGCCGCGACTTGGCGGCAAGCGAACAAGCGGCGCGCCTAGCCGCCGACAAGGACAAGCTCACCGGTCTACCCAACTATTCCAAGCTGCTCGAATTGCTTGATCTCGCGCTGGCCGAGCGCAGAGACGATCAGATCACCAGTTTTGCCGTCATCGAAGTCGACGGCCTCGGCGAGATCAACGCGCAGCGTGGTGTGCTCGCCGGCGAGGAATTGACCGTCTCGATCGTGCAACGCCTGAAAGCAGCGCTGCCCGGCATGGCGGTCTTCGCCCCGATCGGCGGCGATGAGTTCGCGGTGACCTTCACCGCAGGGGCCGACGTCGACGCCGAGATCGTGTTGCGCGGTGCGCTCGATGCCGTGGCGAGGCCGCACTGGATCGACACGATCGTGCGCATCGGCGCACGTGCGGGGCTGGCTCAGGCCCCGCGCCATGCGGCGACCCGAGGCGAGCTCACCCACCGCGCCGAACTGGCACTGCGCAAGGCGGCGCAGAAAGGACCGGGCGCTCTGGTCGTCTATGAGCACGCGATCGATAGCCCGTCGAGCGATCAGCAATTCATCCGCCGCGAATTGCCACGGGCCCTCAGCGCACGTGAACTCCAGGTATACTTCCAGCCGATTGTCGCCGCGCATGGCGGGCGCCTCGTCGGCGTCGAAGCGTTGCTGCGTTGGCATCATCCCTCGCGCGGCCCGATCGCGCCGGCAACGTTCATCCCGGTGGCCGAGCAGATGGGCCTGATGGATGCGCTCGGCGCCTTCGTGCTGCGCCGCGCGCTGGGCGAAGCCAGGCGCTGGCCCAGTCTCTATCTCTCAGTCAATCTGTCGCCATTGCAGTTGCGCAATCGCTCGATCGTCGGGACGGTGCGCGCGGCGCTCAAGGAGACCGGCATCGAGCCGCGGCGGCTGATGCTGGAGGTCACCGAGGGTGTGCTCATCGACAATCCCGATGACGTGGTCGAGCGGATCGCGGAATTGCGTGCGCTCGGTGTGCGCATTGCGCTCGATGACTTCGGTTCCGGCTATTCCAACCTCGGTTATCTGCAGCGGTTTCCCTTCGATAAATTAAAGATCGACAAAAGTTTCGTTTCCACGCTCGGCCGCTCCGCCAATGGCAGCGTGATCATCCAGGCGATGGTGGCGCTCGGCCGCGCGCTCGGCGTCGGCGTTCTGGTCGAAGGGGTGGAGACCGAGGAGCAGCGGGTGCTGCTGCGGCTCGCCGGCTGCGACGAAATGCAGGGTTTCCTGTTCGGCAAGCCGGTCCCGGCCGCGGCCATCGACCGCTTGCTTAAGCCGGCGAAGCCGGCGCGCCCGCTGCCGCGCCCCGCAAGGCTCAGCGCCTGAACAAGCCTGACATCCGCAGTCGCGCCTTATAGAGTTGGCCGCATAAAAATTACGATGCGGGAGGGCGGCAATGAGCATCCCCAACGCCTGGGCGGGGTTCGATTTCGGCCTCGGCGAAGACGTCGACATGCTGCGCAAGACGGTCAACGGCTTTGCCCAGGACCGCATCGCGCCGCGCGCCGATGAGATCGATCGTAGCAACATATTTCCCCGCGACCTGTGGCCGGAGATGGGTGCGCTCGGCCTGCACGGCATCACCGTGGAGGAGGAATACGGCGGCTCAGGGCTCGGCTATCTCGCACATTGCGTGGCAATGGAGGAGGTTTCGCGCGCCTCCGCGGCAATCGGCCTGTCCTATGGCGCGCATTCCAATCTCTGCGTAAACCAGCTCCGTCGCAACGGCAGCGAGGCGCAGAAACGCAAATATCTGCCCAAACTGATTTCCGGCGACCATGTCGGCGCGCTGGCCATGTCGGAGCCGGGAGCGGGCTCGGACGTGGTGTCGATGCGCACCCGCGCCGACAAGAAGGGCGATCGCTACGTGCTCAACGGCTCGAAAATGTGGGTCACCAACGGGCCGGTGGCCGATACGCTGGTGATCTATGCCAAGACCGATCCCACCGCCGGCGCCCGCGGCATCACCGCATTCATCGTCGAGAACGGCATGAAGGGTTTCGCTCCGGCGCAGAAGCTAGACAAGCTCGGCATGCGCGGCTCCGATACTTCGGAGCTGGTGTTTACCGATTGCGAGGTACCGGCGGAGAATGTGCTCGGCGCCGTCGGCAACGGCGTCAATGTGCTGATGTCGGGCCTCGACTACGAGCGCGTGGTGCTTGCCGCCGGTCCATTGGGCATCATGCAGGCCTGCATGGACGTGGTGATCCCGTATGTGCATGAGCGCCAGCAATTCGGCCAGGCCATCGGCCGCTTCCAACTGGTACAGGCCAAGCTCGCCGACATGTATGTGACGATGAATTCGGCCAAATCCTACGTCTATGCCGTGGCGCGGGCCTGCGACGAGGGTCGCACCACGCGCGAGGATGCCGCCGGCGCCATTCTCTATGCGGCCGAGCGCGCCACCTGGATGGCGCTGGAGGCAATCCAGTGCCTCGGCGGCAACGGCTATATCAACGATTTCTCCACCGGCCGCCTGCTGCGCGACGCCAAGCTCTACGAGATCGGGGCGGGAACGAGCGAAATCCGCCGCATGCTGATCGGCCGGGAGATTTTCGAGAAGACGAGGTAGCCGCCTGCATTAACGTTTGCCCGCCGCGAATCAGGTAGGGCATTGGCCGACTCCACCAGCGATGGGGAAAAGCCAATGATGCGAGTGCGGCTGAAGGCCGATGGGCGGATCGTGGAAATCCTGCCCGACGGCAGCGAAAAGACCATGGATCACTCCGATCCGGCGCAGTTTGTGCGCCAGGTGCGCACACGTTGCGGCCTCACGCAGGCCGCATTCGCCCAGAGCATCGAGGTGCCGATCGAAACCGTGCGCAACTGGGAGCAGGGCAAGCGCCACCCGCGCGGGCCGGCCCGCGCGCTCCTGAAGCTGATCGACAAGGCGCCGGATATGGCCTTTGCGGCTCTCGGTGGCAGACGGCGCTGAAGCGCCTTTTGGGCGAAAGACGACGCTAAGGCGCCTTTTTGGACGGAGGGCGGCGTTGAAGACTTACTCGGCCGCCGCCATGTGTCGCCGCGGCGCCGGACGCGCGATGCGCATCAGCAGCCACATCACAATCAGGATCGCGATATAGGTGAGCAACTGCAATTCGGTAGGCCGCTCGGTATAGCCGATCAGCGTATGCAGCAGGCGGCCGAAGATGCTGCCTTCCGACAACAGCCACGACGTATCCCAGACTGTGCGGTCGAGCACTACCGCTATGCCGGCATTGTTGAGGAATTGCACCGACTGCGCCGCCATGCCGGCGGCAAGCAGCGCGATCAGCCAGCTCGTTACCGAGAAAATGTAGCGGGTAGGGATCGCCAGCAGTCCGAAATAGGTGAGTGCCGAGAAGGCCGCGCCGGCGGCAACGCCAAGCAGACCGCCAAAAAGCAGCGACGCACCCGAAGTGCCCGAGGCAAAAATGCCGTAGAGGAACAGCACCACCTCCGAGCCTTCGCGCAGCACCGCCAGTCCGACCACGATCGCCAGCGCCGTCAGCGGCTTCGCGCCTTCGCTGACTGCCGTGCCGATGTCGCGCATTTCCGCCGCGATCTCGCGGCCATGCCGCGCCATCCAGGCGTTGTGCCACATCAGCATCACCACGGCGATGCCGAGCACGCTGGCGTTGAATAATTCCTGGCCAGCGCCCTCGAAGGCCTGCGAAATCGCGCCGGCAAAAATGGCAACGATCGTCGCGCCGAGCACGCCGGCGCCGACACCGACGCTGACCCAGCGGCCGCGACCCAGGACGCCGCGCGTCGCCGCCATGACGATGCCGACGATGAGACCGGCCTCGATGACTTCGCGGAAGACGATGATGAGGGCGCCGAGCATGCCGTTATTCCGCGATCACCACGCCCTTGGCGGTCGATTCATGATATTCGCCGACGAAGGAATAGCGCCCGGGTTTGAGCGGGCCGATGCGCACGACGCCCTGCGACTTGCCGGCAACGACCTTTTCGACCTTGAGCGCCGAGCTTTCGAATTCCTCGGGGGTCGCATCCTCGTTGACCACGGTGATGGTCACGCGCTTGTTCGCCGGCACTTTGATCTCGGACGGGGTGAACACATGATCCTTGATCGTGGTCTTGATGGTGTCGTCGGCCGCGCGGGCCCCCATTGACGGCTGGGCGACCACAGCAGCAAGCGCGAAAACACCAACGATAAGCCGCATCACGTTTCTCCTTATAAGGCCTGAACGCTCACAAAAGCATTAAGAGCCTTCGATGCAAGTCTTTCTTTTCACTCTTGAATTATTCCAATGTGAGAACGGAAGCCAACAGCTTGGCGGGCAAGGGATCGCGGCGCCTTGCGCCAGCGCAAAATTGTTCGCGATATTGGCTGCGGCCTGCGCGTGCCGGCAGGTCCCGGGGTTGGCAGCGCCCGGCCGAGCGGGCATTCTGCCGTCCCCACGCAACACGGCCTTCCGCCCGCATCCTTCAGGAGACCACCGATGCAATATGTCGAAGCGCATGGCGCCCGTATTCCGCAAATCGGCCTTGGCACCATGACGCTGACCGGCGATGCGGGCACGCGGGCCATCAAGACCGCGCTGGATCTCGGCTACCGCCATCTCGATACGGCGGCGCACTATGGTAACGAGAAGGAGAACGGCGAAGCGTTGCGCGCCTCCGGCGTCAATCGCAACGACGTCTTCATCACCACCAAGGTGCGGCAGGACGATGCCATGCCCGACGCGTTCGCGCGTATCGTCGACCAGAGCCTGAAAAATCTCCAATTGCCCTATGTCGACCTTCTGCTCATCCACTGGCCGAGCAAGACCGTACCGCTCAATCTCACCATAGGGGCGCTGTGCAAGGCCAAGAAGGAGGGCAAAACCAGGCACGTCGGCCTCTCCAATTTCACCACCGCACTGCTTGACGAGGCCTGGAAACTGACCAGCGAGCCGCTGGTCTGCAATCAGATCGAGGTGCATCCCTTCATCAACCAGGACAAGGTCATCGCCGCCTGCAGGAAATACGGCACGGCGGTCGAGGCTTATGTTCCGATCGCGCGCGGCAAGGTGCCCGGCGCGGCCGCGTTGGAGCGCATCGGCAAGGCGCATGGCAAGAGCGCGGCGCAGATCAGCTTGCGCTATCTCGTCGAGCTTGGACTTATTCCGCTGCCGCGCTCGACCAGCGCTGCGCACTTGAAGGAAAATCTCGAGGTATTCGATTTCAAGCTGAGCGGCGCGGAGATGGCGGAGCTGAAGGCGCTCAACACCACCAATATGCGCGTGGTCAATCCGCCGCACGCGCCGGTGTGGGACGCGGCTTAAGCGCAATGCAGACGGTCATCGCCAAAGGCTTCAGCATTCCGATCGTCGGGCTCGGCACCTGGGCGCTGCGCGGACGCGAATGCGCGCGGCTTACCGAGCAGGCGATCCGTATCGGCTATCGCCACATCGACACGGCGCAGATGTATGAGAACGAGCGCGAGGTGGGCGAGGGGGTGCGTGCGTCCGGCCGGCGTGCCGAGGTCATGGTCACCACCAAGGTGCAGCCGACGATGCTGGCGCCGCCCGACCTCGAGCGCTCGGTGAAGGAAAGCCTGGCCCGGCTGCGGCTCGACGTCATCGATCTGCTGCTGATCCACTGGCCGAACCCGCGCGTACCGCTTGCCGAGACGCTCGGCGCTATGGCCAAGATGAAGCACGCCGGTTATGTGCGGGCTTTGGGCGTGTCGAATTTCACCGTGGCGCTGCTCGATGAGGCGAACAGAGTCACAACCGAGCCGCTGGTGTGCAACCAGATCGAATATCACCCCTTTCTCAATCAGGACATTGTCCTCGCCGCCTGCCGCAAGGCCGGCATGGCAGTGGTCGCCTATAGCCCGATCGCCCGCGGCGGCACCAAAGGCAATGCCGTGCTCGAGGGCGTCGGCCAGGCGCACGGCAAGAGTGCAGCGCAAGTGAGCCTGCGCTGGCTGGTGCAACAGGGCGTCGTGGTCATCCCGCGCACCAGCAAGGTCGAGCGGCTGCAGGAGAACTTCGATCTGTTCGATTTCGAACTGTCCGATGCGGAAATGCAGAAGATCGCCGGCCTTGCCCGCGGCGGCGGGCGCATCGTCAATTTCGCCTGGTCGCCGAAATGGGATTGAGCGCGCCTATCGTGCTTCGGCGAAGCTGAAGGTCAATCCGTCGAGGCCGAGTTCGCCGTAGTTCGACGACCATGTCTCTCCATTTGCAACCGGCCAGGCATCGGTAATAGTCCCGGTGGTGACGATTTCGCCGGCGGCGAGTGGCGCAAATTGCGGCAGGCCGGCGAGCACGCGCGCGAGGTAGCCGAGTGCGAGCGCCGGGCTGTCCAGCACGTTGGACCCGATCCCGCGATCGACGACACGGCCGGCGTCCGACAGCGTGACCGTTGCCCTCGGGAGCGCGGTGGCGATGCTGGCGCGATTGCCGTCGTCGATCGGCACCGGCTCGCCGACCAGCAGCGCGCCGTGCAATGCCCAGGATGCGGTGCAGTCCGGCAGCTTGAATTTCCAGTCGGGAAAATGGCTTTGCACAATCTCAAAGGCCGGCGCCACCCATTCGGCCGCCGACAGAAGCGCGATGGGGTCATCGCTCAGCGGCACCGGGCCTTTCAGCTTGAACGCGATCTCAGGCTCGATGCGCGGATTGACAAAACGGCGGAGATCGATGGTGCCGCGGCCTTCTTTGGCGAATTGCACCGTATGCGACCAGATGTGCGCCCAGTTCGGCTGATAGACTCCGTAACGCGGCCAGATGGTGCGGTTGGTGAAGCCGATCTTGCGGCCGACGGATATCCAGCCCTGCGCGCGTCGCCGCTTCTCAATGATATCGAGCACCGCGTAGGCGTCGGTAACGCTGAAGTCCGGCGCCCAAGACGTGATCGGTGCCAGCGTGGTCACGCCGTCATAGGCTGCGATCAGCCGGTCGGCGATGGCGTTATGATCGAGGGGCACTAGAAAAAGCCGAGTGATTCACAGCCGGTGCCGGCATGGAAGCTCGACTTCCATTTCCGACCGGGAATGTCGATGACGTGCACCGAGCCGTCGCCCTGGCATGCGACGAACAGCTCATCGCCGCGATACACCATATCCATCGGCTGGCTGCCGACCTTGACCGCGGTCTGCTCGCGGAACGATGGCGCAATCAGGCTCACGGTGTCGCTGTTGAGGCTGGTCACGGCGAGCAGGCTCCAGTCCGGGCTGTAGCGGGCGATCTGCGCCGGTTTGGCAACGTCCTTGAGCGGAACCGTCTCGCGAACCTTCTCGCCGGCCGTATCAATCAGGAACAGCACCGGCTCCCGGTCGGAGACGACCACCACGGTCTTGCCGTCGCCGGAAATGGTGATGCCGGCGAGCGGCTGCGGCGTCTTGATCTTGCCGAGCAGCTTGCGCTTCGGCAGATCGATCACCGACACTTCGCCGTCCTCCTCGTTTTCCGTGTAGAGCCGCTGTCCGTCCGGCGCGATGATCAGACGATGCGCGTTGGTCGAACCGGAGCCGATCGCCTCAACAACCTTGTGCGTCTTGCGGTCGATGACCGCGACGACGGCACTGTTCTCGCAAGTGATATAGATAAGGCCGTCGGGCCCGAGCTTAAGCGTGTGCGGCCCGACATAAGGAGAGAGGTCGATATCGCCGACATGGGCGCGCTTTTCGAGATCGATGATGCAGAGCGTGTGGCCGGGGTGCGGGTTCTTGCCATGGATGCCGTCACCGAAGATCGGCACATAGGCGAGCCCGGTCTCCGGTACCACCAGCAGTTCATGCACGGTGCGCTGGAAGCCGTCGAGCACGGTCTCCGTCTCGAATGTCTGCGGATCGAGAAACAGGATCTTGGCGCCCATCTTGTCGACTGCGATCATTCCGTGGTTTGCAGGGCCCATTGTTCCGGCTCTCGCTTTCCTCGCGGCCCTTCCATTACCACACTGGATGGGAATTATTGTAGTGATGGTGCATGGCGATCAATCCTGAAACTGCGCTTGTGCTGTTCTCCGGCGGGCAGGACTCCACCGTGTGCCTGGCTTGGGCGCTGGAGCGGTTTTCGCGGGTCGAAACAATCTGCTTCGACTACGGCCAACGCCATGCGGTCGAGCTTGAGGTAAGGCCGCGGCTGCGCGAGGCGCTCGCCGCAATGTGCGATGATTGGAAGGCGCGGCTTGGCGATGACCATATGGTGCGGCTCGATGCGCTCGCCGCCATCTCCGACACGGCGCTGACGCGCGAGACCGCCATCGACATCGCCGACAGCGGCTTGCCGACGACCTTCGTGCCCGGCCGCAACCTCATCTTTTTCTGCTTTGCCGGCGCGCTCGCCTATCGGCGCGGCGCCAGGCACCTCGTCGCCGGCATGTGCGAGACCGACTATTCCGGCTATCCCGACTGCCGCGACGATACCATCAAGGCCATGCAGGTCGCGCTCGGCCTCGGCATGGACAAGCGCTTCGTCATCGATACGCCGCTGATGTGGATCGACAAGGCCGCGACATTTGCTTTGGCCGAGGACATCGGCGGCAAGGCTCTGCTCAAACTCGTTGTCGAGGAGACCCATAGCTGTTACTTGGGCGACCGTGCGCCGCATCCGTGGGGCCGCGGCTGCGGCGAATGCCCCGCCTGCAAGCTGCGGGCGGCGGGCTATGAGAAATTCGTCAAGGGAAGAAGTGACAATGATGCGTAATGAATGGCGGAAAAATATCGAGGGCGGCATCTTTCTGACGCTGTTCTGTCTGACCATCCCGGCCGCCAACTGGATGATCGGGCATGTGGGCGAGAGCTGCGGTGCCAATAGTCCGTGCCTGGTGCCCGTGGCGCCCGGCATCATGGCGCCGTCCGGCGTGCTGATGATCGGCGCGGCGCTGGTGCTGCGCGATCTGGTGCAGCGGCGGCTGGGTATCGAATTCGGTCTTGCCGCGATCGCCGTCGGCGCGGCGATTTCGGCCGCATTGGCGCCCGCAGCCTTAGTGATGGCATCGGCGACCGCTTTTCTGGTGTCGGAGCTCACCGATTTCACCGTCTATACGCCACTCGCGCGCCGGCGGCTGGTCCTTGCCGTCGCAGCCTCGGGCTTCGCCGGCCTCGTGATCGATTCAATCGTATTTCTCTGGCTTGCCTTCGGCTCGCTCGAATTTCTGCCGGGGCAGATCATCGGCAAGGTCTGGATGGTGCTGTTCTCGCTTCCACTGATCGCCTATCTTCGTCGCCGCGACCAGCGGCTCGGAGTCACTGCGGCCTAGCGCTTGAAATGGACACGCCATGAACGCGACGCTGGACACGCTGCGCAACGTCACCACCGGCACCATCACCACGATGCTGCTGAAGAAAGGCATTCGTCATTCCTGGATGGCCCGCGCCATGCCGCTCGGCTTTGCCGGCAAGCGTGTGGTGGGCAAGGCCTTTACGCTGCGCTTTGTGCCGGTACGCGAGGATCTGGCGACGCCGGAGAGCTGGTCGAAACCGATCTCGACCCGCGGTGCCATCGAGGCCATGCCGGAAAACTGCATCGTCGTCGCCGACGCCATGGGCGTCACCGGTGCCGGAATTTTCGGCGACATCCTGTGCATGCGCATGGTCAAGCGCGGCGTCACCGCGCTGATCACCGACGGCGTCATGCGCGACAAGCACGGTGTGTTGGCGACCGGGCTGCCGGTCTGGTGCGCCGGCGTTGCTGCGCCGGCGAGCGTCAATCAGCTCACCTTTGTCGGCTGGAACGAACCGATTGGCTGCGGCGGCTGCGCCATTTTCCCGGACGACATTGTCGTCGCCGATGACGATGGCGCGGTGGTGATCCCGGCGGCGCTTGCCGATTTCGTCTCCGGCGAGGGTGCCGAGCACGAGCTTCTGGAAAGCTGGCTGGTGCAGGAAGTGGAGAAGGGCGCCAAGCTTCCCGGCCTCTATCCGCCCAACGACGAAAACAAGAAACGCTACGAGGAGTGGAAGAAGAAACGCTGATGTTCTTCGTTCTCTCCAAGACAATCGCCTTTCTTCTGCTGCCTTCCAATCTGCTGATCATTGCCGGACTCATCGGCCTTGCGCTGACGGCGACGCGCTACCGGCGCACCGGCGCAGGTATCGCCGTGACCTGCCTCACTCTTCTGCTCCTGCTCGGCGTGTTTCCGGTCGGCAATCTCCTCTTCAACGCGCTCGAGCGCCGTTTTCCGCCTTGGGATCCGGCGCGCGGCGCACCGGATGGAATCATCGTGCTCGGCGGCACTATCAATCCGGTGCTTTCCCTGGAGCGCGGTGTGCCTGTTGTCGGCGAGGCGGCCGACCGCGTGATCGCCATCGCCAGGCTGGCGCGCCAATTCCCGGTAGCGCGCATCATCTTTTCCGGCGGCAACGGGTCGCTCATTCCGGGCGGGCCGGCAGAAGCCGATTTTGTCGCCCCCTTGCTCGACGATTTCGGCGTTCCGCGGGGCCGCGTGCAGTTGGAAAACCGCTCGCGCAATACCGAAGAGAATGCACTCTTCAGCAAGGAGATCGCACAACCGAAACCGGGCGAGCGCTGGCTGCTGGTGACGTCGGCCTGGCACATGCCGCGCGCGGTCGGCTGCTTTCGCCGTGTCGGCTTTGCGGTCGAAGCCTATCCCGTCGACTGGCACACGAAGAAGCACGTCGACTTTTCGCTGTCGCCGTCCCTGGTCATGGGCCTGAACAGCGCCGACACCGCCGCCCACGAGTGGCTGGGCTTGGTGGCCTATTGGTTGACCGGGCGTACCAGTACGTTTCTGCCGGATCCCTGACGGATGCTATCATCGCTTGTCTGGGCGATTCGCCGCCCGGCGTGTGTTGCGTATTCGTGCGCCATCAATGGTGCCATGCCACCTTGAAGGGGGATCGGCCTCATGTCGCTCGATAGCCGCAATATTTATTCGCAAAGCGCCGAATACAACGCCACGGGCAGGCTGCCGCTGACCGACACCATTCGCCTGCGCGCGAATTGGGGCGAGCGTATCGTTACCGTGCTCGCCGCCAGCATTGCGGTGCTGGTCGTTGCCGTTATCGCCGTATTGATGGGGATGGCTTGACCTTTCGCGCCGGGGGCTGATCCGCGCTTCCGGCATTGCCGAATGCCTGCGACCGCTGGCTTGAGCCGCCGCGTCGGCTCTGCCACCATGACCGCGGGAGCGCCTATGCCGCAGACCATCACCACCGGATACAAGGCGCTGATCGAGGCCGCCGAGCGCGAAATCGAAACGCTGCCGACCGAGGAGGCGATCAAGCTCGCCGGCCGCAACGACGTGGTGCTGGTCGACATCCGCGACATCCGCGAATTGCAGCGCGACGGCCGCATCCCCGGCGCCTTCCATTGCCCACGCGGCATGCTGGAATTCTGGCTCGACCCGCAAAGTCCTTATCACAAGCCGGTCTTTGCCCAGGACAAGCGCTTCGTCTTCTTCTGCGCCGGCGGCTTGCGTTCGGCGCTGGCGGCGCAGACGGCGCAGCGCATGGGGCTGAAACCGGTCGCCCACATCAAGGGCGGCTTCGGCGCCTGGAAGAGGGCGGGCGGCCCGGTCGAAGCGCCGGAAGCTGCGGGCGGGACAAAGAAAACCTGACCCATTTATCGCCCTGCTCGCTGTCATCAGAATTATTCGCTTGTCGCCCTGGCCGCCCTCCCGCAATTTGCCCTGTGCGACCGAATTGGGGCGGCCGTGACGCTCAAACTGATCATCGGCAACAAGAAGTATTCGAGCTGGTCGCTGCGGCCATGGATTGCCATGAGCGTGGCCGGGATTCCGTTTGAGGATACGGTGGTCCCGTTCGAAAGCGACGAATTCAAGCGCCAGGTTGGCGATGTGTCCGGTACCGGCAAGGTGCCCGTGCTGATCGATGGCGACATCCGGATATGGGAATCGCTCGCCATCCTCGAATATCTGGCCGAGAAAGTTCCCGATGCCAGGCTGTGGCCGAAGGACATTGCGGCGCGGGCGCATGCGCGCGTCGTGGCGAACGAAATGCATGCCGGCTTCCAGCCGTTGCGCAATCATCTGCCGACGAATTTCGCTCGCCGCGTCATTAAGCGCGATCTGACGCCGCCCGTGATGGCGGACGTGAAGCGGATCGAGGCGTTATGGGCCGATTGCCGCGCGCGTTTCGGCAAGAGCGGGCCGTTCCTGTTCGGCGCCTTCGGCAACGCCGATGCCATGTACGCGCCGGTCGTGTCGCGGTTCCACACCTACGATGTCGATGTCGGATCGGACACGCGGGCCTACATGAATGCGATCATGGCGCTGCCGGCCTGGCAGCAATGGACGGCGGCCGGCATCAAGGAGCCGTGGCTCTTCGAGGCCGATGAAGTCGATTGGCCGAAGACCTACAATCTCACATAATCGAACGCAACAGAGCGAAATAAACCCATGTCCCTGAAACTGATCATCGGCAACAAGAACTATTCGTCGTGGTCGATGCGACCGTGGATCGCCATGAGGGCTGCCGGCATCCCGTTCGAGGAAATTCTCATTCCGCTCTATCTGCCGGGCAGCCGCGAGGAGATCTTGAAATATTCACCTGCCGGCAAGGTGCCGATACTGATCGACGGCGACAACGCGGTCTGGGAATCGCTGGCGATCCTTGAATACCTGGCGGAGAAATTCCCCAAGGCGAACCTATGGCCGGCCGATGCGCGGGCGCGCAGCCGCGCCCGCTCGGTCGCGACCGAAATGCACGCAGGCTTTGCCGCCTTGCGCCAGCACTGCACGATGAACCTGTGGCTGCCGCCGAAACCGCGTCCGCAGCCGCCGGAGGTCTTGGCCGATGTGCGGCGCATCGATTCACTGTGGAACGATTGCCGCGCCGAATTCGGGCAGGGCGGTCCGTTCCTGTTCGGCCGTTTCGGCGCGACCGACGCCATGTACGCGCCGGTCGTTGCGCGCTTCCGCAATTACGGCCTCGACGTCAGCGAGACGGCGCGCGCCTATATGGCCGCGGTGATGGAGTTGCCGGCGTGGAGGGAATGGGTTGATGCGGGCATGAAAGAGACCTGGGTCATGCGGCACAACGAGCCGGATTGGCCGCTGGTGCGCGGCGTCGAATATTCACCGTAAGAAAACTGTCCGCGCGTATTCGTGGCGCGGCCGGTCCTAAATTTCGTCAAGATTATGGGCGACAAGACCGCCAGTGCGGCCGCTTGATCCTTTGGCCGTGCTTTCAATTCGGGGGCGGCGTGCTTTGCGGGTTCCGGGAGGAAGCCCGCACGGAGTCGCTCGCCATGCATAGATTTCTTGCCGCGCTTGCCGCGGCTTTGTTCGCGTTTGCCGCGCCGGCCTTTGCCGACACCAGCACCCCCGACGTCAAGGGACTCTATCTGCTGTCGGACTATCCGGCGGTCACCGTGCAGCCCGGCACCACCTCGACGGTGACGCTGCATCTGCACAATTACGCGCTGCCGCCGGAACGGCTGTCGCTCTCGGTTGCCGGCGTGCCAACCGGCTGGACCGCAACGCTGCTTGGCGGCGGTCAGCCGGTCGCGGCGGCGATGCCGGCGACCAATGACGGCGTCTCGCTCGATCTGCGCCTCGACGTGCCCAAGGATGCGGCGATCGGCACAAACACGCTGACGGTGAGCGCCGACGGCGCCAGTTCGCACATCAGCTTGCCGGTGGCGGTGACGCTGGCCAAGGAGCTGCCCGCCAAGCTCTCGCTGCAGCCGCAGCTACCGGAGCTGCGCGGCTCTTCGCGCTCGAGCTTCGAATATACGATGACCGTCAAGAACGACAGCGGCAAGAAACTGCTGGTCAGTCTCGCCGCCGACGCGCCGCGTAATTTCGACACCTCATTCACCGAGGCCTACGGCACGCAGCAATTGACCGCGATTCCGGTCGAGGCCGGCAAGACCAAGGACATCAAGCTCAAGGTGACGCCGCCCGACACCGTCGACGCCGGTCATTACCCGGTGACGGTGCACGTCGCTGCCGAGGACGCCAAGGCGTCGACGCAAGTCAGCCTCGACATCACTGGCGAGCCGAAGCTCACGATGTCCGGCCGCGAGGGCCTGCTCAGCGCCCGCGCCACCGCTGGTTTGGAAACCTCGGTCCCGATCATCGTCACCAATACCGGCACGGCGCCGGCCGAAAACATCGCGCTCTCCGCCAGCGCGCCGGAAGGCTGGAAGATCACTTTCGATCCCAAGACCATCGACCGTATAGCGCCCAACCAACACAAGGAGGTGCAGGCGCACATCAGCCCGCCGGCGAACGCCATTGCCGGCGATTATGTGACGACCTTCAGCGGTGCGTCGCGCGGCGAGACCGGGACGGCCAATTTCCGGGTGACGGTTGCGACCTCCACCGAATGGGGCATTGCCGGCGTCGGCATTATCGGCGCGGCGCTGCTAATCATGGTCGGCGCGGTGACCAGGTTCGGCCGCCGATGAAAAATCCGGACATGAGCGATACCGTCGTCGAGGCCAGGGGCCTGACCAAACGCTACGGTGACGTCACCGCGGTCGATCGGGTCTCGTTTTCGATCGCGCCCGGCGAGATTTTTGGCCTTTTGGGGCCGAACGGTGCCGGCAAGACCACGACCATCCTGATGCTGCTCGGCCTGACCGAAGTCAGCGACGGACAGGCGCGCGTGCTCGGCCACGATCCGGCGCGCGAGCCGCTGGCGGTCAAACGCCGCGTCGGCTATCTGCCCGACGCGGTCGGCTTCTACGACTACCTCACCGCCGCCGACAATCTGCACTACACCGGCCGGTTGATGGGGCTGTCCTCGGCCGAGCGCAAGCGGCGGATTGCCGATGCGCTCGATCGCGTCGGCTTATCCGACGCCGCGGAGAAGAAAGTGAGGGCCTTTTCGCATGGCATGAAACAGCGGCTGGGCCTGGCCGAGATCATCATGAAGGAGGCGCGCATCGCCATCCTCGATGAGCCGACCAATGGCCTTGATCCCCAGGCGAGCATCGACCTGCTCGCGCTGATCCGTTCGCTCAAGGCCGCCGGCGTCAGCATATTGCTGTCCTCGCATCTACTCGATCGCGTGCAGAGCGTCTGCGACCGGGTAGCGCTGTTCAACGCCGGCAAGATCGCGCTGATGGGGACCGTGGCCGAGCTCGGCCGCCAAGTGCTCGGCGGCGGCTATGCCGTCGAGGTCGAAGCCGATGCCGGCGACGGCATTGCGCTGCGGCTCGGTGCCATCCCCGGCGTGCGCAGCGTCAGTGAAACCGCGCCCGGCCGCCTGCGCATGCTCTGCGACCGCGACGTACGCCCCGAGGCCGCTGCCGCCGTGGTCGCCGCCAGCGGACGGCTCAAGAACCTCGCGCTCGATGAGCCGAGCCTGGAGACGATCTACACGCGCTATTTCCAGAGCGCCGAGGAGGAGGCCCGCAATGCGGCGTGAAGGCTCGGCCCTGCAAGGGCTCGGCGTGGTCGTGCTCAAGGAATTGACCGACCACTTGACCAGCGCGCGCATGCGCGTGCTGGAATGGCTGGTGGTACTCACCGCGCTTGCCGCGGTCTATGGCGCCATCACCCAGATCCGCGAAGTTACCGCAGAGGATCCGTTCCTGTTCCTGCGCCTGTTCACCACGGCGCGCGACCCGCTGCCGTCGTTCGTGTCGTTTCTCGGCTTTCTGGCGCCGCTGATGGCGATCGGCCTCGGTTTCGACGCCATCAATGGCGAGCACAACCGGCGCACGCTGTCGCGCATCCTGTCGCAGCCGATCTATCGCGACGCGTTGCTGTTCGGGAAATTCCTCGCCGGCCTAGGCGTGCTGGCGATCAGCTTCATCGCGCTCTGGCTCCTGGTCATCGGCCTCGGCCTCATCATGCTCGGCGTGCCGCCGGGCGGCGAGGAAATGGCGCGTGCCTTGCTATTTTTGCTGGTGACCATCGCTTATGCCGGCGTGTGGCTCGCGCTCGCCATGCTGTTCTCGGTGATCTTCCGCTCCGCCGCCACCGCCGCGCTGGTGACGCTCGGGCTATGGCTGTTCCTCAGCGTGATCTGGCCGTCGCTTGCTTCGGCGCTGGTGCAGGCCTTCGTCTCTCCGGACAATCCGGTGTTGCAGATCACCGCCGCGCAGGACCTAGCGCGGCTGTCGCCGTCGACCTTGTTCGGCGAGACGGTGCTGGCGATCCTGCATCCGACCACGCGCACGCTGGGGCCGGTCTATCTCGACCAGTTGCAGGGCGCACTCATGGGCTCGCCGCTGTCGCTCGGCGAGAGCGTGATGGTCGCCTGGCCGCAGATCGTCGGCATGATCGCAGCCAATATTTTACTTTTTGTCGCCGGCTATATCGTGTTCCAGCGGCAGGAGGTGAGGGCCTAACTTACCACGGCCGCTCGACCGAATTGGTGACGTATTCGCGGTCGGGCGCGGTGAAACACAAGCCCACGCACAGATAGGCCAACTCCGGGTGCGGATTGTGCCCGCGGTGGAATTTGGCGATCGGCTCGGAATAGCAGTCGCCGGCCTTGGCCTTGACCAAGACGCCTTCCTGGAAATGCGCCTCGAACTGGCCTTGTAACGCCACGAAAAACGCTGCGCCGTTGTGGCAATGCCAGTTGGTGTAGCCGCCGGGCACGATCTCGGCGTTATAGATCTGCACCTTCACCTGCGGGTCGCGCGGTAGCGAGGCATACATCGCGTCGAACAGCAGATTGCGGTGGAAGCCGTGGCCCGGCGGCACGATGCCGTCGAGCTTGAGCTTGAGGCCCTTGTAGTCGTCGATGGCGTGCATGTGCTTACCCTTGCGCGGCGGTGACCACGATTTCGACCAGGTGCGGCGGCTCGAGATCGACGCCGAGGCAGGCGCGCATCGGCGGATTGCCCCGATCGACCCACTCGTCCCAGGCGCGGTTCATCTCTTCCTTCTGCCTGATGTCGGCGATGTAGACGATCGCCGACAGGATACGGCTCTTGTCGCTGCCCGACATCGCCAGGCTTTCATCGATCCGCCGCAGGGCCTTGCGCGTCTGTTCGTAATAGGTCGCATCGCCGTCCGGCGAGACGGCGACCGTGGACACCACACCGTCATGCACGACGGCGCGGCTGCGCGTCGGGGTGAGGCCTGGAAAACGGGTGATCATGCCTGGCTCCGCGTTGAGCGCGGACTTTAGAGTCGCGCAGCGGCGCCAGGCAAGCGGCAAACGAACAGCCCGGCCACTGGGCCGGGCTTTCGCGATGTTGAGCGGGCTTAGACGGTCAGTCGTCGACGGCTTCCTTGACGGCATCCTTGATGCCGCCGACCGTGTTCTTGATCTTGCCGGCGGTCTGATCCGCCTTGCCTTCGGTCTCCAGCTTGGAATCGCCGGTCACCTTGCCCGCGATTTCCTTCACCTTGCCTTTGGCCTGCCCGGCCGACCCTTCGATGCGATCCTTGTTCATCGTCGCTCCTCCGCGTTGTTGCCTGCCTCAGTCATTCATTCAACGCGCAAGGT